>WNFI01149134.1_pt1 | contig 39916 bp, 43 predicted proteins | sample 5400471 | NCBI WGS metagenome assembly WNFI01 (sample SAMN13153348, study PRJNA577476) | soil metagenome | isolation source: 100 cm saprolite on Douglas fir-dominated hillslope | place: USA:California | collected 2013-09-17 | reverse complement strand
CCCGGCGGCCACGTGCACCGTCTGGCGGAGCGGCAGCTCCCGGATGAAGAGGGTGACCAGGAACGACACGGCGATGATCGGAAGCAGGGCCAGGAAGACCGGGTGCAGGGCATCGGCCAGCCCGTGGCGGATGCCGGCCGCGATGGCCGGTGGGAGCTGCGCGAGCTTCGCCGGGTCGAACACCGCGGTGGCCGTGGCTCCTCCGCCCGCGGACTGAAGCTGATGCAGCACGGCGGGTGGCAGGTAGCGGGCGGTCGCGCTCGCCATGCCCTGGGTCAGGATCGTGCCCAGGATCGCGAGCCCGATGGCAGCGCCCATCGAACGCGACAGCTGGGTCGCCGACGTGGCGACGGCCATGTCGGCACGCTCGACCGAGTTCTGCACGATCAGCGTGTATGTCTGCATCGTGAGACCCAATCCAAGCCCGATCAGCACCATCGCCTCGATCGCCTGCTGGTTCGTGGTGCTCACGTCAAACATCGACAGGAGGTAGAAGCCGGCGCCCATCAGGACGAGGCCGGTGAGAGTCGGCACCTTGTACCGCCCGGTGCGCGAGATGATCTGACCGCCCAGCACGCTCGTGACGATCATCGCCACGAGCATCGGGACAAGGATCGCGCCCGAATTGGTGACGCTGTTGCCTATCACGCCCTGCACGAAGACGGGCAGGAAGAAGATGGCGCCGAACATCGACATCGCGACGCCGATGCTGGCGATGTTCGAGAAGGTGAAGATGCCGCTCTTCCACAAGCGCAGCGGCAGGACCGGTTCAGGCGCGTGCATCTCGACCCACACGAACGCTGCGAACAGGACCGCGGCCGCCGAGTACAGGCCGACGATCTGCGCTGACAGCCATGGGTACTGAACGCCACCCCAGACGGTTGCGAGCAGCACGCATGTGATGCCGGCGGAGAGGGTGACGCTGCCCCAGACGTCGATCGCGTGCTTTCGCCGCTCGTTCGGCACATGCATGTAGAGCACGATCACGATCAGCGTCAACGCGGCGATGGGCAGGTTGACGAAGAACAGCCAGCGCCAGGTGAAGTGCTCCGTGATGAAGCCGCCAGCGGCCGGGCCGACGATGGAGGCGAGGCCGAACGACGCGCCCATCACGCCCTGGTACTTGCCCCGTTCTCGAGGCGAGACGATGTCGCCGATGATCGCCTGCGAGAGCGGCATGATGAACCCCATCCCGGCACCCTGGATGAAGCGCGCGAACACCAGGAACCAGAAGTTGGGGGCGAGCCCGGAGAGGGCCGAGCCGATCGCGAAGACGATGATGCCGGTCATGTAGAGCGGCTTGCGGCCATAGATGTCCGAGAGCTTGCCCGCGACGGGCACCACGATCGTTGAGGCGAGCATCGCCGAGATCGGGACCCAGCTGTAGTCGGCCAGCCCGCCGAGCTCGGCGACTATGGTCGGCAGCGCGGGCGCGACGAGGGTCATGTTGAGCGATGCGACCAGCGACCCAAGAAGCAGACCCGCGAACACGGCCATCACGCCGCGATCGACGCCCTGTTTTGCGTTCTCGCCGGCCGCCCGGGTGGCGACAGCGGTCATTTGATGAGAGGTTACCGGCTGCGCGGCAGTCCCAGCACTCGCTCCGCGAGGATGTTCCGTAAGACCTCCGATGTGCCGGCTTCGATGGTATTCGCGCGCGAACGGAGGAACTCGTATGTCCAGCCGTCGCCGTCGCGGACCTGCGAGCCGGGTCCGCCGATGTCCATCGCCGTCTCGGTCATGCGCTGGTTGAGCTCCGACCACATCAGCTTGAGGATCGATCCTTCGGGACCGGGGATCCCGCTGCGCTTTACCGCGGTGACCGCGCGATAGCCGTTCAGCTGAAGCGCGCGAGCCTCGATCGTGTGCTGCGCGATCTTCTGGCGCACCAAGGGGTCCGCGCCGCGGCCCAGCTTGCGCGCGTGCTCCGCCAGCTCGGAGGCGGTGATCTGAGCCCGCGTCGCGAGGGCCAGGCCGAGCGTCCCGCGCTCGTGAAGGAGGGTCGTCATCGCCACCGCCCAGCCCTTGCCCGCCTCGCCAAGGATCTGCGACTTCGGCACCTTCACGTCCTTGAAGAAGATCTCGTTGAACTCTGCGTCGCCGGTGATCTGGACCAGCGGGCGCACCTCGATGCCATGGCTCTCCATGTCCACAAGCAGGTAGGTGAGGCCGTCACGCGGGTTCGCCTCTTTCCTTTCGCGGGCGAGCAGCATGCACCACTTCGCGACGTGGGCCAGCGTCGTCCATACCTTCTGCCCGTTGACGACGTAGTGATCGCCAGCGTCCTCGGCGCGCGTCTGCAGGCCGGAAAGGTCGCTGCCCGCGTTCGGCTCGCTGAAGCCCTGGCACCAGATCTCCTCGGCTGACAGGAGCGGCGGCAGGTATCGCTGCTTCTGCTCGTCGGTGCCGTGCGCGATCACGACCGGGCCGCCCATGCCCAGGCCGATGACGTTGATCGGTTCCGGCGCATGGGCGAGGATCATCTCGTCGTTGAAGATCAGCTGGTCCAGGAAGGTGCGCCCGCGGCCGCCGTACTCCTCGGGCCACGTGATGCCGACGTAGCCCGCCTCGTACATCTTCCGCTGCCAGGCACGCCGGTTTTCGATGAAGGCCTTCATGTCGTGCCGCTCGGCGCCGCCGTCGTGCGGCGCGTTGGCTTTCAGCCATGCGCGGACCTCATCCCGAAAAGCCTTTTCCGCGGGACTGAGGTCGAAATCCACGGCGCTAAGGTTAGGCCACGGCCGGAATGACTTCTCGGGCCAGAAGCTGAAGAGCGTCTGAATCGTCGAGCAGGAAGTGCTGCAGCATGAACAGATCCGCCCCGAGCTTGCCGTGCTCGCGCATCTGCTCGGCGATCTCTTCCGGCGTGCCGACGAAGGCGCGTGGTCGCATCGTCCGCAGAACCTGGTCGGCGTCCTGGCCCTTCAAGCTCGCCACCACCTCACGCAGCTTCAGCGCCCTCTCGCGTAGCTCGTCTTCGTCGCGTCCGATGATGTAGGGCGTCATCACCGAGCGCTTGATGTCCGACGGATCGCGGCCGATCTCGCGGCAATTCTCGTCGAGGGCCCCGCTCAGCTCGCGGAAGGCGTCGGCGTCGAGCCTCGACAGGTTCCACTCGGACGCCTCGCGCGCCGCAAGGGGGAGGGTTCGTTTCCGACCTTTGCCACCGATCAAAAGCGGGATCGGATTGCGAGCGGGCTTCGGGTTCGTCTTCGACCATATGTCGCGCAAGGTCTCGATGCCCGCCTCGAGGCGTTCGAAGCGCTCGCGCTCCGTGTAGAAGGGGAGGTCGAACATTCTGTGCTCGTTTTCGTTCCAGCCTGCACCGACGCCCAGGAGGAGCCGGCCACCGGAGAGCCCGTCGACCGCGGCGGCGATCTTGGCCAGCACCGAAGGTGGGCGAAAAGTCATCGGCGTGACCATCGGTCCAAACTCGATGCGCTTGGTCCACTCCGCGGCGAGGGCGAGTGAGGTCCAGCACTCGATGCAGTCGCGTTCCGCGTCACCGGCCAGCGAGACGAGGTGGTCGCTGCGGCGCAGCGATGCGAAGCCCAGGGTGTCGGTGTCGCGGCAGATGCGCCGCCACCTCTCCCAGCTCAGGCCCTCCTGGGCCTCGAGCATGATTCCGACCTGCGTCATTCTTCGAGCGCCATCGTAAGTTCATCGACGGACCGAAAGTTCAGGATCCGCTCCTCAGGGATGCCCGCGCGGCGCGGCATCCAGAACGCCATCGGCACGTATGCGAACTCCGCCGGCGCGTGCGCGTCGGCGTCGACGGAGAACATGCAGCCGCACTCGAGAGCGAGCCGCTCCATCTCCGGCGAGAGGTCCATCCGCGCCGGGTCGCAGTCCACCTCCAGGGCGACGCCGTGCCTCGCCGCCTCCTTGAAAACGGCCTCGAAGTCGTAGGTCGCGCCTTCTCGCGACCCGGGCCTGCGGCCGGTGGGGTGTCCGATGACGTCGACGTGGGGATTCGCCACTGCGCGGAGCATGCGCTCGGTCATCGCGGCGTGCTCCTGGCGCAGCTTGACATGCGGCGAGGCGATGACGACGTCGAGGATCTCGAGCACGGCGTCGGGTAGGTCGAGCGACCCGTCCTCCAGGATGTCGACCTCGATGCCCTGCAGGAGGGTGATGCCGTCGACCCGCGCCTGGACGTCGGCCATCTCGCGGGACTGCGCCACCAGGCGCTCGGCATCCAGCCCGTTGACGACCTTGATCCGAGGCGAGTGGTCGGTGACGCCGAGGTAGCGGTAGCCCAGCGCCCTGGCTCCCTCCGCCATCTCGAGCATGGTCGCCCTGCCATCGCTCCAGTCGGTGTGCGAGTGGATGTCGCCCTGGTAGCGGCTGAAATCGAGCGCCGACTCGTCGTCGCGGGCCGGTTGCCTCATCTCCTCGCGCAGGCGGGCCAGGTAGCGGCTCTGCCCGGTCTCGACGAGCTCGGCGAGCACCTTCGCGATGCCGGCGCCGACACCTTCGATCGACGTCAGGTGGCCGTCGCGATGCAGCGCGGCCAGGTCAGGCCGCTCCAGCGTGAGCGACCACGCGGCCGCCGAGAAAGCCTTGGCTCGGAACACCTCCTTCGCGTCCTGGCGGAGCAGGTAGCCGATCTCCGAGAGCGCTTGCGCAGCCTCGATCGCATCCAACCCGTAAATTGTGTGAGGAAACATGGCCACGCCGAAGCCGAAGCTGAGAGATCCGATCCCCGAGCTCGTCGAGGCGCTCATCGTCGAGCTCGGCGAGGACCCTGACCGCCAGGGCCTCAAGGCGACGCCGGAGCGGGTCTCACGCGCGCTCCGCGAGCTCACGTCGGGCTATGGCGTGAAGCCCGAGGATGTCATCGCCGACGCGGTCTTCGACCAGGACTACGACGAGATGGTGCTGGTCAAGGACGTCCCCTTCTACAGCCTCTGCGAGCACCACATGCTTCCGTTCTTCGGCCACGTGCATGTGGGTTACCTGCCGAAAGGCAAGGTCGTCGGCCTGAGCAAGATCCCACGCCTGATCGACGTGTTCTCCCACCGGCTCCAGATCCAGGAGCGGCTCACGCGGGAGATCGCCGAAGCGCTCAACGGAGCGCTCGCGCCGCGGGGTGTCGGCGTGGTCGTGGAGGCACGCCACCTGTGCATGGAGATGCGGGGGGTCGAGACTCCAGGGGGCCGGATGATCACCTCATGCATGCTGGGCACGTTCCGTCGCGACCCGCGGACCCGGGGCGAGTTCCTGGACCTGGTCCGCCGCTCCTAGAAGCCCGGCGGCGGCGCTCCGTAGCCCGCGGCGTCCCCGAACGGAAAAACGCCGCCATCCCTCGCAAAGAGCCAGTAGCCGTGGCCGTCGGGGGTGCCCTCCATTCCGATGATCGGACTGTTGAGGCGCGTCGCGCCGGTGCTGCCGTAACCCATGGCGTCGCCGAAAGGAAAGATTCCCCCATCGTCGGCGACGAGCCAGTAGCCGCCTCCGTCGGGGGTCGCATCCATGCCCACGATCGGCCTGTTCAGGCGCAAGCCGCCGGTGCTGCCGTAGCCGACCGCGTCGCCGAACGGAAAGATGCCGCCGTCGCGCGCCAGCAGCCAGTAGCCGCGGCCGTCGGGAGTCGCCTCCATGTCGACGATCGGCTGGTTCAGGCGGAGCGCGCCTGTGCTGCCGTAGCCGGCGGCGTCGCCGAAGGGGAAGATCCCGCCGTCGTCCGCGACGAGCCAGTAACCGTTGCCGTCCGGCGTGTCCTCGATGGCGACGATCGGCCTGTTGAGGCGCACCCCGCCGGTGCTGCCGAGTCCGGCGGCGTCCCCGAACGGGAAGATCCCGCCATCGCTGGCGACGAGCCAGTAGCCGCCGCCATCTGGCGTCGACTCCATGCCGACGATTGGTCTGTTGAGGTGGATCGCGCCGGCGCTGCCTAGTCCGCCGGCGCTGCCGAACGGGAAGATCCCGCCATCATTCGCGATCATCCAGTAACCGCGGCAGTCGGGCGTCGCCTCGAAGCCGACGATCGTGTGGCGCGCGGCGGCTGGGGTCGACGAGACGCTCGCCGTCCTGTTCAGGGCGGCGCAGGAGCTGCTCGCGATGACCAGCACCACCAGCGCCGAAAGGCGGCTCAGCCGTCGCTGCCTCGCGACGGTCAGGAGGACTGTGCCAAGGGTGAGCGCGACCAGCAGGAGCGCGGCCGGCGGCACGCCACCGCCTGGAAGGACCGCCGCCGTGAGGCGGGTGCAGTCGACCGGGACGCATCCGTGCGCTGGTCCTTCGGTCCGGCAAATTGGCGGCGGCGTGGCCGATGGGGTCGGCGCCGGCGCCTGCGTCGGCGGACGCGTGGGCGGGTTGGTCGGCGGATTGGTGGGTGGGTTGGTGGGTGGGTTGGTTGGCGGATTGGTTGGTGTCGGGGTCGGCGATGGGCTCGGGGAAGGTGGCGGCGGAGGGGGATCGATCGTGTACGGAGCGCGAGCTCCAATGGTGCCTTTCGGGCCGCCGATGACGATGTGCTGCCCGGCCTTCACCGGGGCCCCTTTGACGTTCGCCGGGACAAACTTCAGAATCGCGACACAGTTCTTATTGGCGTCGACAGTCAGAAGCACGCTCTGGATCGGATAGTTCTGCGTGTCCCACCAGAAGTCGATCGCAAGCTGCCCGACTGGGCAGGGCGCCCCGGTCGGATCGACATACACGTAGGTTGCTGTGACCGGATCTGTCGGCTGGCCATGCATCGGACTCAAGGTGAGTGAGTCGGCAAAGGCCAGTTGGGTTCCGAAGCTCAGCCCGACGCCTGCCGCCAGGAAGCTCAGCGCCCACCTCAATACTCGGCGGCGCTGCATCGCGTGGAATTGTGATGCGCCCAGCCACCTGGACGATCACACATAAACGATCCCTTATGGGTTAGACTCGTACATAAAGGAACCTTTATGTTTCTCCAGAACCCGCGGAACGAGATGCCGGACCACTTCCTGGCCTTCGCCAACCCGACGCGCCTGCGGATCCTGGAGCGCCTGGCCAAGGCCGGGGAGGTGAAGGTCAACGACCTCGCGGAGCACCTGCACATGAGCCAGCCGCGCGTCTCCTGGCACCTGCGAACGTTGCGTCTCGGCGGGGTGATCCGGACGCGGCGCGATGGCCGCCAGGTCTATTGCTCGCTCGACGTGGCAAACATCAGGCGCTACCGCGAGCGCCTCGACCAGATGCTGGGCATGTCGCAAAACGGAAAAGTGAAAGTACGCGAGGAGGTTGGGGCATGAGCACCAATCACAAGAACGGTCATCGCAATGGCAAGGACCATAAGGTGCGTGTCGCCATCGTGGGGGTGGGCAACTGCGCATCCTCGTTGGTCCAGGGCGTGCACTACTACCGCAACGCATCGCCGAAGGACTCCGTCCCGGGTCTGATGCACGTCGACCTCGGTGGCTACCACATCAGCGACATCGAGTTCGTGGCCGCCTTTGACATCGACAAGAACAAGGTCGGGCTCGACCTGTCGGAGGCGATCTTCGCCAAGCCGAACAACACCGTGAAGTTCTCCGACGTGCCGAGGGCGGGCGTCAAGGTCCAGCGCGGGATGACGCATGACGGCATCGGCAAGTACCTCGCCGACGTCGTCGCCAAGGCCCCAGGGGAGACCTCGGACGTGGTCGGCATCCTCAAGAAGACGAAGGCCGACGTGGTCGTGAGCTACCTGCCGGTTGGCTCGGAAGAGGCCACCAAGTGGTACGTCGAGCAGGCGCTCACCGCCGGCGTCGGCTTTGTCAACTGCATCCCGGTCTTCATCGCCCGCGAGCCCTACTGGCAGAAGCGATTCCTGGACAAGAACCTGCCGATCATCGGCGACGACATCAAGTCCCAGGTTGGGGCCACGATCATCCACCGCGTCCTGACCCGCCTGTTCCGCGACCGCGGAGTGAAGCTCGAGCGCACCTACCAGCTCAACTTCGGCGGCAACACCGACTTCCTCAACATGCTCGAGCGCGAGCGCCTGATGTCGAAGAAGATCTCGAAGACGCGCTCGGTGACCTCCCAGCTCGACTACGACATCGGCGCCGACAACGTGCACATAGGACCCTCTGACTACGTGCCCTGGCTGAACGACCGCAAATGGGCCTACATCAGGCTCGAGGGCCGCTCGTTCGGCGACGTTCCGCTCAATGTCGAGCTGAAGCTCGAAGTCGTCGACTCGCCCAACTCGGCCGGCATCGTGATCGACGCCGTGCGATGCGCCAAGCTGGCGCTCGACCGCGGCATCCCCGGGCGAAGCCGGCCGCAGCTGCTCGCCGCTAGCTACAGGGCGGGGGCTCGGCTGCTTCGGGTCGTTCCCGCACGGGTGCGGCACGCGGCCGCGGCGCCTGGCGGGACGGCCTGGTTCTGGCTGAGCGCCGCCCAGCGCCGCGCGGCGCTCGACAACTACGCCGCGGTGCTCGGGGTCGAGAGCTCCGACCCCCGCGCGGCACGGGTCGCCAGGCGCGCTTTTCAGAACTACGGCCGGATGCTGATGGACTTCCTGGTCCTCGGCAGCCTAACCCCGGAGGAAGTCATCCGGCGCATGTCAAACGACGGCAGCGAGCACATCGACGCGGGCCTGGCGCGTGGCCGCGGGGTGATCATGGCTGCGCCGCATATGGGCTCGTGGGACATGTCGGGCGCCTACGCGGCCGCGCTGGGTTATCCCATCTCGACAGTCGCCGACCCTTTTCCAGGTTCGCTGAACGCGGCGATCGTCGCGACGCGACACACCTTCGGGTTGAAGATCATCTCGGTCGGGCGCTCGGCGATCCGGGCGATCACCGATGCTCTCCAGGCGAATGAGATCGTCGCTCTCCTGTGCGACCTCGAGCATGGACCCGGGGTCCCGGTGAGCTTTTTTGGAGGGCGCACGATCGTCCCCGGCGGTCCGGCTGCACTCGCCCTCAAGACCGGAGCCGTGCTCCTCCCCGCCTGCCAGTACGCCACCGGCCGGGGCTATCACGTACACATCGATCCTGCACTTGCGCTGTCGGAGGCCGACACGAGCGGCTGCCGCGACCATGGGCGTACGCGCTCGCGGTCGCCGCGGCGCGCTTCGCGTGGTGGTTCTCGCCCCTGGCCCGGCCGCGCCTGGAGTACAACCTGAAGGTCGCGTGCCCCGAGCTCGAGAACGATCCCGCCCAGCTGCATCGCATCTCGTGGCTGAATTTCCGCAACCACGCCAAGGCGTATGCAGACCTGATGCAGCTACCGAGCGCACATATCGAGTCGATGCGGCCGCTGCTCAAGATCACGGGCCTCGAGCACCTCGAGGAGTCGCGCGCACTGGGCAAGGGGGCGCTGGTCGTGTCATGCCACATGGGCTCCTACGAGATGGTCGCGGCGATCTGGTCGGCGACCCTCGCGCCGGTGAGCTTCTTCGCGGAAGAGCTCGAACCGAGGGCGCTGTTCGAGTGGTACCGCGACACTCGGGCGCGACTCGGGATCAGCGTCCTGACGCTCGACTACGGAGGCATCCGCAAGGTGCTCGAAGCGCTGCGCGAGCAGGAGATGGTGATCACGGCGATCGACAGGGACATCACCGGCACGGGCTACCTCATGCCGTTCTTCGGCAAGCTGGCGCCCATCCCGCTCGGCCCGGCCGCGATCGCGCTGCGCCTCGGCACTCCCCTGTTTCCGGTGTGCGTCTACCGATTGCCCGACGATACGTACATGGCCGAGGGGGCCCCTCTCGTCTACGCGAGGTCGACGGGGAACGCACGCGCCGACCAGGTGCGCGCCACGGAGGAGCTGCTGAAGCGCATCGAGGGCTTCATCCGGCACCATCCGGACCAGTGGCACGTCCCGCACCGGATCTGGCCGGGTTCGCCCTGAGGATCCGGGGGGCACTTCTATGAGAGTCGGCCTGGTCTCCCCATACGACTTCGCCTCGCCGGGCGGCGTGAACGACCACGTCCGCAACCTGGCGGTCACCCTGCAGAAGCTTGGCCACGAGACGCGGGTCTTCGCGCCGTCGAGCCGGTCCGACGTCGACTTCAACAGCGCGCGTTTCTACCGGATCGGCACGCCGATCGCAATCCCGGTCAACGATTCCGTCGCGCGGATCACGCTTAGTTTTCACCTGGCCAACCAGGTTGCGGCGATCATCGCCGACGAGCGCTTCGACGTCCTCCACTTCCACGAGCCTCTGATGCCGGCGCTGCCTATGACCATGCTGCGGTTGTCGACCACGGCCAACGTCGGCACGTTCCACGCCTTCGCGCGGTCGAACGTGGGCTACTACTACGGCCGGCCCCTGCTCCAGCCCTATCTGGGCCACCTGCACCGCGCGATCGCGGTCAGCGAGCCCGCCCGCGATTTTGTGCAGCGCTACTTTCCAAATTTCCGAATGCGCGTTATCCCCAACGGAGTCGACGTCGACGTGTACAAACCGGGGCTGCCGCCGATTCGACACCTGCGCGACGACAACCTCAACATCCTTTTTGTCGGCCGGCTGGAGAAGCGCAAGGGGCTTGGCGACCTGCTGCGCGCCTACCGCGCCATCATCGAGCGGGTTCCACGCAGCCGCCTGATCATCGTCGGCGACGGTCCTCTGCGCGGCAAGGTCGACGGGTACGTCGCGCGGCACCGCTTGCCCAACGTCGTGATGGCGGGCTACGTGCCCGAAAGCGTCAAGCCACGCTACTACGGCAGCGCAGACATCTTCTGTGCGCCGGCGACCGGCGCGGAAAGCTTCGGCATCGTGCTGCTCGAGGCCCTCGCGTCGGGCCTTCCCGTGGTCGCCACTGAAGTGCCCGGATACATGTCGGTGCTCGAGCCCGGCCGCGACAGCATCACGGTCCAGCCCAAGAACTGGCGCGAGCTGGCCGCGTCGCTTGTCATCCTCGCCCGCGACCGCGAGCTTCGCGCCCGGCTGGCCGAATACGCAGTCGAGAAGGCTCGCCGTTATTCGTGGGACAGCGTGGCTTCCGAGGTGTTGGAGGTTTACCAGGAGGCGCGCAAGGCGCTGGCCGCGCAACCGGCCAGGGCACTGGAGGTGTCTGGTGTTCACCACGCGGTTTGAGGCCTGGGTCCGGCGGCACGCCGAAGCCTTCGTGTTGGCGCTCGGCCGGACGCCCCTGACCCCGAACCAGGTGACCGTGGTCGGCCTGGGGCTGACCTTTGTCGCTGCGGGCCTCGTCGCGTTCGGTCAGCTGCGGTGGGCTGGCGTCGTGCTCATCTTCGCCGGGACATGCGACATCCTCGACGGTGCGCTCGCGCGCACGACCAGGGCGAGCTATCCGTATGGCGCTTTTCTCGATTCGACGCTCGACCGCTACTCAGAGGGCGCGATTTACCTTGGTCTGGCGGCCTACTTCGTCAGCATCGGCGGCCCGCTGCAGCGGTGGTTGGTACTCGCGACGCTGGCCGCCCTTGCGGGTTCGTTCCTGGTCAGCTACGTTCGTGCACGCGCCCAGAGCCTCGGCTTCACGTGCAAGACGGGCTTGTTCCAGCGGCCGGAACGTGTCGTCGTGACGGTGGTCGGGTTGATCATCGGCGGCCCGGTCCTCTACGGCGTGGTCTTCCTCCTGGCTGTCGTCACCAACCTGACCGCGCTGCAGCGCATACGCGAGGTCTGGCTGCAGGGGCGGGCACAGCGCCTCGAGCGCGAACGAGAGATCAAGGCCTCGCGTGCCGCACCCCATCAGGTGCCGTGACCGATCCGTTCGCCGGCGTCGTCGGCCATGCCCAGGCTCTGGAACAGCTGCGCTTGCAGCTCGAGACCGAGCGTCTCGCGCACGCGTACCTCTTCGTCGGCGAGTCATGCCTGGGTAAGTCGACAGCGGGACGCGCCCTGGCCGCCGCCCTTTTGCAGGAGGCGCCGCTGAGGAGGAATCCCGACTACTGGGAGGACGATCGGATCAAACCGCTGTCGATCAACGAGATTCGCCTCCTGCCCGACAAGCCGCCCGAATTCCATGAGCTGTCCCTCCAGGCTTTTCTCAACCTCAAACCGGCCATCGGCTCGCGTCGGGTCGCCCTGGTGGTCAACGTCGGGCGCCTGCGCGACCAGGACCAGGGCGTGCTGCTCAAGACGCTCGAGGAGCCGCATCCGCATCGGGTGATCGTCCTGACGACGCCCAGCCTCAACCCGTTCGTGGTCCTGCCGACCGTCGTGTCGCGCTGCCAGCGTGTTTTCTTTCACCCGGTGCCTGCGCCCGAGATCGAGAGCCTGCTGGCCGGCCACGGGGTGGAGGCGCAGCGGGCGAGGCTCCTGGCTGAGCTTTCCGGCGGGCGGCCTGGTTGGGCGCTGCGCAGGGCCCGCGACGAGACCGTGATCGAGCTTCACCACGTCTGGACCCGGCGCCTGGAGGAGGTCTTCGGAGCGCCCGCCGACGTGCCGCTTCACGTCGCGGCGGAGCTGGACGCCGCGCAGATGGGTTGGCGGCGCAGCGAGGGTGAGGAGGAAGACCCCGCCCTGTTCGCGATCGCAAGCTGGCAGATCGAGCTGCGGCGCCGGATGCTCGCGAGCAGGGGCCGCGAGCAGGGCCGCTGGGCTCATCTGCTCGAGCTCTCGTACGACACGCTCGGCTACCTCGAGCAAAACGTCAGCCCCCGGCTTGCCCTGGAAACCTTCTTGCTCGAATGCCGAAAAGCCTCGTAAGGAGGAGCCTCGAAGGCTTTCAGCCGTACGTCCCGGGCGAGCAGCCGCCTGATGGACAGGGTTGGGTCAAGCTCAACACCAACGAGTCGCCCCTGCCGCCGTCGCCCGCCGTGCTGGAAGCGATCAAAGCCGCTGTAGACGACTCTTTGCGCCTTTATCCGAGCCCGACGGCGGCGCCCGCGCGCGACGCGATCGCGAGACATTTCGGACTCGACCCTTCGCACGTGCTCGTCGGCAACGGCGGCGATGAGCTGATCGAGCTTTGCTTCCGGGCCTTTGCCGGGGCAGGCGACGAGGTTGCGTTTCCCACCCCCACCTATCCGCTCTTCGAGCCGCTCTGCCGCATCCACGAAGCAGTCGCGTCGAAGCATCCGACCGAGCTGCCCTGGGAGCTGCCGCCGAGCCTGGGGGCGGACCCAGCCCCGCTGAAGTTCATCGTCAACCCGAACTCGCCGACCGGCGCGCTGTTCGATCGCCCTTTCATCGAGGAGGCGGTCATGGCGTCTTCAGGCGTGGTCGTCATCGACGAGGCGTACGTCGACTTCGCACCGCAATCGTGCCTGCCCCTGCTCGAGCGCCACGACAACGTCCTGCTGCTGCGGACCTTCTCCAAGTCGTACGGCCTTGCCGGCATGCGCATCGGATTTGCGCTCGGGCCTACCGAGCTGGTCGACGCGTTGAACAGCGTGAAGGACTCCTACAACGTCGACCGCCTGGCCATCGTCGCGGCCGCCGCAGCGATCGCGGACGAGGACCATCACAAGAAGGTGATCGCAGAGGTGGTCACGAATCGTGAGCACCTGGCCGGGGCGCTGGAAGCCATGGGTTTCGAGCTCGTGCCGTCGGCGACGAACTTCATCTTTGCCCAGCCCCCGAAGCCGGCGGCCGAGGTCGTGGCGCGCCTCCGCGAGCGCAAGATCCTCGTTCGCCATTACGATCGTGAGCCGATCGCGGGCTGGGTCCGGATCACGGTCGGCACCCGCGAGCAGCAGGAGAAGCTGCTTGCGGCACTGAAGGAGATTTTGAGCTGAGCACTCCGACGCGAGACGAAGCCTGGGAGCTCGTCACTTCCATGACCAGGTCCGAGCAGCTGCGCCGGCACATGCGCAGCGTGGAAGCCGCGATGCGGGCCTATGCCCGCCGCTTCGGCGAGGACGAGGAGCGGTGGGCGGTGCTAGGCGCCATCCACGACTGGGACTACGAGTCCGGTCCGACTCCGGAGCAGCACCCGACGCGCGGCATGCAGATGCTGCGCGAAAAAGGTTGGCCCGAAGACATCCTGCAGGACATCGCCTCGCACGCCGACTACCTGGACGTGCCGCGCGACACAAATGCGCGCAAGGCCCTGTACGCCGTTGACGAGATGTGCGGGTTCATCATCGCCTGCGCCCTTGTCAAGCCGGATAAATCACTGAGCTCGGTCGAGGCGAGCACGGTGCGCAAGAAGATGAAGGACAAGGCCTTCGCCCGCGGGGTCCACCGCGAGGAGCTCGTCGCAGGCGCGGAGGTCCTGGGCGTACCCTTCGACGAGCACGTGGAGTTCGTCCGCGATGCCCTGAAGCCGATTGCACAGGAGCTGGGACTGAATCCATGAGCACCGGGGGCCGGCCGCGCGTCCTGCTGATGCACCCGATCCTCGACCCTGGCCCGTCCATCCTCGCCGAGGCGGCGGAGGTCCTGCCCTATCCCCAGGGCCGACCACTCGACGAGGCCAGCATCCGCCAGGCGGCCGAGGGCTGCATCGGAATCGTGAGCCAGCTCATGGACCCGATCCGGGAAGCCGTGCTGTCATTGCCCGGCCTGAAGTGTGTGAGCAATGTCGCCGTCGGCTTCGACAACATCGACGTCGCCGCGGCGACCGCCCACAAGGTGATGGTCACCAACACGCCCGGCGTGCTGGACGACGCGACCTCCGACTTCGCGTTCACGCTGCTCATGGCGACCGCCCGCCGGGTCGTCGAAGCGGACCATTTCACGCGCGCCGGGCAGTTCCGTGGCTGGGCGATCGACATGATGCTGGGCCACGACGTGTTCGACGCGACGCTGGGTATCGTCGGCATCGGCCGCATCGGGCGCGGAGTGGCGCATCGGGCGAAGGGCTTCAACATGCGCGTGCTCTACTACGACCCGCAGCCGCTCCCACCGGAAGCCGAGCAGCAGCTGAACGCCACCCGTTCCAGCCTGGACAGGCTCATCGCCGAGTCGGACTTCATATCCGTCCACGTCCCGCTCACGCAGGAAACACATCACATGATCAGCAACGCGCAGTTCAGCGCGATGAAGCCAAACGCGATCCTCATCAACACCTCACGTGGTCCGGTGATCGACGAGGCGGCGCTCGTCGAAGCGCTGACCGCGAAGAAGCTGGCGGGAGCGGGTCTCGACGTCTACGAGCGCGAACCCGCGGTGCATCCAGGCCTCATCTCGATGCCCAACGTGGTCCTCGCCCCGCACATCGCGAGCGCCACCGTGCGCAGCCGCTCCGAGATGTCGGCGATGGCGGCGCGCAACATGGCGACCGCGGTGCGCGGCGGCCGCCCGCCGAACATGGTCAACCCAGAGGTCAAGAGATAGCCCTCGCCCTCGAGTACCGACTTCTGGCGCTGGACCTGGACGGCACCATCCTGGACATGCAGCTTCACCTCGACCCACGCGACGTCACCGCGCTCGACCGCATCAAATCCGCCGGCGTGACGGTGGTGGCGTGCACCGGCCGCCCTTTTCCCGGTGCGCTTCCCTGGGTGAAGCGGCTCGGCCTCGAAGGGCCGATCGTCTGTTACCAGGGGGCGCAGGTCCGCACGCTGGACGGTGGGACGCTGCTCGATCACGGCGTCTCGCATGAGCTTGCGATGGAGGTGATCCGCTACGCGCGCGAGAGAGACCTTCACGTCCAGGCATACCGTGACGACCTGCTCATCGTCGAACGGGATCGCCCCGAAGCTCACCGGTACGCTGAGCACGCGGGCATGACGATCAACGTGGTGGGCGATCTCGACAAGGCTATGGGCCCGACGACGCCGAAGCTTGTCATCGTCTCCAGGCCTGAAAAACTCGAGGAGCTTCTGCCGGAGGTCAGGCGGCGCTGGGCGGGCAGGCTCAACGCGGCGACGTCGACGCCCGACTACCTGGAATTCACGAGCGTGGAGAGCGATAAGGCTTCCGCGCTCCGCTTCGTTGCGGAGCAATTCTCGATCCCGCAGGCAGCGGTCGTGGCGGTCGAGGGATCGCACCGCGAGGTGATCGCGGCCGCAGACCGGACGATCCCAGGCCCAGGCCACGGCGGAATCAAGCAGCTCGCGGACCTGTTGCTGAGATAATGGGAACCCTCCTCCTCGTCCACGCGCATCCCGACGACGAGTCGATCTCAACGGGCGGTGTGATGATGAAGGCCAAGGCACACGGTCACCGCGTGGTGCTCATCACCGCCACGCGGGGAGAGGTCGGCGAGATCTACAACATGGACGAGGCAACATCCAGGCCGCGCCTGGGCGAGATCCGGGCTGCCGAGCTGAAGGCCGCGTGCGAGATCCTGGGCGTCGACCGTCAGGAGTTCCTGGGCTACCGCGACTCGGGCATGGTCGACACCGCCGACAACAAGGACCCGCGCTCGTTTCACCAGGCCGAGCTGGACGACGCGGCGGACAGGCTTGCGGTGTTCCTGCGTGAGGAGCGGCCGGACGTGGTCGTCACTTACGCGGAAGACGGCATCTACGGCCATCCCGACCACATCAAGGCGCATTTCGTGACCAAGGCCGCTCTCGACATGATCGAGCGCGAGGGCTTGCCCGCGAAGAAGGTCTACTACACCGCGATACCGCGCTCCGCGATGGAGGAGTTCGTGAAACAGATGCCGGAAGAGGCGCGGCAGATGCAGAACCCGAGCATGGCGATCGCAGGCACGCCCGACGAGCTCATCACCACTCGCGTCGACGTCCACGATTACGTTGAGCGCAAGCGCGACGCGTTCCGAGCCCACGTAAGCCAGAACGACCCGAACTCATGGTTCGCAAACATGGCGAGCCAGATCTACGAGCTTGCCTTCGGAACCGAGTACTACCAGCTCGTCCGCGGCAAGCCCGGGTCAGAGCTTCCGGAGCCCGATCTCTTCGCCGGAATCAGCTAGGGACGCACTCGAGAGATGAGCCGGATTGGTTCCAGCCCAGGAATCCCCACGTCAGCTTGATCGACCCCGCGCAGACCTGGTTGCCTGCGCGCCCGTAGAGGGGGTAGGTGACCGAGCCAACGCTCCACGTCGGCTGGCCCAGAGAGTAGCTGTCGAGGTGCCCGATCAGGTTGCGTTGGTTGAAGTCGCCCTGGATGATCAACGGCGGCCGGCCGAAATAGTCGAAGGCGACGGTGAACAACAGCGCAACCGCAAGGGCGCCGGCCAGGACGAGCCGTGCGCGCCTACTCGAAGTTCGCGTTGCATCCGGCTCGCGCACGCGGTGCCTGTAGACGACTGTGGTGCCCGCGGCGATGTCGCCGAGGCGCTGGCTGCCGCGCGTCGCGAGGACGAGAACGCCGCCGAGCAGATACAGGACGGGTAGGAAGTCCACCGGCTTCAGCACGTTGCGCACGATCACCGAGCCGATGCCGAGCCGCCTCCCGTCCAGCCTGATGACCCTGAGTCCCATCAGAAGCTTGCCCGGCGATGCGCCGAACATGGCCTCCGGGATCGCGAAGTAGAGCACGCCGAGAAGGGTCATCCAGGGCCAGTCGACCGCGGTGGTGGTCGAAGAAACGCCGCCACCCGAGGTGATGAATCCAGAGGTCACCTGTGTCACGCCGTAGACGCTGTTCACGACGAAGGAGATGAAGCCGAAACCGATCAGGTCGAGGACCAGGGCGGCGGAGCGCGCGACCCGCGCTTCCCGGGCGAATTCAGCCCTGTCGGAAACCGCCGTTCCGGCGGCCGCCACGGCCATGGTGCACGAGATCATCTCACGTAGACTCGGGGTGCGATGGAGGTCCTGAAGATCACGCCGCGCGGGTACTGCCACGGCGTCGTGGACGCGTTCCGGATCGCCAAGCGAGTGCGGGAGGAGACCCAGGGGCCGGTCCACATGCTCGGGATGCTGGTCCACAACACCCACGCCACCGACGACCTCCAGCGCCAGGGCATCGAGCTCGTCGACCAACCCAACCGGCTGGCCGGCCTGGACCAGATCAAGGAAGGCACGGTCATCTTCACGGCGCACGGCGTCTCGCCGCAGGTCAAGCAGCGCGCGGTTGAGCTAGGCCTGAACCCCGTCGACGCGACATGTTCGGATGTCGTTCGGACGCATGAGCTGGTCGCCGACCTGGCGCGCCAGGGCTACGAGGTCGTCTACATCGGCCGCAAGGGCCACCCTGAGCCGGAAGGCGTAATGGGCGAGGCTCCGGGCAAGGTGTACCTGGTCCAGGAGCCCGAGGACATAGACGCGCTGGAGCTCGAGGGTGACCGCATCGCGGTGACCTGCCAGACGACGCTTTCGGTCTGGGACACAGAGGACCTGATCGGACGGGTCAAGGCACGCTACCCGCAGGCCGAGGTCCACAACGAGATCTGCCGCGCCACGCAGGAGCGCCAGGAGGCGGCGGTCGAGGCGGCGAGAGAGGTCGACCTCGTGATCGTGGTCGGCAGCCCGCGCTCGTCCAACTCGCTCCGCCTGGTCGAGGTCGTCAAGAAGCTCGGGCACAAGCCGGCCTACCTCGTGGACAAGTTCGAAGACCTGGACCTTGCCTGGTTCAAAGGCGCGAAGAAGGTCGGGGTCACAAGCGGAGCCTCGACTCCGACACAGCTCACGCGGCGCGTGATCGAGTACCTGGAGGCGCTCGAAGTCCTGGCCTAGGAGGTTCCCCTCAGGCGGCGCAGGACGCCGCCCAGCCCTTTCCGGCTCGTCGTGGCGATGGCGGGCGTGGTGGGTTCGGAAGCGATTGGAACGGGCGCCGTCTCGGGCGCGTGGGCCGCCCGGGGTTCGTGCTCCTCTTCGCGGGCCATAGAGCCCGACGGCCGGCGCCGGCGGCGCCTCCTGGACGGCCCCGCGGCCCGTTCCGGCTTGGCGCTCGCGGCCGGGGGTGCGGCGATCGCGGGCGGCTCTGGAACGGTGCCGTTCGTGCGGGAGCGGCGCCTGCGGCGCCTTGGCGCCGCCCCGGTCGCGGCAGGTGCCGTCGGCTCGGCCGCTCGCTGACGCGCGGCGGGAGCGCCTCGGTTGACCTTGGCCCCCACTTCACCCTCGGCGCACAGCGTGCCGTCGGCGGTGTGGACGTCCACGCGCCAGACCACGATCGAGGACGGCGCTCCGCTCACCGGCGGACGCTTCTGGGTCAGGGTCCAGCGGGCGTAGATCGTGTCCCCGGCGTGAACCGCTCGCGGGAACTTCCAGTTCAGCCACTCCCATTCGGCCACCGACGGCACGGGCATGTCGACCGATCCGAGACCAACCGCCATGGCCACGACCATCGCCGGGGGCGCGGGGCGCGGCCCGTCGCCGGTGGCCTCGATCGTCAGCGGTGACAGGTCGCGCCCCAGGAGGCTTGACGTTGGATCTCGCGGCCGTACTGCTGGTCACCTCTGTCCTCCTGGTCGCGGCTTTCATCCTCCTGCTCATCTCTCTGATCCGTCTGCGCGGGACCACGCGCGAGCTCGAGGCCGCGCTCGCCGACGAGAGCGGGGCTCGCGACCGCGCCGGTCTACTCCTCGCGATGGCTTCGGCGGTCAACTCTTCGCTGGCCCTCGAGGAGGTCCTCAACGTCGCGCTGACTCACGCGGGCCGGATCATGGGCGCCGTCGCGGGGGCGATGTACCTCGTCCACAGCGGCAAGGCGGAGATGCACCGTGAGGCGTCGTACAACCTCACGCATCGCGCCCGCGGGTCCGTCCGCAAGGTCGACGAGGAGCCGCTTCGCTCTGCGTTGGCGGTCCTGCGCCCACTGGTGGTCAAGCTCGACGAGCGCACCGCACCGGGCCTCGATGCGGGCGGTCATCCGCAGCACGCGCTGGTCGTCCCGATTCAAAGGTCAGGTCAGCTGATGGGCGCGATGGAGCTCTATCTGAACGCGTGGCGAGAGCTGAGCGAGGACCAGGCTGACCTCCTCAACGGTGTCGCATCGCAGGCCGCGATCGCCATCCGCCACGCCCAGCTGTTCGAGGCGCAGGAAGAGAACGCGCTCACAGACGAGCTGACCAAGCTCCCGAACCGCCGCGCTCTAGCCCAGCAATTCTTGAAGGAGACCCAGCGGGCGCGCCGACATCACAAGGGCCTGACCTTCGTCATGATCGACCTGGATCACTTCAAGCAGGTGAACGACACGTATGGGCACCTCAACGGCGACGCCGTGCTAGCCGAGCTTGCCTCCCTGCTGTCGACAGGCGCCCGGGAGTCGGACGTGTGCGCCCGCTACGGCGGCGAGGAGTTCGCCCTGATCCTGCCCGAGACCACCGAGGCCGGGGCGCGCACGCTGGCCGAACGCATCCGCGCGAAGGTGGCCGCGGCGACGTTTCCGGGCGGGATGAAGCTGACGATCAGCGTCGGCGTGGCGGCGACCGACGAACCTGCTCTCTTCATCCAGCTGATCGACCGCGCCGACCAGGCGCTGTACATGGCCAAGCAGGGTGGTCGCAACCAGGTCCGCGTCGCCGACATGAAAGGACCAGCGCCCAAAGCCCACCCCGTGAAGCCGGAGCCCGAGGCCGTCTAATCTCCTCCTCGGTGGGCCACTTCTGCGTCGAGTGCGGCGCGCCGCTGGTCGTGAAGACGATCGAAGGCCGACAGCTCGAGGTTTGCCCGAACGATTCCTATGTTCTGTGGCACGACCCGAAGGTCGCGGCCGCTGTCGTGGTCGAGCACCGCGGCGGCATTGTGCTCGGCCGGCGAAGCATCGAGCCTGGCTATGGCCTCTGGTGCCTGCCCGGCGGGTTTGTCAACGACGACGAGGACCCCGCCCGAGCCGCGGTGCGCGAATGCATGGAGGAGATCAACGCCGAGGTCGAGCTCACCGGGTTGCTTGGTGTGTATCACATCCCGAAAACGACGGCGTCGAGCATCATCGGCATCGCTTATCGGGGACGAGTTGTCGATGGCGCTTCGATCAGCGCGGGTCCCGAGATGCTCGAGGTGCGCGCCTTTGCGCCGAACTCACTGCCCGAGATCGCCTTCCCCAGCCACCGCGTGGTGCTCGAGGCATACGTCACGTCCCCGGAGCGGGGGGCGGGAGCGGCAGCTCTGATCGGCGCCGGATCGGCTCTGTCGTCTCCATCGCCGCCATCACCAGGGCCAGCGCAGCAGAGACCGCGGCGCACGCGGTGAATCCGGCGGCGTACCCGTAGCCCTGCACGATGGGGCCGAAGATCAGCGGTCCGAGCGACAGCCCGAGAAAAAGGACAGTTCCGTACGCGCCCATCGTCACGCCCCGCGTTGACGCAACGGAGAGATCGGCAAAGACCACGCCCATCGCGACGAATGCCGCGGCCATGAAGGGCGTGCCGATCGCGAGCAGCAAAGCAGGCAGCACGAATCCGGTCAGGTGGCCGATTACGACCATGACCACCGCCCATCCAAGTCCGCCGACGAGAACGATCGGCCACCGGCGGCGCATCCGATCGACGAGCCGCCCCGCCGGGATGCGCGACGCTCCGTTCACGACGGCCTGGAGCGCCAGCAGGTAGCCGACCTGCGAGCTGGGGAGCGCGAGCACCTCTTTGCCGAACACTGGGAGAAACGCGCCGATCGTGCCCCATGTCAGCGTCAGGCTGATCAGGCCGATGGTGACGGGGATGAATGCACGCTGGCGAATCAGAGCACGCAGCGGTTCTCGCCACGCGAGCCCCTTGCGGTCGGATCGCTGACGGCTGTTGCTCGCCGCGATCGCGCCCGGGATGGTGAAGATCAACAGCGCGGTGGTCACAGCGATGTCGGTGCGAACGTCGATCCACCGCAGCGCGATGCCAGCCAGGGAAGGACCCAGGAAAAAGCCGACCTGCATGGAGAGCGTGAGCCACCCCATCGCGCGGCCCAACCTGGATCGAGAGACGGACTCCGTCACCGCGCTGAAGAGAGCCGCCTGTTGAGCCCCGGCCGCGAGCCCACCGATCACCTGCCATAGGAAGAGCGGCGCAACCGTCGTGGTGAAGGCAGTAGCGACCTGCGAGCCGGCGGTGAGGACCAGCGAAATTGTGAGCAATGTGCGTGCCCCGAACCGGTCGATCAGGACGCCAGACGGCAGCGAGAGCAACGCCGCGGTGATGGTGGCGGCCGAGAACAGCGCACCGACCTCGAAACGGCTCGCGCCAAGGCCGTGCGCATAGAGCGGAACGGTCAGCCCACGCGCGGCGATCGTCGCGAACACGCTGCCCGCCGCGAGGTACAGGAAGACCATCCGGCGGGACTCGGGGACGGCGCGCGTCACCGTGCCTAAGATACCGGCCACATGGTGCGCGAGCGCGTCGGCGACTGGCGCCTCGCCTGGCGCTTTGCGCTCGCCGGCCTCGTGGCTGGGCTGCTGGTCATCGCCCTCGTTCAAACCGGGATCACCGCGGGGACATTCGACGCCGGACAGGACCAGCTGTTTCCGGCACCCGCCCCCGATCCGCAGATCACGTTCGTCGAGATCGACTCACGAACTCAGCAGGCGATCGGAGCCTATCCGTTTACCAACGACTACCACGCAAAGGTCATCAACTACCTGGCCAGCCTGCACCCGAAGGTGATCTTCTATGACGTCGTCCTCGACCACATCACCGGCCGGAACGTCGAGACGGGAGAGCCAACCGACCAGCCTCTGACAGATGCGATCAGGAACGCCGGCAACGTTGTGCTTGCCTGCACAGTCGATGACGCCCCGAAAGGCGAGTTCTCCACGGTCGCCGCAGCCGTGGGCGAGCGTGGGCTTGGCGCACCCGATCACGCCAACGCCGTCCGTGGCACGGTGCTGCGGCCGGCGACCAATGCGACGTGTCCTGAAAACGAGGCCGACGAGCCGGGCTTCCTCCTGGCTCTTCGTGTCGCTTCCGGCATCAACAGCCCGGTATCCGTCAAGGGTTCGATGGCCACTTTCGGCAGCCATCGAATACCGCTCGCCGGCGATCAGATGCTCATCAACTTCACGCGGGGATCGGGCTCCTCCTGCTCATACGTCGACGCGTACAACCAGAGCTGCCCGCATCCCGATCTCATCACGAATCACATCGTTGTCGTCGGCACGAAGCTCATCGACGCGGGCGACGTCTACTCGCAGACGGTTCCTTTTCATCACGACGCAACCTTCTGTCCGCTCGCGCGACCGAGCTGCATGCTCGACACGCAGAACTTCGGCTACCGGATCCAGGCCGACGCCATGAGCACGATCCTCAACGATCGCTACGTCCATGTCCAGCCGCCGATCTCGATGCAGCTGGCTGTCCTGGTCTTGGCCGCCATCATCGGGCTGATTGTCTATCTGCTCTCGTTCCGCTTTGCGATGCTGTTCACGGCGGGAGTGCTCATCGCGTACTACGCGAGCATCTATCTCCTCGGGCTGCGGGGCTATCTCGCCGACCCGGTGTATGCGCCTCTGGCGATCTTGCTCGCGGCGACGTTCTCACTCGGCGCGCGCTACGTGCTCGAGGAGCGGGAGCGGCGCAAGGTGGAGCGCATCTTCGGCCACTACATCGACCCTCGTGTCGCCCGACAGCTCGCCGCGACGCGCTCGATCGACGAGCTCTTCTCGCGCGGCGAACGCCGGGAGCTGAGCGTGCTTTTCATGGACATTCGCGGATTCACTGCCATGTCGGAGTCGATGCGCGCGGACGACGTGCTCGCGGTGATCCAGGACTACCTTGATGAGATGAGCACGCTCATCCTCAAATGGGACGGGCTCATCGACAAGTACGTCGGCGACGAGGTGATGGCTCTCTGGAACACGCCACTCGCGCAGCCAGACCACGCCCTGCTCGCGATCCGCTGCGCGTACGACCTCGTCAGCGCCGCGCCGGCGGTCCAGGCGAGGCTCGCGGCCAGGGGATTGCCCCCCGTCGCGTGGGGGATAGGCATCAACACGGGCCAGGCTGTGGTGGGCAACATGGGCAGCCAGGACCGCTTGCAGTACACCGCCTTGGGCGACACCATCAACACGGGCGCGCGGTTCTGCAGCGTCGCACCGGCGTTCAACGTGCTCATCGGGTTGCCGACATACGAGGCTTGCGCGGACTACATCGCGGTCGACGAGCTGCCGGGCCTTCAGCTCAAGGGCAAGTCGGCGGAGACGTTTCGAATCTTCAACGTGACCGCCATCCGCGAAACGAAGACGTCGCCGTGGGTGCCGCTGCCGACCGACGGCGCGAAAGCCGCGTACAACGCAAAGCGCCAGCTCTACGCGACGCAGTCGATCTTCGCTTGACCGTCGAGCAGGCGGCCGAGATCCTCGCGTCGGCGCAGCGCGGCGTGGCGCTGACGGGTGCAGGCGTGTCGGCCGAGAGCGGCATCCCCACGTTCCGCGGCGCGGGAGGCCTGTGGACGAAGTACGACCCGGTCAAGGTGTCCTCGATCGAGAGCTTCCTGGCCGACCCGGCCTCGTACTGGAGCGTTGCCAGGGAGCGTGGCCGAGTCGCGCTCTCGGCCAGGCCGAACCCAGGCCATGTGGCGCTTGCGGCGATGGAGGCGGCGGGCCGCCTTTCGGCGATCGTCACCCAGAACACCGATGGCCTGCATCAGGATGCCGGCGCAAGGCGTGTGATCGAGCTGCATGGCTCGGGGCGCATGGTGCAGTGCCTCGAGTGCGAGAGGGTGGAACCGCGGTCCGAGGTGCAGGCCCGGCTCGACGTCGAGATGCCGCCGCGATGCCGCAGCTGTGGAAGCACTTTCCTGAAACCGACGGTCATCCTGTTCGGCGAGCGGATGCCCGCCGCGGCCGTCCACGACGCGTTCGAGCTCGCTCGCCAGGCGGACGTCATGCTCGTGGTCGGGTCGTCGCTCGTGGTCTACCCGGCGGCCGAGATTCCCCTCATGGCGGTCCGCGAGGGCGCGCGGATGATCGTGATCAACGCCGAATCGACTCCATTCGACCGCCTGGCCGACGTCGTCATCCGCGGCCGCTCCGGCGAGGTGCTGCCCCAGATCGCTGCGCTCATAGGTGCGTAACGCTGCCCGCGACGATGGGCTTGCCGTCGACGATGAGCTCACCGAGCGGTCCGATTTCTTCGGCGAATCCCTCGGTGATCGCTCCCAAGACATCGACTCGCACGCGCCGGCCCAGGGTTGCTGAAAGCTCGCGCCAGCGTCCGAGCACGACGTGCCGTGGTGCGGCGGTCCAGGCTTTGATCTTGCCGCGCAGCCTCTCGAAGACCTCGTCGCGCGGCTGATCGAGCTGGGCGGCGCCCGGGGGCGACCACGCCAGGTTGATGCCGATTCCACACACTGCCTTTTCGCGTGTCGCCTCGACCAGGATCCCGCCAAGCTTGCGCTCGTCCAGGAGCAGGTCGTTGGGCCATTTGAGTCGGACGCGCGGACCGCACGCCTCTGCTGCCGCGACTCCGGCGGCGAGGCTGAGGATGGGGTTCGGGGCGAGCACGAAGGACACCAGGAGGGCAGCGCCTGGGGGCGCCTCCCAGCGCCGGTCCAGGCGTCCGCGGCCGGAGGTCTGGTGATCGGCGATCACGATCGAGCCGACGGGCAGCTCGCGCGCGACGTCCTGGGTCGAGCCGACAGACCCCAGCCGCACGACTTCCGCTCCACCCACGATCGGTAAGCTAACCGAGTCATGAAACTCCATCGAGCGATCGCGCTCGGGGTGATGATGCTGATGTCGGTCGGTCTGATCGTGCTGTTGACCGCGACCGGCATCGCCGGCTTCGACGCCCACAGCCTGATCGCGCTCGGGGTCGTGCTGGCGGCGGCGGCGATCAGCGGCGTCGCGTTCAGCTGGAACCGCTATTTCAAGCGACCCTAGTCGTGCGCAAGCTAAGGCTCGGCTACAAGGCTTCGGCCGAGCAGTTCGGCCCGCGTGAGCTCCTCGACTTTGCGGTCGCGGCCGAAGGTCACGGGTTCGATTCCGTTTTTGTCAGCGACCACTTCCAGCCCTGGCGCCATTCGGACGGGCACGCCCCGTTCGCGTTCGCGTGGCTGGCGGCGGTGGGGGAGCGGACGAATCGAGTCGCCCTCGGCACCTCCGTCAACACGCCGACGTTTCGCTACCACCCCGCGATCGTGGCCCAGGCGTTCGGTACGCTCGGCGTGCTGTTTCCGGACCGGATGATCCTCGGCGTCGGCACGGGCGAGCACTTGAACGAGGGCGCGCTCGGTATCCCCTGGCCGGAGAACAAGGAGCGCTTCGCGCGGCTGCGCGAGGCGGTGCGGCTCATCCGGCAGCTGTGGACCGAGCAGTCGGTGACCTTCGACGGCGAGTACTACCACACTCGCAACGCGACGATCTACGACCGTCCGGAAAAGCCCATCCCGATCTATGTGGGCGCGGGAGGCCCGCAGGTGGCGAAATACGCGGGGCGCGCGGGAGATGGTCTTATCTGCACCTCGGGAAAAGGAATGGAGCTGTACAGCGAGCAGTTGCTGCCCTCGTTCAGCGATGGCGCCACAGAATCGGGTCGTGACGCGGCGGAGCTCGACCGGATGATCGAGGTCAAGGTCTCTTACGGACCGTCGAGGGCGTGGCGGCCAAGCGGTGGCTGGTTACCAGTGACCCTGACGAGCACATCGAGCAGCTCCGGCCGTACCTCGGGCTTGGGTTCAACCACCTCGTCTTCCACGCGCCGGGAGCACGCCAAACGCGCTTCATCGAGCTGTACGGGTCGCAGATCCTCCCCAGGCTTCGCGAGACGTGGGGATGAGCACCTGGGTCGTCGTCCTGATCAAGGACTTCGACTCCGCGAAGCAGCGGCTGCGGCCTGCGCTCGGCACGAAATCGCGCCGCGCCCTCGCGCGGCGCAACGCGCGGCTCGCGGTGAGCGCGGCGTTTGCAGGCGACCGCGTGCTCGTCGTAGCCGGCAGCGAGGAAGTCGCGGAGATCGCCCGATCGTGGGGCGCTGACGTCTTGCTCGAGCCTCGCGAAGAGGGCCAGAACACAGCCGCCGAGCGGGGCATCAAGCGCGCGCAGGACGCAGGCGCCGCGGCCGTCCTCGTGCTCTCGAGCGACCTGCCGCTCGTCACCGAACATTCGGTGCGCGAGCTTGTCGACGTTGCGGCGCGCCACCGCGCGCCCGTGGCGGTGGCCGTCCCCGCCATCGGCCGCGGCGGCACGAACGCGCTTTACGTCAGGCCGCCCGACGCGATTGGACTGCACTTTGGCGACGACTCGCTTGTGAAGTTCCGGGAGGACGCCGAGTCTCGCGGCGTCGAGTTCGTCGTCCATCACTCCGACGCGATGGCGCTCGACCTGGACGAACCGTCCGACCTTGCCAGCCTCAGCCGCGCAGTGTGAAACGAGTCGAGCTGATCGGCGTCGAGGGGCTGCCCGAGGTGCATCCACAAGACGACCTCGGACGTTTGATCACCGAGCACGCGAGCCTGCAGCCGGGTGACGTGATCGTCGTGGCGCAGAAAGTCGTTTCCAAGTCAGAGGGCCGCCTGGTCAGGCTCGCCTCGGTGACCGCCGGCGACGAGGCGCTGCGAATCGCGCCCCGGCTCATCGCGAATCCCGATCCCCGGATGGTGCAGGTCGTGCTGGACGAGAGCGTCCGGGTGCTGCGGTCGGAACGAGTCCTCATCACCGAAACGCGGCAGGGCTACGTCTGCGCCAACTCCGGCGTCGATCACTCCAACGTCGGCGGCGACACGCTCACCCTGCTGCCGGTCGACCCGGACGCGAGCGCCCGGCGGCTTCGCGCCCGCATCGGCGAGCTTGCCGGTGTTGATGTCGGCGTGATCGTCTCGGACACGTTCGGCCGCCCGTGGCGACTCGGCATCGTCAACGTAGCCCTTGGCGTGGCGGGCATTCCCGCGCTGATCGACCTTCGCGGCAGTCTCGACGACGCCGCCCAGCCGCTGCACGCGACTGTGTTGGCGGTCGCGGACGACATCGCGTCAAGCGCGGGACTCGTGATGGGCAAGACCGATCGCACGCCCGCGGTGATCGTGCGCGGACTCGCCCTCGAGGGATCCGGCTCCGGCCACGACTTGATCCGGCCTGCGGCCGAGGACCTGTTCCGTTGAAGATCGTGGTCCTGGCTGGAGGCACTGGCGGCGCGGCCCTCGCGGCGGGGATCCAGGCAGTCGCTCCCAGCCACGACCTCACCGTCATCGCCAACACCGCGGACGACGACGAGTTCTGGGGCCTGCTCGTGTGCCCGGACATCGATGCTGTCCACTACCGGCTCGCCGGCGTCTTCAATGACCAGGCCGGATACGGCGTAAAGGGCGACACGTTCCGAGTCCTGGAAACGCTCGCCGAGATCGGCGAAGATGCGTGGTTTCGCATCGGGGACAAGGACTTCGCCACGCACCTCGTGCGTGCGGACCTTTTGCGTCGAGGCTGCACGCTTACCGAGACGTCGCTTCTGCTTGGCAAGCGGCTTGGCGTCGCCACCCGGGTGCTTCCAATGACCGACGAACCGGTGCGCACGCGATTCACCACCGACGCAGGCGAGCTCTCATTCCAGGAGTACTTCGTGCGCGAGCGCCTGGTGCCGCGGCTGCGAGGCATCGCCTTCGCGGGCATCGATGTGGCGCGACCCTCGCCGGAAGTTCTGGATGCGCTGCATGACGCGGACCTCGTGATCATCGGGCCGTCCAACCCTCTCATCTCGATCGCCCCGATCCTGCACCTCGTGCGCACTGCGCTCGCGCCCGCACGCACGGTCGCGGTAACACCGATCATCGGCGGTATCGCGCTGAAGGGTCCGACCGTGGAGATGATGCGGGCCCTGGGGCCCGCGCCCGACCCTGTCGAGGTGGCTCGGATGTATCGCGACATCGCAGCAACGTTCGTGCTCGATGAGAGGGACCGCCGCCTTGCGAGCGCCATCGAAGAGCTCGACTACCGGACCATTGTCACCGACACCGTCATGCGCGACGGCGGTCGAAAGCTTGCGACGGCTCTGCTACGTGACGTGTGAGTTGGCGACCATGATCAGAACGCCGAGCAGGACCATCACCAGGCCGACGACCATGATCGCGTAGAGGGCGATCCCGCTCATCTTGCCGCTCGGACGCCTGATCGCGACCTCGCCGCCTTCCATGCCTGGCGCGTCGCCTGATGCGAGCGACCAGTCCCCCTCCGCAGCGCCGCCCTTGTCCTTCTTCTTCTTTTTCGAGGGCGATGCCTCGGCCGCCGACTCCTTGGCGGTGCTGACCACGGACCAGCCACCGGCCGAAGTCGATGACGCCGCGGCGACCGACGCCGCCGGGCTGACCGGTTCGGCCGGGGGAAGAGGTTCGGCCGGCCGGGGTGCGGGGGTCCAGGACGGCTCGCTCGAAGGCTTCGGGGTCGGCTCCGGAGCGGGGCGGAACGGCTCGGTGCGGGGCGGATAGTCGAACGACGGCGCGGTCGGAGCCGGCGTCGGCGGTTGTTCCCAGGGTGGCGCCTCCGGTGCGCGCTCCGGTCGGGCGGGAGGGGGTGCAGGTGGCGCGGCCGGGGGCGCCTGGTAGGCGGCGACGTCGTACGTGACAGTGGGCTGAGCCTTCGCCTGGTCGAACGCCGAAGCGGCCCCCGCCGGAGCCGGCTCCGGGGCCTTTTCCGCATGGCCATGTGGCGCCAGCGTGCGCTGGCGAGCGGCCTTCACCTTGTGCTCGATCTGCGAGCGCCGCGCCGAATACATCGAACGCTGCTCGACCGACTTTCGGCGCAAGACGAAAAAGATGGCCACGATGCCGATGATCGCCACCAACGCCCCCGCCACCAGGTACGCCATAGGCGGCTGATTATCGGGGATCGGTCCATGTGTGACAATCGCGAACGGTGGCTCTTTACGACCGCGTCCAGTCCGAAATGGTCGACGCGCGCCGGCGGCGCGACGAGGTAGCCCTGGACACCATGTCCCTGCTCAAGACCGAGCTCGTGCGTGCGAGCAAGGAAGGCGGCGCTGGTGGAAAGATCGACGACGACCTCGTGGTTCGCGTCGCGCGCAAGGAGGTCAAGCGGCGCGAGGAAGCGATCGAGGTGTATCGGAAGGCCGGGCGTGAAGAGACTGCGCGCCGAGAGGAAGCCGAGATGAAGGTGCTGCAGGCCTTCCTTCCGGCCGCGATGAGCGACCAGGAAATCGAAGCCGAGGTGCGGGCGGTCATCGCGGAGGTCAAACCCGATGGCCCGAAGGGATTCGGCCTGGTGATGAAGGCCGCGACCGCGCGCCTCGGGGGCCGCGCGGACGGGAACCGCGTCGCGGCGGTAGCGCGCAGGCTGCTTGGCTCCTAAAGCCAGGAAGAAATCGTGGGCGTCGCCCCCGCCGCCACGCGGGGCACGCACGCGGGCAAGGCTGACCGTGGAGAGGCTGCGCGAGCTGTATACAGCCACAACCGAGCTCCTGCACGAGAACCCGTTTCAGCTCCTGATCGCGACGATCCTTTCCGCCCAGACGACGGACCGCTCGGTGAACCTCATCACGCCCGAGCTGTTCCGCCGTTATCCGTCGGCGGAGGACCTCGCCGCGGCGGACCCCGCGGAGGTCGAAAAGCTGATCAAGCCCACCGGGTTCTTTCGGGCGAAGACGAAAAGGATCATCGCGGCAAGCCGCAAGCTCGTCGAACTGTTTGGCGGCGTCGTCCCGGACGAAATGGAGGATCTGACCAAAATCCCCGGGATCGGCCGCAAGACGGCCAACGTGATCCTGGGCGCAGGTTTCGGAGTGCCGGGGTTTGCCGTCGATACGCACGTGATCCGGCTGACCAACCGGCTGGGGCTCGTGCGCACCAGGGACCCGGTGAAGATCGAGTTTCAGGTCTGCTCGATGGTGCCGAAAGAAGAATGGACAGGACTCTCGCTGCGGCTGATCCTGCACGGCCGCAGGGTCTGTGACGCCCGCCGGCCGCGGTGCGAGGAATGCGTCCTGAACGACTTTTGCCCTTCGTCGCTGACGCGTCCGAACCGCCGGCTGCGGACTGGACGCCCGATCGGCGAGGCGCCGGGTTCGGACATCAAACTCGCACGCTAGGCTCCCGAACGTTTGTTCTATCATGGGCGAATGGCTGCTCCAGAGCCTCGCCTTGCCGACGTCGACTATCTCGAGGTGCAGTGCAAGTCCGCTCTCAACCCGGTCAAGAACATGGGCTTCGCCTGGTCGCTCAACCCATACACGGGTTGCGAGCATCGCTGCGCCTTCTGCTATGTCCGCGCCTTCGAGATGCGGGCCGACCGCCCATCGGACGACCGCTACGGCCGCACCGTCCGAGTCAAGGTCAACGTCGCCGCCGTGCTGCGAGGCGAGCTCTCGCGTCGTTCATGGCGAAAGGAAACGGTGGTCGTCGGCGCCGCGACGGATCCTTACCAGCCGGCGGAAGGGCAGTACCGGCTGACGCGTCAGTGCCTGGAGGTGTTTCGCGATTTTGCGAACCCTACGGCGATGATCACGCGCGGTCCGATGATCGTCCGCGACATCGACGTCCTGACGTCGCTTGCCCGACGGGCTGAGCTGCACATCACCTTCAGCATCCCGACGGTGGATGACGACGTCTGGCGCAAGACCGAGCCTGGCACCGCGCATCCCAGGCAGCGCCTGCGGGCAATCGAAAAGCTCGTCGCGGCAGGCATTGACGTCGGCGTGGGCATGGCGCCCATCCTGCCCGGGCTCTCCGACCGTCCCGAGCAGCTCGAAGCCGTGGTGAAGGCCGCGCGGGCAGCCGGTGCAACGGGGCTATGGGCGAACATGCTTCACCTGAAGGACGGGACACGCGAGCATTTCATGTCAGTCCTCGCGACGCACTGGCCCGACCTGGTGCCGAGCTATGAGCGGGCTTACCGAAGCCGCGCCTATCTCCCGGAGAGCTTTGGCGAGAAGACCATGCAAGAGGTCAGGAGGCTGCGCTCCCAACATGGGGTGTCAGACCGGCGCCGCGTCGTCCTGAAACCGCCTCCAGAGCCGGAGCAGCTCGCCCTTCTCAATTAGGATTCGAACATGCGCGGTCCGATCGATGTGCTCGCCGGCCGGGTCGACGGCTTCAAGAAGATGGAGATCGCGCGGCGCACCGTCCCCTGCTACAAGCACGTGATCGAAAAGGACGGCGAGGCGCTTGCGGTATGCCTGCTCGTCGATTCGGGCAAGCTCTATCGCTTCCCATACGAGACCGCCAGGGGAATCCGGGGCCTCGGGATCAAGGCTCGTTATCTGCGCGGCGAGATGGAACACCTCCGCCTGCGTGAGTTCCAGCCGGGGCTTTGCCGCTATGTCGAAAGAGCAGACCAGGCCGTCTGAGTCGCTCGTCCAGGAGCTGCTCAATGAGCGACGCTCGCTGAAGGTGGCGGTCGAGCGGCTCAAGCTGGAGCTCGCCGACGTCCAGTCGAGCTCAGGCGGGCCGGACCCTCACGTGGGCGAGCTGCGCGAGGAGATCGAAAGGCTTCGTTACCAGCTCGCGTCCGCGCGGGCGGAGGCGACCCAGCTTCGCGAGGAGCGAGACGGGCTCCGCGCCGGCATCGAGAAGGCGCTGCAGCAGCTCACCGCGGACGACGAGCACGAAAAAGAAAAGGCCCCGCCCAAGGGCGAGGCCTCGCGGAAGACTCGAAGAGCTACTTGACGGCGTTCGCCAGGCCGTCGGTCAGCTGGTCGGTGAACTGGGCGATGCCGGGCGCCTTGATGTGCCCGCCCTGGTAGTTGAAAGCGCCGATCAGGAAGATGACCCAGTAGACCAACCCGACCAGGTAGATCAGGCCGCCGAGCGGAAGCAACACGATGCTCACGATGGATGCGATCAGCCACAGGCCGCCGAGGACGACGATCGACTGAGCCGCGTTCCACTTCACGTCCGGGTCGTTCTTGCCGACAAACAGGAAGATGATTCCGGTGACCCACCAGAGAAGGTAGGCAAGGATGACATTGGTTTTGCTGTTGCTGGCAGCCTGCCCTGGCTGACCTTGCATCGGCGTCGGTTGGCCGGGGGGCGGCGGGGGCATCTGCGACATGGATCAATCTCCTCCTGTTGGCTGGCTGCTGCGGGGCAGATTATCGGTGCATTGGCCCGAAAACGCCATAGCTCAGGCGAGTTCGGAATCCGGTCGTGACCGCGAACGTACTCTGTTAGGCTCGCCACGAAATGACCGATTCCGGTCAGCCGCCGAAACCGCCGCCGGAAACGCCTGTGCCGGCATGGGCGCCGGGCCCTGACCAGAGCGAACGGCCGGCGTCGATGCCCGCCGACATCGCGGCGACGATGCGCCTGATCCCCGTCCCGCCGCCGACAGTGCCGCCGCCTCAGGTCGCTTCGATCACGACCCCTCCGCAGGTCCCGGGCGAGCGCTACATCGGGAAGTACAGGGTCAAGGGAGAGCTCGGCCGGGGAGGCATGGGAACGGTCTACCTGGCCGAGCAGCCAGGTCTCGGACGCGAGGTCGCGATCAAAGAGCTCATCCAGTCGGCGGACCCGGTCGCCCTGAAGCGCTTCCTCCAGGAGGCACAGGTCATGGCGCGGACCAGCCACCCGAACCTGGTCCAGGTGCATGACATGGAGCTGATGGGGGACGTCAACTACCTGGTGCTGGAGTTCATCCGCGGCCGGTCGCTGCGGGACTGGATGATCCAGGGTCCAATTCCTCCGCCCCAGGTTTTCGCCGTCATGCATGGCGTGCTGCAGGCGCTCGACTACGCCCACCGCCACGCGATCGTCCACCGCGACATGAAGCCTGAAAACGTGCTGATCTCCGAGGAGGGCCTCGTCAAAGTCGCCGACTTCGGGATCGCGCGTCTCATGGACGACCAGGGCGTGGGCGGCACGGCGACCAAGACCGGCACCACCGTCGGCACGCCGCAGTACATGTCCCCGGAGCAGGTCGCGTCCAGCAAGGTGGACGGGCGAAGCGACCTGTACTCGGCCGGGATCATGTTCTACGAACTGGTCGTCGGCCAGCCTCCTTTCACCGCGTCAGAGGCGGACGGCCCGTTCACGCTCATGGCCAAGCACGTCCAGGCCCCGCCCAAGCCTCCGTCCGTCTTCCGGCCGGGCCTCAACCCGGACCTCGAGCAGATGATCCTCAAATCGCTGTCCAAGCGGCCCGAGGACAGGTTCCAGACCGGGAAGGAGTTCGACGAGGCCATCTCCAGGGTCGCGGACCAGATGTGCCCAGGCTGGCAGCGCAGCCTCGAGCCCGGGGCGGACCTCTCCAGGATGGTTGCGCGTCCGGCGCCTGCGATCATGCCGTCGACCCCGATCGGCATCGCCATCGGGCAACCGGGCACCGCGGCGACCCCTCCGCACGCCGTCTACAACCCAGCTCCCCCGGTCAAGCCCGTCGCGAAGCGGACGATGAGCTGCATGAGCCTGCTCGGCCTGTTCGTTCTCGCGTCGGCGGTCGCCGTAGTTCTGCTGGTTCGCTAGTAGGGCGTGTGGGCTCGCCGCGCGAGCTCCTCGCGGGCCTCGTCTCCGACCAGGATGTCCGTCGACCCCGACTCGCCCGCGGCGATCACAGTCTGCTGCGTGTACTGCGCCGTGTAGGTATGGTGCGACTGCGTCGCCATGTCGGTCGGGAACTGCACCCACGGCGCATCGGGCGTCTCGCGGATCGCGGTGAGCTGGTAGATCCGGAAGGTCTCGGCGGACTTGCCTTTGAGCTGGACTCCGGGTACGAGGTCGACCGCGATGTAATCCCTGCACATCTCGTACGTTTCCTGGCCGATCAGGACCTGGAACGCGGGCGCGTGCGCGCAGAAGCGGGCGGCGGTGTTCACTGTGTCGCCGAGCGCCGTGTACTGGAGCCGGCTGCGCGATCCCATGTTGCCGACGACCGCGGGCCCCGAGTTGATGCCGATGCCCCAGCGAATCGGGGGCAACCCCTTCGCCAGGAGCTTCTGCTGGAGCTCGGGTGCGCGGTTGACGAGGTCATAGGCGCAGCGCACCGCGAGCAGGGCGTGGTTGTCCTGCAGCCGCGGCGCGTTCCAGAACGCCATGATCTCGTCGCCGACGTACTTGTCGACGGTGCCGTCCCAGGTGAAGATCGTCCCGCTCAGCTGGTCGAGGTAGAGCTGCACGAGCTCGGTCACGTCATGTGCCGCCATCGATTCGGACATCGAGGTGAACCCCCGGATGTCGACGAACATCAACGTGATGTCGCGCCGCTCGCCGCCGCGCAGGATGTCTTCGACGCCGCCCTTCGTCCGGGCGAGCTGGGCCACGATCTCAGGCTTCAGGTACTGGCCGAAAAGGGCCGTCACCTTGCGTTTTTCGCGATCCTCGTAGAGGACCCGGTACGCGGTCACTCCTGTGTAAGTCAGCGCGATCGCGAGCCAGGGATGGAAGAGGTCGGGGACCCAGCCGCCGAAGACCGCCAGGCCCGACATGCCGACGGTGAAGAGGACGAGCGCGGCAACCGTTCCCACAAAGCCCCATAGCACCGTGACGCGGGAAACTCCGACCGCGGTCGCGAGCGCGAGCACCAGCATGATGAGGAACAGCACGATCGGAGCCTCCGGGGCGGGGAAGCTGGGCTGCAGGGGCAGAAACATGCTGACGACGATGGCGTGGAGCTCGACTCCCGCCATCGGCAGGCCGTTTCCAGCGGGCGTCAAAAACTCGTCATGCACGCCGGTGAGGCCATAGGCGCCGATCAGGACGACCTTGCCTTTCACCTGGTCGGCGGAGAACGAGGCGTCGTAGACGTCGCCAAAGGAGAGGTACTGGCCGTGCGTCTGGAAGCCGCCCGGACCGACGATGTACTTGATCACGGCCGCTCCGGTGGAATCGACCTGGAGCGGATGCTGCCACGCCGTGCCGAAATTGGCCTGGCCGCCTGACTCGGTCAGGTTCACGCTGGCCCAGTCGGGCCCCAGCTGCTGGATGCGACTCGCCGCAAACCCGAGCGAGTTGAGCATCGGGGTGGTGCACCTCCCGGCGCTGTAGCACGCGGGCTGCACGAACATGGGCATGCGCCGGACGACTCCGTCGGAGTCGGCCACGGGGTCGGTCGAGGCGAGGACCACGTTCTTGTCCGGGTTCTGGCAGAGCACGTCTGGGTTCGTGTTGGCGTCGGCGCACCAGAACTCTTTGAGCGGGATCTGGTCGAGACCCGACGGCGACGTCTTCGGCGACGCCTGCTTGACGAAACCGTTGTCGGGAATGTCCACCTCGGCGGGGTAGGAGAGGATGACCGGCACTTTGGTCTGGCGCAGGGTCGCGGCAAGGTCGCTGTCGGTGGCCGAGTCGCGCGGGTCCGGCAGGCTCACGTCGAGCGCGATCACGGTGGCGCCGGCCGCCTCGAGGTTGCGAATCGCAAGCGCATAACGATCGCGAGGCACGGGGTACTGGCCGATCTTTTTGATGCTGGCGTCGTCGATGCCGACCACGACGACGTTCGGGTCGGGTTTCGTCTCGCTGAACAGCCGGTCTTCGGGGTGGACGGCGATGTTGACCTGGCAGCTGGCCATATGCGCGTCGCACGCCACCTGTTGGGTGTAGAGGACGTACATCAGGACCGAGAGGACGAGCGCCATCAAGACCGCCACTGCGGTGCGGTACGTGTACCAGTAGCGAATGCGGCGGCGCAACTGGGGCCGGATCATATCTCCCGTGACAGTCCTGTGCGGCATCGCCGGCTGGGCCGACAAGTCGCTGATCGACTCGAAGCTCTTCTACCCGCTGTCGGTGAAGGCCTCGATTGACCGCCTCCGCTTCTACGCCAGCCAGTTTCCGCTCGTGGAGGTCGACTCGACGTACTACGGGATCCCGAAACCGGAAACTGTCGAGTCGTGGGCCGCCCAGACGCCCGCCGATTTCACCTTTGACGTCAAGTCGTTCTCGCTGTTCACCAACCACCCGACCCGACCGCTCTCCCTGCCGCCTGACATCCGCAACGACCTCCCCGCAATCCTGCGCGAGAAGAAGACCCTCTACGCCGAGCACCTCCCCGACGAGGTCGTGGACGAGTGCTGGGAGCGCTTCCGTGCTGCCCTGGAACCGCTGCGCGCCACAGGCAAGCTGGCCGCGGTCTTTTTCCAGTTCCCGCCGTGGTTCCTGCCCTCATCGCGGTCGCTCGCGTACGTCGAGCAGTGCCAGGAGCGCATGTTCGGATTCCAGGTCGCCGTCGAGTTCCGCAAGCCGGAGTGGCTCGATGACAGGCACCGCGACAGAACGCTCGCTTTCCTGCGCACCCGCGACATTCCATACGTCGCAGTCGACGTCCCCGAAGGCCACGCGACGAGCATGCCGTCGGTCTCCGAGGTCACCTCGCCCAGGCTTGCGGTGGTCCGGTTCCACGGCCGCAACCACGAGACGTGGGACCTGCGCGGCGTGCCACCCAACGTCCGCTTTCGCTGGGACTACAGCGACGAGGAGCTGGGCCAGTGGGTGCCGCGGATCAAGGAGATGGAACGGTCGGCGGGCCGCGTCCACGCCTTGATGAACAACAACTACTCGAACTACTCGGTCAAGAACGCCCAGCAGCTCGAGCGGATGCTCGAGGCGTGGCACAAGTAGTCACTCGCCCAGGCTGCGCCGCCTGACCTCGCCGATCGCGTGGTCCATCAGGCCGCCGAACAGCGGCTCCGCGAGGTGGGCGAGGCGCAGGGGCATGACGATCGCGTCGCGGCGCGGAAACCGCGCGGTCCTCACGATCAGGCTGGCGACCCAAGACGCGGGGTACTGGGGGCCGATGGTCCGGCCGACGCCCTCGAAGAACTCGGTCCCGCCGGTCACGTACGGATATACGACGCACACCTTGACCCCGCTGCCGGACAGCTCGCCGCGCAGCGCGTGCGAGAAGCCGACGACCGCGTGCTTGGTCGCCGAGTAGACGGCCGAGTACGGCGTGGCCCGGAACCCGGCCACCGACGCGACGTTGATGATCACCCCGCGGCGCCGCTCGAGCATCCAGGGCAGCGCGGCCTGGGTGGTCGTCACGACGCCTTTGAAATTGGTCGCCACCAGCTCGTCGACCTTTTCTTCGGGCATCTGATGGGCCCGGCCCATCCAGCCCACGCCGGCGTTGTTGACCAGGACGTCGAGGCGCTCGAAGTCGCGCAGCGTCGCGGCGATGAACCCGCGTGACTGCGCTTTCTGGCCGACGTCGAGCAGCCGGACGTTGGCTTCGGGCGAGCCGGCATCACGGCATTTCTGGGCCACGGCGTTGAGCTTCTCCAGGCGCCGCGCGCCGAGCTCGAGCCTCGCGCCGCGCTTCGCGAAGGCGATTGCAGTCGCTTCGCCGATCCCGCTCGATGCGCCGGTGATGGCGACGACCGCTCCCTTCAGCCGCACCGACCTATCATCGCGTTCAGGATGAAGGCGCTCACGTTCCAGGGTGAGGGCGACGTCAAGGTGATCGACGTGCCCAAGCCGGGCATCAAGAGCTCGGGCGACGTGCTGGTCAAGGTGACCCTGGGCGCGGTCTGTGGCTCCGACCTACACATCCTCCACGGGCACACGCCCATGAACCAGGGCGCCGTGCTCGGTCACGAGTTCGTCGGGGTGGTCGAAGATGTCGGCGGCGAGGTCAAGCGGTTCAAGCCCGGCGACCACGTGGTCTCCAGCTTCTTCACCTCGTGTGGCCACTGCGCACTCTGCCGTAAGGGCTGGTTCAACCAGTGCGTCGACAAAGGCACCTTTGGCCACGGCGAGTACTTCGGTGGGCTCGGTGGCGGCCAGGCCGAGTACGTGGTCGTGCCGAACGCCGACAACACCATGGAGACGATCCCGCCGGGCATGTCGGACGAGCAGGCCATCTTCGTCGGCGACATCCTCGCCACCGGTTTCTTCGGCGCCGAGCGGGCGGAGATCAAACCGGGCGACGTCGTCGCCGTGGTCGGAGCAGGTCCCGTCGGCCTGATGGCGACCATGTGCGCACAGCTCTTCGGACCAGCGCGCACTTTTGTCATCGACATGATCGATTCGCGGCTGGAGGTCGCACAAGAGCTCGGCGGCATCCCGATCAACACGAAGCAGATGCACCCCGTCGAGGCGATCGAGAAAGCGACTGACGGCGTCGGCGCCGACTCGAGCATCGAGTGCGTCGGCCTGCTTGCTGCGGTAGACACTGCGATCCACAGCGTGCGAGGCGGCGGGACCATCTCGATGGTCGGAGTGCCCAGCGCCGTGCTCGGCGACTTCCCCTACATGCGCATGTGGCTCAAGTCGCTGACCTTTCGCGCCGGCTGGTGCAACGTCCAGAAGTACATGCGGCCGCTGCTCGACCTGATCGCAGCCGGGCGGCTAGAGCCGGAGAAGATCATCAGCCACCGGATGAAGCTCGACCAGGCCGAGGAGGCCTACCGGATCTTCGACGCGCGCGAGGCGACGAAGATCGTCCTGACCCCCTAGACGGACTGCGCGGATAGTCCGGACGAAGCGACCTCAAGGCTGCTGCAAACCCCGGATAGTCCGGACCATCCGGACAAGGCCTTCCCTAGGCGAGGGAATCCAGGGCTAGCAGGTAGCCCTTCGCGCGCTCGGTCAGCGGGTACAGGTTCTCCACCTCGTGAAAGTCCGGGCCGTGGTCGCTGTGCACGAGGTGCGCCAGCTCGTGCATCAGCAGATAGTCGAGCACCCAGTCCGGCAGCGAGGCCGCCCGCCGGGCGATCCGGATGTGGCCCTCGGTGAAGGTGCAGCTCCCCCACAGCCGGTCCATCTCGGCAAAGCCGATCGACTTCCAGCGCAGGCGACCGCCGAAGTGGCGCGCGTTGAGGTTCCGAGCGCGCTGATCGAGGCGCTCGTCCGAGGGCCGGGATCGCTCTGCCTTGCGCTGGAGCCGGCGCGTCATCACCTCCGCCCAGTGCTCGCGCTCCACGTGTGGCATGGATGCGGGGACCAGCAGCTCAAGCACGCCCGACCGAAGCCGGGCCGCCACCGTACGGCGGCGTTTGCGCGAGGCGATGATGCGAACCGGCAGCGGTTGACCTGAGTTCATTTCCAAGACGCAGTGCTCCGTTCCGTAGTAGTGCGGGTTGGGCGAATTGTAGGATTGCCGCTCAACAGACGTGCCCAGAAGCCTCGTCCTCGGCAACGGCAACTCACTGATCGGCTTTGATGCCACGTACACCGTGCGCGACATCTTCTTTCCACGCGTCGGCGACGCCAACCACACGATGGGCAACGAGTGCCGTACCGGCTTCTACGTCGATGGCAGGTTTGCCTGGCTCGAAGACGGCGCGTGGCAGAGAAAGTTCGGCTACGCCGAGGATTCGCTGGTCAGCGACGTGACGCTGATCCATCCGGCTCTCGGCATCACGGTGACGTTCGCCGACTTCGTGGACCTCGCTCGCAACTGGTTCATTCGCAACGTCACGGTCACCTCAGCCGCAGG
>WNFI01078119.1_pt1 | contig 39935 bp, 37 predicted proteins | sample 5400471 | NCBI WGS metagenome assembly WNFI01 (sample SAMN13153348, study PRJNA577476) | soil metagenome | isolation source: 100 cm saprolite on Douglas fir-dominated hillslope | place: USA:California | collected 2013-09-17 | reverse complement strand
GACCGACCAGTTCGCGGCCGCCCACCACTGACGTCTATCTGGGCGCCACATCGCTGACCCCTTGATGGCACCGCGGCGCTGTCAGGGGGTCAGCCATCCTCGGCTGCCGAGCGTGGTTAGGGCAGAGACTTATTCAGTGGTACGAGGCGAGTCCCGGTGCTACGGTCCGGCCCTGTGACCGCCTCCCCACTCCGTGTTGTGCGCGCGTCACCTGGCCTTGTCTGGCGCGCCCTTGATGCCGATCAGGTGATCGGCGCTGTCACCGCATTCCTGCGCCCAGATCATCGTTGGTTCGTGCATTTCGATGCGGACAGCCGAGCCGACAGTTTCATGCCGTTGATCGCCGCGGTTGCCGAGAATGCGGCGAGTGACCTGTACTCGTCTATCGACGAGGCCGATGGTCAGGCGCTGGAACGGTTCGCCAGGCTGGGCTTCGCCGTGAGCCGGCGTGAGAGCAACTATCTGATACCGACCGATCCCAAGATCACCGGACTCCACTTCATGGGCGAGCCTGAGGGCGTCGTCATCATCTCGGCCGCCGACGCCGACGAGGACCAGCTTCGATTGCTTGATGATGCCCTGCGACAGGACGTCCCGGGCACCGCCGGGTGGAGATGGGATCCGGGTGACTTCCATGAGGAGACGTTCGACCAGCAATTCGACCCGGCAACGTACCTGATCGCCGTCGATGCGGCCAGCGGCGATTACATGGGTCTCGTGCGCGTGTGGGACAGCCCAGGACGACCGCGCCTCGGCTTGATCGCCGTCTTGCGGCCGTACCGCCGCCGCGGACTGGCCAGCACGCTGCTCGCCCGGGCGTTCCGCGTGCTTCACGAACGTGGTCAGACCGAAGTGACCGCTGAGGTTGACGACGCGAACACGGCCTCCCGCGGACTGATGGTGAGGCTGAGTGCCAGACGCAATGGTGGCTCGCTCGAGGTCACTGCGAGGCTAGCCAGACGTACCAAAACCGCGTGATCATCTTCGGTGCGGCCGGCCGGGAGAACCAGCCTGCGGCCAGCCGCCCTGGCCCGCGCAGGCAGTTCACCAGTATCGGTGCTGGCATTGAATTCCGTCCTCGATCGGACGCAGGCAGGCTTGCCGCAGACTACGTGGATTGGTGTAGCCGTTCGCTCCGGCGCTGACTCCGATGGGGCGACCGCATGCATCGTCATGATGCATCGACCGCAAGCATAGCACCGGTCAGACTAATCACTCCTATAGATATATAAATGGTCCGACAGCTGCCGCACCAAGTGGCAGTCTCAAGTCTCGATGGGACATCGCGGAATGCCGACCGGTCAATTCTCCCCGACCGAAAGCACGCAGGCCCGGCTGCGGTGGCGTCGGCCCGCCCCTTTTGGACAAGGCTCCTCGCGCTTATGCCTTGTCAGCAAGCTGAGTCGGCCGTTAACTGTAAAATGTGTCGGATTCACCGGCAATGTGGCCTGGCAGCTTGCAGAGGCTGGCGGGGAATTACGCCGTGCCGCGCCCGCCGCAGCGGATGTCGCTATGGCCGGCGCTGGAGGATATGCATAGGTCATCTCTGGCCGCTATCACCGCGCCCTGCAACTTCTTGGCGCTCGACAAGGTGGCCGCATTCGTCCGTGAGCGCTACGCAGATGTCATCTGGATCCGGCTTGCGTCTGCTGACGCCGATCCCGGCGGCCTGCTCGTCACGCTGCTCGGCGCCGTTGCACAGTCAGACGCCGCGGCGTCGCAGGAGGTTGGCGATGCCGCTGCTCGCTTGGCTCGCCGAGGCGACTGGCAGCAGGCTTACCGGCTGCCTGGCCAGGTCATCGGCGCGGCGGCCGCACAGCCAGCGGTCCTGGTCCTGGAGGGTGCGGAACACCTTGAGATCGGACGCCCTGCCACTCTCGACCTGCTCGTATCGGCGTTTCTGCCAGCCCTGCAAGGTGACCTAGACGTCCTTCTCATCAGCTTCACGGCGTGGAACTCCGGGCGGCTGGACCCGCACGGCACTGTCGTCGGTGGATCGCAGTTGCGGCTGGATTTGGGTGCTGCGGCACTCGCCGCAGAGGCACTTGGCCTCGACCTGGCGCCGGCCGCACTCAACCGAAGCATTGCCATTACCGGCGGTGCAGCTGGTGCTCTGGGAGCCGCGTTCTCGGCCGGGGCCGTCCTTGGACCCGACGTCCTCACCGTCGTGACGGCACACGCGGCCAGCGGTCCAGAACTGCTGCAGCGGCTATGCAGGAGGCTTCTGACTCATGCCGATGACGCCACCCTAGTAGCCCTAGCCGGAGCGAGTCGGCTGGGTGTCTGGCACGCCGACATGGGAACTACCCTCGGGCACAGCCCGCTGCTGCAGGATGAGCCCTGGTGGCTGGAACTAGCCGATGGCTGGCGGCAGCTAAGCCCCGTGTGGCGTGCTCCCTTGCGGTCTGCAGCAGCTGATACCGACCTCGATCCAGCATCGCTCGCCTTGCTGGCCGACCACTTGGCTGCGCAGGGCGTTGGGGATCTCGCAGTCCAGCTTTACCTGGAGGCCGGAGAGATCGGCTGCGCCGTCGATACGGCCGCCTGCGTGGCCGCTGACTTGGCCAGAGCAGGCTGTTGGGAGGCACTTGCTAAGTTGAGCCAGGAGCTCGCCTGCCCCTCATCGGCCGCCCGGCATGATGTCGAAGCGGTCGAGGCTGCCGGCCACCGATTCCGGCGGCACTGGTTGCGTCGCCCGGCCATCTTTCGGCAGCGCCGTTCTGCGAAACCGGCTCCGCATGCTGGGGCGATGGCAGTTCGTGCGCCTGAAGTGCCGGCTGTCCTAGCGGTCCACCTGCTCGGTGAGCTGCGGGCGGCGTTCGGCGACCGTCCGGTCGAGACCTGGGCGTCGGGGCGTGGCCGGGCGGTGTTCGAATACCTTGTCGTCCATCGGCATAGCAGGGTGCGGCGGGACCGGCTGATGAGCGTGTTCTGGCCTGAGTCGTCCCCCGACGCTGCACGTAACAGCCTCAACGTGGCCATCCACGGGCTTCGCCAGACTTTGCGAGCAGTGGCCGGGGACCGCCCGGTCGTCGTCCACCATGACCGCTCCTATTTCATCGAGCCGGATCTCGATGTTTGGGTCGACGTCGAGGTCTTCGAGCAGCGGCTGAAAGCCGCCCGACAGCACCTCACCAGCGGCGAACCGGCCGAGGCGAGGGCAGACTTCGAGGCTGTGATCAGCCTCTATCAGGGCGAGTTCCTGGCCGACGATCCATACGAGCAGTGGGGCGTCGTCATGCGGGAACACCTGCGCCTTAGCTATCTGGACGCGCTCGACAAGCTCGGCCAGCTGTGTCTCGCCGGAGGCGATCACAGCGGCTGCGTCGAAGCGTGCGTGAAGCTGCTGGCATGCGACAGCTGCCGGGAGGACGCCTCCCGTCGGTTGATGCGCTGCTACAGCCGGCTGGGCCAGCCACAGCTAGCGCTTCGTCAGTACCACTCCTGCGTATCCACACTGCGCCGCGAGCTTGGCCTGATGCCCATGCCCGCTACGACTGAGCTCTTCGAACGGATCCGGCGCCAGGAGGACGTCTGAAATCTCCTCAGGACGCGCACCATTGGAGCGCTTAATTAGAACGCTTTGCTCCGTAAGTGCCTGAGCGACGCTGCTTAATGGCCAGACCTCACTGTGTCCCTAGGCGCTGACGGCAGAACAGGCGCAAGAGCGGTGGGCTGGCGTGAGCCTAGTGCACCGCATCAAAGCGAGAGAAGGAACCCAACCGATGGCACTCCCATTCCAGAGCTCATTCCAGACCTTCGCCACCGACATCCCTTTCCCGAACATCCTGGATGCTAAGTTCACCGCACTGACCGTGCGGGACACCACGGAGAACGAGCCGACCCTTCTACTCGAGGTAGACGAACCCTTCGCCGTCGAGGTCGCCTGGTCGTTGAGCGGCGTTGCTCTCTGTAGCATCGGCGGGACATGGTGGGTCGCTCTTTTTATCGACGACATCGACGGAGTCGGGGCGACTTCTGGCGCCCTCGGGGCAGCCGTGCAAATCCCGGTAAATGGTTGCCAGGCGGACTACACGACTACATTCAGCATCCCGGCCAATAGCGTCTCGCCAGGCGTCTACCAGCTCGTCGTGACGATCAACCACACACCCCAGAACGATCCAAATCCGAACGACTTGACCGAGAACGTCGGTTTTGCGCAGTCTCAGCCTATCAAGTTCACTCCGGTGGTGAAAGAGTAGGGCGGTCAGCCTCGGGACTTGTGGCAGCGGTCAACGGGCACATTCCGCCAAACTGCTCAGGAGGAAATAGCGGCCATGAGCCAGAACCTGGCTAAAGTCGCCCAGCTAGTGGTAACCCAAGCACTCATGGACCTCGAGGCACCAATGCGCGAACGCGATCGCCGTGAACCCTACGATCCGCGCACGTCTGCTGATGACCTACGAAAGATCTCCGGCATCGGTCCGGTCGTCGCCCTCCGCCTCGGCGAAGTTGGGATCACGAGCTACCGGCAACTGGCGGTGCTTACAGTCGAACGGATAGCCGAGTTGCTGGCCGACGTTGCCGGTATATCCGTCGGCCGCATCGCCAGCCAGGATTGGATCGGCCAGGCTCGGCAGCTAGCAGGCAATCTCTCTAACAACCCCGAAGGCCATCAGCGGTACGCGACCTTCCATGTCGAACTGCTAATCGACCAGGACGGCGAGGTCAGGCGCACCAAGGTTCGGCACTATCAGACGGACACTGAGGAGAGCTGGCCCGGCTGGGACCAGGAGAAACTCTTGGCCGTCTTCCGCGGCCAGTCTGCCCTTGACACCTCGTCTGGCGCGATGCCCGCGCCATTGCTGGCGCCAGCTCCGAGCGCCGCGCCGCCGCCGATCCATTTCGAAGGCCCCAGACCGGCCGAGGAGGGCAGTGGCCGCAACTTTAGACTCGATGATCAGCCGACCTCGGTCCGGATAGCCTTGCGGCTGGACCGGTCCGATGCGATCGACGATAGTGCGCTCGATGTCGTCGCTCAGGTTGCGGCTCGCGTTGTGGGTAGCGGCAACCTGCATGATCTCGGCACGATCAAGGAAACCATCGCCCTCGATCAACCGACACTCCTGGAGCTGACTGGTCCCCCCCTGTCCGCAGGGCTGTACAGCCTCATGGCCGCCGTGAGCCTCTACCGGCACGGCTACCGGCCGGGCGATGAGCCGCTATTCCGCCACAGCGCGCGGGGCGAACTAATCCACGTCACGCGCTCCGCAGGGATTACAAGTCGATCCGCATGACGACCCGCCGGGCGGTGGGGGCCCCCAAGACGCCTCGTTGGCAGGAACGATGGTGAGGTGCTCATCCCGGACCGGTGCTGCCCTAGCGGCCATCATGGCTCCGCGGCGCGTACTCGATCGCATCGAACGGCCAGTCGCGTTCTAGCCATGCCAGGACTGTGCGGTAAAGCACCGGATCGAGCCCGGCGCAGTCCGCGCGCACCCAGGATCTGACCCTCGCATGCCGCTCGCCCGTGCTGCCGCCCCGCTGGCTTTCGCTGTCCGGCGGGTAGATGTACACGCAGCCGATGACGTCGCCGGTGCCGATGCTCAGCACGGTGTAAGTGAATCCGCGGCGCTCGGCGTAATCATGTGCGTGGCGTTCGAGGTCGCGCAGATTGTCCGCCAGGCTCATCTGGTATGGCCAGCCCGTCCCAGAGAAACCTGGAGTTGCCTGGATGTGCTGGATGCTGGCCGTCCAAGCGGCGTAGTCCGCGGCGTTGTGCTGCGGCGCGAGCGGCTCCAGCCGGAATTGCTCAGCGACAAGCCCACTCGGTACCGCGAAGTCCACCGGAACGAACAGCTGATCACTCATCAGGCGATCTTAACGGGACGGCGTCTCATCCACCCGACGGCAACGAAGTCCCCCAGCTGACTTGTGACGGCCGTGCGTTGCTACCTTGGGTAAGGGTCAGGGTGCGGGGGCGCGGCCTTGGCTCGTCGGTAAGGTCAACTGCCTGCCGCGGATGCGGGCGGCCGTTGGCACGGGCACCGATCGAGACAGACACATCGTGAACTGGGTCCGCTGTCAGCGAGCGCAAATCGGTCTCCTTCGGGGAGGAGCAGCGGCATGTCCCATCACCTTGATACACCCCTGGCTCGCCAGAACGGTCAGCTCTATATCGATGACCTGTACGTCTTTCCGGGCGACGGCAGCACAGTGTTCATCATGGATGTCAACTCCACCATCACCGGACCCGATGTGCAGCATGGCTTCCATCCGGAGGCCCGCTATGAGTTCAAGGTGCATTTCGACGGAGGTGACTTCGAAGCTCTGACCTACCGGGTGTCCTTCGACGAACCCGATTCCGAGGGGCGGCAGGCACTCCAGTTGCGAGCCCTCACCGGTGACGAGGCGCGCGACGACATGGCGGCCGGGACTGTAGTGCTGGAAGGCCGGACGGGCGAGCCGGCCGGCCAGGACGGCACCCGGATCTGGGCGGGTCGGATCACCGATCCGTTCTACATCGACCTCGCCCTGCTCGGGACCATCAACGCGGCCGTCAAGAACGGCACGTCGGCGGACCGGTCGGCCTGGCGCGCCGCGGACGCGCAGAACAGCTTCGCCGACACGACCGTAGAGTCGATCGTGCTCGAAGTCTCCCAGCAGCATCCGCAGCTGCACGCCGGCGCGAGCACCGGTAACTGGTGTGCCACCAAACTTGCCACGGACGCCGGCGGCTGGCGCCAGATCAACCGGTTCGGCCACCCCATGATGTGGCCGATCTTCTGGCCCGACGACACCGACTTCTCTAACCCGGCGAACGACCGGCATCCGTCGGCCGACCGGAATGCCGAGGGCAGGTACATCGGCGATGGGATCGCCGCCGTCGTCTCGGCCAGCGGCACGTCAGATGACCCTCAGGGCTACGGGCAGACCGTGGCCGGGGAACTCCTCCCCGACGTTATGCCGTACGTGGTCGGGACTCCTGCGGCGTACGGCTTCGCAGGTCGCAACGGCCGGACACTGGCCGATAACGCACCCGAGGCGATGTTCTCGCTCATACTCAACACGGCCGTACCCTCGGGCTTGACGCCATCGGTATCAGAGCATCGCCGAAGCGCGAGCTTCCCGTACGTCGTGGCGACGTGAGCCAATAGGCGTAGATGAGATCGGTGTCATTGTCGGTCGACTGCCGCACGCATGGCGGCGAGGTAGCGTCTGGTTGCCTGGCGCTGGATCAGGCGGCTCACTGGCGTCGCAAACCGTGCGAGCGGGTGCCGGGGGCGTGAGAACGCGATGATCTCGAAGGACAGCCGGTCATCGCGCCGCACGACCGCGAACGCTTCTTCGCCCTGCTCCGGGTGGCCGGGCAGGGTGCCGTAGCCGAATCCGCGGCGGCCGGGCTCGTCGAGCACATAGACGACGCGACCCGCGGCGGTGACGTAGCCGCGGAGGGGCAACCTCAACACCAGCGCGAACGTGTCGCCGTCTTTGACCGGGTCGCCGGGAAAGATGGTCATGCCCGCTCCAGCCTGGACCTGCCAGGACCAGAGGGTGGTGGCCGCGCAGTCGAAGGCGTCGGGATCGAACGGGCCGAGGTGGGCCGCCTCGCGGTCGTGCACATAACCGGGCGGCAGTTCGCCTCGGGTGGCGCCGACGTCGGCGTAACTGAGATCCTTGGCGGCCTGGTCGGCCACGAATGCGCGCAGCCGCTCGGAGGAGGGCCGGCGCGCCCAGATCAGACGCAACCTACGGAACCAGGCCCAGCGCGCTCGTGGCGGCGTAGTCCTCGCTGAAGTCCTCGACTTCCTTCACTTGGCCGCGCCACCTGGACGGCAAGAAGATTGGGATGATCATGGCCATGCCGAGGAGCAAGAGCACTCCGCTCGACAGCATGGTGCTGAAGCCTGTCGCGTAGCGGCTACCCGACAACGGAATGTAAGTCAGCGCGTGCGTACCGCGCAGGAGCACTAGCGCTGACCAGCCGATGAGGGCCAGGCCGGGCAATCCGGTGGCCAGCGCGGACACCCGGCGCACCGCCAGCAGGATGCCCAGCAGCAGCGCTGTTCCCATGAGCGCCGCCAGCGGAAGGACATTATGCAGGCTCGTCCAGGCGGTCACCGTGCGCAGGCCCTGTCCGGACTGCAGGGCACTGAATCTGGAGAAGCCCCAGCCGGCGCCGAAGAACAGGGCCGCCGATACGGCCAGGGCAAGGAAGAAACCGATAATGTGCCGCATCGCCACAACCCTCCATCGAAAGTCGCTTCCGAGGACCTGGCTCCCCAGCACCTGCTGACGCAACGGGCACCACTGGTCAGCTGGTGGCTGTCATTGCTGACAGCTCCCGCAGCCTCCACCCCGAGCGCAGGACGCTCACGGGCGCGGCTTAGCCAATGGCCAGGTTACCTATCGTCAGCCAGTCAAACCTTGAAACGCCGAGAAATATCCCAGAGACGGCTTACCGGTCAAAGAGCGATCACGATCAGTGGCGGCTGCGGGCTATCCGATGGGGTCAGCCTGCGGGAGTGGCTCTGGCTCTCCCGCAGGCATGTCCGGCTCATCGAGGTTCAGCTTGGACGGCCACCAGTTCCAGCGGCCGAGCAGCACGACGGTGGACGGCACCAGCAGAGTCCTGACCAGGAATGTGTCCATCAGGATTCCCAGCGCGAGCGCCAAGCCAATGTCGCGGATCTGGGTGCCGCCAGATCCGCGCGAGACCGCGGCCAGCACCAGGAAAGATCCGGCGAGCACCAGCCCGGCCGAGGTGACCGTCGTGCCAGTGACTGTCAGAGCCCGGGACACCGCTTCACGCAGCGGCAGCTTGTGTGCCTCCTCCCTGATCCTGGTCATCACGAGGATGTTGTAGTCCTCACCGAGCGCCAGCAGGAAGATGAACATGAGGAATGGCAGGAAGAACACCAGTCCGCCGGATCCGCCGAGCTTGATGAACAGCAGGGCGGCGAGGCCAAGCGCGGCCAGGTAGGAGACTCCGACCGAGAGGATGAGGTACAGGGGCGCGATCAGGCTGCGCAATACGATCGCCAGCAGCAGGCCGATGACCAGGATCGCGACCGGGATAATCCGCTTCAGGTCATTGTTGGACACCGTGCTGATGTCGTAGAGAGCGGGAGCCTGCCCGGCCACCCCCGAGGCCGTAGCGTGCATCGACGCGGCGACCTCGGTTGTTTCGGCGCGGATCGACGGCACGGCATTCATGGCGCTGGTCTGGCCCGGATCGCCGGCCGCGAGGCCGACCGAGAACTGGACCGTCTTGCCGTCCGGGCTCACATAGTTGCCCGTCGCCCGGTACAGCTGATAGGCCGCTGCCGGGATCCTGCCGCCGGTCCCGCCCTTGGGCGGGACCGGCGGCAGGCTCTTGGCCGGGCCGAGTGCCGCGTGCAACGCGGCGTACTGGGCCGGGGTGAGCATGAAGCCGACCGGGTTGAGCGGCCCGGTGACCTGGTTGAAGAGCGGGCTGGCCTTCAGCGCGGCCGTTCCGGTGCCCAGCACCGCGGGGTTATCCCACACCGGCGTGGCCAGCCTGAAGATCAGGTTGGTCGGATTCGCCGACGCCTGCGGGAAGTACTTGGTCAGCAGAGCCTGCCCGGCGGCCGAGTCGCTGCCGGACGGTGCCGCGGTGTTCCCGCCGAAGCCCGCCGCCCGGTAGGCGGTTACGCCGACGGATAGCGCGCCGAAGAAGACGAGGCCCGCCAGCAGCGTCGGAACCGGCTGCCTGACGATCCGGCCCGCGATCGTGCCCCAGACGCCCATCTTGCCGCTGCCCTGGATGTCCCACGGCAGAAGCTTGGGCCTGCCGAACATGCGCTGGAACAGGGTGCGCTTGACGCCGAGCAGGGAGAGCCTGATCGACAGCAGGGCGGGCAGCAGGGTCAGGGCCGCCAGCAAGGTCACCCCGATCGCGATGCCGAACGGAACGCCCAGGTCAGCGTAGAAGGGGAAGCTGGCCAACAGCAGGGTCAGCACGGCGGCGATCACCGTGGCCGCGGAAAACGTGATCGACTCGCCGACCTTAGTGATCGAGGTGATGATGGCCTGCCTGGCTGGTTCCCGCGGCCGGCGCAGGTCGTCCCAGACCGACGGCCCTGGGCCGCCGTCGTGCCGCGCGATCCTGAGTTGCTCGCGGACCCGGAACACGAGGAACAGGCCGTAGTCGGTGCCCGCGCCGAGGACCAGAACGATCATCAGGAACTGGGCGAGCGGCGACACCTTGAGGCCGTGCTGGGCCGCCGCGGCGACCAGCGGCCCCGAGATAATGACGGACAACAAGGCGGGTGCCAGGGTGACGAGCGCCAGGGTCAGCGAGCGGAAGATCAGGACAAGCAGCACGATGATCAGCAGCGAGGAGTACTTCGCGATCTGCCCGCTCTGGTTACCGTTGGCCTTCTGCTGGTCGACCTGCACGGCGATGCTGCCGGCCAGGTGCACCTGCAGGTCAGCCGGACGCGGGGTCTGCTTGATCTTGGCGCGTAGCGCGTCGATCAGCTTTGGTCCCGCGTTAGGGTCGCCGCCGACCTGGTGAACGAGCACCACGAACTCGTCGGCCTGCCCGGTCGGCCCGGCCGTCCCCGGCTGCGACTGGCCGAGGTCGATGATGCGCACCACGGACGGGTCGGCCTTCAGCTTGCTCTGCAACGCGACGAGCGAGGCCGAGTCGGCCGCGGTCAGCGAGCCGCTTGTCCTGGCCGCCATGAGCGGGACCGGCAGCAGGTTGGACGTCCCGAATGGCTTGGCCAGCACGGTGGCCTTCTCCACGGGGGCGCTGGCGGGGAGGAACTTGGTGTTGTCGCTCTGCGTGACGCTCGACAGGCTCGGCAGCAAGGCCGAGGCCGCGACCGCGCCGATGATCCAGACGAGCAGCATCGACCAGCGGAAACGAACGCTAAGACGGCCAAGGGCGCCGAAGATGGCGTCGACATTCATGGCCGCGAGCGTAGTAGACAGGACTGGCAGNNNNTCAGCTCCAGTCAGATCGGCGGCCATTTCCGGGACATGCCGGCGTAGGTGCTGGCCACCGACGTGCCGGCCAGTCAGACTCGTGTCCTGGAGAGGACTCGCCCTAGGTTACGGGCAGCCAGGAAGGGACAGCGCGATAGGACAGCGCGAAAGGGACACTGATGCAGGAGCTGCGACTCGTCGCAGTGAGCGAGGACGGCAGCTACGCCGTTCTCGTGGTTCCCGGTCGTAGCGGGCGTTTCGCGCTGCCCATCGATGAACGGCTCAGGACCGTGGCGCGAGGTCAGTTCTCCCGCCTCGCCCAGTACGAGATCGAAGTGGAGAGTCCGTTGCGACCCAAGGAGATCCAGGACCGTATCCGCGCTGGCGAAACGGCCGAGGAGATCGCGGATGCGGCCGGGCTGCCGGTGGAACGGATACGCAGGTTCGAGGGTCCCGTCCTGGCCGAGCGGGAGTTCCGGGCCAAGGAAGCGCAGCAGGCGACGGTGCGGAGCCGCGAGTCCGGCCCTGGCCCTCGCCTTGGCGAGATCGTTAGTGAGCGGCTGTCCGAAGCCGGCGCGAGCGTGGACGACGTTGACTGGGACTCCCGCAAGCGCCAGGACGGCAACTGGCAGGTCCAGCTCGCGTACACGATGGCTGGCCGCATGTACATGGCCGAGTGGATCTATGACCCGAGGAGCAAGCACGTCATTCCTGACGATGACGAGGCGATCAGGCTCTGCCTGAGCGAAGCCGAATGGCCGGAGCCGCGCCAGCTCCCCCGGGCCGGACAGACGGCGACGGTGACGCCGATCGGGTCGCGTGTTGGCCTGGCTGGCTCGCACCAGCCGGATCCCCGGGTTCAAGCCGACCGTTCGGCTGGCCATGAAGCGTTGCACCCGTCGCGGCAGGGACTCGCCGGGGGAGCCGCTGCGGGTTCGGTCCAGCAGCAGATCAGCCGTGCGGGGACGCATGCCGGGCATGCGGGCGAGGGAGGGCACCCGGCAAGGACCGCAGCGGCCGCGGCGGGCAGGGAGATGCTCGAGCCAGCCGGGCTCGCCGACCGTGATGACGGGTCCGACCGTGATGCAGCGGGCTCCCCCGGCCGCGAGGTGGCGGCCAGCGCGGCGCCGGCTGACGGTTCGGGTCAGGACGGGGCCAAGCCGGCGGCGGCCGAGGCGCAGGCGGGAAGGCCGGTACGACGCGGGACCGGCCGCTCTAGGCGTTCGTCAGTCCCGTCCTGGGATGAAATCATGTTCGGCAACTCCCGCCAGCCCGATTAGCGCCCCTTGCCACAGTCTGGCGTGGCACCTAGTACCCGGGCCGGGCGCGTAGGATCCGACGCGCGATGCTTTGCTGTCAGAGCCCGGCGGGTACGAGCCGCCAACGCACCCCCGCACGACGGTTCCCGCGATGGCGCGGGCTATCGGGACTCGCCGCCCTGGCGATCGTGGCGCCGCTGCTAAGCGGCTGCGGCCTGCTTGGCGGCCTGGGCGGCTCCCGGCAAGTCGCGCCTGCGTCGATGACCGTGACGAGCCCGGAGTTCAGGACCGGCGTTCTGCTGCCACGGCAATACACCTGCGCAGGCCCGGGTCTCAGCCCGCCGCTGTACTGGTCGGGAGCCTTCTCGCAGCAGCCACGATCGTTCGCGGTCGTCGTGGACGACGGTCAGGCGCCGATTACCCCGTTCGTGTACTGGATCGTGTTCGATATCAGTCGGACCACGACGGCCATTGCGCAGAACCGCCTGCCGACCGGTGCCAGGCAGGCACAGAATAGTGCGGGAACGGCTCGCTACGACCCGCCGTGCCCTAGGGGCGGCGGGAGCCATATGTATAGGTTGACGGTGTATGCCCTGGATGCGTATCTGAAGCTGCCCAACGGTACCGGCCTCTACGCGGCGTGGTCCGCCATAGCACGACACGTGATCGCCGTGGGTCGGCTCACGGTGAAGGGCAGATAGTGGCCAGGATGTTACAGAGAGTAGGCAGTACCGGGTAAACTTCTCGAATCTCGTGACACAGACCATAGCGGTCCGCCACAATTGACATTTAACGATTCACCTGGGTTGTGATCAGTCCAGGGCGCTCGCGGTATCAGGGACGCTCGCGTAATGGCCGCGCGGGGGCCGGGCGAGCGTCATCCAAGGCCATACACCGCGATGGATGGTCCGATGCCCAAGACCGTGCTGATCATTCTGGCAGCCGTGGTCGCCCTGATTGTGATCGTCGTCCTCACTGGCATGCGCTACCTGCGAGCTGACGACGACGACTTCGACGACGACGCTGCTGTAGAGCACGGCCGTGCGCGCAGCCGCGGCAGCCACCCAACCCGCGAACAGCACGCACGCCCTCGCGCCCGTCACGATGAGCAGGTGCCCGACGAGCGACGCACGGAGCGGGTTGGCGCTGCCCGCGCCATCAGATCGGGCGCGGGCAACGGCGGGGAACGGGGGACGGAGCGGATCGACGCTACCCGGGGCGGGCACGATCGCGGCAGGCGACCTGACAGCGGCGAGACGCCGCGCAGCAGGCGGGAGTCAGCGCCACAGCGGGAACAGCGCCTGGTCCGGGCAGGCCGGGGCGATCAGCCGGATATCAGTGAACCCATTGCCGCCAGCGCCAGGTCAGGCCGTTCTCAGCCGGGCCGTGGCGCGAGCCGCGGGCTCGAAGAATTTGACAGTCAGCCAGGCCGGGCCGCCGCCTCGACCAGGATCCATGAGCGCGTGCCCGCGGGCGGCCGCGAGCGCCGTGATGACAGGGAACGGCTCGCCGGCCGCGAGGATGCCGACTTCGCCAGCCGCCGCGAGAGCCGGGATCGTCGTGACGGTCGCGACAGCCGTGATCCGCGCGACAGCCGTGATCCGCGCGACAGCCGTGACTCTCGGGACCACACGGAGGCACGTCCGGCCGCGAGCGTGCGGGAGATCGGCGATCCTGACGAGTGGGACCGGCGGGGTGCTACCAGCCCGAACGCACGGCCCGATGCGCGCAAGAACGGTGGTCGGTCCGAACGCGCTGAGGTGCTGCCGGCCGTGAAGCCCCGCCAGGGCAAGAGCAAGCGCGACGATGATGGCGACTGGCCGAGCACCGAATGGGATGAGCTCTCCGACGTCGACTACTGGGCTGAGCTCGCCTCGGACAAGCCGCTCACCACGTCCGTGCCGTCCGGACCTCGGTCAAGGGCGCAGGGCCGTGAATCGCGCCAGGACCCACGGCCCGGCCCGGATCGTCACGAGCGTGGGGACGCCAGCGCAGGCTCGGAGCTGGCGGTCAGGCCGGCAAGCCGCCGGGAGCGCGAGCCCGACCAGGCGCTCCTCCCACCGGTGGGCCGCAAACCGGACCTGGCGGCATCCGACCGCCTGGCGGCATCTGACCGGTTCGCAGCAGTCGACGGGCCCGCAACTTCCAGGGCCGCAGCCGCCAGGCCAGCTCCCGCCGACGACGACCCGCTGACAAGCCCGTCGTTTCCCCGGATCGAGGCCGACGACAGCCGGTCCTACCGCAGGACCAGGGCCGCCGCCTCAGACGCCCGCCAGTCGGTGCCGCGGGTGGAGTCTGTCAGCGGGCTTGAGAGCGCTAGCCAGACGCGCAGTTACCCGCGGCCCGGTGCCGGCGGCTCCGACTACGAGGCGACGACAGCCGGGTACGCGTTTCCCGCGAGCAGTTCGGTCCCAGCCAGCTACCAGACGCCGGCCGCCAGCATGGCTGGCTACGAGCCCGCGACCGGAGGCTACGCCAGCCCGGATAGCGGGACGGCGAGCTACTCCATCCCGGCTGTTTCTCTCCCCGCTGGCGCAATCGGCAGCTATCCGGCTCCGGCCGAGCCACCGCACGGCGCACCAGGCAGTAGCTATCAGGTGCCCGGCAGCTACCCGCCCGCGGCAGGAATGGGCTCGGACGGCTACTCCGTGCCCGGCGGCGTATCGGCCGCGGGTTACCTGCCTCCTGTCCCCGGCGGCTATGCGAGTTCGGACCTCCCCGGCTATCCCAGCCAGACTGGCTCAGGTGCCTACCAGGGCGCGCCTCCTGGTGGCTATCCGCCTGACTCGAACTCGGCCGGTTACCACGGTGCTGGCAGCTACTCGCTTCCCGCGCAGACGTCCGGGTATGACAGCGGGTATCCGGACCAGGTCGCGGGCTATCAGGGATACGCGGGACCGGGCTCTTCCACGGGCGTGCACCGGCGTCCCGAGCCCGGTTACGAGGCCACCGGGGGCGGGGGCTACCCCGGCAGTGCCGCGCAAAGCTTCGGCGGGTCGTCGCATCAGAGTCACGGCGACCTCGGCTATCCGGGGTATCCACCTGTTCCCGCCGAGTACCAGGCGCCGGCTCCGCAGTTGCCTGGCTACCAGGATGCGGCGCATCAGGCAGATCGCTACGACCCGGCAGGGTACCCAGCCCCCGTCCACGAGACCGGTGGTTACGCGGGCGCGGACCCCTATGCAGTGGATCCGTACGGCCAGCCCGGCTACGGCGGAAGCGGATACTGACCGGGCTGGTCAATCAGCCGGCATTGTCGACCGGGGCGCACCCGAGCGTCTAGTGTCGGAATGGTAGTGCGGCCTATTGCCCATGGGCTGAAGGCCGCATGCCGATGCTTCCCGACAGACACCTGGAGCTGTGATGACCGCAGTGCGAGTACTGGTCGGCACGCGCAAAGGCGCCTTCGTGCTGACGTCCGACGGCATAAGGAAAGAGTGGGACGTCAGCGGCCCGCACTTCGCCGGCTGGGAGATCTACCATGCCAAAGGTTCGCCGGCCGACCCCGACCGGCTCTATCTGTCACAGTCCACGGGCTGGTTCGGCCAGCAGATCCAGCGCTCTGACGACGGCGGCCAGAACTGGCAGGCAGTCGGCAATGAGTTCAGCTATGACGGGATCCCTGGCACGCACCAGTGGTACGACGGCACGCCGCATCCGTGGGAATTCGCCAGGGTCTGGCACCTCGAACCTTCGCTGCACGACCCTGACACGGTTTACGCCGGCGTCGAGGATGCGGCCCTGTTCCGCTCCGTCGACGGCGGGCAGCACTGGCAGGAACTGTCCGGCCTGCGCAATCACAAGACCGGCTCGCAGTGGCAGCCGGGCGCGGGCGGCATGTGCCTGCACACGATCCTGCTCGACCCGACCCACGAGGGCCGGATGTTCGCCGCCATCTCAGCGGCCGGCACGTTCCGCAGCGACGACGCTGGCGAGAATTGGCGTCCGGTCAACAAGGGACTGCGGTCCGAGGGCATCCCCGACCCCGAGGCCGAGACCGGTCACTGCGTGCACCGGATCGCCATGCATCCGTCCCGGCAGCGACTCGCTGCACTTCCCGCCCGATGGCAGGCTGCGCGTATTCCGCAGCCGGACCGGCGGCAACGAGTGGGAGCCGCTGACCGACGGCCTGCCGCAGCAGAACTGCTACGTCAATGTGCTGCGTGACGCCATGGACGTGGACTCGCTTGACGACTGCGGCATCTACTTCGGGACGACGGGCGGTCAGGTGTACTCGTCGGCGGACAGCGGCGACTCCTGGTCGGCCATCGTCAGGGATTTGCCTGCGGTGCTCTCGGTGGAGGTTCAGACCCTCTCATGATCAGGGTTGAGCTGCCCGCGCATCTGCGGACCCTGGCCGGGGTGAGGGGCGAGGTGAGGCTCGACCTCGGAGCAGAAGGTCCCTCGGTGGTAACGCTGGGTGACGCGCTCGACGCGCTCGAGTCCAGGTATCCGGTGCTCCGAGGTACGATCCGGGATCACCGTACCGGGCGTCGCCGCGCGTTCGTCAGGTTCTTCGCCTGCACGCAGGACCTGTCGCACGAGCCGTCCGACTTCCCGCTGCCCGAACCGGTGGTGGCCGGGAGCGAGCCGTTGCTAGTCGTCGGCGCCATGGCCGGTGGCTGAGCGCGTTTATGGCCGGCTCCGCACCTGGCACGCCCGGGAACACTGGCATGTCCGGGAAAGCCGTCCTGACCGTCAACGGGACCACCGCGTCGGTGCCGGGGTCCATGGTGCTGCTGACGGCGCTGCGCGACAGTCTTGGCCTGACCGGAGCCAAACCGGGCTGCGGTGAGGGCGCGTGCGGCGCGTGCACGGTGCTGCTTGACGGCGAGCCGGTCAGGTCCTGCCAGCGAGCGGCAGCCTCGGTGGCCGGCCGCGAGGTCACCACGATCGAGGGCCTCTAGCCAAGCGGCCTGGCGCCGACGGCGACGCGGCTGCACCCGATTCAGCAGGCGTTCGCCGATGAGTGCGCCGCGCAGTGCGGCTACTGCACGCCAGGGATGGTCCTCATGACGGTCGCGCTCCTCGCGCGTGATCCGCATCCTGGCGACGCCGCGATCGACGCGGCGCTGGCGGGTCAGATCTGCCGGTGCGGCGGGTACCCGCGGATCCGCCGCGCCGTCCACCGGGCCGCGCAGCGGGCGCACGGGTCCGCGAAGCCGGTCAGCGGTGAGACCGCGCTGGCAGGAAGCGACGTCCGGCTCGCCGAGCAGGAGGACAGGACGGCCGGGCCGGGCACCGGCCCCGACGCGGACCGGTGGGGACCGCCCCTCCCCGGGTCGGCGCAGCACCGGCCAGAGCGACCCTGGGACATGACCGACCCGGCCGACCGTGATTGGTTCGGCATTCTCGGCAATGGCCTCGTAGTGGTGCTAACTCCCCCGCCGGCCGATCGCGGTACCCGGAGCACGGCGGCGAGTGCGTGGCTGCATGTCGACGCCGACGGGCTGGTAACGGCGTTCACCGGAAAGGTCGACGTCGGCCAGGACAACAGGACGGCGCTGCGCCTGCTCGTCGCTGAGGAGCTTGGCGTGCCGCTCGGCCAGGTGCGGCTGGCTAGCTGGCAGCTGGCCGGGCACCCGCACCTGCCGCCGGGCACAGCCGCAGCCGTGACCGGCACGCGCCGGTTTGTTTCCGATCTCAGCCAGCCGGGAATGTGGCACGGCGCGGTGCTGCGCGGGCCGGTCCCCGGGGCGGTGCTGCGCTCCCTGCACCGATCGGCGCTCGGCGGCCAGCCCGACGTGCTCGTCGTCCAGGCAGCGGGGCTCGCCGGAGTGATCGCTGCCGATCCAGCGACGGCGGCGGCCGCCGCGGCCGCCCTGCAGGCTGCGGCGAGCTGGGATGCGCCGGCCGCGCCGTCAGAAAGTGAACTTGCCAGCTTCCTGCGCGCGCACCTGTCCCCGGGCGGGCCAGGACGCTGGGGCGGGCCCTTGGAGGAGCAGGAGGGCTCGCCGGCCAGTGCGCTGGAGAGCGCGGCCCTCCGGCGCGAGGCAACCTACTCGACCGCATACGTCGCTCCCGCCGCGCTGGAGACCAGGGTCGCTGTGGCGGCCTGGGACGGCCGCCGGGTGACGGTCTGGACCGGCACCCAGACCCCGTTCCCGGTGCGGGCGCAGGTCGCGGCCGCGCTGTCACTGCCCGAGGCAGACGTCCGCGTGATCGTTCCGCCGACGGGAGGCGGGTTCGGCGGCAAGCACGCGGCCGGGACCGCCATCGAAGCCGCCGTCCTGGCCAGGCATGCGGGCCGGCCGGCCCGGGTTGCCTGGAGCCGGCACGAGGAATTCACCGTCGGCACGCTGCGGCCCGCGGCGCTGATCGACATCGCAGCGGGCGTCACGGCCGAGGGCACGCTGTCCGGGTGGACGCACGTGAACATTAACTCGGGCCCCGCCGGGATCGGCACGCCGTACCGGGTGGCCGACCGGCGGCTGGAATGTCAGCCGGCGGATAGCCCGCTCCCCCAGGCGTCCTACCGGGCGCTCGCGGCGACGGCGAACACCTTCGCCAGGGAGTCGATGATCGATGAGCTGCCCAGCGAAACGGGTGCCGATCCGGTCGTGTTCAGGCTGCGCAACCTGGCCGATGACAGGCTGGCCGCCGTCCTGCGGGCGGTCGCCGAGGAGATCGGCTGGCAGGCGGATCGCGACCGGATACCTGGCCTGGGCGTTGGTATCGCCTGCGGCCTCGAGAAGGACGGCCGCGTGGTGACCGCCGCGCAGGTAGTCATCGCGCCAGGTCGCCAGGTGCGGGTGACGGGGCTCGTCACAGGCTACGAGTGCGGCGCGATCGTGAACCCGCAGACCGTCAGGAACCAAGTGGAGGGCGCCACGGTGATGGCGTTCGGCGGCGCGATGTTCGAGGCGATCAGCTTCACCGGCGGCGTGATCACCAACGGGTCGTTCTCCGCCTACCGGGTGCCGCGGCTGGCCGACATTCCGCCGGTGGAGGTCATTCTGCTCGACCGTCCCGATCTTCCCTCGGCTGGCGCTGGCGAGACACCGATGATTGCCGTGGCCCCGGCGATCGCGGCCGCGATCTTCGACGCGACCGGCCCGATGTCATCGAGCAGCGTATCGGCGAGATCCATTGACAGGCCATTGCGTACCACGACCCGCTGCACGGTCAGGTCGGACAGGTCATCGGGCATCGGGTAGGCAGGGACGAGCCAACGGCGCTGGAGCAGCTGATTGCTCAGGTCGTACAGATCCCACTTGTCGGTGTAGCCGTGCTTCATCCGCCACACCAAGACCGGGATGTCGGATCCGTTGCCCAAGACCTCGAACGGCGCCATCTTGACGACCTCATCGGCGAGGTGCCTGGCCGCATCGCGCGAAACGCGCTGGACCGACCGGTATCCATCGCGGCCGAGGCGCAGGAAGTTGTAGTACTGCAGCAGCACCTGCGCGCCCGGCCGGGAGAAGTTCAGCGCGAACGTCGGCAGCGAGCCGCCCAGGTAGCCGACCCTGAAAACCAGGTCCTCGGGGAGGTACTCGGCGGATCGCCAGACCGCCCACCCGAGCCCCGGATAGACCAGGCCGTACTTATGCGCGCTTGCATTGATCGAATGGACCCGGTCGACCCTGAAGTCCCACTCGAGTTCGGGCTGCAGGAACGGCGCGATGAAGCCGCCAGAGGCGGCGTCGACGTGAATCGGTATGTCCAGGCCCGTATCGGCCTGGATCCGGTCAAGCGCGGCAGCGATCGCGTGAACTGGCTCGTACATGCCGGTGTAGGTGGTACCCATGATCGCGACCAGGCCGATGGTGTTCTCGTCGACGTAGGAGGCGAGGTTGTGCCCGTCGAGTGTTAGGTGCTCGTCGGTAATCGGTACCAGCCGCGCTTCCACGTCCCAGTAATTGGCGAACTTCTCCCAGCAGACCTGGACCGCTGAGCTCATGACGATGTTGGGCCTGTCGGCTGGCTTGCCTGCCGCACGGCGGGCTTGCTGCCAGCGGCGTTTGAGTGCGAGCCCGCCGAGCATACAGGCCTCCGACGAGCCGATCGTCGACGTGCCGATCGCGCCGTGCGGATCGGGGGCGTGCCAGAGCCTGGCCAGTATCTTCCAGCACCTGGTCTCGATCGCGGCTGTCGCAGGGTACTCGTCCTTGTCGATCATGTTCTTGTCGAATGTCTCGGCATACAGCTTCGACGCGGCCGGTTCCATCCAGGTGGTGACGAACGTGGCCAGGTTCAGGCGGGCATTACCGTCGAGCATCGCCTCGTCGTGCACGATCTGGTATGCGCTCTCCGGCAGTATCGGGTCGTCTGCGAGCTCGAACTTCGGGAGCTCGGTGGCTTCTCCTGACCGGGTAAACAGGGGGTTGATCTCGAAACTGCTCCGCCTCGGCGACATGATCTGCTCCTAGGAGAGTGCTTATGTGCTCTGCTACCGGCGAGGATTACGCGAGAGCTCACCAGAAGGGGTTTACCCAATGACGACAGCCGAACTGCTCGCTGATGGGCTCGGCAGGGTCCGCGAGGTGGTCCAAGATGTCACCACAGGCCTGACGCCTGAGCAGCTATCGTGGCGTCCGCAGCCGGCGGCGAACTCGATCTGCTGGCTGATCTGGCATCTGACCAGGGTGCAGGACGATCACATCTCCGAGCTTGCAGGCACCGAGCAGGTATGGACCGGCGCGGGATGGGCCGACAGGTTCGGCCTTCCATTCGACAAGTCGGCAACCGGCTGGGGACACACCGCCGATGAGGTCGGAGCCGTCCGGGTCGAGTCGGCCGCTCTGCTGACCGGATATCACGACGCCGTCTTCGAGCAATCGCTCCGCTTCGTCCGCACGATCACTGACGCTGACCTTGACCGGATCGTCGACCGGCGCTGGGATCCTCCTGTGACGCTCGGCGTCCGGCTGATCAGCGTCATCGATGATGACGCCCAGCACGCGGGCCAGGCCGCCTACCTGCGCGGCCTGATTGCACGCGGCTAGCACCGCTGCGGCGCCGGACCGGGCCCCGGCAGGCGATGATGCCAGCCGGTGAAGGTGGGCGAGGGCGATAGACTCCGGCCCATGTTCCCTGTCCTGTCTGACAAGCCAGACGCTGACTCGCTGGAGCTCGCGATCCTCGATTTCTGGGATCGACAGGACATTTTCGCCAAGGTCAGGGCCGCCAACGCGGGGGGTCCGAGGTTCAGCTTCATCGACGGGCCGGTCACCGCGAACAAGGTTCTCGGCGTGCATACGGCATGGGGCCGGACGCTGAAGGACGCCTTCCTGCGCTACAAGGCGATGAACGGCTTCGACCAGCGCTACCAGAACGGATTCGACTGCCAGGGCCTGTGGATCGAGGTTGGCGTCGAGAAGGAGCTCGGCCTCAACTCGAAGCGGGAGATCGAGGAATACGGCCTCGAGGCCTTCGCCGCTAAGTGCCGCGAGGTCGTGGAGAAGTCGGCCGCCGACCTCATCGCCAGCTCGGTCAGGCTCGGCCAGTGGATGGACTGGGGCAAGGACTACTACACCTTCTCCGACACGAATATCGAGTACATCTGGAAGTTCCTGCGGGTCGTGCACGAGCGGGGCTGGCTGTACATGGGGCACCGGCCAACCGAGTGGTGCCCGCGGTGCGGCACCTCGATCTCCGCGCATGAGCTAGTCGGCAGCTATGTCGAGCGATCCGACCCGTCGCTATTCGTCCGCTTCCCGGTTCTCGGCCGGCCTGGCGAAGCGCTGGTCATCTGGACAACGACGCCGTGGACGCTGCCGGCGAACGTTGCCGCCGCGGTCCGCGCGGACGCCGAGTACGGCCGGACGGCCAGCGGCGACTGGATGGCCGTGCAGCGCGGCCAGGGCGAGACGTTCACTGAGGTGCTGCCGGGCTCCGAGCTTGTCGGCTGGCGGTACAGCGGCCCGTTCGACTACCTGCCGCCCGGCGGCGGCGTCGAGCACCGGGTCGTCGCCTGGGACGAGGTCTCGATGGACGAGGGCACCGGCATCGTGCACATCGCGCCGGGTTGCGGCGCCGAGGACTTCGATCTCGGCAGAACCTACGACCTTCCCGTCCTCAGCCCCGTCGATGAGTCAGGCAGGTTCTACCCGGAATACGGCTGGCTGGCTGGCATGTCCACCTCGGAGGCTGCCGACCCGATAATCAATGATTTGCGGCAACGCTCGCTGCTCGTCAGGTCCGGCCACATCACGCACCGTTATCCTGAGTGCTGGCGCTGCCACACGCCGCTGATCTTCCGGGTTTCCGACGACTGGTTCATCTCGGTCGATAAGATCAGGGAGCCGATGCGGGCGGCGAACCGCGACGTGGAGTGGACCCCCGCGTACATGGGCAGCCGGATGGATGACTGGCTGGTCAACATGTCGGACTGGAACATCTCCCGGCGCAGGTATTACGGCCTGCCGCTGCCGTTCTACCCGTGCTCTTGCGGCCACCTGAACGTGATCGGCTCCCGCGCTGAACTCGCCGAGCGGGCGACGACGCCGCTGACCGGCCTGAAGGAGCTGCGCAGGCCGTGGATCGACGCGATCAGGATCCGGTGCGCCGAGTGCGACCGTGAGGTGCAGCGGATCACCGAAGTCGGTGATGTCTGGCTGGACGCTGGCATCGTGCCGTTCTCCACGCTGGGCTGGGAGAACCCCGAGTTCATCGAGGAGGGCTACGCGACTGGCGCGGCCAAGGGCGTGACCACCGCCGACCTGCCCGACCACGGCTACTGGGAGCAGTGGTTCCCCGCCGACTGGGTCTCTGAGATGCGCGAGCAGATCAGGCTGTGGTTCTACTCGCAGCTGTTCATGTCGGTCACGCTGACCGGCCGCGCCCCTTATCGCCAGGTGCTCGGCTACGAGAAGATGCTGGACGAGCACGGCCGCGAGATGCACGGCTCGTGGGGGAACGCGATCACAGCCGACGAGGCGTTCGCGCGGATGGGCGCCGACGTGATGCGCTGGCAATACTGCCAGCAGCCGCCGAACCAGAACCTGCTGTTCGGGTTCGGCCCTGGCAAGGAGATCCAGCGCAGGCTGCTGACGCTGTGGAACAGCGTCTCGTTCCTGGCCAGCTACGCGAATACCTCGGACTTTACGCCCAGCTTGTCCGATCTCGCGGTTACTGGCCAGGACACCGCCGCCGCAGAGCCCTGGCCGGGCATGCAGTTGCTCGACCGCTGGCTGCTCGCACGTACGGCGCGGCTGATCGCCGACGCGACCAGCGGCTACGAGCAGTACCTGACGGTCAACGTGACCCGCGCCTTCGAGTCGTATCTGGATGACCTGTCGAACTGGTACATCAGGCGGTCGCGGCGCCGGTTCTGGAACGGCGACGAAGCGGCGCTGCGCACGCTGTGGACCGGGCTGGTGCAGTCGGTGCGGGTCATCGCGCCGGTGGCGCCCTTCCTGGCCGAGCACATGTGGCAGTCACTGGTCGTGGCTGTCTGGCCCGACGCGCCTGAGTCGGTGTTCCTGGCTGGCTGGCCCGAAGCGGGCCAGATCGATGACCGGCTTGTCGCGAACGTCGCCGCTGTGCGCCAGGTGGTCGAACTCGGCCGCCGCGCGAGGGCGCAGTCGAAGCTGAAGCATCGTCAGCCGCTGCGCACACTCATCGTCGAGGGCGCCGACGGCATCGAGGACTACCTCGCCGAGATCGCCGACGAGCTGCGGGTCAAGCAGGTCGTCCTGGACCGGATCGAGACGACCGGGCTGCGGGTACGGCCGAACTTCCCTGTGGTAGCGCCGCGCCTGGGAGCCAGCATGCCGCTGGTCAAGAGGGCGCTCGACGCCGCCGAGTTCAGCGAGCTCGACGGCGGCAGGTTCGAGGTGATGGGCTTCGTGCTCGAGCCGGACGAGGTGCTGGTCGAGCGGCTCGAGAAGGCCGGCTGGGCGGTCGCGTCCGACGAGGGCGTGACGGTCGCGCTCGACACGACGCTGGACGATGAGCTGCGCCGCGAAGGCCGGGTGTACGAGTTGATCCACCAGGTCAACACCATGCGCAAGGCGGCGGGCCTGGGCCTGTCCGACCGGATCGTGCTGTGGCTGCCGTCCTCCGACGCCGACCTGCTCGTCTACCGGGACTGGATCGCGGCCGAAGTACTGGCCACTTCCATCGAGCTTTCGCCGGTCGATCAGGTCACCTTCGAGCGCGCCTAACCGTAGAGTTGGCTAAATGGGCCAACTCAGACTATTTCGCATCCGATTGTCGTGGGTAGCTAAGGTCGTGACTGCGGCTGCGGCCGCGGGCCTCGCGATCGCCGTTCCCGCTTATGCCGCTGGCGCCCGCCCGGCCGCGCCGGGCTCCGCCAGGCCGACAACCGAACGCCAAAGCCCGGCACTGCGCGGGCCGGGCCTGATCTCTCCGCTGCACGGGATGTCACCGCGCACGGCCGCGCGGGCCGCCACTGCCTCGAGCACCTGCGTGCGCTACGCGACCAGGGCCGGCTGGGCCAACAACGGCTACTTCGCGGGCGACCTGGTCACGGCCGCCGCAATCTGCGTCGCGGAGAGCGCGGGCGACCCGAAGCTGATCGTCTGCGACAAGAAAGGCCAGGTCGACGGCAGCGGTGACTACCCGGGGTTCAAATGCCCGGTCGATGCCACCTCCTACGATCGCGGTCTCTGGCAGCTCAACACTGCCGTGCCGGGTGCGGTGAACAATCAGTGCGCGTTCAATCCGGTCTGCAATGCCCAGACCGCCTACCTCGCCTCTGGGCGCGGCACGAGCTTTGCTCCCTGGTCCTCCTACGACCAGGACGTCTACACGAAGTTCATCGATGCTGCGCAGGCGGCGGTGACGGGATTGCGTTCCGGCACGGTGACCAGTGCGCTGCTCGGCGAATGTCTGGTGCAGTCCAAGCAGGCCGTCGGCGCCAAGGTGGTCATCGCCAACTGCGGCAGCGGCGCGGCAAATCAGCAGTGGTCGGTCAGCGGCGGCAAGCTGCGCTCGGGCTCGCTCTGCGCCGCAATCTCGTCGACCTCGGCCGCCAGCCCGGGTATTGTGCTCCGGCCGTGCGCGGCGCATAAGGTCCAGCAATGGTCCGTCACCGGCCGGTTTGAGCTGCGCAACAAGGGCGACGGGAAATGCCTCGCCGACCCGGGCAACAGCCTCACCGCGGGCACCCAGGTGCACGTCACCCGCTGCCTCAACGCCAAGAACCAGACCTGGTGGCTGCCCTAGTCGCCGCGATCGTCCGGGATCATGGGGCGGCGGCCAGGGTCAGGGCGGTCCGGGCAGCCCGAGCAGGGCCCGAGCCCGCGCGAACGCGGCATCCGGGTCGGTGACATCGACGGCGACGGCGGTCATGCCGACCGCCGTCGCCCCAGCCAGGTTGACCGGCTGGTCGTCGAGGAACACGATGTCGGCTGGGTCGACGCCCAGCTTGCCGGTCATCAGCAGGTAGATCCGCGGGTCGGGCTTCAGGATGCCCAGGTGCGATCCGTCGACCACGACGTCGGCCAGCCTGAGCACCGTCAGGCCGTCGATCCAGGATTGGGCGTGGAACGCGCCGAGGTCGTTGGTCAGGATGCCAACGGGCAGCCTGGCGGCGCGTGCATCGGTCATCAGCGCCCTGGCGCCCGCGCGCACAAGAACGTCCTCGCTATCGGCGTACATCGCGCGGATCATCGTCCTGACATCGGCTGCCTGCCCGGTCAGGGCGCCGAATTCGGCGGCGCGGTTCACCCAGTAGCGGCGCTCGGCCAGCGCACCGGAGGCCACATCCCGCCATTGCGGATCGGCATCCGGGTTGAACGGCCCCGGCCACGGCAGGCTGCCCGCGGGCAGGCCGAGCCTGCGCTCGGTTCGCTCCGCGAGCTCGAACGGACTCAGCAGGACCGGCCCGCCGAAGTCGAGTACGAGCGCCCCGTGCGCCCGCTGCGCCCCGTGCGCCCCGAGGTTCGCAGGCAAGTTGCTGCTCGTCGCTGTCAATATTCTAGCTCGTCGATGGCCACCCTCTCGTAGCGCACAATGTCGCCCATCCAGTCGCAGCCCGCGCACCAGGTGAAGAAGATCCGCTGGTCAGCCGCCCAGGACTCGGAGACGAGCCCCTTGTCGAGGCTGACGCCGCACATCGGGCAGAACCGCGGCCGGTCGAGCAGGTGGCGCTCGGCGTCGGGCGCGAACCACTCCCCTCGCGGCGGCAGCCGGTGCGGGTCGGCGGGCAGCAGGTGGCGGCCCGCGACCGGGCCCGGCCGGTCAGCGCGCGGCCTGGCCTCAGCCACTGGCGGCCGCCTTCTCCCTGGCCGCTGCCGCTGACCTGTGCAGGGCGAGCAGTTCTTCCCTGATCGGGGCGTACCGCATCGAGCCGCCGTTGATCCACTGGTCGGTGAAGGCCGTTCCCGCGCCGAACTTGTCCTTCTCGCACGGCAGGCTGATGATCTCGTGCGGCGTGCGGACGGTGCCGAGCGGGTCGCCACCGTCGTCGGCGACCTGCATGTTCTCCTTGAACATCTTGCGCAGCATGGACACGCCCGCGTCGCTGCGGCCGAGGTGCTCGGTGGATCGGTCGACGATCTCGCCCTGCGACACCCAGGCCATGATGTCCTGGCCCTCCACGTAGTCGGTGATCAGCGTGCCGTCCTCGCGCCGCCAGGGGAATTCGTACACCACGGGCCGGTCCTGGTGCCCCCAGGATCCGCCCTCCGGGTGATGCAGCGTGTAGAACAGCTTCCACGTGTGAGTGTCGTCGATCGGCACCCTGATCTGCATCTGATCCACCCACTGGCCGCCGACCCGCATGCCGTAAGGGAACACCAGCGGATGGCCGATTTTCCAGTCGTCGTCCTCGTCGCTGTGCCCCTCGAGCACGCGGCGCTTGATGATGCCGTATTCGAACGCGTCGAAGGCCACCTTCATGTGCTTCTTCTGGAACGACTTCGGCGCCTCGAAGCCATTGATCTGGCCGAGGAAATCGAAATAGTAGCCGTGCAGCCACTCGACGTGATGCGGGTCAACCGAGTTCTCCATGATCTGCAGCCAGTTGCACGGCAGCGTCGTGTAGCCGACATCACGGATACCGTCGAGCACGTAGACGTCGAACCGCGGCAGCTCGGGGACAGGCTCGGGGCCGACGTACACCCACACCATCCCGCCGAGCGGCTGAGCAAGGCCGGCCTGCGCTCGGACCCTCGCCCGGAAGTTGGAGTTGTCGGTCTCGGCCGGCTGCTCCAGGCACTGGCCGTCGAACCCGAAGCGCCAGCCGTGGTAGCCGCACCGGATGCCGTCGGGGTGCACTACACCGTACGTGAGCGACGCCCGCCGGTGCGGGCAGCGTTCCGCGATGATGCCGTACCTGCCTGGCGGCGTCTTGTACAGGGTCCAGTCCTCGCCGAGCAGCCGGACCGTCTTAGTCGGCCTGGTGTCAAAGTCCTGCTCGAACGCGATGGGATACCAGTAGCGGCGCAGCAGCGCGCCCATCCGGGTGCCAGGGCCGACCCTGGTCAGTTCCTCGTTCTGCTCGACGGTCAGCATCTCAGCGGTCCTTCCGGTCAGTCCAGGACGGTGACGGTGCCGGCGTTCCCGTCTACGCGGACCCGCTGGCCGGTCTTGATCCTCGCGGTTCCGAACGCGGTACCGGTCACGGCTGGCAGCCCGTACTCCCGGCAGACGATCGCGGCGTGGCTCATCATGCCGCCGACGTCGGTCACGGTCGCGACGATCTTGCCGAAGATCGGCGCCCAGCTCGGCGCCGTCAGCGGAGCGATCAGCACCTCGCCGGGCTCGACCTCGCTGATCTGGTCGGCCGAGTAGATAACCCGCGCGCGACCCTCGGCCACGCCTGGCGACGCGCCGAAGCCGGACACTGCGCCGTCGGCGCCCTGCTCGGACGCGCGCAGCCAGCCGGCCACGCTGTCCGAGGTAATCCCCCAGAGCATGACCGTGAACGGCTCGGTCACCACCTCGGGCGGCGCGCCGAGAGCCGGCGGAGCGTTCCACTCCCGCAGCGCGCCGAGTATCTGCTTGCGGCGGTCGATCTCCGGCTGCCAGTACCGGCCGCCGCGTGGCTGGATGCCGACGGCCCACGCCGCGTACATATCCCACAGGGCCTCGGGCACCTCGTCCCGCTTGAGCAGGAAAATGTCGTCTGCCTGGACGAAGAAGCCCGCCTTGACGAAGACCTCGCCGAACGCGCGCATCTTCCGCCACAGCACCGAGTGCGCCCAGTGCTCGACGTAGAAGTTGTGGTTCTCGACGTAGGGGAACACGGTGCGGGACAGCCCGAGCTTGGCGTCGAACGCCTCCCTGTCCGCGTCGGAGGAGAGCAGTTCCCGGTATTCAGCGACGATGCGGTCACGCTCGGCATGAATGGCGGCAACGGGACGTGACAAGTCGGTGCCCTGCCTGAGCTTGCCGATGTAGTCGCGGATGAACCCGAACGGGATCTCCACATGCTCGATCCAGATCCGGTCGGTGTGGTAGAAGCCGGAGCCGCTGGAGAAGTTGAACCACGGCTCGCACGCCTCGTCCCAGCGGGCCAGCCAGGCCAGCCCAGCCTCGGACTCGCGGAGCACGTCACGGATGGCGTCGGGGCTGTCCGCGTCAAACGCGCCGTCGACATCGGAGTCGACCGCGAGCCTGGCCAGCTTCTTGAGCTCGTCGTCGGGACGGAACAGGTCCACGTCCACTCCAGCGACCATCTTGGCGATGCCCAGATCGGGGATGGACGGGAACGCCTGCTTGCAGAAGCCGAAGAAGTCCAGGTAGGCCGCGTACCCGAGGTTCAGGAACTCGAAATGGTATTGCCAGAGCTGCAGCGCTAGGTCACAGAGCTCGTGGTAGCTCTCCATCATGGTCAGGCCGCTGCCTGAGCCGCGCCCCTCGGTGATGACCTCCAACGCTTCTTTCTCTGGCAGCGGCTCGACCTCGATCGCGCCGATCTCCTTGACCAAGGCGCGGATCTTGACCAGCCAGTTGTCATAGAGCCGGTCCCAGTTGCCGAAGTAGTAGCCCGCCCGCTCCAGGAACTGCGGGATTCTGGCCTCGATCTCGGCCGGGTTGGTCACGCCCACTGGCGACAGGTAGACGTAGCCATTGAGAATGCGGAAGTCCACGCCGAGCGCGGGAGGTATCAGATAGTGCCTGGTGTTGTACTGCGACAGCGAGGCGAGGGCGAACTCAAGGAACGTCGCGTCCCACGGCGTCAGCACCGCGGGCCAGTGCACGCCGTCCTGGAACCAGAACCCCGCGTCCTCGTATTCGCGCCGGTCCTCGCTGAACAGCGAGGAGTACAGGTACAGCTTCTCCCAGCCCGCGGCTCCTGGCGGGGTCTGGATCTCAAACGGGCTCGGGAACCGATCTGGCATGGCGTTCCTCCGGTCGTTATGGCTTGCGTGCGTGCAGCGGATTGATAAGTGTGCTGACGATGCTGGACACGGGGTCGGCGCCGGTGGATACCACCACCGGCTTCTTGCTCCACACGGTCTCCGGCCTGGCCTGTAGCAGGACGATGTTGCAGCCGTCCGGCAGGTCGGCATCCACGGCCCATTCGACGTCCTGCGGACAGCCGTAGTGCCTCTCGGCGGCGCGGGCGAACCTGGCGATCGCGCCGATCTCGGCATCAGACAGGCTCGGTGCCGCCGCCCGCTCCGGCGCCAGTTCGGTCAGCCGGACCTGGCCGTCCTCGCTCAGCAGGTACGCGTGGGACTTGGCCGAGACCGTACGCCGCGAGATCGAGCCGAGCACCTTGTCGACCAGGAAGTTGTCCGGCGTCACCGCGCCGGAGACGACGCCCTCGCCGAAGCCCCAGGCGCTGTCAATGGCCACGACCGACCGGTCGCCGTTACCGGGGTTCAGCGTGAACGCAACGCCGGCCGCCTTGGGCCGCACCATCTTCTGCACGGCCACGCACATCTCCGCCTCGAACTGGCCGTAGCCGAGTTCGGCGCGGTAACAGACCGCGCGGTCGGTGAACAGGCTCGCCCAGCAGCGGCGGATGTGATGCAGCACCTGGTCGGCGCCGCACACCCACAGGTAGCTGTCGTGCTCCCCGGCGAACGAGGCGTCCGGCGAATCCTCGGTCGTGGCCGAGGAGCGCACGGCCACCGGCACGTCGGAGGTTGCCGTCAGCTCGCACAGGCGCTGGTAGCTGGCCCGGATCTCGGCCTCGACCGCCAGCGGGACCGGCCAGCCGGTGATGATCTCGCGAACGACGGCAGCCCTGGCCGACACGTCCGCCGGGTCGGCCGGATCGAGGCCGGCGAGGCGCTCCCCGATCGCCGGCATGCTGGCCGATCCGTCCCGCGCCAGCCGGAACGCTTGCGTCGTCACGGAAAACCCGGACGGCACGGGCAGCCCGGCGCTGATCATCTCGCCGAGGCTGATGCTCTTGCCGCCGAGGCACGAGCGCTCCTGCTCGGTCGCCGAATCGAACCAGACCACGGTCCTCATGACGCTGCCTCCTCGAACCACCGATCAGGTCCGCTAGCCAGGTCAGCGGGCTCGGGGATCCGCACCTCCTGGACGCGGTTGCGGTACAGCACCAGTGCGGTGACGCCGCCCTCGATCAGCCGGACCCTGACGAACTCGGCATTGAAAGGCTCACCCGGGTCATATCCCATCGCCCAGGTGGCGAAGGCGCGGATCGGGCCGGAGTGGGTCGCGACGACGACCGTGTTGCCCGGGCTCTCGCGCTGCAGGCCGATGACGCCCGACCAGAACCTGCGCACGCACGAGGTCGGCGGCTCGAAATACAGCAGCGGCATGGACAGCCAGTGCGTGATCGGGTCACCGCCGCCTTGCTGCACCCCCCAGAACCGGTCGATCTCCACCAGCCAGCCGGGCCGCTCCCCGAGCCCGATTCGCTCGTAGCGCTCCATTTCCCTGTGATAGAGGCGGAACGCTGCCGTGACGTCGCGCGGACCCTCGGGGGTTGCCACCGCGAAGTTCCTGAACTCGGCCATGGGCCGCACCTCGCCGACGACGGCGTCCCGGCCGAAGAGGACCACGTTGTCGAGCAGTCCGCGGCGCAGGTGCTCGGCGGTCTGCCTGGCCCGGTTGGTCGGGGCGCAGGCCACGACGACGCGGTGCCCGGTCATCACCCGGCGGGCGATCTCCTGGCCGCGGCGATGCGACTGCCAGGACCCGAGCGGCGTGAGCCCGGACTCCGAGGAGTAGCCCTGCGTCTCGCCGTGCCGGACGAAATAGACGTCGGTGACGACCTGGGCGCGCTGTTCGCGCCGCTCCGGCACGATCTCCTTGGTCCTGGTGACCTCGGCCCACGCGGGCGAGACGCCCAGGGCCTCGCCCTGCCAGGTCAGGTCACCGGCGATCTCGGTGACGGGTGCGCCGCCATTGAGCCGCGCCTGCGCGGCCTGCCGGGCCCGGAAGCTGCGCAGGTAGAGCGGGGCCGCTGGGTCGCCTTTGGAAGGCGGCTGGTCAGCCAGCGTCGGGTCGGCACCGGGGGCACCGGGGGAACCGGGGGCACTGGCCCGGCTCAGGTACCTGGTGAGATAGGCCGGGGCGTCGGGTCGGTCTGTCCGCGGCAAATCGCCGTTTGGTCCGGTTGCGCTCATGTATGCACCGTGAGGAAACGCTGGTTGACGACGCCGTCGTAGTAAAACAGCGCGCGGCCCATTTCCGCCTCGGTCCATGTGGTGGGCTCGGCGTCCGGATCGGTCCAGTACCCGCCGGTGTAGACCTCGTTCCTGTTCCCGCACGGGTCGAAGAAGTACAGGCACTGGCCACGGGTGGCGCCGTGCCTGGTGGGGTTGGTCTCGATGTGGACGCCATGGTAGGCGCAGGTGTCCGCGGCGGTCCTGATGTCATTCCAGTCGTCCACCCAGAAGGCGAAGTGGTGCAGGCCGGAATTGGGCCCGGTGATGAGCGCGATGTCGTGCGAAGTGTGCGACACCTCGAGCCAGGTGGCGATCTGGAACCCGTCGTCGCCGACCACCTGCTCGGTCAGCCGGAAGTCGAGCGCTCCGCGCAGGAACTCGGTCACGGTGTCGACCTCCTCGGCGGTCAGGAAGATGTGGTCGATCCGCGGCGGCGCCATTCCGACCAGCCCCATCGGCCGCGGCGGCGGATTGGTCCTTGGCAGCAGGTTGCCGACCTGCTCCATGCCGTGCACCAGCTCCATCTCGTGCCCACTCGGCAAGGCGAATCTGATCGCCTGGCCGTGACCCGGCCCCCACTCACCTTTGTCGTGCCGCCGCACGGCCACGCCGCGTGCTTCGAGCCTGGCCTGGTAGCGGTCGAGGTCCTCGGCTTCGGTGACCTTGAAGCCGAAATGGTTCAGCCCGTGCGTCGGGGCATAGCTGAGCACGACCGAATGGTGCTGGTGCTCGTCCCAGCATTTCATGAACACCCGCTCCGGCTCGCGGGCGGTCTCGATCAGGCCGACAACCTCGCTGTAGTAGGCGGTCGCGAGTTCCAGGTCGGGGACCCGGATCTCGACGTGGGAGAGCCGCAGGATCGACATCAGGTATGCACCTTCATGAAGCGTTCGTTCAGTTCGCCCTCGTAGTAGAAAATGGCCCGGCCGGCGTTGTCCTGCGTCCAGGTGATCGTAGGGAAGTCAGGATCGGGCCGGTATCCGCCAGTGAAAACCTCGTTGCGGGTGCCGAGCGGGTCGAAGAAGTAGATGGTCGAGCCGCGGGTGATGCCGTGCCTGGTCGGGCCGACGTCCACCGAGATGCCGTTGTAGGCCAGGATGTCCGCGGCCGAGCGGATGTGGTCCCAGTCGTCCAGCCAGTAGGCGAAATGGTGCAGGCCGCCGTTGGGGCCCGCGACCACGGCCAGGTCGTGCGGACTGTGCGAGCGCTCCATCCAGGTGCCGATCTGATGGCCGTTGCCGTCGAGCAGCTGCTCGGTCACCCGGAAGCCGAGCACGCCGGAGTAGAACCTGGTCGCCTCGCCGACCTCTTCGGCCGTGACGAGCACGTGATCCATCCTGGGCGGGGCGATCGTGTCCTGGATCTGCGCGTCGACGACGAATGGCCGCGGGTTCAGCTTCGGCAGGCTGCCGCCCACCTTCTGCACCTCGCGGACGAGTTCCATCTCATGGCCGCTCGGAGTCTCGAAGCGGATTGACTCGCCCTGGCCGACGCTGGCGCCCCGGCTGATGCGCTGGACGGGGAAGCCGTACCGGCTCACCGCCTGCTCCAGCTCCGCCAGGTCGTCGTCGCTGGTCACCTTGAAGGACATCAGGCCGAAACCGACCCGCGGCGCGTAGGTCAGCCGCAGCGAATGATGATCGATTTCGTCCCAGCACTTGAGATAGACCGAATCGGCCGTTCGCTCCACTTCAATCATGCCGATGACCTTGGTGTAATAGGCGCAGGCGAGATCGAGGTCGGTGACGGTGATGTCGACGTGGGACAGGCGCAGGACGCCCACGGTCTCGCTCCTTCGCCGGGCCGATCCTGCTGGCCGGCCGGGAGCCGGCCGGATCGGATCGGCTGCTTGCTGGGAAGGTAGATCCGGTGTCCCGCATATAGGACCGATGTACCTCCATGCGGGACACATGTCTTACCGTCGTCGCATGCCGGACCCGCGATCATCCCTCGGCAGTCCCGAGGACGCGCGCGCCCAGCTGCGCGGCTACGTCCGCGCGCTGCATCACGCCTACCTGGGTGGCGCTGGCCTGCTCGCGCCCGGCGAGCGCGCCGCGTTGCCGCTGCTCGCCGCGGCTCGGGTCACGGTGATCGTGGCCGCTGCGCGCCACCTGCACCTCATCGCGGTGACTGACGAGCTTCCTCCGCCGAGGGGTCAGGAAGTTGCCGAGCCGGATGAGCTCAACGGCATGCGCTGGGTCGTCCGCTACTACGACCCGGTCGTGCTTCCCGTGCTCGGCATCATCGGCGAGACCGAGGACGCCGATCCCGGGGCCGTGCGCCGGGCCTTGGGCATCAGCGGGGTCCTGTATCACCTGTCCGTCACCCCGGGCGGCGGGCTGACCGCGCACCACGCGCAGCATGCGGGAACCGCGCTGGTCAACGAGCACGCAGCGGCGGCGCGGGACGGCGAGAGCCTGCGGGCACTGCTGCCCGGCCGCACGGATCTGGTCGATGAGCTGATCGCGGCCGAGCGCCTCGGCTTGCACCACAGCCTGCGGCTGCTGGCCGCGGCCCTGGCGAGCGACGACCAGGCGGTGGCCGAGGCCATCGCCGGCGATGACGACGCGGCGGTGCGCCGCGCCGTGCTTGCCGCGGCACGGTCCGGGCAGCGGTCCGGGTCCTCGCGGGCAGCGTCGCCGGCGGCAGGGCGATGACGCCGTCCCCGGCCTTGCCCCCGGTGCCCCCCGTGCCCCCGGTGCCCCACGTGCCCCGGGCCGACATGCGGGCGGCCGGCACGACGCAGATGCTGAGCAGCGTGGCGAACGCCGCCAGGCTGCTCCGCGAGTTCGGCCGGGGGGAGCCGCAGCTCGGCGTCAGCGAGCTGTCCAGGCGGCTCGGGATCGCCAAGAGCAGCGCGCACCGGATCGTGCACACCCTGGCGAGGGAAGGCCTGCTCGAGCGGGTCGAGGACACCGGCGCCTACCGGCTCAGCGTCACTATGCAGATTCTGGGCGCCAGCGCCCAGGCGACCTCCGGCCTGCATAGCGCGGCCACCGCGGCGCTCGACCAGCTGCGGGCCGTCACCAGCCAGACCGTGCACCTGGCTGTGCTTGACGGGCTCGAGGTCGTCTACGTCGAGCGCAGGGAGAGCCCGGGTCACCCCCTACACGATAACCAGCCAGGAACGGCTCAGAGCTGAGCTGCTGCGGATCAGGGCGCGCGGCTGGGCCGAGAACGTGAACGAGGCCCAGATGGGATTCGCGTCGGTCGCTGCGCCGATCCGCAATCCGTCCGGCGAAGTGGTCGCCGCACTGTCGGTCGCGGGGCCGGTGCAGCGCCTGGACGGCGCGAACCTGCGCCGCTACGCCAGGCCCGTCACCGAGTGCGCCGCGCAGATCAGCAGGCGGCTGGGCTGGGGCGAGCTGGCGCGCACCGTGGAGGTACCTTCTTGACCGTGCTGTCCGATCCCGCCGTCGCCGAGCTCGGCGCGGCGCTGTATAGCGCCAGGCGCTCAGGCGTCCCGATCGAGCCGCTCACCGACGCGCACGCGGGCATGTCGGTGACCGACGCCTACCGGGTGCAGCGCGACCTGGTGGCGCGGCTGCTGGCCGACGGGGACCGGGTCGTGGGTTACAAGCTCGGCCTGACGAGCTTGCCGATGCAGCGCATGCTCGGCGTCGACTCCCCCGACTTCGCCCCCGTGCTGGCATCGCACCTGCGCCCCGACGGCGCCGAGGTGGCGGCGGGCAGCTTCATTCATCCCCGGGTCGAGGCGGAGATCGCCCTGGTGCTCGGCGAGGACCTGGCCGGGCCCGACTGCACCGCGCTCGACGTGGCCAGGGCGGTCTCGGGTGCGACGCCGGCGATCGAGATCGTCGATAGCCGGATCGCAGGCTGGCGGATCAAGCTAGCCGATACCATCGCCGACCTGGCGAGCAGCGGTGCGATCGTGCTTGGCTCGGCGGTCGTCCCGGTCGACGGCATCGACCTGCGGCTGGCCGGGATGGTGTTCAGCCGGGACGGCGAGGTGATCGCGACCGGCGCTGGTGCGGCCGCGCTCGGCAGCCCGCTGCACGCCACGGCCTGGCTGGTCCGGACCCTGGCCGGGCTCGGCGACTCGCTGCGCGCCGGGCAGTTCGTGATGACCGGCGCCCTGCATGCGGCCGTCGACATCGCGCCCGGGCAGCGGTACCGGGCCGAGATCGACCGGCTCGGCCCGGTCGGCCTGCGAGTCGCGTGATGATGAGCCCCCGGACTCGGGTGGGGATGAGCCGGCTTGCGGCCAGTTTGACGAGGAGGAGGCGCGGATGACGGTGCGGTGCGCGATCATCGGATCGGGCAACATCGGAACGGACCTGATGATCAAGGTGCTGCGCTCCCCGGCGCTCGAACTGGTCGCGCTCGTCGGCATCGATCCGGCCAGCGACGGGCTGGCCAGGGCCAGGACGCTGGGAATCGACGCAGCGCACAACGGGATCGACTGGGTGCGCGAACACGCGGCAGAGGTGGACCTGGTGTTCGACGCCACGAGCGCCTACGTGCACGTGCGGAACGCGGCCGTACTCGCCGACCTCGGCATCCAGGCGATCGACCTGACGCCGGCGGCACGCGGGCCCAAGGTCGTCCCGACCGTCAACCTCGGCGAGCACCTCGACGCGCCGAACGTGAACATGATCACCTGCGGCGGCCAGGCCACGGTTCCGATCGTGGCCGCGGTGACCAGGGCGGCGGCCGTTCCCTACGCGGAGATGGTTTCGACGGTCGCCTCCCGGTCGGCCGGGCCTGGCACCCGGCAGAACATCGACGAGTTCACCAGGACCACCGCACGCGCGCTGGAGGAGATCGGCGGCGCCGGGATTGGGAAGGCGATCATCATCCTCAATCCCGCTGAGCCGCCGATCCTGATGCGCAACACCGTGTTCTGCGGGCTGCACGAGGGCAGCGACCACGACGCGGTCCTCGCCTCGGTCGAGCAGATGGTCGCCGACGTGGCCCGCTACGTGCCGGGGTACCGGCTGAAGAACCGCCCGCTGATCGAGGAAGGCGCGTTCGGGACGCCGGGCGGGATCGTGCCTTATCGCGTCGTCGTGCTGCTCGAGGTCGAGGGCGCCGGGGACTACCTGCCCACCTACGCCGGCAACCTGGACATTATGACCGCGGCCGCGACCGCGGTCGGCGAGGCCAAGGCGGCGCGCATGGCGGGAGTGCCAGCATGACGCCACCGTTCAGGCTCACCGACTCCACGCTGCGCGACGGCTCGCACGCCGTGGCGCACCAGTACACGCTCACCCAGGTCACAGACATCGTCGCTGGGCTTGACGCGGCCGGGGTGCCGGTGATCGAGGTCTCGCACGGCGACGGCCTCGGCGGCTCGTCATTCAACTACGGGTTCTCAGGAACCGACGAGATGAAGCTGATCAATGCGGCGGTAGCAACCGCGAAACGGGCCAGGATCGCCTGCCTGCTACTGCCGGGGATCGGGACAGCCGAGGACCTGAAGGCGATCGCGGACGCGGGAGTCAGCGTCGCCCGCGTGGCCACGCACTGCACCGAGGCTGACATCGCCGAACAGCACATCGGCATGGCCAAGCGGCTCGGCATGGAAGCCGTTGGCTTCCTGATGATGAGCCACATGCTCGCCCCCGAAGAACTGCTCGCCCAGGCCAGGCTGATGCAGGAGTCCGGCGCCGACATCGTGTACTGCGTGGACTCGGCAGGTGCGCTGACGGTCCCGCAGGCCAGGGACAGGATCACCGCGCTGGTGGACGGCCTGCGGACCGGGGTAGGCATGCACGCGCACGAGAACCTGTCGCTGTCGGTGGCGATCTCGCTGGCGGCCCTGGAGGCGGGCGCGACGCATATCGACGGCTGCACCGCCGGCGCCGGGGCGGGGGCGGGCAACTGCCCCACCGAGACGTTCGTGACCGTCTGCCAGAAGATGGGCATCGAGACCGGCATCGAGCCCTTCGCCCTGATGGATGTGGCCGAGGAGATCGTCAGGCCGGCGCTGCGCAGGCCGCAGATCGTGGACCGCGCGGCCCTGACACTCGGCCTAGCAGGCGTCTACGGTTCTTTCATGCTTCATTCCGAGCGGGCCGCGCAGCGGTACGGCGTCTCCCAGGCCGAGATCCTGCTGGAGCTTGGCAGGCGCAAGGCCGTGGGCGGCCAGGAAGACATGATCATCGACGTGGCGCTCGAGCTGGCGGAACGGAAGGCAAGCCAGCAGGTGGGGGCGCGGTCATGACCGATCAGGCCGAATTGGCGGCCCTCCTGATCGAGGCCGCAGGCAATCGCTCGGGAATCGAGGCGCTGACGACGACGGCCGGACCGTTCGATGTCGAGGCGGCCTACCAGGTTCAGGATGCCGTGGTGGCTGACCGGGTGAGCCGCGGCGCCCCGATCGTCGGCGCCAAGCTCGGTCTGACCAGCACCGCTAAGCAGCGGCAGATGAAGGTCGACCAGCCGTTGTACGGCTGGCTCACCGCCGACATGGCGATCGACGTCGGCCAGCCGCTGCGCTGCGCGGCGTTCATCCAGCCGCGCTGCGAGCCCGAGATAGCGTTCGTGCTTCGCCAGGACCTGAGCGGCGCGCACGTGACAGCCGCGCAGGTGCTGGCCGCAACCGGCGCCGTCTACCCCGCCATCGATGTACTCGACTCGAGGTTCGCTGGCTACTCGTTCACGCTCCCTGACGTGATCGCCGATAACGCCTCGGGGGCGGGCTTCGTCCTCGGCGGCCAGGCAACGAACCCGGCCGGGCTCGACCTGCGGCTGACCGGGGTGGTGCTGGAGAAGAACGGCGAGCTCGCCGGGACGGCGGCCGGCGCCGCCGTCCTCGGTCACCCGGCGGCCTCGGTGGCCTGGCTGGTGCGGGCGCTCGCGGCACGGGGCCGCGGGCTGCTCGCCGGACAGGTCGTCCTGTCCGGCGCGCTGACCGAGGCAGTCCCGGTGTCGGACGGCGACGTGATCGTGGCGAGGTTCGACCGGCTGGGAACCATCGAGGTCGCCTGCAGGTAACGGCGCTGGCTCGGCGGTTCCGGCACCAGAGGAGGATTTCATGCCGTTCGTGCAGGTCACGATGGTGCGTGGCCGGACGGTTGAGCAGAAGCACGCGCTGATCGCCGCGGTCTCCGCGGCCGTTGCCGCCGCGCTGGACACGCCCGTCGAGCGGGTGCGGGTGGCGATCTACGAGGTCGGGCCTGACGAGTGGGGCATCGGCGGCGAGCCCTATTCGGCCGTCAGGGCGGCGCCCGGCCAGCCGGACACGTCATGACCTGGGTGCGGGTGCTCAAGGCCGGCGAGCTCAGCGCAACCACGGCCGTGCGGGTCACCCACGACGGCCGCGCGATCTGCGTGGCGCTTGCCGACGGCCAGCCCCGCGCCCTCGACGACCGGTGCCCGCATCGCGAGGTCCCGCTGTCGGGCGGGCTGGTCAGCGACGGCGTGATCACCTGCCCCGGCCACTTCCGCCGCTTCGACCTGCGCACCGGCCGGTGCGTCGGCCGGCCCTGGGAGCAGGTCCGCAGCTACGAGTGCGCGGTCGCAGACGGCTGGGTGCAGGTCGACCTCACGCCCGCAGCGCCGAGCCGGTCGCTCCGGGAGGTGCTCATCGCGCACGCGCGCGGCCACGATATCTAGCCGGCTACACGCTCCCGTTGCGTAGCCGGACTGGGGATGCGGTCGCGCCGCCGCCGCGCGCAGGCTGCCCCAGGCGAGTTTGCAGACGCTGGCGGGCGTCTCCCGCGCGGCGCATCGTCAGGGCGGGTAGTTGCTGCGGCGTCATAGCAGGGGCCGAGATGCGGCGCGTGATTCTCACGGTAGCCGGATCGAGAGTGCAATATAACCTATTTGACGGAATTCGCGGATGCCTCCATTCTGTACCGGCTACACTCTGCCGCTGCCGGGGGGACCGAATGAGTACATCGGCGAGGTTTGACACGATCCGCACCGACAGGCTGCTGATGCGTCGCTGGCTCGAATCCGACCGGGAGCCGTTCGCGGCGCTCAATACCGACCCGGACACCATGCGGTTCTTCCCGGCGACGCTGGACCGGCCAGCCAGTGACGCGTTTGTCGATCTCATCGAGTCGCGATTCGAGCAGCAGGGATATGGCCTCTGGGCCCTCGAGGTCACCGACACCGGTCAGTTCATCGGCTTCACCGGGCTGAACTCGATGCCGGATGATGTGCCAGGTGCAGGCGGCACCGAAGTCGGCTGGCGGCTCGCCAGGCGTGCCTTGCATCGCGGCTACGCGACGGAGGCGGCCAGGGCTGCGCTGGACGTGGCCTTCGGCGGCGTGGGCATGAAGGAGATCTGGTCCATGACCGCCGT
>WNFI01068354.1_pt1 | contig 39993 bp, 36 predicted proteins | sample 5400471 | NCBI WGS metagenome assembly WNFI01 (sample SAMN13153348, study PRJNA577476) | soil metagenome | isolation source: 100 cm saprolite on Douglas fir-dominated hillslope | place: USA:California | collected 2013-09-17 | reverse complement strand
TTTCAAGAACAAAATTTGATGAATGAGTAAATGTCAAAAACCATGTCTCGGCATTGAGGTTAAATGGTGCTTGTTTAAACCTTGTAAAGTCATTAGCAAATGTTCCATAACCGCTGCCGAAGAAAAAGCCTTGTCCTATACGCTGGGCATCTTGCGAAATTGCGGCAAATGCGGTCTGGAATCCTGTTTCAAATGGTAACAGAACAGGTTTTTGTGTAGTCACTAGTTGGAAAATAGTAAAGAGTAGCCCTATCGCAATAATTGTAGATAGAATTGAAAATACTCCCACTTTGCTGTCAACCCTGCCTTTGAATAATGGATAGGCAAAGTATATACCTATTGGCAAAATAAAGGCAAAGAACATTGTTTGTTCAAGGAGTGAACCCATTGGCGTGAATGCAGCAGTATGGGCAAATTGGAACGGTAAGATATAGATTTTAAAATAGGACAAAATTGTCAAGAGTGATAGGGCAGCCGCGCTGATAAATAGGGTAGTGATTAAAAAGAAAATGGAGTTTTCTTTGCGGACAACGTTGACGATAATAAAATAAGCCAAAGCAAGCAGTAACAATGGGACAAAAGCAATGAGAGCATCATAGCGATTGACTGCAAAAAGACACGATACAAAAGCAAAAAGCACAAAGAGAAGGATTGGTACATCAAATGGTGTTCTCCGGATTTTGGTCATTCTTTCTGTTAACATTTTTACTCCCCAGATAATTAATGAGGCAATCACAACAAGTCCAAGGAGAATTTGTTTTGGCAGAATAAATGCGTCAGTAGTATGGATACTGAAGAGAAAAGGGAAGAGGAGAAAAAATACTCCCCAGAGGAATATTAATAAACTTTCAAAAATGCTTGCGGTATCTTTTCCCGGATGAGTGTGTTCCATAAAAAATAAAAGCGGTGATCACTTAAATGTACCAGCGCTCGCGTTGAATGTCAAGAAAAATTGTTAGTTTATAATCAACCAATTAAACTCAGTATCCGTGAATGAAGGTTGTTGTACTCCCACTGTGAAAGATTCGTTAGGTCTTTGGCGCATGAGGAAGGGGGGCTGGAGAGTGCCCTGGCCTACCGGGGTGATATAGATGAGAGATTTATCTGTGACTAGGGTGTTATCTATCGTGACTTCTGTCTCATGCGCTTTGATCAAGGCAGTCCCTGCAGAGCCTGTGGCAGTCATTTCTGTATTTGAAACAGCTAAGGCAGGAGAGACAAGATGTAGTTGGAGTTTATTAATCGTGGCAGAACCTGATGCAATCAGATTGCCTAAGGCATCTATGTTTAACACATCAGCATTTGAAGGATTCTGAACCCTGAGAGATTGTTTCTCCCCTAACTTTACTAGTAAATCATGATCAGGAATTGGAGCTAGGACATTTGTGGCCAATGTACCGTTGATTGTTTCATTTCCTTTGATAGTGACATTACCGGTACTATCTATATATACTTGTCTGCCGGCAATCGAAACACCGCCTTGCCGCAAAGGCTGCAATGCCAAATCTCCTCCTAATAGGTTTATCCCTCCATCACTGAGAATGAAATTGCCGCCAATAGAAAGTTGTCCGGTGATTGCAGTATCAGCAAGACTTGTTGTCCCCAAACTTGTCAAGCCCTTATCAAATTGAGCGTTGTCTACATGCAGACTGGGAACATACGAGAGAAAGCCGGAGTAGGAGGCGATGTCGGTATAGTTAGTATTAGGTATTACGTATGCAGTATTAAGTATCCCAGAGGTAGAAGCGCTATTTTCGTTATACTTCATACTTAATACTGGGGAAGGAGTCGCATTGTATACGTTAGTTATATTTGTGATATAGTTTTTCGCTTGGTTTTCATTTTGATGTAAGCCAATAATTTGATCTGCTATGATTTTTCCCGCGTGGAGGATGCCGCTGATGCTTGCGTTTGTAGATTGGAGAGAGTTGATTGTAGAAGTTTGAAAGGCTGATGAAGAAGCAGTAAGATTTCCTGCAAAGTTTGCATTACCATGATTATCTATCGAAGCTACTGTCGCGCTATTTGAAGCAGTAGAAGCATGAACATTTATTTTATTCTGATCTAATGTTACAGATATATTTCCATCAGTACTAAGAGGTGAAATAACATTCGTATGAATTTCGTCAATTTGGGCAATAGGAGATAGCAGTTCATGTTTGACCAAAAGTGTATCTATGGATTGTTGTATGCTCTCAGAAATGCCGGCGAAGAAAGATTGGGGGCTGTCAGTTGCTGCAGATATATGTTCTTGAGTATTTATATTACCGTTTCTTGTGAGATAGACCTCGGGATCTCCCCAGGAGAGATTGACGAAAACCATTATCCTATCATAGGGGACAAGGGTAGAAGTCCCTTTATAGCTTTCCAGGGCTTTCCCGATTATTTGCCCAGCACGTGTTGCTTTCATGGCTATGCCTGGTTTAGACGATGATGTGAGCAAATCTCCCGGATTAATATCACCATTTTCTGTTGAAACTTTGACCGGAACCCTGCCGGATAATGCAAGAGGATAGAGATGCGTATAGGTTGGATCAGTTGCTGCATCGGAATTTAATGTGACTCCTGGTTTTGTTGAAATGATTCCTATCACTTGCTGTTGATAAGAGTGCAGGGATTTCTTGATTGCCTGGTTATTTGTTTCATCCGGAATAACAACGTCACCGGGTTCTAGTTGTTGTGAGGAAATATAATTTTCTGCTAAATCAGCTGCTTGCAGTGTTGTATTGCTTGCGTAAATAGTTCCAGCACTTGATCCGGAGCAATTACCATTATTTGTCACACATAATGATCCGCCATTTATCTTGGTAGTTCCGCTGCTTGCTATGCTGAATTTATTTATACCGCTTGCAGAAGCTGAAAAAATATCGCCTCTTCCCAGTTGGTTCGCAGAGAATAGAGTATTGCCTAGACTATTTCGTTCGATTGTGAGAGCTGCCTGATCAAGTGTTGCAGTAGTACCAATGCCAACACTGCCTTTGTTGTTGACAAAGACTCCTGTGCTTCCATGAGGATTAATCGCAACTGCATCAGTTGTGCTATTGCCGACGAATAGCGTTTGATCTCCTTGAGTGCCAATGGTTGGTGAATTGCCTGTTAGGACAATATTTCCTGAAGTTTTTATATCTCCTGTTGCTGCAGCAACTTGAAATTTTGCGCTAGTGGTTGCAACTCCTCCAATGAGTAAGTCTTTTGTGCCTGAAATAGGGAAGATGGCATTTTGTGTATCTTGCCATTCTTGTCTCAGCGGCACACCATTAACAAAAACAGCTTTTGCGTAGAGATTATTCCATTGTTGGACATTAGAGCCTAAATTTAGGTTTGTCTGAAAGGGAATAAGATGCGATTCAACAGTACCGCCGAGTGTAAAGTTCCCTGCTGAGGTTATACTTCCGTCATTACCAATTTGAAAGGCCGTATGTCCGCTGCTTGAAGCAGTCAATAATGGACCCAAGCCGTTTTGCTCAATGCTTACAGCTGTTCGCGCACTAGAAGTTGCTAACACGGCAAATGTATCATTCACTCTAACTCCATTGCCCAAGGTATTTTCAAGAGGTTTTTGCAAGTCAATTTTCCCAGAACCATCAGGGTTTAAGACAACATTGCCATTGGATCCCACATTTGTATTTAAGTTCAGAGTATTCCCGGACAAAGTAAAATCTCCGCCAGTTGCTTGAAATATAGGATTAGCATTGCCGCCGATAGTTAAGTTCCCCGAAGAGTTTAACGCTAGTACAACATTTTTTGTGCCGGCTCCTGCTTCTGTGATCGGTGATAGTCCTTGCAAGGTTTCTGCTCCATCAGCATATGCAACAGTGGATAATTGTTGCCGCGGGTATAATTCATCTTTGTTCTCAACAGTTACTCCAATCCATAAGGCAGGGTTGTCCGCGAAAATATTTTGACCAAGATAATTATTTTTTCCCAAAGATAGCGCGATACTACCATCTCTGTCCGGATTCACTTTATCAACCTCCTGCCAAAGCAGTGCTGAGCCTGATGAAGTCTTGTCCTTATAAATGGAAAATCGCACATTGGTTGTGCTGCTTACTGGATTATCCTTGCTGTCTGTTAATTTCCCCTGAAATGATAATAGTCTTGGCGGCGCAGTTGGTAAGGAAGCAAAGACAGGTTTTGTTTTGTTAGCAATACCAAAAAAAGCGGCATAAAAATTATTGCCTAAAGCAGTCATAAGAATAACCAGTACTGCAAAATGAAAATAGTTGACAAGGGCATAGGAATGATAGATCTTGTACCATTGCGGACGCGTATGCTTTGCATGAAGTAAAAGGTTTTGAAGCGAAGAGTTTTTTATCAAAGAGTTAAGTAGATTGCTAAATATTGATGATTGGGGATTATTTGTAGGGTAACTAAATATTTTCTTACCTTCTTTTCTCCAGCTATATATTTGTCCAGCAGCGAACAATTTTGCCAGAGGAGAAATGAGAACAAGATCAAGAAGATAATTAAAACCCCGAAAGCATTTTTGTAGTAGGCGTAAAGGAGGGAATTTAGAATATTTTTTATTTTTATTCTCTGATTTAGCCACAAGTAGATTTTCTTCAAACGAGTTATCATCAGTTGAATCGAGAAAGTGATAAATTTTTTCCGGAGTTTCAACTTTCTCTTGTATTACGAGGTCGGTACTTTGCTTATCCGCAATAGGTGAGATAAAACCCCCACTTTCCAAGTACCCAAGGTATTTTCTTAGAGAAGACAGCTTTCTTTTTATCGAAGCTTGTGAAAACTTTGATTGCAGTACTTTTTCATATTCATGTAATAGATCTGAATTGATATCTTTAAATGTAGATTGATTATGTGTCTTTTCAAACCATGTAACAAAATGTACCGTATCAAGTAAATAATTCTTAATAGTTATTTTAGAAGCTTTATGTAAGTTCAAGGAATTTTTAAATTCCTTCATTTGCCAAGGGTCGGGAATTGATTGTATTGGCTTTATTTCAATGGCTAGGGGGTTATTTTTAAGTATCTTTTGTTCCACTAAGAAACTACAGAACTTTCGTAAGGAAGACTCATGTCTCTGAATAGTTTGTTGATTATATATTGTGGCCCGTTGAGTTTTAAATTCATTCCACTCTAGCAAAGTAATTACTTCAGGAGTAAAAACGGCTACTTTTTCTTTTTCATACCAATCAATAAAATGCCGTATATCCGCAATATAATTTTTCACCGTTGCTTTTGAAGCAGCAGATTTCTGTGAAAATAAATACTGTTTAAATCCTTGTAATAGTTCCATGGCAGTTGTATTTGTGAAATTCGTGAAAATAATATTTTAGCTTTGAATTATACAGATTATACTAATTATATTTATCTATAATCATACTGTAAGGAATTGGTAAGAAGCTTGTCAATAGCCTTAAGCAGAACTTGTAGATTGTGATGCGTATTGATATAGACAGATTTTGAGATATTTTAAGAAAGTTAAAAAATGCATAAAAAACGTTTAAAATATTAAGAGAAAATTGACTATTACAAAAAATAGAGGACAGGTTTTAAGTATATCAATATATATAAATATGCATGAATTAAGATCAAATCTTGCATTGCTTTATATAGATCACATGGTTATAGGCGTAAGAATTTCCCGTGAAAACTTAAACAATAAAATATCCTTTAGGATATCAATCTAGCGCATTCATCTAACGGTCTCCTGGGTCTAAGAGGTCTTAGGTTTTTATCGCAAGTAAATCTTGTAGTTCGCTCCCAAAATTACTATATAGCTTATTTATCAATAAGTCATGATAACTGATAGGGATATAATAGCAGTGATAAGATTGAAAATAAAAGCTAATTTTCTTAAATGCATTATTTCACCGATTATTGCAGTTTTGTTAAAAATACCTATGGGCTTAAGGCATAAATGCTTTGCATTGATATAATTAGTAATCATGAATTTATTTTCATAGCGTGAAATATTCTTATATAATGCAAGGTTTAACAGTATAGTAAATGAGGCTATTTCGGAGATATTCGGTAAATAGTGGAAGCTAAATATTTTTGTTTCTTTTGAGTATTTTTATAGTTATTAAGATAACTGTGAAAATAACTGCAAGAATTTCTAAACTTATAGAAACCGGAAGGAAAGTAAAGTAGATTATTTTTTGTTGGTTACCTTCAGTCTTTGCTCCATCAATTCGCAGTGCTGCTTTGTAAACTCCTGGTAACAGATTGTCTCTATAGAGATAAGTATTATAGTTTGAGTTAGATTGATTATATATGTTCTTCGAAGTATTAGATAAGAGTATCCCAGGGCTTAAGGATATTTTTTTTATTTCTTTACCGAAGAGATTAGAAATTATTACACTGGCATGGGGGATAAAATAATTATTGCCGTTATTATGTAACGTAATGTTGAAAAACAATTCAGGCTTAGAAATGAAATTGGCTGCACTAAATTGCTCTATGGATACAGTATGATTTTCTTTAGGATCAATTGTAAGAAAGATATTAGTTCCAACCCCTTGATTGATAAATGTGGCGTTTAATTGATCACTTTGGATTATGTTTGATATAAATAATATTGAAAAATAATAATCTTTTGGCTGTGTGTTTTGGGGAAGATCGACTTTGAGTAAAAGAGATTTTTGCTGGTCTGGTGAAAGAATAAAGGATGAGATTTTATTTTGTCCGTCCATTACTGATATATGTTCTGTTTGAAATTTCTGGAAATCTGTCAAATCTTTTCCTGTAATGAAATGAACTTGTCCATTGTTTTTTTGAGATGCGGTAAATGGCTTAAGGAGTATTTGTAAGTTCACAGGAGAAACTCCAGTATTGTGTATAGTAACGGGAGCTTCAACACTCGTACCATGGAACATTTTAATTTGGATAAGGGGTGGGTAGATTTTTAGACCAGACTCAGTAGCATAACAGTAGTTTGGTATAGCTAGAAATAGAAGAGTAATAATAATGATATACGTTAGTTTGGGTTTCATAGGGATCTTAAGTAACTTAGGTAAACTAAGTTACTTAGTTTTGCTTTCTAAAAGTTGGGAATAGCTAAGTATGTTACTGCATTGCGATATAAGCCGGGAGGTTGGGTGCCGGGAATCGTAATTTTATAACTGATCTGGGATTTCTTTTGCTTGTTTGTAGTTCCTTGCATAATAGGCATAAATTGTTTACCAATACTGAGATTCGCAAACTGTTTGTAATTTGCAGTATCTGTGAAATCATTGGCACAATCTGTGCTTCCATCATTATCACATCTGTATCCAAATCCATAAGTCAGGGGATTAGTCCAGGTACTCGCGATATCTTCTGTGCATTGGCCGTTGTCACAAGTGACATTCGGAATTACGCTGCCGGATTTTTGAGAGTTGAGCTCATTTGTCTCTGCAGCAAAAACACTATAACCTATCGGTGTTTCGCTGGTAATTACCAAACGCATTTTTCGGATAATTGGATTTGTGGGGCTCAGTTGACCATAATCTATAAAGCTGTCTGAGATTGAAAAAGATAATGGTGAAGGAATAGCATTGCCTGTGCCGGTGATGATTTGATTAAATTGCGGTTGGGGAGGCGGAGGTGTCGGTGTAGGGGTTGGGCGCTTGCTGTATCTGTTATTGTCAAAGGTATTTTTGACTTTCATTTCCAGCTGATACTCATCATTTGCAGTAGTCAGCGCGTAAGCGTTGGAAGTATGAAGTATTAAGTATAGAGTATTAAGGATAAAGTATAAAAAAAAATATTGCTTTCGTCTACTTAATACTTGATACATAATACTTTATACTAATCTAGTTTTTTGCTTTGTTCAACTATGTCTCTGAGTTTACTTTTTTCTTCTTGGGGAAGAGAGGCATTTTTTTGCAAAATATCTTTTGCGTCTTTACTAATTTTTTGGGCTGCAAATTTGGATTCTGATCTATTTTTGTACTCGCGGCCGAAAAAGTAGGCGAGGGGGGAAATTAATAAAAGTGAAGCAAGGCGGATATAGCTTTCAAACGCATTGTTTTTCAACACATCAGGCAAAAAGATAAGTATCATCCCTATCGCCATAACAAAGACTGTTGCAGGTTCAAATATAAAGGTAATACCAAATCCTAGAAAGTATAATAAGAAGAATAATGGTGAGTAGAGTCCATTGGTTGAAATAACCAAGAGCATAATGATTATAGTGAGCATAAACACATCCAATCCGCCGGTAAAGTTAAGTTTTTCAGTGGATGTTTTGCTTCGAAAAAAAGAAATAACAACATAGGCAACAATGAGTATCCCTATAATTTCATATGTGTAATCTGAGATAACAGGAGTATGTTGTTGGATGGCAATCAGAGTTAGCGCTGCTATGAGGATAAGAGAGTTGAGTACAAGCTTCATATATGTAGTATATAGTATTTGGTATAGAGTATAAAGTATAAAAGCAAACTAATACTATATACTTTATACTAGATACAGACTCTGATATACTACAGGCATGGTGAAAAGAGTAAAGAGTAAAGCATCAAGAATTAAGAAAGATATTCCAAAATACATTCCATCTCAAATCGAACAAAAGTGGCCCGGCTACGCTAAAGTCATCGACTCTGAGGTCTTCGACCGTGAGACTCAGACCGAATCGGCTCAGACTCGAAGAGCTTCGACGGGCAAGCAGAAGTTGTACAATCCAAGTTCAATTGAATCTAAATGGCAAAGAGTGTGGGGAGAGAATAAAATCTATCAACCTGATTTAGGGATTGCGAAAAAGCCTTTTTATAACCTCATGATGTTCCCGTATCCTTCCGCGGAAGGGTTGCATGTAGGCAATATGTATGCGTTTACCGGAGCTGATGTGTATGGCAGGTTCCAACGAATGCTTGGAGATGATGTGTTTGAGCCGATTGGATTGGATGGATTTGGTATTCACTCAGAAAACTACGCGATGAAAGTCGGCAGAACTCCTCAAGAACACGCGAAGATTTCCCAGGAAAATTTTTACCGGCAGATGCATAGTATTGGGAATGGATTTGCCTGGGATAATAAATTGGAAACGTATGATCCTGCATATTATAAGTGGACCCAATGGATTTTTATCCAGTTGTTCAAAGCAGGCTTAGCATACAGGAAAAAAGCAGCAGTGAACTTTTGCCCTTCTTGTAAAACAGTATTGGCTGATGAGCAGGTGATTGATGGAAAGTGTGAGAGATGCGGGACTGTTGTGGAAAAGAAGGAATTGGAACAGTGGTTTTTTAAAATTACAAAGTATGCTGATAGATTGTTAAATAATCTTGATAATTTGGATTGGACGGAGAAGGTTAAATTAGCTCAGAGGAACTGGATAGGGAAAAAAGACGGTATGCGTATCAAGCATAAAGTTAAGGATTTAGATGTAGACTTTGAAACATTTACTGCTTATCCAGCATGGTCTTTTGCTGATACATTTATTGTTTTTGCTCCAGAACATCCACTTATTGACAAATTGGTAAAGGGAACAAAGCATGAGGAGGAGGTAAAAAAATTTATTGAGGAAACAAAAAGAATAAGTTATGTGCAGCGAGTAGAAGATAAATTTGAGAAGAAGGGTGTTTTCACTGGCAAATATGCAATTGATCCATTTAGCGGAGAAGAGATGCCAATATGGCTTGCTAACTTTGCTTTGATGGATTTTGGAACAGGTATTATTCGCTGTTCTGCTCATGATCCAAGAGATTATGAATTTGCAAAGAAATATAGTATTCCATTAAAACAAATTGTTAAGAGTAGTACAGAAGAACCAGTCAATGCTCATACAAATAAGGGTATTTTAATGCATTCAGGACCATTTAGTGGAAAAAAAGTTGAAGATGTAATTGATGAAATGGTGGAGTGGATTGAAAATGAGGGAATAGGTAAGCGAGTTAGTACATATCACTTGCGTGATTGGTTGATTAGTCGTCAGAGATATTGGGGACCGCCCATTCCTATGGTTTTTTGTGAGAATTGCTTTGAGAATAAAGTTTCGTGGTTTAATTTGAATCAGTCAGAAAATGATAGAGGAATGGGAATTTCAAATTTCAAATTTCAAATTTCCAATAATCCAATGCCGGGATGGTTTCCGGTGGAGGATAAAGATTTGCCGGTGGTTCTGCCGGAATTGGAAAACTGGAAACCTATTGGAGTGGGAGCTTCACCTTTGGCTCTCGCGAAAGATTGGGTAGCAGTTAAATGTCCAAATTGCCAAGAATTAGCAAGGCGAGAAACAGATGTTACAGACGTGTTTTTAGATAGTGCATGGTACTTCCTCAGGTATTTAGCCACTGATAATAATGAGATACCGTTTCCGACTCGAAATTCGAAACAAAGTAATACATTGCGAGAAAGAATAAAATTCTTACCAGTGAATATGTATATTGGCGGAGCGGAGCATTCGGTGCTACATTTGTTGTATGCAAGATTTATCACAATGGTTTTTAAAGATTTAGGGTTGGTAGATTTTGAAGAACCATTTAGCCGGTTTTACGCGCATGGACTCATTATTAAAGGCGGAGCAAAAATGAGTAAATCAAAAGGGAATGTAGTAGTACCGGATCAGTATATCGCAAAATATGGAGCAGATGCATTGCGTACCTATCTTATGTTCCTGGGTCCTTTTCATCAAGGAGGAAACTTTAGCGATAGCGCAATGGAAGGAATGTATAAATTTTTAAAACGTGTTTGGATACTAGCGCAAAAAGTTCTAGACGGTCGTGAAAACCGTGAAAAGAATAAGATGAGCTCAGAACGATTAAAGATACTCCATAAAACAATTAAGAAAGTTACAGAAGAGATTCAGCACTTGCGTTATAACACTGCTATCGCGGCGCTCATGGAATATTATAATTTTCTTTCCGAGCAGGAAAATGTCAGCAGAGAAGAAATAGAAGTATTTATAAAATTACTCGCCCCATTTGCTCCGCATATGACAGAAGAGATCTTTCATGAGATGTCAGACTCCCAGCAGACTACCGCGGATATATCAATTCATAAACAAAAATGGCCTAAGTTTGATGAGAAGTATTTGATGGAAGATGAAGTAACGATAGTTATTCAGGTGAATGGAAAGGTAAAGGATAGTATAAAGTATAAAGTAGTAAATATTAAGGATAAAGATCAAGTTGAGAAAGTTGCCTTAGAGAGTAAGAAAGTAAAGAAATATTTAGAAGGGAAGAAGATTATCAAAACAATTTATGTTCCTGGAAAAATTTTGAATTTTGTTGTTAATTAAAGTATAAAGTATTTTGTATCTAGTATTTAGTATTGAGTCTAATTTCGTATTTGAATACTAAATACTTTATACTATATACTCAATACTATGCAACTGCCTGAGTTTTTAGAAAAGTATCCTACGCTTAAAAAATACCTGATCCCCCTTGTCCTCGCTAGCCTTGGAATGATCTGCTTTGTGTATGGTTTGATTAGTTTGTTTGGTGCTACACAAAAAAAAGAGGATATAACATTTCAAGATATATCTTCACAAACCTCTGCATCTGCTTCCGCGAAGCAGAATAAAAAAGAAATTGCCGTTGATATTGAGGGTGCGGTAATCAAACAGGGGTTGTATCATCTTGGCAGTGACGCGCGCGTCCAAGATGGTCTTATTGCTGCTGGAGGACTATCCCAACAAGCGGATAGACAATGGGTTGAGAAAAAATTAAATTTGGCAGCTAAATTGCCTGATGGCGCAAAGTTATATATTCCCCGTCAGGGCGAAACCACTGCTCCAATGCTGTCACAGGAATTTTCTTCAGGCAATGCTTCAGTAGATGCCGCAAGCGTTCTCAATATTAACGAAGCTTCGTTGGATGCATTGGACGGCTTGTCAGGAGTTGGTAAAGTAACTGCGCAAAAAATCATTGACAACCGGCCATATCAGGATATCAACGATTTAGTAACGAAAAAGATTGTTAGCAAGAAAATGTTTGAGGTAATTAAGGATAAAATAGCAGTGTATTAAGTATATCTTTTTTCATGAAATATAAGCTCATACTTCTGTTTCTTTTCATAGTTTTATTTCTTCGTTTCATCTACTCAATTGTCACTTCAGTAACATATCAAGACGGACAATCAGTTAAGTTTACGACCCAACTTTTTTCCGAACCGCAAGTTCAGGGAAATTTCAAAACTATTTCTGTCAATCTCCCTCATACCTTTCCGCCGCAGCGGGCGACAGTCATGATGCCGTATGGCTCTGCTATAGAATATGGAGATAGAATAAGTATATCTGGCAAAGTAAAATATACAGTGCTAAAAAACAATAAGACTGTTCTCACGGTCTATTCTTTAAAAACTAGTCTTAACGAAAATAACAGTAATTTCTTTTTGAGGTATATAGCGCAATTACGTAAAAACATCGGGCGTTTATATAGCAGCATATTAGATCCGAAAAGTTCATCATTACTATTGGGGATTGTTTTTGGCATAAAACAAAATGTATCAAAAGACTTCAGTCAGAACCTTCGAAACACCGGTGTTGTCCATGTCATTGCTGCGTCTGGGATGAATGTGACAATGGTTGCAGCTTTTCTGATGACATTGACCAAACGGTTCTTTAAAAGGCAAGCCGCGCTTATTATCAGTTTGTCCGGCGTGTTATTTTATGCCATATTTTCAGGATTACAACCTTCTATTGTCCGCGCTGCAATTATGGGAAGTCTGGCATTCTCTTCCCAGTTATTTGGGAGGCAATACAGCGGGGGATATGCGTTGGGTATTACCGGGGTAAGTATGCTGCTTCTGGAACCAGGCTTACTCTTTGATATTGGATTTGAACTGTCATTTCTTTCAACGCTTGGCATTTTATACATTCAGCCGTTGCTGCCTACAAAAACTTTCCTTACAGATGATATAAAAACAACTATTGCGGCACAGTTAAGTACTATTCCTATTATGTTATTGTATTTCGGTCAATACAGCTTGCTCTCAGTTTTTGTCAATGCTCTTGTGCTGTGGACAATTCCTCTTCTTATGATTCTTGGAGGCTTTGGCGCAATTATTGGTTTACTCGTGCCGTTTGGGGGGACAGTACTTCTGTATCTGGCATTACCATTCTTATGGTATTTTGTAACCATAGTAGAGTTCTTTGGTAAGTTACAATGGAACTTACAGATACTAAATGTATCAGCTCTTTTTATTATCGGCTACTACTTGCTACTTCTTTCGATAGTTTTAGTCGTTAGCAGAAAAGAGGAGAGAGTGCTTTGAAAAAATATCTTTTGTTTGGATTGTTGTCTTTAGCTTTTTTGATCATCATCTTCTTCTATCAATGCATCAAGTTTTATGACGGGAAATTGCATCTGGTTTTTTGTGATGTCGGACAAGGAGACGCGATTTTTATCAGGACTCCTGGAGGTTTGAACATGTTGGTTGACGGCGGACCTGATGACTCGGTACTTAATTGTCTATCAAAACATATCCCATTTTGGGATAGGCATATATCTGTAGTTATCCTAACGCATCCCCATGCTGATCATCTCAACGGGTTATATCAGGTGCTGCAGCAGTATACGCTCAGTACTTTCGTGACAGAAAGGTTGGCAAATGATACAGCGCAGTATAGAGAATTAATGAGTGACATTGATAAAAAAAAGATTACCAAACGCTTTGTTGTAGGTGGCGATATGTTCGCTGCTCATGAAGTATCTTTCAATTTCATAGGCCCTACGGAAGCATTCCTCACCGCGACAAGTCCAAATGGGAAAATTGGCGAGAAAAAAGAATTTAGCTCTTTGGAGACTGTGGTGAAGTACAAGAATTTTTCTGCGTTGTTAACAGGGGATAGTCAGGTGGATGAACTGCGGGAAGGCTTGCAGACTTTCAATACAGCACATATCTCTCTCCTGCAAGTGCCACATCATGGATCTGCCAGCGGTCTAGATCCCCAAGTGCTACGAACCATCCAGCCCGCCCTGGCAGTCATATCTGTAGGTCTCCACAACCGATACAACCACCCCAGCCCTTTCACAGTAGGTTTTTTAGATGAGTTAGGAATAAAGACATTACGGACGGATAGGCATGGGGAGGTTGAGATCGTGAGCGATGGATTGAAGTGGAGAATATTATAAACTCATAAGAGAAGAGTCACGTAGGGAAATGTTTTAATCGATAGATAGCACGCAAGAGGTGCAAAAATCGGTCTTTATACGTTTCGCTACGTTGCTCTTTGATATTTCTTCTTTGTTTGTAATTGTAAACTAACCTAGAGGGATGGCGAACTTTGTGGGTTTGCCTCGCTGTACATAGCCGATATGTTTATTTGCATGATAGATGTTTATCACATCTGTATGCCATCTCTGCTCTGTCAGCTCTCCAACTGGAAATTCTGGATATGCTTCAGAGAAAATTTGACTTGCAGATTTCTCTGGTGGCGGCGGGCTAATGTCCGTTGGAGCATTAGGTGGAATTTGGCCCTTTCCGCGTTATGCAACTGTAGTCTTGGTTTATATTGGCAATTAGTGTACCTCCTTTCTGAAGTACTCAAGAAGAAAAATTTATCAAAGTGCGTGACTGAGAGCAGATTATACTATAAGGTATCATTTCATGCAAGCTACTATAATTTTTTTAAATTTCATACTAAGTTTTTGAATTTATGAGAGTAACTCTGATAAAAGTTTTAAGGTTAATAAAGAAGCATAATTGACTATGGGATGAGTTCTTGATATAATTTGCTACAAGGAGTCAAGTACTTTAAATAACCTAGAAAGGAGGACAAAACCATGGTAGGACGATGTACATGCGGACATATGCGAGCGCAGCATATTGGTGCATCAGGACCTTGCACAGTATGCAATGACTGCAACTCGTTTACTCAGGAAGGTTTTCGTCTCTCGCATCATATGAAAGCTTTTTTCGCTTTCATATTGATTTTTATTGCGTAACAATGTTCTAAATAGCTGAGCATTAGTTTCTAATAAAGCTCCCTTGACTCTCTGTGGAATTATAAATAATTGTTGGAGTAAATCCAAAACTCTGGCTTTTGTGGCTATTCCATGACTCTAGGGAGTTACTTTTGTAGCTAGACTACATTTGTGATTTCCCTAGAGTTTTTTCTATTAAAATTACTAAAGATTAACTCCATCTTCAATTCACCATGCTACTTCCATAAAAATGGGGTAGGGCATTTTGTAGTTTACTTTCTGGTTTTTCTGATTTTTGATCTTCGGCAATGCGGAGGGTGAAAGAAATTTTGGTGCCTTTGTTTTCTTGTGACTCCAAAAATATACTGCCGCCATGAGCCTCTACTATACCTTTTGATATAAATAATCCTAGTCCTGTCCCTTTCTTCCCTTGTTCAGTATCACTATGTGCTTGACCGAACTTTGAGAATAATAAGCCTTGCTTCTCCTTGGGAATACCAACACCGGTATCAGCTACTGCCAAAAGAATTCCCGGATTTGTGCCAGTGGTAGGTAGGTGGTCATTTATATTCTGCTTTGCGGAAATAGTGATTGTGCCGCCCTCAGGAGTATATTTCAAGCTATTTGAAATCAAATTATTCAGAACTTGAGACATGCGCAGAGGATCAAGGGATGCTTTTTGTAGAGGTGCCTCAATATCAGTAACTATTTTTACCTTTTTTTCTTCTGCTTCGGAGACAAAAAGCGCCTTTGTGTCTTCAATTATTTTCGCGATATCATATGGCTCTTTTGTCACAGTATATTTGCCGTTTTCCATTTTTGCGGCATCAAGCAAGGTACTAATATCACTGAGCATACGCTTTGCCTGTTCATCAATGACATGGAGGAGTTTGCTATCTTCAGGTTTCAAACAAGTGCTTTCGTCATGTTCAATCACTTCTGAAGCTGCTTTGATCGCGCTCAATGGTGAGCGCAGTTCATGAACAATGTCATGAGTAAAGTCTTCTTTGAGTTTACTTAGCGATTTCTCCAGGGTAATATCATGGAGAAGAACTGCCGCGCCAATAACAGGAGGTTTATCGGTAGTGTCTACAGATAATGATTCAAGCACTGGCGTGATGATAATCTCAATTGTTTTTGTGCCAAGCTCAAGCTCTTTTTGTATAATTGTTTTTCTTTGTGATAATGCTTCATCTATTTTGCTATTTAAGTCAAAATTTTGGGATAACGCACTCACTATATCAAAAATTGAGAGATGCTCTTTTTGTATATCAAGCAAATTTCTTGCCTGTGTATTAATGATAGATACTTTATAACTTGCGTCAATCATAAAAATGCCGTCTTTCAAACTGATAATGAGAGAATTAAGCTTTTCTTTTTCGGTTTGCACCACAGACCGCACCCGGGAAATAACTTCCGCAGATTGATTTACCGATTGATAGACAAGCATCATTTCTTCCTGTGTATACAAATTTGCTTTACTTGCGGTAATCGTAAGAATTCCCAAAACTTTGTTATTTACCACAAAAGGAATATGAAAAAGAGAACCGGGAGTTTTACTGGACATACCAATATCATCAAGTATCCCTGTTCGAGTCTCGTCAATTGCTTTTGGAACCGGTCTATCAATAAGAAGCGCTAAAGACGCTATCATACTTTCTTTAATCTGATCAACAAAAGTGTTCCCGATTTTTTCTTGGATTTGTATTTTAAAAATAAGCTTATCTTCATCCAAAACTAAAAAAGATGCAGTAGTATAGGAAAATATATTCTGGAGGCTTTGGAGAATCGTGTCAAATACTTCTTCTACTTGTAATGAGTAGTTAATATGTTTTTGGATAGAGGTGAGGATGGCGAGTTGATACCTGTTATGCTTGTTCTGAAGTTCTTTTTGCAAAAGTTCATTTTTTAACCTTTGCTGTCTTACGAGAAAATAGAAAATGACGAGTCCTACAAGAAAGAAGCTTAATACTAGGGAGATGAGGGTAATTTCTATGTTCATGAATATAGTATATCAGTATACGGGTATAAAGTATTTATACTAAATACTGGATACTATATACTTTCTTGCCACGAAGGGTGAAAGTTCAGAGAGCGATTCCTTTACTTGTGACATAATTTCTTCTTGATTAACCTGGTTTTGCATAGCAACATGTATTGTATCAACGTTGCCGGAAAAGGTGAGTCCTTTTATCTGGTGGATTTTTGCTAGAGTGATATCTGATCCGAAGATAGTAATATATTTTTTGATCAAATCTGTGAGGGTATCCATACTATACTTTAGGCGGTTGTGTTTGTGCCGCGTTACTTTCATCGAGCATTTGCTTCACCTTTTGGCTGATATCTTGCGGATCAATTTGATATTTAAAGATATAGTCAGCGGCTCCCATCGCAATCGCTTTATCTACTAATTCCTGTTGGTTATAGTTGGAGAGGATCGCAACGGGTATTTGTTTGGTTGTGGGGTCTTTTTTGATGGCTTCCAATACCTGATTACCATTCATGTCCGGGAGAATCTGGTCGAGGAAAATGAGGTTCGGTTTTTCAGAAGCAATTTTAGCCAATGCTTCATTCCCGGTCATTGCTGTGAGAATTTCATAGCCTTGTTTTTGTAAAACATGCCCAATGATATCCAGCATTGCCTGCTCATCATCAACCAACAGTATCTTCATGCATAATTAAAGCTAACAGGGAAGAGAAGATATGTCAAGAAGAAGTTTCAAATTTCTGAACAAGATAATTATTTAAAAAGGCTGGGCGCTGGAGAGTATACGGCCATTTTGCTTATAAGGCGGTAACTTTTCCGCAGAATGTAAAAGTGCAAAAAAGATAAAAGCAAATAGGTATTTGCAAATAAATACCATTGGCTGATTTATCTTAAAGGGAAGTATAGGCTTTGGTAAGAAGCAAGTTAAGACTATGAGATAATGTCTGTACTAGTAAAAAATGATATACTACAGCAATGATTGAACAGGAAATAATTAGCAGTCTACAAAAAGCATTACAAAAACTCGGAGTAGAGAATAGTACTCCTCAGCTTGAAATTCCTAGTGATCCAACACATGGGGATTATTCGAGTAATGTTGCGTTTGTTTTATCCAAAGAGTTGAAGAAAGCGCCGATGGAGATAGCTCAGGATATAATTTCAAATTTCAAATTTCAAATTTCAAATCCGACTGAATCAGATTCAAATTTCAAGTATTTTGAAAAGATTGAGGCCGTGAACCCGGGGTTTATTAATTTTACTCTGAGTAAAGAATATCTTATCAGTAATTTGAATGAAGTGCTAAAGGACTCTGATAAGCTTATTAAGACAGGCAGATTAGCAAATAGGAAAATTTTGGTTGAATATGCGCATCCAAATACGCATAAGGAAATGCATATTGGGCATATGCGGACTTTGATTACCGGTGAAGCAATTTGCAGGCTGCTGGAATCACAAGGAGCAGAAGTTTTTCGGGCAAATTACCAGGGAGACATTGGTCCGCATGTCGCAAAGGCATTGTATGGAATTGAAAAAATTATGCAGGAGCGAGGGGTGAGTTTAGAGAAGATTGGGACATGGTCCAATTATGACAAGGCTCATTTTCTTGGAGAAGGGTATGTACGGGGGAATCAGGATTATGATGTCGCGAAAGAAAAAATAGATCAGATTAACGGGCTACTCTATACATCTGTCACAAAAAATAAACTTCATACGTCATTGCAAGGAGATTTAATTAATTTATATAAAACAACCCGCAAATGGAGCTTGGATTATTATGCAGAATTTTATAAACGCTTTTTGACAAAGTTTGACCGTCTATTTTTAGAATCAGAAATGGTTGAGTGCGGAGTAAAGATCATTAAAGAAAACACTCCGAAGATTTTTGAAGAGAGTGAAGGAGCAATTGTTTTTCCAGGTGAGAAATATGGTTTACATACACGGGTTTTCATTACGCAAACAGGTTATCCAACATATGAAGGAAAAGAAATGTGCAATGGGTTCACAGAATACGAAGCTTTTCCATTTGATAGAAAAATTCATGTAGTAGCAAGTGAACAGATTGGTTATTTTCAGGTAGTGTTTAAAGCCCTAGAATTGATAGACCCCGAAAAATTTAAAGATAAACAATACCATTTGCCTATGGGTATGGTGCAGTTATCTGATAGAAAGATTAGTTCACGAACCGGCGTTATTATCAAGGTAGATGATTTAATTGACGATGTGAAAGAAGCAGTTGTAAAATTATTTAAAGAAGGAAAAATTGCTCCTGAGCAAAAAGAAAAAACATTAGAACAAATCGCTATTGGCGCGATTAAATATTCCGTACTGCGTGTTGGAACAAAACAGGACGTTGCATTTAGCATAGAGCGATCAGTTACCTTAGAAGGGGAGAGCGGAGTTTATTTACAGTATACCTTTGCGAGAACGCAAAGTGTGTTAGAAAAAAATAAAACTGGCAAAGAATTGCAAGAGAATAGTAAGAATTTTATTAGCACTAGCTCAGAACTTCTGCCAGGTGAGCTTAAAAATGAAGAAATGCTGTTGTTGCGGGCTATTTTTCAATTTCCGAGGCTAGTTGTAGAGGCAGCAGACCAGTTGGCACCTCATGTGCTTTGCGCGTACCTCTATGAACTGGCAAAATCATACAACCTTTTTTATCAAAATCTGCGTATTCTGGATGCAAAAAGTGTTCAAGAAAAACAGCTTCGAATTATGCTCACTCAAGCAGTAGGTAAGGTAATTAAAAATGGTTTGGAAATCTTAGGGATTGAAGCACCGGAGAAGATGTGATAGTATTGATAAACTAAGTCAAAACTCAAAATGCAATATAATCGTACAATTTTAGAAAACGGATTAAGAGTAATCACTATTCCCATGACTTCCTTCGAGTCCGCTACCGTCCTTGTAATGGTTGGGGCGGGGAGCAGGTATGAAACTTCTCAGAACAATGGTATCTCCCACTTCTTAGAACACATGGCATTTAAAGGTACACAGAAACGGCCGAATGCTATGGCAATCGCGGGACTCATTGATGGCATGGGTGGAGAGTTCAATGCATTCACTGGTAAAGAAACAACAGGCTACTATATTAAATCTGCAAATACACATGTTGAAACATGTTTGGATGTCTTATCAGATATGCTGCTTAATTCCAAACTTGACCCTGAAGAAATTCAAAAAGAAAAGGGTGTTATTTTGGAAGAATTAAATCTCTATGAAGATACTCCCGCGAGAAAAATCCCTGAACTCTATGAATCACTGCTTTATGGGGATACCCCAATGGGGTGGGATATTGGCGGCAATAAAGATGTGATCAGGGCTGTAAAGCGTGAGGATTTTGTGAAATATATGCAGAGTTTGTACAGCGCATCTAACATGACAGTGGTTGTCTCAGGAGGTATTGATACAGATAAAGTACTTGGGCAAATTAAAGGATACTTTGCAAAAATGAACAAATTCGATACATTAGGATACAATAAAGTGATAGAAAAACAGGAAAAACCAGCGGTTTTGATAAAGAAAAAAGATACAGAGCAGGTACATATTGGGTTAGGCGTTCGTACTGTGGACATAGAACATCCTGATAAATATGCATTGGAAGTATTATCCGCGATTTTAGGTGGGGGAATGAGTTCCCGTTTGTTTAATGAAATAAGAGAGAAACGCGGCTTAGCCTATTACGTAAGATCAAGTTCAGACAACTATCTCGATTGCGGTACATTAGTTTCATTTGCCGGTGTGGATGCAAAGAGGACAGATGAAGCAATTTCCGTCATGAGAGAACAGTATGCAAAAATTGCATCCGCTGCAGAACCTGTTGTAGCCGAAGAATTAACTAAAGCAAAAGAATTCCTCAAAGGCCATTTGGTTTTAGATCTCGAAGACAGCCGCTCAGTAGCGTCATTTTTTGCCCACCAGGAATTATTAGAAAAGCATATAGATACCCCAACCGAAGTTTTGCAAAAAATCGAGAAAGTCAGCCTTGAAGAAGTCGCGGCAGTTGCGAAGAAATATTTAGTACAAAATCAATTGAATCTAGCTATTATAGGTAATTTTGATGATAGCGAAAAGTTCAGAAAGTTGTTAGAATAAATACATTCTTCACTTACGTCTTTGCGAGGAGTGAGGAACGAACGACGAAGCAATCCCATTGCGTATATCACTAGCTAATTTCTTGGAGATTGCCGCACCCCCGATTGAATCGGGGATTCGCAAAGACGTAAGAGTATATGGAAAGAAGTGTTGTTTTAGTAAAACCCGACGGTGTACAAAGAGGCTTAATTGGCGAAATTATTTCGCGCTTTGAAAAAAAAGGCTTGCAGCTTGTTGCACTGAAAATGATTTCTCTTGAAGATGCTTTGCTTGAGGAATGGTACAGTCATCACAAAGACAAGCCCTTTTTCCCAAAACTCAAAGATTACATGAAGTCGTATCCTGTTATCGCGATGTTGTGGGAGGGGATTGACTCTGCTGTGACTATCCGTCAAATGCTTGGTGTCACCAAAGCAAGAAACGCGGAACCCGGTTCTATACGCGGCGATTTTGCCATGAGCCAGCAATATAATCTCGTCCATGCTTCAGAATCCGCAGAAATTGCCAAAAAAGAAGCAGCACTGATGTTCAAAAAAGAAGACATTTTCCCCTGGAAAAAATTGGACTCCCTCCATATTTATACTGAAGAAGAGTTGGTATAGGCTTCTATTCATATTCCGCCCATTCAAAAATAGCTTGTCTTTCTCTATGAAATTCATGATCTGATAATACACCTAACTTCCACAGATCAAACACCTTACTTAATTGTTCAAGCTTTGCATAGCTTTCTCTAATCCATTTTTCTTCTTCTGTAGTTAATCCTCTTTCTCCTCTACGCTCATGATAAATTTTTAAGTATTCTTTACCTATCTCTATAAAATCATCATGATTAGCAATTTTCAATGAGTGTTCAGGGTCTTTTCCCCAACGAAAAACTGTCAATGGTTCTTCGATAAATCCCATCTTATAACCTATACCAGCGATTCTATGACAAAATTCTGAATCTTCATGCCCTCGCAAGCGTTCATCGAATCTTCCCACTTCATCAAAAAAAGATGCTCTTGCCATAACTGCCGAAAATTGAATTGGAGTTTGAGGTTGAATAAAATTAGGCTTAAAATAGTATTGTTTTGTTCTGGTGTTAGTATATTGCAGCCCAAATTTTGTTTTTTCAGATGGTTTCCCTTCAAATTCCATGAATTCATCCGTAAATACCATAGGAATTTCTGGATGAGCATCAAGGTATTCAACACGTTTTTTTATACTTCCCGGACATAACAAGTCATCAGAATCTAAAAATGCTATATATTGACCCTTAGCTACTTCTATTCCGGCATTTCGAGCACATCCGCATCCCACATGTTTTGTTTGTACTATTGTAAGTCTAGGTAATTCCAAAGATTGTAAGTTTTCTATAGTATCATCTTCAGATCCATCATCAACAACAATAATTTCACATTGATCCGCCATTTCCTGCTGTAGTACACTATCTATCGCTTCAAGCAGAAGAGTTTTTCTGTTATACGTAGGGATTACAACACTTACCAAGGGTGTAAAAGGAGTTAGGCCTTCAACAGAAGTATGTGTATCTGCCAATTGTATTCTTTCTTGCATAGTATTTTTCTATTAATGTAATTCATATAACCATTCTTTTGCAATAGTCTGCTGTATAGCCTTAGGCATTTCGTGAAGTCCAGGTTTATAGTTCCCTTTATCTTTGACTAACGCAATAATACAGGAGAGCACCTCTGCGTAGACAAGGTCCATGATTTCAGAAGGAACACTTTTCTCTCTCAGATTAATTGCTGTTCCATCTCGTATAACAATAATCTCTTTCTCCTCAACTATGTATTTCGTAAATTCATCGGTGATAGCTGTTGTTTTGGAGGCGTATTTTTTTAATGATTGTATATCAAATTCAATATCTTGAGAGCCGCCGCTAATTAAAATTATGCCATTTTTCATTCTCTTCATATCTTCTACTCTAATTGCGTTTGTACCTGTTGCTGAAAATATGACGTCAAAAGTAGATAAATCATTTGTATCTACTATATAGTTGTGACCATCTGCAAACCCATGCAATAAACGGATATGATCAGTATCATAAATAGTTGTAGCAATATTATTATTTTTTAACGCTTTAGCAATGTTTTTTCCGATCATTCCATAACCCACGACTAACGCTTTTCTTCCGGAGATAGATACTCCGATTAATCGCATGAGATTATTAAATGCGACTACTATAGCTTCTCCAACAAATACTGCTTCTATCTCTTTCAGTTGACTTCGTGCTACATGAAAAACAGGGAATTGCAGGTCGTTTTCTATATTTTTATATCTATTAAAACCAAATGTTGTATCTTCAACTACTCCCGCAAAATATTCTTTTAACTCTTCAGGGATGAGATTAATTACAGTATGAAAGTACCCTCCTACTTCATGGATCACAACTACTTGTTTCTCTTTTTTGGCAACTAACAGCGCTTCAATGAGAAGATTAAGAAGGTACTCAGGATTATTGCCCAAGTCTTTATAATTAACTCGGGTAACAGCAATATTTCTCTCTTTTAAGGATTGTAGTACAGCTTCATCTATAACATACTGCTTACCTAACACTTTGTGGATGATTGCTCCGTTAGCTACGAGGTGATTGATAAACTCAAGAGTATCTTGAAAAAGATGTTGTAATAAAATAATTCTTGTATGTTTTAGCGTTAAGCTATTTTGCTGAGCTAACTTTTTAGTCACCTGTAACCTGTTTCCATTAATTCTATATTTCATAGTTATTAGATAATTTATGCTCTATATGCATCATACTCTTTTTGTGATATAAAGATGTCATGGTCAATAAGAGTGAAATTATAATCCAGACCGAAGCGTATGTCAAAAGTAAAATGGCAAAAGACTATAGCGGACATGATTGGTTCCATATCAAAAGAGTAGTAACTATGGCTAAAGTCCTTGCGAAACATGAAGAACATGTTGATTTATTTATTGTAGAACTGGCAGCATTGCTGCATGACATTGGTGATTGGAAATTTCATAAAGGTGACAGTAGTGTGGGAGAAAAAAAAGCGCGAGAATGGTTAACTCCGTTTGAAATTCCAGAAACGATCATAGATGAAGTTTGTTTTATTGTCGCGCATATTTCCTACAAAGGTGGAACTAATACAGTAAAAATGAGAACAGTAGAGGGGAAAATTGTCCAAGATGCTGATAGGCTAGATGCGATGGGCGCGATTGGTATTGCCAGGACTTTTGCGTATGGCGGTTTTAAGGGAAGGGAAATATATAATCCCGGTATTACGCCAAAACAATACGGATCATTGCAAGAGTATATGGAAGCGAACAATACGACAATTAACCATTTTCACGAAAAGCTCTTGTTGGTTAAAGATGGCATGCATAGCCCCATTGCAAAAAAAATTGCAGCAGAAAGGCATAAATTTTTAGAAGAGTTTTTGGATAGGTTCTTTAAAGAGTGGGAAGGAAAAGACCAGTAATTAACACTTACTCAAGTTATTTCCCATTCAATTGCTGCTGTAGTAAGGCTTTGAAAGCTTCGTAGCCCTGGGGATTTTCTATTTGCTTGCCATTGATGAAAAAGCTTGGGGTGGAGTTGACACCGATTTTTATCCCTTCATTTTCTTGACTCATAATAAACGATTGCGTGGTGTCTGCGGCAGCATCTTTTTTAAATTGGTCAATATTTAGATTGAGTTTTTTGGCATATGCAAGGAATGTATCGCTTGCATTATTTGATTCTGCCCAGTCTTTTTGCGTCTCATACAGCATATCATGCATTTCCCAGAATTTGCCTTGTTTGTTGGCAGCATAGGCAGCTTCCGCAGCTACTAAGGCATTTTTGTGAACTGAAGTGAGCGGAAAAAAGCGGTAGACAAAATAGATCCTGCCATTGAAGTCTGAAAGCAGTTTTTTCAAAAGAGGATGATACAGACCGCATGCAGGACATTGAAAATCTGCATATTCAACTAAGGTAATTTTTGCATTTCTTGGTCCAGTTGTAATGTCATTTGCAGTGAGGGAAGTGAGTGTTGCCAGTTTTTTTGGTTGGTCTGAAGAACCGGTGAAGTTGATAATTGCCCAGAAGGCGACGACCAGAACAACGATTGCCCCAACCCACCAACTAATTTTTTTCAACAAACCATTTTGCTGCTCTTTTTTCATCTGTTCCTGCCATTCTTCTTTACGAAGGGCTTTGCGTTCGTCTTTGGTGAGTTTTTCCATAAAAGTATAATCGCATGAAAAGGGAAAAAATGCAAGGGAGAGTGGTCGTTAGACCCTGAGCTTGCCGAATGGTCGAACTGAATCGATGAATCTTGAACTCCTGACCCCGTTAAGCGACTCAATCCTTCTCTACTGGCATTATATCAATCTTGAAGAGAAAATCCATACCACAAGAGCCAGCTACAATATGCTTCAGAATCAAATTGCTTTCCAGTACTAAAAAAGTATAACGGTTATACTTTTGCAAATGAAAAGTCTGACTGTCAGACTTTTAACAATAAATTGACAGAAGCTGAGTATAATCAATCTATGAGAGTATCATGGACACAGGTATTTCAAGACTACTTGATTGATGAGACAAGCTCGTATGAGAAACTCGCAGAAAAATATAAAGTGAGTAAAAGGTCTATCGTACGACACGCCGTCAAAGACCAGTGGAAGCTAAAAAAGGAACAAATACTACAAAAAAGTATCCAGAATGTCACCGAAAATTCCATTGAGTTTCTCACAGAAGTAAAAAGAAAACATATTGAATTAGCCCATAGATTGCAGGACAAGGCACTTGAAGAATTAGCAAATGGTGAATTGAAGATAAAAAGTGCCAGCCAATTAGTAATGATATTAAAAGCAGGGATTGAGCTTGAACGAAAATGTTGGGAGATACAAGTCACTCTTGACCACATGCAGGAACTTCCAGATATTCCAAGCGTTCCTATGAGCAAAAGCTATAAAGAAAACATGGAAAAAATAGAGCAAATGACTAAAACTTATCAGGATGAGTTTTCTTCTTGGCTGGCAAAGAATTAACCAAAATGTAACGGGTTACACTTTTCAAACAGCATTTAGGTTTTATCTTAATACTTTGGTATAATACAAACTAGATAAAGTATGACAAACGAAGGACAACAACCAGTTGATGCAAGAGTTGGGAATCGTATAGAGAATGTTCGTTTAACAGCGCCACGAAGTCTTGTTCAGCGTTTTTTTGAAGCATCTCCTATCGTTCAAGAACAAGCCAGAGTTGTAGGCGCTCAAGAAGGCTATCGTTCTGCATACCAACGACCACTATTAGAAGAACTAGCTGATTATATTACAAGGTCAAGTAAATCCGCCTCAGGCGAGTTTAACGCAATGAGTGGAAATAATATTAGAAGTATTATTGAAGGTAGAGAAAGAATAACGTCTGCTCCTGACGAACAACTCTATCCTTTTGTTGATACAGTTTTTGAAAATGCTAGAAATACAGGAGTTGAACTTGTTAACGCTTCTGGTGGTGAGCCTTGGACAGATGATTATCGAGACTACTATTTAATCGGTACAGCAGATAGTGAAGGCAAATTCTCTAGAATACATGCTATTTTAGAAGGACAACCTCAGCAGGATAGATATGCAAGTATTGCATGGACTCCTGAGTCTGCAAATCCACGATACAATCTCACAGCATTATTTATTTCAACGGACGGTGTAGATGTTTCTAATCCTACAGCTATTGGTGAAAAATATGTGCAAGAGGTTTTTTCTGACGTTGATTGGAGTTTGACAGAATCTCTACAACAAACAGCAAGAGAGAATAGTTAAATGATATGGATATAAAGCAATCACGAACAGATAGTGAAACAAAAATTACAGTGAGACCAAAAGAGATTCAACCGCAAACAAATCCACGATATATTGTTACTGATGGCGCCCTAACATCAATACAGAAATTGGTAGAAGTAATGATGGTCGTTAATACTAAGAGTCCAGAAGCCCAACTCAACGCCACAAGTATTCCAGACAATAATGGTGGAAGAATCCAGCTCAATGACCCAACAATTCCAAAGCCAGACTTTACCAAGGTTATTCCTAATAAATAATATATTTATAGGGACAAGCACATTGAACTCATGAAATGAGTGAGAATGAGGACAATGTGCGAGGTCATAAAAAATCCTGCCCGCACTTCTCGTAATCAGAGAAGAATAAGTAGCATGGATAATGAAATTGAAGTTGATTTTACGAAGCTCAAGTATGTCTTTTATACCAGGAAAAGTAACACTGATGAATCACGCCAAGTTCGTTCTATCCCTGACCAAATAAAGGATGGTATGGTTCTTGCTGAGAGGCTTGGATTACATGTCGTAGAAATACTTAAAGAAACAAAATCTGCAAAAAAACCACATCAACGTCCTATTTTTAATCAAATGCTCAAGGATATAAAAGCAGGAGTCTATGATGCGATTCTGGCATGGAATCCCGATAGGTTGGCAAGAAATATGCTTGAAGGTGGTATGTTAATTGATATGGCAGACACAGGCATCATAAAGGATTTCAAGTTTGTAACGCACGTCTATTCTCCTGATGCAAACGGAAAAATGTTACTTGGCATGGCATTTGTTCTCTCCAAGCAATACTCTGATGATTTATCTCAGAAAGTCACCAGAGGAGTAAGAAGAAGTTTTGAAGAAGGAAAATCACCAGCACCCAAACATGGATATATTCGAGATGAGAATGGAATGTACCAGCCAGACGGTAAAAACTATGACTTAATCTGTGAGGCGTGGGAGATGCGAAGGCAAGGAACATCATTGGAACAAATTGCAGATAACATGAATAAAGAAGGGTATGCAAGAATTGTGAAAAAAAGCGGTGAAAAAATATACATGACAGCAGACATTTTATCCACACAGGTTTTTCCAAATCCTTTTTATTATGGCGTTCTTATATCAGAAAAGACTGGCAAAATAGTTGATTTACGAGAGGCGTATACTTTCACACCAGCCACAACAGAAGCAGTGTATAACGAAATACAACTGCTCTCTAAAAGACGCACAACACCACTACAACGCAGAAAGCGATTAACGTATTATCCACTCAAGGCGATGGTATGGTGTGCTTTCTGTAGTAAGAATATGGTTGTTGGAGCATCTACCAGCAAAACAGGCAAGCGATACTTAAACTATAGATGTGATAATAAACAATGTACACGAAAGAAGAAGTCAATTCGTGGTATTAAAGTTTTTGATTTTATTTACTCATTTTTAGAAGAGGGATTAAAACTCACTGAAAAAGATTATGTAGAATATTATGAGAAATTAAATCTTCTTGCAGGGCAGAAAAGGCAAAAGCTATCTATCAGACTACACAGCCTTGAAGGCAGTTTGAAGGCTATTACAGGAGAAATTAAAGACAGAGCGTTAGGTGTGATAAATATAGCCAATACGAGAGCAAAAAAAGTAAATGAAGATAGGATTACAGAGCTGGAAGCCCAAGAGGAGCAAATAAAGAAGGATATTATGATAATAAAAAAACAACTGACAGACCCAGAGCAAGATAAATTAACCCTCGAACAATTCTTGAACTTATCAAAAAATGCTGAGGAGATAGCCAAATCGGGTGATGCAGTGCAGAAGGATATTATTTGCAGAGAAATATTCTTGAACTTTTTAGTAGATGAGGAGAAAGTGCTATCATATCAGCTCAAACCACCATTTGATGAACTCCTAAAATACCGCCAACTACCACCTAGTCGGGGTGCAGGGAATTGAACCCTGTGCCTCTAGGTCCCGAACCCAGCGTTCTACCGATGAACTACACCCCGTTCTACAAAGCAAAATTCAATTCACGACTGAAAATTTGCTATTACAGTTTTTCAATTCTACTTCGTTTTGTGCTAAAATACAATTGAACTTTTATTCTGCTTTGCGGAATCGGTTTATTGGGTTATTATACTTGTCCCCGTAGCTCAATGGATAGAGCAATCCCGTCCTAAGGGAAAGATGGAGGTTCGATTCCTCTCAGGGATACATAGAGAATTCAAAATTTTTCGTTAGTTTGCGTCTTGCTTGTGTTACAATTTAAACATGAAGCGCAATGACGTGATCAAATTCCTCATTCTCCGCACCATAGGAAATTTCCTCGTTCTTTTTGCTCTTTTTGGCGTTGGGGCTACTTTTGGACCGACACTCTACTATGAAGTGCAATTTCGATGGCAGCAGGCAAAAGGTGTGACGTATAAAGTTGTTGATCAACAAAGCGGTTCAAGTTTTGGAGATCTTTTGTCTAACTCCAAAGAGCAATTGTTGATACCAAAAGATACATTTTTTGATGTTTTGATACCAAAGATTGGCGCAAATGCTAGGGTTTTCCCAAATGTCGATCCGGCAAATGAAACGGAGTATGTGGCAACATTGAAAAAAGGAGTTGCGCATGCAAAGGGGAGTGTGTTCCCCGGTATGAATGGTTCTGTATATTTATTTGCTCATTCTACAGATAGTGTTTGGGATGTAGGGAGATATAACGCGATTTTTTATCTACTTAAAGACTTGGGGAAAGGGGATGATGTGGTGATGTTTTTCCAGGATAAAAGATACAACTACAAAGTTGTTGATACAAAAATTGTTGAGGGTAATGATGTCTCCTATCTCACCAATGCCCAGTCTCTGAACAAGCAGCAATTAGTATTACAAACCTGCTGGCCCCCGGGGACCACGTGGAAGAGGCTTCTCGTGTTCGCAGAACCTCACTCGCAATAACCAAATTCTGCAAAGCAGAATAAAAAGAATGCCAATTTTATTGGGAATTTGAAATTTCTTTTATTGGGTTAGCAATTATAGGGTGTTTGACAAAGGTAAAGTGAATATGGTAAAAGTAAAGTATATGCATATTGCTACTATATCATCTAAATTACAAATCACTATTCCAAAGCGATTATTGGAAAGCTTGGATATAAAGCCAAAAGAAAAAGTACTCATAGAAAAATATCGTGATCAACTTATCCTGAAGCCTTTGAAAAAATCTCTTACCAAAGAGCTTTCAGGGAGTTTGCGTACATATATTGATCCTAAAAAACTTGGAGTACCTTTTTCTGTGGTGAGAGATAAAGCACAAGAAAAAGCAGCAAAATATCTGGCTACAAAAAAATGAAGAAAATTATTATTGATACCAATGTACTACTGAGATTTTTCCTCAAAGATATTCCTGAGCAAGTTGAAAAAACAGAACAAGTAATGCAAGCGATAGAAGATAATAGAATGCGAGGTCTTATTTCAATACTGGTGATGAATGAATTAATTTGGATTTTAAGGACATATTATAAGTTAGATAAATCAGTATACCTCCCGCAAATACAAAAACTGCTTGCATTCAAAAATATACAGATTATTGAGGTTGATAAACAGGTCATAAAATCCATCTTAGATATCATGTTTACTAAAAATATAGATTTTACTGACGTCTATTTATCTGCGATAAAAGGGAATAACGAAGTGTTTTCTTTTGACAGGAATTTTAAAAAACTTCAGAAATAAATGGTGTATTCACAAGGGTTTTTAAAAGGTCGCACCTTCTCCTCCAGGGGACTTGCTTGCCAAATAGTTATAAGCTATATTACTCTGAATCTTTGTGTCTTTGCAGCTATGAAACTCAGTTGTATAAGATTCCTCGACTCAGCTCGGAATGACAAGTTATATCTATTTCAAACTTACCGTATAGAGATTTGGGGCTATGGTTTCATTGGCTAGGTTTGTTAATATGACCAATTGGCTGCCTGTAGGCCAGGGAACAACAAAGTTGTTCAGAAATGGTCCCGCGTAGACAGTGGTTTTATTCATGCCATCATATTCTATGATGTCAACTCTTTTGTCATGGACATAGACAATATGCCGTGAATCAGGAAACCAACTAAGCGGGTAAATAGCTGATGGCTGAGAGCTCGTAGACAGTTGGTCAAGAATTTTATAATTTTTATCTTCCTTGATATCATACACATAGAATGCGTTTTGTTTGAGACCGCGGTCTTCGGGTGTTGTATCTAAGCTCATGATAGGGGGAGAGATGATAGGTTGCATAACAGCGGATTGGGAAGCTTGATAGAGAATGCGTGTTTCATCGGGAGACCAGCCGATAATGCCAAAATTCTCTGCGACAAATTTTTTCAGTGTGGGCTTGAGTGTATTCATGCGTGCCAGCTCTTTGGCATCTTTATCCTTTTGCCAGGTTGCTTGATATGTTGCGAGAGTTTCTGTAACATCTTTGGGGTTTTGGTTTATGCCGCTTGCGTCTAATAAATAAGTAGTAGGAAATTGTCTATTGTTTGTAATTTTAGCTATGAGATTTCTGCCGTCAGGAGACCATGTCAAATTTGCCTGAGAAAATGTATCAGTAGTATCATCTGCGATCTGTTGCGATGCGGATTGTAGCGTTAAGATAGGGCGGTTTCCCATGTCCAAAATATATATGCCGTTCTTTTTTTGCGCCAATGTACCGGATTGAGAGGAGACAGTATAGGCTATTTTTGTGAAAGAAGGATCAACAACGGGATTGGCAAGTCCTGTATCTGTCAAGCTTTCCAGTTTTGGCGCAGTGGGGAAAAGCAATGCTTCCGCTTTGGCCACAAATTCTTTATGAATAATAATATTTTTCTCCCAGGTAAAATAGCCATCTTTGGAAATTTTGACATCATACTCATGAGGAGTAAGGTTAAGGGTATTATTTGTCGCAGTTGTCAAATGACCATCAATGAAAACCTGCGCGCCATCCGGATTACTTGTTGTAACCAGTAATCCTGTGTCTGAGAATGTTGGCTTACCATTATCAAAACCAAATCTATATCCTTTACCATATAAAATAATAAGTACTGTGGTGACAACGATAAAGAACACGATCGCAAAAGGAATCAGCACCGTCTTTTTCATACTCTTATTATACTCTTTTGCAACTCCTGCTTGCAAGAAAATTGCCATACCTCTATAATCAAAATTACCGAAGCTAAAATATTAAAATTGATGCAGATAAGTAATAGATTGACATGGTAAATTTCTAATTCCTCATAGCTAATTTCTAAGAAAAATTACAAAGAAAAAAAGTTATGGTGTTAGGAATTAGATCTTAGAAATTTTACTTTATGTTTAGTAAACGTATAGGCATTGACCTCGGAACCGCAAATACATTAGTCTACCTCGCGGGTGAGGGGATTGTTTTGAATGAACCTACTGTTGTCGCTGTGACTGCTGAAGACAATCGCGTGGTAGCAGTGGGGAAAGAGGCGAAGGATATGTTGGGTCGAACGCCTGGGAATATTATTGCCCAGCGGCCTATGCGTGATGGCGTAATCGCTGACTATACCATTACTGAAGCAATGCTCTCCTATTTCATTGACAAAGCTTGCGGAAAATCCAGATTTTTCAAACCAGAAGTTATGATCTGTATCCCTTCAGGCGTAACTCAGGTGGAACGGAGAGCTGTTTTGGATGCCACAATGTCTGCGGGAGCAAAAACCGCGTACCTCATAGATGAACCGTTGGCTGCGGCAATTGGCGCAAGGATTCCTATTGCCCAGGCTGCCGGTCACATGGTGGTAGATATCGGCGGTGGTTCGACTGAAGCTGCGGTAATTTCTCTTGGAGGCGTGGTTGTACATAATTCCGTACGTGTCGCAGGCAATAAAATTGATGAAGCAATTGCAAATTATGTAAGACGAAAGTTTAATTTGCTCATAGGCGAGCGTACAGCAGAAGAAATTAAGATTACCATTGGAAACGCATTTATTGGAGGGGCCGCCTCCGCTAAAAGCTCTGGCGAGCTAAACGAGCTAAAAAGAATGGAGATTCGGGGGAGGGATAGTATTACAGGTCTACCCCGGACTATTGAATTATTGGAATCTCAAGTTAATGAAGCGATCAAGCCGGTTTTGATGGAAATGATTGCTGGAGTGAAAAGAGTTTTGGAAGATACTCCTCCGGAACTCGCGAGTGATATTATTGATAAAGGAATTGTTATGTCCGGAGGAACATCTCTTGTCCATAATTTTGACAAGCTGATGACCAGTGTCACCGGAGTTCCCTGTCACGTTGCGGAAGACGCGTTACTTTGTGTGGCAAGAGGAACGGGTGTGGCGTTAGAAAATATTGAATTGTACAAACGCAGCATTTCAAGAAAATAGCAATCATTGTTCCATTGCTCAATTGTTTTATTGTTAAAAAAAGCCGTTTTATAAAAGAGACGTGAGAATTCCAGACTATTTCAATAGAGCTTATAATAGTTTACCGAGCCTGGTTTACGCTTTATAAATTGGCATAAAACATCAAATTTTTCATAAATAAATAGCATTATAATTGCAAAATACTAAAACGAAGAAAATATACAGTAAAATCAAGATTTAAACTTAAAATCATGAGCACAAAAAATATTCAAAAAGATATAAAAGAAAAAAGAGAGAAAGTCAGCAATGTGCCTCATAGTAATAAGAGTAGTTTGGTGAAAAATGAAGTTTTGGGAGTTAGTGTCACAAGCTCATCGGAAGAAAATATCCTAGAGTATATTGTGAAAAAAATAGAGAGTTATGCCGAAGATAAAGAAAAACTTCTGATAGTTACTCCAAATCCTGAAATTCTCGTCTATGCTAATAAGCATAAAGAGTTTAGAGATATTCTTAATCAGGCTCAGATTTCTTTGCCGGATGGGGTAGGGGTGCTATGGGCGGGACGAGTTCTGGGTAAACCCTTTCAACAGCGCATTACAGGGGTCGATTTCATGAAAAGCCTCTGTAAGGAAGTTATAAGAAAGCCTATAACGGTGGGATTTTTAGGAGGTAGAGGCGGTGTAGCAGAAGTGACTAGTAAGTGCTTACAGAAGGCATATCCCGGGTTGAAGGTTGGGTTTGTGGGTGAAGAACCTGGGGGAATTTCAAATTTCAAATTTCAAATTTCAAATGCCCAATCTCGTCGTTTTGAAGAAACAATTACATGTGATATTCTTTTTGTCGCTTTTGGTTTTCCAAAACAGGAAGAGTGGATGGCGGAAAACTTAGAGAAGCTTGATGTGAAAGTGATGATGGGGGTTGGGGGAGCGTTTGATTATATCAGCGGCAAGGTCCCCCGCGCCCCAAAGTTGATTAGGGCAATTGGTTTTGAATGGCTCTACCGCCTCCTCCGCCAACCCTGGAGATGGAAAAGACAATTGGCATTGGTGGAATTTGTTGGGTTAGTGTTAAGAGAAAAGTTTTCTTCTAAATAAGTTTGAAATAAAGTTGACTATTAAATTCAAAGTGATATACTACAAGATAATTTATGAACAGAGAAATTGAAGAAAAAGTAATGCCACAATTATTACTCCTTAAACGCGAAAATGACATTCAAAATATATTATCTGATAATCCAGCTATTGCTGCTTCGGGGCAAGTATTAAATCACAGAATGGTTGGGGTTATGATGAGAGCTCATATCTATGGTGAAAGTCATCCTGAAAATGCTACCCAAGCTGCAATTACTAACTGGCGTGGTATATTGGAGCAATATCAAGCTTCAGGAGAAGTTAGTCGTTTATCACAACATCAGGCAGAAGCCTTACAACTCTCCGATGAAGAGTTGTATAATTTGTTTACAGAGGTCAATACCTATTTTGCAGGAAATAGCGATAGTTATATTCAAGGAGAAATTCATGCTAACATTAATGATCAGTATGGATATAATTGGCAAGATAAAAACGAAGCTCGTCAAACTCCTAAAAAAGGACGCACATTAGAATCTCTAAGAGAAAATGGGGTTACTGTATCAGTTCCTAGGTCTTTTGCTTTAACAGTTAAGAACGCCTATGAAACAGATGCACAAAACCCACTTTTATATGTCTTCAAAGATGAAAAAATATTTCTTGTTAACAAATTTCCTCATTCTAAAGGTAACTATTTAACTCATGATATTGTTGATCATTTTTGGATATATGACAAGCTTGATAGATTAGGGATTTTAACACGATATGAAGATTTCTTGCAAAGAATAGGAAATCCGCAGATTACAGATATTTTCAAAAGGGAAGGTGAGCTAGTTGCAACAGTTGGTCATGAATGGAGAGCTTCTCATCATCCAGTTGCACAATTTCCGCAAATTGTAGATTTTGAAAGGATAATAAGGATATTTCAAAAAGGTAAAAATATGCATGGACTTAGTTCTAATCAAAGAGCAGCTTTAGAAATTCTTCGTTCAAAAGATCCCCAGAGCATAGAAGCAATACGATTTGGTGCTGTATACAGCGGTATATTGACTGTTTTATTGAAGCAGCGCAGAAAGTATGGATATATTCTTGATTTAGATCAAAATTATGATCCAAAAGGAGTATTACCGCTCATTGAACCTGAACATCTTGCATTAGTTGTTGAAACTACAAATATGTTATCAAGTAATCAAGAAGAAGTTGAAAGTGTTATATTCGGCGCAGAGTCTATAGTGGAAGATTATCTAGAACATATAGCGAAAGGTGAAAATCCTTTAGCCTTGGCTGTTAGGATTTCAGATCTTGAAAACTTTGATAGTAAAAATACTTGTTTGAGTGAAAAAAAAGTAAATATCTTAAGACAGAATCCTTACTACAGTGCATATTTAAATTAGCCAGATTATTGACATCACGAAAAGTTCCGGAATAGTTCTCAAAACCATTCTGACAGTAAATTATACCTCAGGTGTTGCGCTTGGTTTTAGAACCTACCTTTAATATCAGTATCAAAAAACAAAAACATCTTCAGTATATCTTTTTAATCGCTCTTAGCGTAATTGTCATAGGGGTAAGTTTTATCACTGTCGTAAGTATGAAGAGGCCTAAGTCGCAACCTGTTGGAAAAGTGAATCGTGTTGACACCGGGGATGGGTCTTATGTTATTGGGACTACTGTGCCCAATCAGATGAAGTTTGTATCTCCTTGCTCTATTGCGATGCTTTAATGTATATTAATTAGTGTATTGATACACCTAACTCTTCTTATTAATCACCGCACCCTCCGCGGATCTGAGGAAGTCTTTGGCCCATTGATACACATTTCTTTCTTGCAGTGTCGCGGCCATTGAAGAGATACGTTTTTGTTTTTCTTTTGGGGGCATTTCCAGAGCTTTTTTAATTGCGTCAGCAACTTCGAAGGTATTATATGGATTTACAATGAGGGCTTCTGTGAGGTCAATGGCAGATCCCGCGAATTGAGATAACACCAACATGCCTGGATTTTGTGAGAGAGAAGAACCCATCACAAATTCTTTTGAAACAAGATTCATACCGTCATCAAGCGGTGTTACCAGACAGACATCTGCTTCGCGGAAAAAATTCACTATGTCTTTACGGCTAAATTTCATAAATAACAAATGAACTGGCTGCCAGGTAGCAGTAGCATAGCGCTGATTAATCTCATCACGCAGGCGCACTACTTCTTTTTTGAGTTGCTGGTATGAAGGGATTTTCTCACGGGAAGGGGAGAGCAGACTAAGGTAGATCACTTTCCCGATATAGTGCGGGTACTTTTGAAAAAATGCGTCTATTGCCCAAAGTCTATTGGGTAGACCTTTGGTGTAGTCTAACCTGTCCACTCCAAGAAGCACTTGGTAGGATGCTACTTGGGGGACGAGTTTTTGTAAATATACTTTTTTTTCATGCATTTCCACAAGAGATTTTATCGTCTCAGTATCAATGCCAAGTGGGAGGTTCATCACCGTTGTCTGGTGGTTGCCATAATAAATTCTGTTGGTTTCACGGTCAATACGAGCTTCCAATTCCCGGCCTACTGTCATAAAGAAATTGCGCATATGATAGCCGCGGTGAAACGCAATAAAGTCACAGGATAATAAGCTTTCCAGAATCTCTTTCTTCTGTGGAAGAATACGGAAAACTTCCCATGTTGGACAGGGAGTATGCCAGAAAAAAGCAACGATACTGTTCTTGGGATGACCTAAATATTTTGGCACAAGCGGTAAGTGGTAATCGTGTATCCAGATAAATGTTTTGCCTTTTATCTCATCTTCGATCGCGGACGCGAATTTTTTGTTCACTTTTTTATACCCGTCATACCAATGATTGTGAAATCGAGGTTTTTCAAATGCGACATGACAAAGCGGCCAAAGTGTCTGGTTGGCAAACCCGTTATAGTAATTGTCAAAGTCTTCCGGAGAAAAAAACAAACGCTTGAGCGTATAGGAGTCTTCAGCGTTTTTGATGAGCGTCTTACCATATTTGTCCAAATTGGTTTTATCTTCTGCAGTTTTTGCCCGGGCAATGTATGTGCCACGCGAAGCTCTGGCTATTGGTTCTAACACAATAGATACTCCGCCGGGAGATATCTGTTGGACAATTTTATCTTTCTTTGTCACATTCACCACAGGTTCTCCATCAGCTACCAGAATAAGCCGGTAATTTTTCTCAGTAAAGAATCGTTGTAAGTCGGCGAAGGTTTCCATAAGTTAAAATTTCAAATTCTCCCTACGTCTTTGCGAACCCTGAGCTTCTTCTATCTCCATCTTTTGCTCCTCTACATATTCTTCCCAGCGCGCGATGGTTGCCTCGTAGGCTTTTTCGTAGTTTGTTGCCATTGCTTCTACACTGAATGTATCGACGATGTTGGCTCTGCAGGTTTTTCTGTCAATAGTATCTATCACTTTCATTTTTTCAACCATTTCATCCAGTGTATTTATGAGAAATCCTGTTTTGCCGTTGACAATTACTTCCGGGGCAGCGCCGCGGTTAAAAGAAATTACCGGAGTTCCTGTTGCTTGTGCTTCTGCCATAACCAGACCAAACGGCTCTTCCCAGAGTATGGGATTTAAAAATGCTTTTGCTCCGCCGAGCAGTTTTGCTTTTTCCTGAGTAGTGACTGTGCCATACCAGGTGATTTGTGTACCATCAATTAGCGGTTTGATTTCATTGTAGTAATAATCTTTCATTGCGGGAACGCCTTCGTCAATCGCGCCAAGGACTTTCAATTTGACCCCTGCTTTTTTGGCTGCGAGAATGGCTTCTTTGGTGCCTTTGAGAGGATTGACTTTGCCAAGCCAGATAAAATAGTCTTCGGGTTTTTCGGTCAATGGAAACTCTGCAATGTTGAGAGAGTTATAGACTGTCGCGATAAAATTTAAAGGCATTTTTCCGCGCTGTGAATTTGAAATGGAGGTATAAGGAAATTTATTATACTTCGTAAGTATAGCATAGCGAAGGGGATTGTCCTGGAGAGTAGGGAGTTTGAAATGAAAGGTAAATACTACAGGAGTTTTACTGTGTAACGCAAGGGGAAGGGCGAGATAATCCTGACTTTTATTTAAATGCATATGCAGGATGTCGAATTGTCCTGCTCTATCAAATGCTTCAGTAATATGATGCAGTGTATTGAGCATGTCTGTCCAGGGAATATTTTGTTCGCGAAGCGGTGCGTCAATAGTGGGAATAACTTTGCAGTCAACTTGTGCTGTCTTTGGACCAAAGAGGGTGACATCGTGCCCGTCTTTTGTTAAACCCTGGACTAAGTTATATACAACGAGCTCTGTCCCCCCATATCCAACAGGAGGAATATTCAACCATAATGGCCCAATAACCCCGACTTTCATAAGTAATTCGTCTACACTAAAACTATATGATTTAAGGTAAATTGTAAAGAAGAAGAATGCGGAACGCACTCCTCTAAAATTTTTCTCCTATATACAATAGCTTTTCATCCTACGAAAAATTTCAGAGGAGTGTTATGGTTTATTACCAATAGAACAATGAAATAAATTCCAAAACCTTACCTTGCAGTTCTTGTGGTGGTTCTGCTTTAATAAAAGTATGAGTGATTTTTCTTTTGTACAAGATCCTATTTCAAAGCGATGGATGATTTTGGCGCCTCGGCGTTCTAAACGGCCGGATAGTGCGCATGGAACCATCCCTGTGTGTCCATTTTGTGTCGGAAAAGAGAAAGATGAAAAAGAGTTGTTTCGGATTGGTGGTTCACCGGGAGACGATAAGTGGCAGGTGCGCGTTTTAGCAAATAAATATCCTTTTGCGCCGAATCATGAAGTGATTGTCCATTCACAAGACCACCATAAGAACTTTGATGAACTGCCGGTTTACCAAGTCGAGCAAATCATTGACGTCTATAGACAGCGTTTTAACTTTCTTCAAAGAGACGGACAAGTATATATTTTTCATAATCATGGCGAAGCAGCGGGGGAGAGTTTGCCTCATCCGCATACGCAACTTGTGACAATTCCCGCAAACATTCCTCTGGATGTCCATCAGCTTGATTTGCGTGACGAGGACAGAGTTGAAACAAAGCATTTTATTATTTTTTGTCCAATAGTTTCGCGCTGGCCTGATGAAGTATGGATTGTGCCAAAAAAACGGCAGCAATTATTTGGCTCCATTACAGATGCTGAATTGATAGATTTTGCTCATGTAATGCAGCGTGTGATACAGTTACTTGACCTGCGCCATGGATTGGAATTTCCCTATAACTTCTACATTTACCCTAACAAAGATTGGTACTGGCGCATTGTGACGCGTACAAAAATCATCGGCGGCTTTGAAATTGGCACGCATATGTATGTGAATACACAAGATCCCAAAGAGACAATAAGGTTTATCAAAGAAAACTTTAACAAATAATCCATGTTACGCAGTTCATCTCAGTGTGATAAATCACACCACTACGCGAATAAATTCTTTAGGCCACTTTCTGCTGTATTCCGAGGAGCCAGAGGACGGCTTCTTTTTTGTAGCGTCTATCACCGCGGGAGTTGATTCTGATTGCTGGCAATTTTCCCCGTTTGCCCCAGCGTTTAATCGTAAGCGGAGAAACGCGCAGCACTTCTGCTACTTCTTTCACTGTGAGTAAATCCGGTAGGTTCTGAATAGAAAGTCGTTGATCTGTCATAAATTTTAACTATACGTATGTATCTCGATGTATTCGTTAACTATATCTAAAGTAACAAACTAGTGCAGAGTTGTCAAGACCTAAATACGAATTATTACACCAAGATAGAAACGTCCTTTTTTCTCCTTGTCATCCCGACCGAAGTGGAGGGATCTCACACCTCAAAGCCTGACAAGTAAGTACGGCTCTGTTTACAAGCGCGGTGGTATGAGATTTCTCGACTACGAAATGCATCCCTATAGCATTTCTCCGCTCGAAATGACAAAGGGGACATTTCTATTTTGG
>WNFI01167557.1_pt1 | contig 40002 bp, 41 predicted proteins | sample 5400471 | NCBI WGS metagenome assembly WNFI01 (sample SAMN13153348, study PRJNA577476) | soil metagenome | isolation source: 100 cm saprolite on Douglas fir-dominated hillslope | place: USA:California | collected 2013-09-17 | reverse complement strand
AAGCTCGCCTCGAAGGGCTATCAGCGCCAGTTCGACTCGACGCCCGAGTTCGTTGTCATGTTCGTGCCCTCCGACGGCATCTACCAGGCGGCCCTCGCGGCCGACCCCGGCCTGATCGAGTACGGCGTCTCCCAGCAAGTCCTGATGGCGACGCCCACGACCCTGATCGGGCTGCTGTGGGCCGTCCACTACGGCTGGCGCCAGGAGCTGATCGCGGAGTCGGCACGCGAGATCGCGGCGGACGCCAGGGAGCTGCACCAGCGCCTGGCGCGCTTCGTCGCACCCTTCGCCAAGGCCGGGCGCCAGCTCTCCTCGGCGGTTTCCGCCTACAACGAAGCGGTCGGCTCCTTCGACACCCGCGTCGTGCCTCAGGTCAGGCGCATCGAGCAGGCGGGCGCCTCCTCGGAGCGGGAGGTCGAGTCACCGCCGCCGCTGGAGATCACCGCGCGGGTGATCGCGACGCAGGCCGAGCTCGAGGAGGGCCTGCGGGAGCGAGGCCACGAGCTGCAGGCCGAGCGGCTCGGTCCGCGGCGGATCGCCTCCGGCGGCTGAGCTCGATCACGCACAACGTGACCGCCACGGGGACGGTCGCGGGGAGCTCGTGGACGGCGAAGAACAGCAGGTCGAAGCACACCGCGAGGACCGCTGCGAGCAGCGCGGGGCGCGATTGAGACCCCGCCCGCCCGGCGCCTTCGGCGGCCAGCAGGCCGCCGAGCACGGCGGCCACGAAGAGGTCGCCGTAGCCCATCACCGCGGAGCCGAACGTCGCGCTCTGGAGCCGCGGCAGCCCGGCCGCGGGATGGGCCGCGTTGAGGGCGTCGTTGGGCGCCTGCAGCAGGTCGGACACCACCAGCGCGGTGTCGGCGAGCGCCATCGCCACGATCCCCACGGCGAGCCAGCGCCGCGGCGTGATCGCGCCGAGCAGTGAGCCGAGCGCAACGCAGCTGAGGCCAGAGAGAAGCGTCGCGGCGCCGTCGCCGGCGAGGCCGCCGCGATCGGCCCAGGCGAGCCCGAACAGCGCGCCCGCCAGCAGCGCACGCCGAGGTCGCCCGCCGCGAGCGAGACCGGCGAGCGCGAGCGCAGCGAGCGGCGGCACGGCGATCAGGGCCAAGTACGTGAGTCCCTGCGCGCTCGCCTGTTCGGCGAGCCGAGCGATCGCCACGAAAGCGACAACCGAGACCGGCAGCACGAATGCCCAACCTCCGGTGCGCAGGCGCCCGAGGAAGGGGGCCCGCAGGCGCACGGGGAGCGCCACGAGCGCTCCCTGGAAGAGCGACAGGCATGCGATCGAAAGCCAGAACGGCATCGTCAGACCGACCATAGAGCCAGCCGGGGGCGGCGGCGCCGGGAACGGTGCATAGGATGGAGGCCGTGAACGCGCCCACCGCCCAGGCGCCGCCGATCCTGCACCTCTCGACGGTCGTCGGCAGCCCGCTGTCCCCGCCGATCACGGGAGTGCTCGTGACTGTCGCCGGACGCCAGTCATATCTCGGCGTCGAGCGCGTCTCTGACATCAGCCCCGACGGTGTCGTGCTCCGCAAGGCGAAGCTCGACCTGCGCCGCTTCGAGCGGCGGCCCGAGGAGGTGCTGCTGAAGCGCGACCTGCTCGACCGCCAGCTGATCAATGTCCAGGGCGCACGGCTCGTGCGAGCCAACGAGATCGAGCTCGCCCTGGTGGCGGGATCCTGGCGCGTCGTGGGGGTCGACACGGGACCTCGGGGCGGACTGCGGAGGCTCTTGCCGAAGCCGCTCGGGGCGCACATCGCAACAGGCGAGTTCCTCGACTGGGCCGGCGTCGAGCCGTTCGTCGGGCACGTGCCGACGGTGCGCCTGCGCGTGCCCCACCCGAAGCTCGCGAAGCTCCATCCGGCACAGATCGCCGACCTCGTCGAGGCCGCCTCCCGCCAGGAGGGGGAGGAGATCATCCAGGCGGTCGGCGACGACGACCGCGAGCTCGAGGCGGATGTTTTCGAGGAGCTCGACGACCAGCACCAGCGCGAGTTCCTCGAGGACCGGCCCGATGAGCAGGTCGCCGAGATCCTCTCGCGGATGGCCCCCGACGACGCCGCCGACGTGATCGGGGAGCTCGAGGACGATCGTCGCGAGACGGTGCTCGCGCTGCTGCCGGTGAGCCACCGCGTGAAGGTGCGGGCGCTGCTCGGCTACGACCCCGCCGAGGCCGGAGGGCTGATGAGCCCCGACTTCGTGCTGCTGGGAGGCTCGAGCAGCGCCGAGGATGCACTGCGGGCGGTCCGTCACAGCCGCGTCGCCGCGGAGCTGCTCAGCGCGGTCTACGTCTCTGCGCCGGATGGGACGCTCGCGGGCAGCGTGCCCGTGACAGCACTGGTGCGGGCGGAGCCCGAGCGGCGGCTGGACGCAGAGCTCAAGCACGAGGTGCCGTGCCTCTCGCCCGACGCGCCCTTCGAGGAGGTCGCCAGGCTGATGGCGGATTACAACCTGATGTCGATCCCGGTCGTCGACGAGTCGCGGCGAATGGTCGGCGTGGTGACGGTCGACGATGTGCTCGAGGCGATGCTGCCGCGCGGCTGGCGCCGGCGTTTCGGGCTGCTCGGCGAGGACTGAACGACGCCTGTCAGGGGCGCCGGCGGCTACTCAATAGACTGCCCGCGATGACTTCCGCAGGCGGACAGTTCGATGGCGGTCCGAGTACCGCCCTTCATGCGTCGTGTCCGGTCGGCCGCCCGTGGCCGACCGCGCCTGCCTGCCCGGCTTAGCCCTCGCCGGGTCCGGATATTCGCCCTTCTCGGCCTGCTCGGCCCGGGCCTGATCGCAGCCAACGCGGGCAACGACGCCGGCGGCATCGCGACCTACTCGGAAGCCGGCGCCAAATACGGGTACGAGCTGCTCTGGACGATCGTGCTGATCGCGATCTCGCTGGCGATCGTGCAGAAGCTGGCAGCGCGGATGGGGGTCGTCACGGGCAAGGGCCTGTCCGAGCTGATCCGGGAGGAGTACGGGATCCGCTGGTCGGTGTTCGCGACGAGCGCCGTGCTGATCGCGAACATGGGGATCTGCATCTCGGACTTCGTGGGAGCCGGCGCCGCGCTCGGCCTCGCCGGGGTACCGGCCCAGATCACCGTGCCGATTGCCGCCGCCGGCATCTGGCTGATCATCGTGCGTGGCTCCTACCGGTCGGCCGAGCGGATCTTCGTCTGGTTCACGATCCCCTTCTTCGCCTACCCGATCGCCGCGATCCTCGCGAAACCGAACTGGAAGGACGTGGGCAAGGCGGTGATCCAGCCGCACCTGCACAGCTCCTCGACCTATCTCGTGCTGCTGATCGCGACGATCGGCACCACGATCACCCCCTACATGCAGCTCTACCTCCAGTCCGCCGTCGTCGACCGCGGCGTGCGCCCGGAGGAGCTTCACCGCGAGGAAGGCGAGGCGGTCTCTGGCGCAGTCTTCGCCTGCATCATCTCCGCCTTCATCGTGATCGCCACGGGAGCGACGCTGTTCACGCACGGCATCCACGAAATCAGCAGCGCGGCCGAGGCGGCCCGCGCGCTGACACCGTTCGCCGGGCAGTTCGCCGAGACCCTGTTCGGGATCGGGCTGCTCGGCGCGAGCCTGCTCGCCGCCGCGATCCTGCCGATCGCCACCTCCTACGTCGTCGCCGAGTCGCTCGGCTACGAGAAGGGCATCGGGCGCCGCCGTGAGGAGGCGCCCGTGTTCGTCGGCGTGATCACGGCAATGATCGCGATCAGCGCGATCGTGGCGGTGATCCCGGGCGTGCCCGTGATCTCGCTGCTGATCGGCGTTCAGGTTGTCAACGGCGTGCTGCTGCCGATCAACCTGTACTTCATCTGGCAGCTCTCACGGTCGCGGCGCGTGATGGGCGAGCAGCGCAGCCGCGGCGTGCTCGACGCGGCGACCGGCCTGACCGTCGTGGTGCTCTCCTGCCTGTCCGTCGTGCTCGTCGGGGTGACGATCTTCGGCGTGTGAGGCGCCGGCGCCTACGCGGCCTTGGTCTTGCGCGGCCGGGCGGCCTTGCCGGCGGGCGCGACAAGCAGGCTCGCGCCGATCGCGCCGCCCAGATCGCCCAGCGAGGCGACCTCGACGTGCGGGGGCCGGGAATCGGCGAACAGGTGAGGCTGCATCGCCGCGGCGATCCTCTTCGCGGCGGGCGCCCCGAGCCTCACGCCGAGGCCGCCGCCGAGGACCACGGCCTCGACGTCGAGCAGGTTGATCGCCGAGGCCACGCCGGCGCCGAGCGCTGCGATCGCCCGCTCGATCATCTTTTCCGCGAGGGCGTCGTGCCGCTCGAGCGCGCGCGCCCAGATGCCGCTCGTGAGCCGCGTGCGGTCGTGCTCCTTGGCGATCTTGAAGAGGTCGGTGTGCTCGCCCTTGTCGAGCAGCTTTCGGACGTGCAGTTCCATCGCCGCGCGGCCCGCGTAGGCCTCCATGCAGCCGCGCCGGCCGCAGGTGCAGCGTGCGCCGTCCATCTGCACGACCAGGTGGCCGATCTCGCCGGCGCCGCCACGACCCCGCCACAGCTTGCCGTCGAGGATCATCCCGCCGCCGACCCCGGTTCCCCAGAAGACGCCGAGCAGCGAAGAGAACGGGCGACCGGCGCCGAGGTGGAACTCGGCGGTGGTGGCGACGCCCACGTCGTTGCCGAGCCGCACCTGCGGTCCGAGCGCCGCTTCGAGCTCCTTCGCGAGCGGGAACGTGCCTTCCCAGTCGGGCAGGTTGCGGGCGCTCGTGACCGTGCCCTCCTCGACGACGCCCGGCGAGCCCACGCCGATGCCGCCGAGCGTCGCGACATCGAGGTTGGCCGCCACCGCCGCCTCGCGCATCGCCACGGCCATCTCCGCCGCGACCGCCTTCGGGCCGCCGCTCGTCGGCGTCGGATGTCGAGCGGAGCCGAGCACTTGGTGCCCGGCGTCCACCACGACCGCCTGGATCTTCGTCCCGCCGAGGTCGATGCCGCCGAAGCTCGCCATCGCCCGGATCATCCCCGGCTACTTGTGCTTGGCGTCGGGGATCGCCGAGGAGGTGGGCTTGTTGGCGATCTTGGGCCCGGGGATCGTGCCGATGCGCGTGACCAGCTGGGTCCACTGCAGCGGGCTGAGGAAGCTGGTCGTGACGAGCGGGGCCGGCGCGGTACCGCCCTTGCCGGCGGAGTGCGCCGCCGCGCCGGTGGCGGGGCGAGACTTAGGCACCGGCGGCGCGAAGATCAGCTCGATGCGGTTCCAGTGGGAGGCCTTCGCGCGGGTGCTCGCCGAGGCCGGGTAGTGCATCAGGCTGACGATTTCGCGGGGCACGAATTCGGCGGGGAGCGTCAGCAGCGCCCGGATCGTCAGGTCGGCGATCGTGCCGGCCCCCTGGTGGTGGGCCAGCGACACGCCGTTGATCGCCGTGATGTCCACGGCGTCGCCGCGGTAGTGGGGCGAGAGGGCACCCGAGCCGGTGTACTGGCTCTGACCGCAGCGCAGGTCGCCGACGGTTGGCTTCAGGCCGCTGCGCGAGAGGAACGCGAGCAATGCCAGCACGCGCTTGTCGACGACGCCGGAGGAGATGTCCTGCCGGCTGCAGCCGCTGACCGTGATGCCGGGGTCCGAGAGCACCGTGCGCTGGAGCTGTGTGTGGGAGAGGAGGAAGACATCCGAGGCGGTGGCGCCGAGTAGCGCATCGGTGGCGTGAGCGCCCTGCGGGTGGAGCGCGCGCTGCAGCTGCGCCCAGTTGGCGAGCACGGGCCCGGGGTCGATGTAGGCGGCGTCGCCGGCCGGGCGGATGCCGAAGCGCAGGTGGCCCGCGTGGGCGCCCTTGGCGGTGGTGACGGTGCCGAGCACCGTGCCGCTCGAGACGACCGAGCCCTTGCGCAGGGGAAGCTTCTGCGCGGCCTTCTCGCGCCGGGCCCGAGCCACGCCGGCCGCCGCGGCGGCCGCTTTGGCGTCGGCGTTGCCAGGATGCGCGAAGAGGCGCTTGCGATCCATCCCGGCGGGCACCGTTTCGCCGGTCTCGATCGTCGCCCGGCCGCCGCCCGCGCCGTGGCTCTGCGGCGCCGGCGCTTTGACCTGCAGCGTCACCGGCGTCTGGCTGCCCGCGGTGGCGGCTTTCGACGGAGCCGGGTCGTGAGTGCTCGCCGCCTGCAGGGCGGCCGATGGTGTGTTGGCACGGCTCGGCTTCGCCACCTTGTAGTTGGGGGCGATGCTGCCGAGGCCGGTGTAGGCGAACAGATCCCCGTAGACGTCGCGCAGGATGATGTAGCGCCCGAGCTTGCGGCTGTAGCCGAGCTGCGCGATCTTGCCGTCCTCGACGGCGACGACCTTCGCGTTCGATGCCCCCGTCAGCTCGACGGTCTGCATCGGCGGCGCCGCATGGGCGAGCCGCGCCGCCGCAGCGGCCGCAGGCGAGGCGGCGGTCGAGCCTTTCGCGGCGGCAGAGGAAGCGCCGGCCCCGGGCGTGGCCTGCTGGGCGCCCGCGGTGGCGTTCGAGGGCGATGGTGCGGCGGGCAGCGCGCCCCATTCGAAGAGCTTGCCGTCGACCGGCGGGCGGCCGTCGACGAGCCCCGTGAGGGTCGCGATCACGGGCTTCGGATAGGTCGCGATCAGCTTCGCCCGGAGCATCACCGAGTCGACGTATTCTTCGGAGTGGTTGTAGGCAAGGATCGCGCCCCGCAGGTCCTTGGCGGCTCCCGCCGCGCGCAGGTAACGGGCTGCGGCGAATACGGCGTCGATCGGGTTGTAAGGGTCGGCGTAGCCCGCGTTCAGCGCATCGACCCCATACTGCATCCAGGTTTCGGGCATGAACTGCATCCAGCCCACCGCGCCGGCGCTGGACACGGACTGGTCGGCGCCGTAGTTGGTCTCGATTTCGTTGATCGCGGCGAGGATCTGCCAGGGAACGCCGTATTGCACGGCGGCAGCCTTGTAGATCGGCAGCAGGAACAGCGGCACGCGGTAGAAGGCGAGCGCCTGCACCGACGCCTGGGAGGACGCCAGCACGGCCGCGAGCGCTCCGGCCTTGGCGACCGACTGCGGCGATCCTTCGATGTTGTTGGCGCCGGAGGTTTTCTTCGTCGCTGTCGCGTTCGGGCTCTGCGTCGAGCCCTGGCTGGTTTTCTGCCGGCGCTGCAACACAACCGCCGGCTGTTCGGGGGGCTGCGGGGTGGTGCTCGTCGAGGTCGGCGTCGTCGGGGTCGGCGTCGTCGTGGTGGTAGTGCTCGGCGGCGGCGGCGTCGGAGCGGGCGCCGCGGTGGCGGTCGTTTCCGCCGGCGGTTCGCCGCTCGCTGTGACTTCGGGAATCGTCGAGACTTCGGCGAGATGGGATGCGAGCGCGCTGCCAGTGAAGGGCAGGCTGAGGCTCGCGGCCGTCAGACCACCTCCCGCAAGGGCTCCGAGAACGGCGCGCAGAGCCCTACGGCGGGCTCCCGTGGGCGGCGTCATGCCTCGTTTTCGGTCATCTGCGGGTCGTCCCATGTGCTGTGGCCGGCGCACCTGATCCACAAACGCGGGATACGCCCACCGGGATTCATATCGGCACACGATCAGGAATCCGTAAAGGATTCGTAATCGCACTCGCTATCTTCATCCAAGCCTCCTGCCAAGGTAAGTATCCGGGATCTGCAGGCGATATGCAGCCACTTCGCTGTGGCTGACGGCGATCCTGCGGCGCGCGAGCTCGCCGCGGCCGCTACTCTGGGCCCGTGGAAACGCTCGATTCGATCGTCCAGGTGATCCTGGCCGTAGTGCTCGTCTTGCTGGTCCTGATGCACTCCGGCAAGGACTCCGGGCTGTCCGGAGCCTTCGGCGTCGGCAGTGGCCAGGGACCCCTCGGCGGCGGTTCGATGGTCGAGCGCAACCTGAACCGCTGGACGGTTTTCTTCGCCGTCCTGTTCTTCGTCAACGCGATCGTCCTGCTCAAGCAGCCCTGGGCCTGAGCGCCGCCGAGCGGCCTCGGTGGGCCGGCCCTGGGCCTGAGCGCCGCCGAGCGGCCTCGGTGGCTGGCGATGGGCCTGAGCGCCTAGCCCTCCTCTGCAGCGTCCTGCGGCTCGTCGAGCGCGTCCAGCGAGTCGAGGATCTTCAGCGCTTCGGCGCGTAACTCCCCGTCGAGCAGACCGTAATCGGCATCGGAGAGCTTGCCGGTGCGGAAGTCCATCTCGGCGTCTCGGATCTCCCGGTACTTCGCCTCTCTTGCGGCCTCGAGCTCGTCACGGCGGACGAGAGCCTCGCCTGCGGGCATGGACGGCGACGGATCGTCGCCGCGGCGCTCGCCGGCAGCGGCCCGTCGCAGCGGGGCGCCGACGGCCAGCACGATCAAGCCGATCAGCACGAACACGATGAGCACGATCAGGACGGTCACTCAGGGGCGTCCGGGCGCGAGCGCTCAGACCCGCACGAGGTCGCGCGGTGCGCGCGCCGCCGTTCGCGCAGCGACCCGCGCGCGGACCGTGCTGGGCGCTGGCCATGCGGCGATCAGGCCGCCGATGAACACGATTGCGCCGCCGATCCAGATCCAGAGCACGAGCGGCGAGACGATGAAGTGGAACTGCGCGGGCGGCGGGTGCTGGAGGTAGCTGCGGACGAGCACGAGCAGTGCGACCGGGGCCTGTTCGGCTTCGAGCGTGCGGTTGCCGGCGGCGACGATCCTCTTCAGCGCCGGCGCTTCGATGTTCGGCTGGATCGCGCTCCACACGTCGCGGGTGATGCCGCCGTTGATCGACACGTGGCTCACGGGCTGGCCGCCGATCAGGCTGCCGACCGTCCCCTGGCTGGCTTCCTGGGAGGCGTAGTAGCCCTCGCTCGGGTTCAGCGTCGCGATGTGCCGGCCGCCCTTCCTCACGTCGAGTTCGGCGCCCAGGGCGACGGTCGAGCCGGTGTGGGCGCGATCGTACTTCGGCGTGATCGAGCCGGTCGGGCGGACATAGCGGACCGTGTAGGCGCCGACCTTCGTCGATTGCCCCGGTCGCAACGTCAGCTCGCTGGCGTGCTGGAAGGAGGACGAAGCCGCGACGCCGATGAACAGCACGGCGATTCCCAGGTGGACGATGTAGCCGCCGTAGCGCCGGCGGTTGCGGCGCACCAGCGCGAGCAGCGCCCGCGGCACCGCTTCTCCGGCCATCGCCCGGCGTGCCCGCGCGCCACGGACGAACTCCTGGCCGACGCTGCCGAAGACGAAGCCGGCCGCGCAGAACATCGTCAGCGCGAGCGGCTTTCGGCCCAGGCCTGCCGGGAGCAGCACGGCGAGCACGAGCAGCGCTGAGCCGACCGGCACGAGGAAGTTACGCCGGGCGTTGGCCAGCGTCGCGCGGCGCCAGGCGATCACCGGCCCGATGCCGCTGAGCAGCACCAGCACCAGCGCGAGGGGCACGGTGTAGCGGTCAAACCAGGGTGGCCCGACCGAGGATTCCTGGCCCGTCAGGGCCGCGGAGATCAGCGGGAAGTAGGTACCCCAGAAGATCACGAAGCAGAGGCCGACGAGCACCAGGTTGTTGGCTAGGAAGATCGACTCCCGCGACAGCAGCGAATCGAGCCGGTTCTCCGAGCGCAGCATCTCCCGCCGCGAGACGACGAGGTAGATCGAGCCCGCGATCAGCACCGCGATCAGGCATACGAAGGGAACGCCCAAGGTCGCCCCGCCGAACGCGTGGATCGAGTTCAGCACCCCGCTGCGCACCAGGAACGTACCCATGATCGCGAGCGTCCCGGTGGCCAGCACGAGGGAGACGTTCCAGATCTTCAGCATCCCGCGTTTCTCCTGGATCATCAGCGAGTGCAGGAAGGCCGTCGCCGTCAGCCAGGGCATCAGCGAGGCGTTCTCGACCGCGTCCCAGCCCCAGTAGCCACCCCAGCCGAGCTCGGAGTAGGACCAGCGGGCGCCGAGCAGGATGCCGGCGCCGAGGAACAGCCAGCCCGCGAACGCGAAGCGCCGGATCGCCCGGATCCAGTCGGCGTCGACGCGGCGAGCGAGCAGCGCGCCGATCCCGAACGCCAGCGGGATCGTGCACAGCGTGTACCCCGAGTACAGCATCGGCGGATGGATCATCATCGTCGGGAAGCGCAGCAGCGGGTCGAGCCCGGCGCCTTCCGGCGGCGCCGGCCGGGTCGTCGCGAAGGGGTTGGCGTAGAAGATCATCAGCGCGATGAAGAAGCCGCCGAGGCCGAGCAGCACCGACGTCGCGTAGGCCGCGACGTCGCGCATCCGCCGGCGCGTCAGGAACAGCGCGGCGCTCGACCACAGCGACAGCAGCCACGCCCACAACAGCAACGAGCCTTCCTGGGAGGACCACACGGCGGCGGCGCGGTAGAAGGTCGGCGTGGTGCGACTGGAGGTGTCGGCGACGGTGTTGAAGGCGAAGTCGTTGCGCAGGAACGCGAGCTCGAGCACCAGGAAGGCGACGGTCAGGATGCCCGCGAGCGCGTAGACGGCCCGCCGTCCGGAGTCCGAGAACTCCGGGCGGCCGCGCCTCACGCCGAACAGCGAGGCTGCGATCCCGTACACGCAGACGGCGAGCGCCAGCAGCAGGCAGGCGAAACCGAGGCCGGCCATCAGCGGGCGGCGCCCGGTGCCCGGGTGTAGGCGCGACCGTCAGGCACTCAGTAGTTCTGCTTCTCGCTCGGCGGAGCCGTCTTGAACTTCGACGGGCACTTGGTGATCAGCGTGTTGCGTTCGCCGACGTACCGTCCCCCCTGCTTCTCGACCGTCACGATCACCTCGCGGCCTTCCCGGAAGGGGTCCGGCACCGTTCCCGTGTAGGCGAGCGGCACCACCGTCCGGCCTTTGCGGTCGCGTACCGCGAAGTCGAGCACCGCGCCAACGTGGCGGACGCTGCCCGACGCCACCGTGCCCGTCAGCACGTAGCTGCGGCCCGGCTGTGCCTCGTGGACGAGCTGGCTGGGACTGAGGGCAGGGCTCGCGGCGCTGAAGCTCGTGTAGATCAGGGCGCTGGCGAGCACCACCGCCGCGCTGAGCGCCACGACCAAGCGCACCTTTCGCTTGCGCGAGGGGTTCATCGCCCCAAGTATCTCAAACGCCCAGCGCCACCGGTGCGGCTCGCACAGCCCTCCCGGGCGGACATCCGGCCACCTTCGGGCGGTCCCCTACAGGAAATAAAGGTTCCGCCGCGAAACCTTTTAGCGTGAGCGACGTTCTAAACAGTGAGGCCAGATGAGACCCAAGCTTCGACACCCTCTGCGCGAACGCTCCCCTGAGCGTCCCGCACGCCGCGGCGATGAGCGCCGCACCAAGCAGCGCCGCAGCGAGCCCCGCGTAATCGTGATGGACGCCGAGCCCTCGCCGAGCGCCGTTCTCCCCAACGAGTGTGATCGGGCGGCCGAGCAGGTGCGCCGCGCCGGCGGCCCGCTCGACGTCGCCGTCTACAACTGCGGCTGCGGCTACCTATTCACGGCAAGCGTCTCGACCACGGTTGCCTGCCCGCACTGCGGCGTCGATCAGGCCTGGTAGCCCTCCGCAGGACGGCGCCGCCCGGCAGTCGGCCGGCTAGGAGCGGTCGAGAGTCCCGAAAAGACCGGGGATTCCGGAGATGGCCCGGCTGATCACCATCTGCTGGATCTCGGCGGTGCCCTCGAAGATGTCGTAGATCTTCGCGTCGCGGTGCCAGCGCTCGACGGGGAACTCCCGCGTGTAGCCGTTGCCGCCGAGGATCTGGATCGCCCGCTCCGTTACCCACACGGCGACCTCGCCGGCCTTGAGCTTGCTCATCGAGCCCTCGGCATTCTCGAAGGGGACCTGGTTGCGGCCCATCCAAGAGGCGCGCCAGACGAGCAGCCGGGCCGCGTCGATCTCGAGCTTCATCCGCGCCAGCGTGAAGGCGATCGCCTGGTTGTCGATGATCTTGCGACCGAACTGCTCGCGCTCCTTCGCGTAGTCGAGGGAGTACTCATACGCCGCCCGAGCGATTCCGAGCGCCTGTGCGCCGACCGTCGGACGCGAGGCCTCGAAGGTCTGCATCGCGGCCTGTGACTGGCTTTTCTTGCCTTCCCTCACCCGCGCGAGGCGCTCGTCGAGCTTCTCCTTGCCGCCCAGCACGTAGCCGGCGGGGACCCGGCAGTCATCGAGGTAGACGTCGGCGGTGTGGGAGGCGCGGAGGCCGTGCTTTGAGACCTTCGAACCCTGAGAGATGCCCTTGACTTCGCTCATCGGGACGACAAAGGCGGCGTGACCTTTGGACCCGAGCGCTCGGTCGACCGAAGCGATCACGACGTGGACATCGGAGATGCCGCCGTTGGTCGCCCATGCCTTCTGGCCGTTCAGCACCCACTCGCCGGCGGCCTCGTCGAACTTGGCCGTGGTGCGCAGGCCCGAGACGTCCGAGCCGGCGTTCGGCTCAGAGGCGCAGAAGGCTGCGACCTTCACGTCGTCGACCGTGCCGAAGCAGCGCGGGATCCATTCGCCGATCTGCTCTCCGGAGCCTTGGCCGAAGATCGCCGCGACGGCGAGCGCCGTGCCCATGATCGACATGCCGATCCCGGCGTCGCCCCAGAACAGCTCCTCGTTGACGATCGGCAGGCCGAGCCCGGTGGGATCGGCGAAGAACTGCGCAATCCCTTCGAAGCCGTAGAGCCCGATCTTCGCGGCCTCCTGGATGATCGGCCAGGGGGTCTGCTCCTTCTCGTCCCACTCGTGGGCGGCGGGGCGCATCACGTCGGCGGCGAAGCCGTGGACCCAGTCCCTGATGTCCTTCTGGTCCTGGGTGAGGCTCAGCGAGAAGCTCGCCTCCGCCGGCTCGCCCGTCTCCGCCACTTGGGCGGTTGCCTCATCGCCGGGGACGGTGGACGTGGGAGCTGACATCAGAGCTGGATCTCCTTTGGCGTGGGGGGCGTTGCGCAGGCCCGAGCGGACGGGCCGCCGGGCGGGGCGGAACTCATCCCATCTTACCTTACAGACGCCGCCAGAGGTGTCAGTGAGACGGACAAATTCGCGCTCCGTGTCGGATCGCACAGAACGTCGACCCGCCCGCCCGGAGCGAAGGGGATGAAATCCGACCCGGTTTACGCTACTTTAGTGATCTTCGCGATCAAGATGATGTTTCCAGTGTTCTCCACTCAGAAAGTGACCATGCTCATACGTCCTGCTTCAGTTGCCGTCTCCCTGGTCATCGCCGCGCTGGCGCTCGCCGCATGCGGCTCATCCGGCGGGGGCGGCAACAAGCTCGCGCTGGTCGCCTACTCGACGCCCAAGGGCGCATACGAAAAGCTGATTCCCGCGTTCGAGGCGACGAGTGCCGGCAAAGGCGTGACGTTCAGCCAGTCCTACGGGGGGTCGGGCGAACAGAGCAGGGCCGTTGCCAACGGGCAGCACGCGGACGTCGTGAACTTCTCATTGGAACCCGACGTCGAACGGCTCGTGAAGGCCGGCCTCGTCTCGCCGAGCTGGAATCAGAACGCCACGCACGGCATCGTCACGAACTCGGTCGTCGTGATCGTGGTTCGCAAGGGGAACCCCAAGCACATAACCAACTGGTCCGACCTGATCAAGCCGGGTGTGCAAGTCGTGACACCGAACCCCTTCACCTCCGGAGGCGCGCGCTGGAACATCATGGCCGGGTACGGGGCACAGCTGAAGGAAGGCAAGAGCTCGGCCGAAGCTCAGGCCTATCTCAAATCGCTGTTCCACAACGTGGTCAGCCAGGACAGCTCCGCGCGGAACTCCCTGCAGACGTTCACCGCCGGCAGGGGCGACGCGCTGCTCGGCTATGAGAACGAAGCGATCGCCGCGAAGAAGAAGGGCGCCGAAGTAGAATACGTGATCCCCAGCGACACGATCCTGATTCAGGCCCCCGTCGCGGTCGTCGGCAACAGCAAGCCGGCGCAGGAATTCGTCAACTTCCTCGTATCCCCCGCCGGCCAGGCGATCTGGGCCGCAAGCGGCTATCGCCCAGTGATCTCGGGCGTTCCGGGCGCCTCCGATTTCCCGACCCCATCGGGACTCTTCACGATCGCCTCGCTCGGCGGCTGGAAGAGCGTCACGAAACAGTTCTTCGATCCGGAAGCGGGACTCGTCACGAAGATCGAGCAGTCGCTTGGCGTCTCCACTTCCAAGTAGCCCGTCGACCATGGCCCTGCCGCCCCGGCGCGCGTTCGCAATAGGCGAGCGCGGCGCCGGCGCGCTCGGCAAGGGTGTGTTGGGCGTCTACCTGTCGGTGCTCGTGCTGCTGCCCGTGGCGGCGCTGCTCGCTAAGGCCAGCACCGGCGGGTGGTCCCATTTCTGGCGCGCGGTCTCCAGTCCCGAGGCGGTCGCGGCGATCAAGCTGACGCTGATCGCAACGACGATCGTCGTGATCGTCAACGCTGTCTTCGGCACGCTGATTGCGTGGGTGCTGGTGCGCGACGAATTTCCCGGAAAGTGGATCGTCAACGCGGTGATCGACCTGCCGTTCGCGCTGCCCACGATCGTCGCCGGCGTGGTGCTGCTCGCCCTCTACGGCAAGGGCAGCCCGATCGGCATCGACGTCGCGTTCACACGTGGCGCTGTCGGCCTCGCGCTGCTGTTCGTGACGCTGCCGTTCGTGGTGCGCTCCGTGCAGCCGGTGCTGCTCGAGCTCGACTACTCGATGGAGGAGGCTGCGGCGTCGCTCGGGGCGAGGTCGGGCACAGTGCTGCGCCGCGTGGTGCTACCGAGCCTCGCGCCGGCGATCATCTCCGGCGTCGCGCTCAGCTTCGCCCGCGCGGTCGGCGAGTTCGGGTCGCTCGTGCTGATAACGGGCAACCTGCCGTTCAAGACGGAGGTCGGTTCCGTCTACATATTCGGTCAGATCGAGAACGACAACCTCCCCGCCGCAGCGGCGGTGTCCGTCCTGCTCCTCGCCGCGGCGCTCGTCGTGTTGGCCGCCCTGGGATTCCTGTCTCGGCGCCTCTCCCGCCATGTCCAGTAGCGAGGGCGCACTGGCGCTGCCGGCGTCGCGGGGCGGACTCGGCGGACGGACCCCGTCAGACGACACCGCGCGCTCGGCGCGTGCGAGGAAGCTCGCCACGCGCACGGTCGCGCTCGGATACCTCGCGCTGCTGCTGCTGACGCCGGTCGCGATGATCTTCTACCGCACTTTCGAACACGGACTCGCTCCGGTCTGGGACGCGATAACCGCGCCGAACGCGCAGAGCGCTTTCTGGCTCTCGATCGAGGTCGTCGCGATCGCCGTGCCCCTGAACACCGTGTTCGGGATCGGTGTCGCGCTACTGCTCGAGCGCGGGCGCTTCTGGGGCAAGGGCCTGCTGGGCCTGCTGATCGACCTTCCCTTCGCGATCTCGCCGGTGGTCGTCGGCTTGTCGCTGGTGCTCGTCTACGGCAAGACGGGATGGTTCGGGGACTGGTTGACCGAACAGGGGTTCCAGATCATCTTCTCGGTACCGGGGATCGTGCTCGCCACGGCGGTGGTCTCGCTTCCGTTCGTGGCGCGCGAGACGATCCCCGTGCTGCGCGAGCTGGGCACCGATGCCGAGCAGGCGGCCGAGACGCTCGGCGCCAGCGGCTGGCAGACCTTCTGGCGGATCACGCTGCCGGGCATCCGCTGGGGCGTCGTGTACGGCGTCGTGCTGACCACCGCCCGCGCGCTCGGTGAGTTCGGCGCCGTCAGCATCGTGTCCGGGCGGATCGAGGGGCAGACCCAGACGCTGCCGCTCTACGTCCAGGACCGCTTTGAGAACTTCGATTCGACCGGCGCCTACACTGCTGCTGTGGTGCTCGCCCTGCTCGCCCTGGCAACGCTGCTGGCGATGAACCTGCTGACCCGCCGGACACGCCGAGACACGGCCGCCTGATGGCGATCGAGGTTCGCGACGTGGGCAAGCGCTTCGGCGACTTCGTGGCGCTTCAGGACGTCAGCATCACGGTCGCCGACGGCGCGCTGACTGCGCTGCTCGGGCCCAGCGGGAGCGGCAAGTCCACGCTGCTGCGGATCATCGCCGGCCTCGAGCAGCCCGACACGGGCTCGGTCGTGATCGACGGACAGGACGTCACCGCCGCCCCCGCCCGCACGCGCGGCGTCGGCTTCGTCTTCCAGCACTACGCACCGTTCAAGCACATGACCGTCGAGGACAACGTCGCATTCGGGCTCAGCGTGCGCAGGCGCCCGCGCGAGGAGATCCGCGCCCGCGTCGACGAGCTGCTCAGGCTCGTCCGCCTGGAGGGTCTCGCCGGGCGCTACCCGTCTCAGCTGTCCGGCGGGCAGCTGCAGCGGATGGCGCTTGCGCGCGCGCTCGCCGTGCAACCGCAGGTGCTGCTGCTCGACGAGCCGTTCGGAGCGCTCGACGCCCAGGTGCGGGCCGAGCTGCGCGAGTGGCTGCGCCGCCTCCACGACGAGATTCACGTCACGACGATCTTCGTCACGCACGATCAGGAGGAGGCGATGGAAGTCGCCGAGCAGATCGTGGTGATGAACGAGGGGCGCATCGAGCAGGCTGGTGACCCGCGAGCGCTGTATGAGAGCCCGAGCAACGAGTTCGTGATGTCGTTCGTCGGCCCCGTCAACCGGCTCGGCGACGCATTCCTGCGGCCCCATGACATCCGGCTGCGGACCGACGCCGAGGGTGAAGGCAGCGAGGCGCTGGTCGAGCGCGTGGTGCACCTCGGCTTCGAGGTTCGCGTCGAGCTCAAGCTCGACGACGGCCGCGAGCTGTGGGCCCAGGTGACCCGCGAGGAAGCGCAGCAGCTGGAGCTGCACGAGGGCCAGATCCTGTTCGTGCGCCTGCCCGCTCCGCGAACCTTCGCGGGCCGGGGCTCCTAGCCGTCAGCGGGGCTGCCAGGCCTCCTCGGCCCGGGTCAGCGCCATGATGTCTTTCGGGAGCTTGCCTTCGGCGACATCCGCGACCGTGACCTCGTCGAGCACTTTGCGCAGGTTGGCGCGCAGCGCGATCCAGACCTTCTGCAGCGACTCCGCCGACCCGGTGTACTCGATCTCCTCGGGACGCTGGCCGCGCACGCCCACGAGCGGGCCCTCGACGGCGCGGATCACCTGTGCGAGGCTGACCTCGTCGGCCGGCAACGCGAGCCAGTAGCCACCTTCCGGGCCCCGCTGGCTGCGGACGATGCCCGAGGAGCGCAACTGGGTGAGGATGTTCTCGAGGAAGGACACGGGGATGCTCTGAGCCTGGGCGACGTCGTCGACCTTGCGAGGGGATCCTTGGCTGCTGGAGGCCAGCTCGACGACGGCCCGGACGGCATAGTCGGCCTTAGCGGTCACATGCATAGGCGGGATTGTCACCTATTCCGCGGCGGCCAGTCGCGCCGGGCGCGCGCGGGTCGCCGCCGGCCCGGCGCCAGAGCGATCCGGCGGGCGGCGCACCTCTGCTGCGACGGTGGGAGACCGACTTAGGGCACCCTAATTTCGTGATACGTTGCGGGCATGGTCATCCCGACCGCAGCGATCGGATATAGATGACGAGGCTCGGCAGGCTCGTTTGCTTCGGCCTGCTCACCTCCAGCGCGATCCTGCTGGCCGCCTGCGGCTCGAGCGGTTCCCCCGGCGCGGGCGGAGCGCGGGACTCGATCACGCTCTACAACGGCCAGCACGAACAGACCACCGCGCTGCTCGTCTCGGCCTTCGAAAAGCAGACGGGGATCAAGGTCCACGTGCGTTCGGCCGACGAGGCGACGCTCGGCAACCAGATCCTGCAGGAGCAGGGCAACTCGCCGGCCGACGTCTTCTACACCGAGAACACCCCGGTGCTGGAACTGCTCCGCGAGCGCGGCTTCCTGGCGCCCGTGGCGCCCGCCACGCTCGCCGCGGTGCCGCGGCGCTACGACTCGGCCCAGGGCGACTGGGTGGGCGTCTCCGCGCGGGTCTCGGTGCTGGTCTACAACCCCGGCCAGGCCGGCGGCGCGAAGCTACCGAGCTCGATCCTCGAACTGGCCTCGCCTGGGTGGCGCGGCAAGGTCGGCTTCGCGCCCTCGGAGACGGACTTCCAGCCGCTGCTGAGCGCGATCGAGAAGATCGACGGCCGCGCGAGCGCCGAACGGTGGCTCGCTTCGCTGAAGGCCAACGGCAAGATCTATCCGGACAACGAGACCGTCGTCTCCCAGGTCAACGCCGGCCAGAGCGCGATCGGCCCGATCAACCAGTACTACTGGTTCCGCCTGCGAGCCGAGCAAGGGGCCGGCGGAACGCACTCGGCGCTCCAGTACTACGCCCCGGGCGACCCCGGTGACCTCGTGGACGTCTCAGGCGCCGCGGTGCTGAGGTCGAGCTCGCACCAGGCCGCCGCGCAGCGCTTCCTGGCGTTCCTCGTGAGCGCCTCGGGGCAGCGGGTGCTGGCTCACAGCGACAGCTTCGAATACCCCCTGCGCCCGGGCGTCCCGGCCTCCCCCCAGCTGCGACCGCTCAGCGCGGTCAAGCCGAACTCCCTGACCCCTGCACAGCTCGGCGACGGCCGCGCGCCGCTCGAGATGGAGCAGCGGCTCGGACTGCTGTAGAGAACTCCGATGAGCACGATCGCCCCCAGCGCTCCGCCCGCCACCGTCGGCGAGAAGTTCGCGCGCGGTGGGGGACGCTGAAGCGGCTGCTGTGGCGCCACTCGACCGCGGTGCTGCTGTGGAACAGCGTGCGACTGACGATCGCGTGCACGCTGCTCTGCGCCGTGCTCGGCGTCGGTGCGGCGTGGCTGCTCGAGCGAACCGACGTGCCGCTGCGTCGGCTGTGGGCGGTCCTGCTCGTGCTCCCCCTCGGCGTGCCCGACTTCGTGATCGGCTTCGGCTGGGTCTCGATCGACCCGGCCCTGCACGGCTACCTGGCCGCCGTGATGATCATGACGCTGTCCCTGTACCCCCTTGTGTACCTGCCGGTCGCCGCCGCGATGAGCAACCTCGACGCCGGGCTCCACGAGGCGGCCCGCAGCCTCGGGTTGTCGCCGTGGAGCGCTTTCCTGCGGGTCACGCTCCGCCAGGTCTGGCCCGCGGTGCTCGGCGGCTGCCTGCTCGTGACGCTCGGCCTGCTGGCCGAGTACGGGGCCTTCGAGATCGTCCAGTACCAGACCTTCACCGTGCAGATCTTCACCGAGTTCAAGCTCGGCTTCGACGCCGCGGCCGCCTGCGGGCTGTCGCTCGTGCTCGTTGGCCTGAGCATCGCCGCGCTGGGTGGCGAGCTCGCGCTGACCGGGCGCGGGCGCGTGTTCAGGGCCGGGCCGGGAGCGTCGCGGCTCAGCGGCCGGGTTCGTCTCGGGCGCCGGCGCTGGCCGGCCCTGGCTGCGCTGGGGACGCTCTCGGGCCTGGCACTCGGGGTGCCGGTCGGCTCGCTGGTGTACTGGATGGCCCGAGGCAACTCGAGCACGCTCCCCTCCGCCTCGATCCTCTCCTCCCTCGGCCATACCGCCGCCTACAGCGCCGCCGCCGCCGCGATCGCGACGCTGCTCGCGATCCCGGTGTGCAGCCTGGCGCTGCGCCACCGCAACCGCGTGACCGTGCTGCTCGAGCGTCTCGCCTTCCTGCCGATGGCCCTGCCAGGGCTGGTCGTAGCGCTCGGACTGGTCGCGTTCTCGGTGCGCTATGCACTCGGCCTGTACCAGAGCGCGTTCGAGCTGATCATCGCCTACGCGATCCTGTTCCTGCCGCTCGCGGTGGTGGGCGTTCGCTCGGCGATGTCGCAGGCCTCGCCCCGCCTGGAGGAGGTCGGGCGCTCGCTGGGCAGCGGCCCCGCCGAGGTCTTCCGGCGCATCACGCTGCCGCTGATCGCACCGGGCGTCGCCGCGGCCTTCGCGCTCGTCTTCATCTCCAGCGCCACAGAGCTGACCGCCACGCTGTTGCTGCGGCCGACCGGCGTCGACACGCTGGCGACTCAGTTCTGGACATATACGACCAACTTCTCCTACGGCGCGGCGGCACCCTACGCTGGGCTGATGGTGCTGATCTCAGCCGTTCCCGCCTATCTGCTGAGCCGTCGCGTGAGGCCGGCCTCCCGCGTCGGACAGGCGCGATGAGCCGGCTGCGCGTCAGCGGGCTGTGGAAGGGCTATGGCGAGCAGCCGGTGCTGCGTGGCGTCGACCTCGAGGTACCGGCGGGCTCGTTGACCTCGGTGCTCGGCCTGTCCGGCTGCGGCAAGACCACGCTGCTGCGCGTGATCGCCGGCTTCGAGCGCGCCGAAGGAGGCGAGATCGACCTCGGCGGCGAGACGCTCGACGACGGCCGCACCTACGTCCCCCCTGAGCGCCGGCGGATCGGCTACGTCCCGCAGGAGGGTGCCCTGTTCCCTCATCTGAGGGTCGCCGAGAACGTCGGCTTCGGCCTGACCCGCGCCGAGCGCCGCGGCGAGACGGTCGCGTCGATGCTCGAGATGGTGGGCATCTCGGCTCTGGCCGAGCGTCTCCCCCACGAGCTGTCCGGCGGCGAGCAACAGCGCGTCGCGCTGGCTCGCGCGCTCGCCCGCAGGCCGCAGGCGCTGCTGCTCGACGAGCCCTTCTCCTCGCTGGACGCGACGCTGCGGGCGCGCGTGCGGGAGGAGGTCCACAACCTGCTGCGCGAGCAGGGCGTCACGACCGTGCTGGTCACGCACGACCAGGAGGAGGCGCTGTCGCTTGCCGACAGCGTCGCGGTGCTGCGCGACGGGCACATCGTCCAGCAGGGCGCTCCCGCTGAGCTCTATGAGCGTCCCGCCGATGAGCAGCTCGCGCGCTTCCTCGGCGCCGTCAACGTGCTCGACGCGAGCTTCGCAGGGACGAGCGCCGAGACGCCGCTCGGGCGTCTCGCGCTGCGTCCGCCGGTGACGGCGAACGGCGCCACGGGCCAGGTGATGCTGCGCCCCGAGCAGCTCGACGTGCGCGCGGCGGAGGGCGGGACGACCGAGGGCCTCGCCGGACGGGTCGAGCTGTGTCGCTACTACGGCCACGACGCCCTGCTTCACATCCGCTCCGACCAGCCGGCCGGCTCCGAGCTGGTGCTGCTGGCGCGTGTCCACGGCGAGGGCGCCCTCCCTGCCGGCACCCGCGTACGAGTCCGCGCCCACGGCCCCGTCACGGTTCTCGACTGAGAGAGCGGCGGGAGCCGAGTAGGCCGCTGTTTAGCATCTGACCATGCCGCCCCACTGGAGCTGGGATTTCGAGGACGAGCCGAAGCCGGCGCGACCCGCGCCGGTGCGACCCGCGCCGGCGCCCCAGGCAGCCGCCGGCGAGCGTGCATCCCCCCCGCCTCCCGCGTCCGGCGCCGGGGCCGGCTCGCGGACGGTGCAGGTGCGGCGTCGGCGGGCTGCGGCGGTCGTGGCGGCGCTCGTTCTCGCCGTCGTGATCGGCGTGGCATCCGGCTCGCACGGCTCCCACCACCACGCGGCGAGCGGCGCCCGGGCCAGTGTCCACGCCGCGCCCAAAGCTCCGACCGACCCTGAAAAGGACGAGCTGCGCGCGGTCAGCTCAACGCTTGCATACACGCCGTTCGTGAGGGAGGGCGGTACCAAGGGACGGGACATCGCGTTGACGTTCGACGACGGTCCGGGGCCGTACACGCCGCAGGTGCTGTCGGTGCTCGAGCGCTTCCAGGTCAAGGCGACGTTCTTCGTGATAGGCAGGATGCTGCGCTACTTCGGCGCCGCGACGGTGCGGGAGATCGAAGACGGCGACGTGATCGGAGATCACACGGAGAACCATCCGATGCTCGCCCACATGTCGGTCCACGAACAATATGAAGAGCTGTTCGAACAGATCGCGCGCGTCGAACTGATCGGCGGACACCGCCCGGTTCTGTTCCGCCCCCCGTACGGCTCCTTCAACGCGGCCACGCTACGCGAGCTCGCGAAGCTACGCCTGCTGATGGTCCTGTGGTCCGTCGACACCGGCGACTTCGCGCAGCCGGGAGCGTCGGTGATCGTCGAACGGGCGCTCGAAGGTGCCCACCCCGGTGAGATCATCCTGATGCACGACGCGGGCGGGACGCGGACCGAGACGATCGAAGCGCTGCCGCTGATCATCAAGGGCCTGCGGGCGAAAGGCTATGACCTCGTGACGGTTCCGAAGCTGCTGCTCGACGATCCGCCCCCCGCCGGCCAGCCGATCCCCCCGAACCTCAGCGGCGACTAGTTCGCGCAGGAGCGGCAGGCGCCGCGGATCACGATCTCGTGCTCTGAGACCTCCAGCGGCAGGCGCTCGCTGACGCGCCGGATCGCGCGCTCGAGGCCGTCATCGGTGAACGGCTCGAGCCGGCCGCAGCGCTCGCAGACCAGATGGTGATGGTGACCCGAGCCGCCGCGCACGGGCTCATAGCGGACGATCCCCTGCCCGACCTCGACGCGAGCCAGGAGCCCGATCCGCTCGAGCTCCTCCATCACGCGGTAGACACTGGCGCGCGAGACCCCGCGGCCCCGGCCGGCCAGCGCCTCCCCGATCTCGACGGCGGACAGCGCACATGGCTGCTCGTCGAGCAGCTCGACGATCGCGCTGCGCACGCCGCCGCGGCGGTAGCCCGCGGCTGACAGCGCGGCCGCCGCCCTCTCCGCCCACCCCGATCGCTCCGCCTTCACGCTCACCCCCTGATTCTAGGCACGGTGGCGGGTGCCCCAGAGAGCTCGCTCACCGCCCAGTGGCCTCGTGCAGCGCGGCGGCCAGCGCCCGTAGTTGGGCGACTTGCCACTGCTCGAAGCTCGCTCCGGCGGGGGACAGCGTCTCGGTGACCGTCACGAAAGGGATCCGGCGGCGGCGCGCGATCGCGTTGATCCGCTGCACGTCCGGCGTGACGTTCTGCTCGTTGAAGAGGCGTAGCGCGAGCGGATCTGGCTGCGGAGCGCGTCGTAGGAGGCGAGCCCAACCGTTTCCAGGCGGCGCCGTTGCGCGGAGAAATAAGCGGCGTCGGAAGGGTCGAGGCGGTCATAGCCGGCGACGATCGCCGCGATCACGGCACGCACATCGGCCGGGTAGTACCAGCGGTGTGGGTTGGCGCCCGCCGCCAGGTGCAAGGCGTCGCCGACGTTCAGCACCACGCGCTGCGAGGACGGGCTCGCGCTCAACAGCTGCTTGGCCCATTCGTCGTAGCCGAGTCCGTTGAGCAGGACCATGTTGGCTCCCGCGATCGTCCTCGCATCTCCCGTGGAGGGCTGGTAGCTGTGCGGGTCCGTCGCCGGGTTCACGATGATGCTCGTGACGCGTGCGCGTTCGCCGGCGAGCTGCTTGGCGAGGCTTCCCCAGAAGTTCTCGGCGGCGACCACCACGAAATGCGGTCCGTGACCGGCAGAGCTCACGGCGGCGGGCCCGCTTTTCCCGCATCCCGCGACGGCGAGCGCCGCGACGATCGCGAGCAGCGTTGCCGCCAGGCCCGAGCGTCCCGTCCGGCCGAGCCGTGAGCGGGGGCCCGTCGGCAGGGTGTGTGATCGAGCGAACATGAGACCGGATCTTATATAGGACGCGGTCTCATTACGTCGCGAGGGTATTCTCCGGGCATGCCCGCGGCCCCGAGCCCACGCTGAAAGCGATGGACGCCGAGGAGCTTCGAGCCCGCAGAGAGCGCCGGGAGCAGTCGCTCCGACGGCGTCGCGCGCTGGCGCTGGGCGCGCTCGCAGCAGTTGCGATCGCCGCGATCGCGACGATCGCGCTCGCCTCCGGCGGCGGCGGTTCCTCCCCGCGCACCGCCAGGGCGCGCTCGAAGCACACGGCTGCCACGGCGGCGCACGGCAAGCCGGCGGCGGCAGGCATCTCCACCACTCCCGCCGGGCCGCCGGGAGACGAAGCCGTGCCGATCCTGATGTACCACGTGATCGCCGCTCCGCCGGCCGGCGCTCCGTTCCCCGGCCTGTACGTCGAACCGGCGGAGTTCGCCGCACAGATGCAGGCGCTGAAGGACGCCGGGTGGCATGCCGTGACGCCCGACCAGGTCGAGTCCTACTGGCGGGAGGGCACCTCGCTCGGCCCGGAGAAACCGATCGTGCTGAGCTTCGACAACGGCTACCAGTCTCAGTACACGCAGGCCCTGCCGGTGCTGAGGAGGCTCGGCTGGGTGGGCGAGGAGAACATCCAGTTGAGTGGCCTGCCGCCGTCGCAGGGGGGGCTGCTGCAGCGGCAGATCCGCGGCCTCGTCGAAGCTGGGTGGGAGCTCGACACGCAGGGCTTCAGCCACGCCGACCTCGTGACGCTCGACGCCGAAGCGCTCCGCTACCAGGTCGCCGTCTCGCGGCAGACGATCCAGCGCCGCTTCCACGTTCCCGTGGACTGGTTCTGCTACCCGTCGGGGCACTACGACGCGACGGTGATCGCCGCCGTCAAGGCGGCCGGCTACGCGGGCTCGACGACCGTCGTGCCCGGCTGGGCCCACCGTGAAGACGACCCGTACAGGCTGCACCGGCTGCGGGTTCTGGGCGGAACATCCTCACAGCAGCTCCTGTCGGAGATCGCCGCCGTGCGCGGCGAACCGCAGGCTCCCGCCTCCTACACGGGAGCCTGATCCGGCGGCTCGGCAGCGTACGGCGTGAAATCTCGAGAGAGCCGCGGTTGGGCATCTCGGCGAGTGGGTACCGATCTTTCGTTGGCGAGCCCAGCAGGGGGCTCGGCGCGCCGGAGGCCTAGCGCAAGCACAGAGCGATGGACCAGCAGTCACTGACAATCGAGGCTTTCGAAGAGCCGGGCCGCTACGTGCTCAGCCTCGCCGGGGAACTCGACATGGCCGGGGCGCCCGACTTCGAAGCAGCGGCCACGCGTCTGTGCAGCATGGGCCGGGGCGAAATCCTGGTCGACATCTCCGAGGTCAGGTTCATCGACTCGACGGGCGTGCGGGCGATCCTCGCGATCAAAGCGACCTGTGACCGCCACGCGTGCGAGTTCACCATGACTCACGCAGGAGACCACGGCGACCGGGTGTTCGAATTGACGAGGCTGCTCGACCACCTCCCGTTCCGCGCCCGCCGGCCCGAGCGATTCCGGCGCGAGGTCCAGCTGTGGCCGGAGGTCTCTGAGGCCTCCGCCGAGGAAGGGGCCCGCTAGGGGGCGTTTTGTGGTGGCGCGGGTCAGTTGAGTCGCTGACGTGGTGGACGAGCCCTTCCCCCGAGGTCGGCAGTTGCTCATCTGGCCCGCGCTGTGGCTCTTCCTAGGGGGCGTGCTATGGGGCAAGTGGCGGTAGGGCGGTCGTCACCTTCCCGGTACCTGGGGCTAGTACGCTCACAGGCGAGCTTCGTCGAGCGTCTGGAGCACTCCGGAAACTCGTGGACCGCCTCCGCTAATCCGCCGTATCGCGTCTGAAGGTCCAGCTCATCGGATGCTGCACTTGAGCGTCGCGCGCGTCGTCCTTCCACGTACGATCACGGCTGGGGCCGAGTTGCAGGCGCCCTGCGTCCCCGTGACCGTGTAGTGGCCGGGCGGCAGGCTGATCCTGAAGCCGCGAGCGGTCGTGGTGGCGGTCTTCACGATGTGCTCCCTTCGCCTCACGGTCACCCTGTAGCCGATAGCGTGCGCCGGGCTCGGTTGTCCCTGCCGCGGTTTCGGCCCCCCGCTCAGCAGCACCACACCACTGAGGATGCCGTTGTCGACAGTCCCGGCCGATGCGACCGTGGCGAGCGCGGGGCCAACCGGAGCGTTTTCAGCGGGCAGCGCGCGCCCGACAGTCGCCCCGGAGTGCGCGTCGAACACCAGGTCGAGCACGTTCCCGGTCGGCGGCGGGTCGCCTTTCCGGACGTGGGCGTCGTAGAGGGTGAAGTGCCCGCTCATGCTCACGAGGTAGACGGACTCGCCCAGCATCCTTTGCAGGCCCGGACTGGCGTTCGGGAAGTTCGTGGACGGGTCGATCCGCTTCATGGCTTCTTCGAGCGTTCCTTCCTCGACGCTGGTGTCCGTGGGCTGCTGCTCCTCAGCCCGTGACGCGGCGGACATGGCGTCCACTTCGATCTCGCTGACCGCGAGCTTCGGGCCGGTCGGCACGGTCACCGACTGGAATGGGTCGGTCGATTCGGGGCCGGTCGAGTTGCTGCCCGACGCCGAGCCGCCGCCCAGCATCTGGGTTCCGATCACGACGGCGCCCAAGAGCACGAGAGCTACGAGAATCCGTCGCACTGTCTTCACGCTCCTCATCTTCAACACACCCAGTAGATCGCGTTGCCGGGGTGTTCGCTGTACGGGTTGGGTTTGATGCACATCACGCCCGCCACGGATTCGAGGTTCCCGTTGACCGTGGCGTATTGAGAGCCCGTCCACGCCTGCCATTCCCCGCCGTTGACGACCTTGGCGACTTCCTGGCGGGCGCCGTTGTAGACGCGTTCGTTGCTGGACGCAGCCTCAAGGCCGCCTTCGAGCCAGTACGAGTCTTTTGTCCAGTAGGCCTTTTTGTGGCAGTCCACCGCGCTCCACGTGGTCGGCCCGTTCCAGATGTACTCGCACCATTCCCCGTTCAGGTAGGGGTCTTCGATCTTGACGTGTATGAGTGAGTCGGCGTTGACTTTGCCCCACACGTATTCTTCGTAGCCCTGGATGCCGCCGGCCGTGACGCGTTCGGCGTGGGCGATAAACGGGTGGAGCGTACAGCAGTCGCCGCCGTTTTCGGGGTTCCAGCCGCCGGTGAGCCCGATCTCCAGCCAGCCGCCTTGTTCAAAGCTGAGCCAGATCTCGTCATCAGCGAACGCGTCGGCCGACGACCATTCTGGGACGTTCATCGATTCCTCTTGTATGTAGGCGACTGCGCCCTTCGCGGACGCTTTTACTTCGGTCACCGCGTAGCAATGCGTCGCCATGCTGCATTTTTTCTTTCCCCCACCGTGCAAGCGCGGGTGTCGCGTTGCTGAGGACGATCAAGCCGATAGCGGCGGCAATTAGCGCGCCAGAAAACCCCCATTTGCTCGTCATGGCTCTGACCATACCGTGGAGTTCCAATCATTGCAATAGACTTGATAGATAGAAACTTGGAGTCAACCGGGTCCTCGTCGGTTCGCTCCGGCTCTGCCGTCGATCAGCTCGGGAACGCGAACAGCGCGTCGATCTCAGCGGCGAGAGTTTCAAGCGACCTGAGCGCGTCCATCGGCATCCGGAGCAGCGGCTAGTCCGCGTGGACCACTCATTGCGCACTTCCCTGATCGCATCCCAGCGACCCTCGACCTCGACCGGGATAAGCCCCTCTCGGAATAGCCAGTCGAGCCGGCGGTTTAGGCTCGGCCACTTTCCGGCCTTCGTTCGCGGACCATCGGCTTGCCGGTAGCGATAGAGGACAGCGACATCGGCGACTCGATGTAGCTCGCGGTCGCCCATCGCGCAGAGCGGATAGAAGAACCACCATCGAGCAGGTCCCCGGCCTATCGTCCAGAGTTCGCGGATCTCGTCCGGGACCGACGCGGGCGCGACGGCGGCCGCGACCTCAGCGGTGGCGCCCTCGACGAAACATCGTAGATCCGCATCCGCGGGTGTATTTCGTGCCTCGAGCGCGCCAAATCCTCGATCGCCCTCAAGGAAAAGGGGGGCTGAGCGAAGATCGGTGAGGCGGCGCTCGTCAGGTCGCTAGTTCGGTGGCAGTCTGAGGGCTGGCCTTCTCCAGCGCTCCCAGCAAGGAGTCGAAGGTGTGCTCGTCATCGTGGCGGACGCCATTGACAAAGAACGTGGGTGTCCCGTTGACACCGCTTCGCAGCCCGGACTCGAAATCCTCACGGACACGTCGCGAGTGGATGTGCTCTCGAAGCTCTCGCTCGAATCGCGTCATATCTAGCTTCAGTCGCGCCGCGTGACGGCGCAGGCTGTCCTCGGTCGGCGGGCGCCGGTTGCCGTAGATTCGCCGGTACATATCCCAAAACCGGCCCTGCGCGCCGGCAGCCTCGATGGCTTCCGCTGCGATCACCGCCGCCGGATGGGCATCGGCGATCGGGAAATGACGGACTACCAGGACCAGGTCATCGCCCAGACGCTTGCGGATCCGGCTCAGAACCCGCAGCGCCGCCTGACACGAGGGGCATTCGAAGTCCGCGTACTCGACCAGCTGTAGCGGCGCCTGCCCAGAACCGAGCATATGGTCGCGTGACGGGTCGGGCGGAGCGGACAGGGCGAGGCCGTCCGAGCTCAACCGCGATCGCCAGGCCGCGAGACGCGCGAGCAACTCGGGGTCGCCGGCCGCGGACGAGGGCGCCGCTCGCGGCGCGGGGACGTTCCGATGACGGCCCGGGGAGGTGCCGCGATACCAACTGCGCACATCAAGGGTCGGATCTTTGCCCACGTTTCCCACCCCAAATGAGCCGGGTGCATCGCCCCGCTGATCGCCCCACGCGTGGAAGCGAATTTCAGTTCCCTTCTCGGTGAAGTACGAGAAGATGAGAGCGACAAAGCCGATCGCGAAGACACCCATCACGATCCACACGCCGCCCGACAGTGTGTAAGCGAGCGGCACCCGGGAAGAGAAACCGATCATCGGCGCCGGCCGCTGGACTTGTCGACTTTCCCGGGCTTCTTGGGCTCGGTGACCGAACCGCTTGCAATCGCGATCACGTTCGACTCCCGTTGGTTGTTCTGATACGAGACTCCTAAGTTAGTTGGTAAGATAACTCATATCAGAAGACCGACCCGTCTGGGTGCGCGCAAAGCTACTCTTCAGTGATATGGCTGACTCGACGACAGAGTCGTCGCCCGGCAAGCGGGAACGCCTTGTCGCCAGCGCACGAACTCTTCTCCATCAACAGGGCGTCGAGCGGACGACGATCGCCGAGGTCGCGAAGGCTGCCGACGTGCCGCCGGGCAACGTCTACTACTACTTCAAAACCAAAGACGAGCTGGTTGAGGCAGCAGTCGCCACCAACTCGGATGACATCGAACACCTGCTCGGCGCGCTCGAGCGATACCGCAGCCCTCAAGCACGGCTAAAGGGCTTTGTCCGAGCGATCGTCGAGCAGCGCGACCTGGCCGCCCGGTACGGCTGCCCGCACGGCAGCCTCTGCCAAGAACTCGGCAAACGTGACGACGATCTCCAGCGCAGTTGCGCGGAGTTGCTGGGACAGCCGCTCCTTTGGGCGGAGGGACAGTTCCGTGAGATGGGTCGACGCGATGCTCGTGAGCTGGCGGTTGGTTTGATCGCCGCTTGGCAGGGTGCCTTGATCCTCAGCAACGCGTTCCGAGATCCCGATCTAACGCTGCGCGAGGGCCGCCGGCTCCAGCGTTGGATCGATTCGCTGGTCTGAGACGGGCAACCGTAACGGGTGAAGCCGGCGTCGTAGATCCCGTCCTCGGCTTTGAACGCAGGATCGTCGTACTACTCGATCTTCACGCCGCGGGAGCGGAGATCAGCCAACTCCGCGGTGGCGTGTACAGGACCTAGCAGGGTGCGCCCGGGACGGCCGACAGCGAAACTCAAGCCCACTTGGCGCCGACGGTACGGCCGATGTTTCCGGCTCCGATCACGGCAATCCTCATCGCGCCTTTGGGCGTGGCGGCCTTGATGCTGTCGATTCCCATGTCTCCCATTTCAGACCCCGAGCGCCTCGATGACGAGCTTTGCAGCGGCGCCGCCCGAATACTGCTGCTGCCCGGTAATGTCTCCCATTTCAGACCCCGAGCGCCTCGATGACGAGCTTTGCAGCGGCGCCGCCCGAATACTGCTGCTGCCCGGTAATGAGGAGCCCGTCGCGGACGGCGAATGGCTTGAACCGACTGTTGACGACAAAGTTCGTCCCCGCGAGCTCGCGGGCTTCCTGCTCGATCCGGAACGGCTGGGTCCGTTGCCCGAGGGACTCGTCTGTGAAGTCCTCCTCGCTGTCGGCGAACCCGGTCCAGGTCTTGCCGGCCACGAGCAGCGTGCCATCCGAGAGCGTCGTCTTGAGCAGAACGCTCGTGGCATGGCAGAGGATCGCGGTCACCTTGCCCGCCGAATAGAAGTGGCGCACAAGCTCGTGCACGCGCGGCTCGTCGACGAAGGTGACCATCGGTGCCTGGCCGCCGACGAGGAAGACCGCGTCGTAGGCGGCCGGGTCGAGGTCGCTGAGCGGCCTGCTCTGCTCGACCAAGGCCGCGTGCTTCGGCGAGGCGATGAAGCCGAGGCTGAGGATGTCGTCCGCCGAGAAACCGGACTCATCCCGCGGGTCCGACCAGGCGTCGGCGACGAGCGCGCCCCCATCGAGGCTGTAGATATCCACCTCGTAGCCATGCTCTGTTAGCTCCCAGTAAGGATGGACGAGCTCCCCCCACCAGAACCCGACTGGCCAGCCGGTGACCGGCGAGACTGCGGGATTCGAGGCAAGGATCGCGACATTCTTGGGCTTCGCGGGGTCGAGGATGTCGATGCTGGCACTCACGAGATCTCCTTTGACGGCGGTTTGACGTGCCATTGGCGCGTGGAGGATCCGAGGAAGATGAAGCCGCTCCCTCGAAGCTTGAGTAAGTTGAATCACTAACTCGCGGGGAACGTAGCACACTCCGAGATGTCGCAAGCCCCCGTGCTCCGCGCGGATGCTGCAAGAGCAGCTTGCCCGTCTTTGGGTCGAGCGCCTGGAGGACGCCTGTGCCGCTGACGTCGATGAACACGAGCTCCCCGGCGGTTGTCGTGGCACCCCCGACCATCGGGAGCGGCTGCTGCTTCTGCCAACGGACCTTGCCGCTGTTGACGTCGATCGCGGTGAATGTGCCGGTGCGTTAGATGAGCCACATTTGGCTTGCATCCAGGCCGGAGGGGCTGCTCTCCACCGTTGCTGGTTGCGCGCCAGAGGTGCCAGCCAGTGGTCTATTTGACTCAGCTGTCCGCCGCCGCACTCCTAATTTCGGCCGTAAGGCTGCGGAACAGTACGTGGCTGCCGGAGATCACTGGGCGGCTTGCATCCCTCGAAGAGCAATGTCCATATGGCGACGCCAGTCCCAGCCATTCTCGCCGTTGCCCATGGTTGCGCACACGGCACAGATGACCATCCAGATCTCCTCTGCCTCGAAGTCCGGGCGCAGCGTGCCTGCCTCCTGAGCCCGCTCGATAAGTACACCGCACAGGTTCAGAAAGCCGGGGCGCTCGGCGTCCGCGCACGCGAGCCCACGGCGGCCGCATCGCATCAACGCGCTGCGGGTGGCTGCGTCATCGGCGAGCGATGCGGCGGTTGCGCGCAGTACGTCGACCAGCGCCGCGAACGGCTCTACGGTCTCGTCAGCGACAGCCTCGACCAGGCGCGTATTGAAGATCCCGAACAGCTCGCGGACGAGCGTGCCAATCAGCGCACCCTTGCCGGAAAAGTGCCGGTACACAGTGCCCACGCCGACGCCTGCCCGCGCTGCGATTTCGTCCATATGCAACTCACCGCGGCCGCTTGCGGACAACTCCCGCGCCGCTTGGAGAATCAGCTCGCGGTTGCGGCGGGCGTCGACACGCACAGGTGGGGTAATGCTCAACGGCGTTTCGAGCTAGACGGCCGTGAAACCTCAACAATCCACTCGACGGCGCCTGTAGCGATCGTCAAGCCATCGGCGTCGAGCACATCCACATTGACGAGGACCCTGCGGGGCAGTACGTGGGCCGTCGCCAGACACAACCGACACACGCCACCAGCACGCCGCACGTCACCCTCCGATCGGTGCTCGGGGGTTACCGCCCCAGAAGACTTGTGTCCCGACCATGCCGATCAGGGTCACGAGCACGAGGTTGAGCACCATTGACTTCGCTGTGGCGGCGCCGACGCCGACGGGGCCACCGCCGGCTTTGTAGCCGTAGTAGCAGGCGACGAGCACGATCACCGTCGCCATGCTCATGCCCTTGATGACGCTGAATAAGAAGTCCGCTGGGTTCTGGAACTGCCAGAAAATCAGCAGATAACCGCCGGAGGAGACGAACCCGAGCTGCTTGACAACCGCGATGTAGGACGCCAGGAAGGCCACGCCGATCGCGCCGATGTACATGAACGGCAGCACGACCCACGCCGCGAGTAGACGCGTCGCGCAAAGGAATGTCACCGAGTCGATCCCCATCACCTCGAGCGCATCGATCTCGTCGGAGATCCGCATCGCGCCGAGCTCGGCCACGATGCCCGTTCCGACCTTTGCGGCCATCATGTACCCGAACGCATAAGGAACCGCCTCGCGGAGGTTGCACCAGGCGGCGAAGACCCCTGCGTAAGACGCTGTGCCGGTCGACTGGTTGAAGTAGCCGGCCTCTATACCGCAGGTGCCGATACCCGTGAGAAACACCAGCCCCCAGATGACTGCGGTCGAGCCGACGATCAGGATCCCGGCCTGACGCAGCGACTCGCCGAAGAAGCGAAAGACCCGCAGACTCCAGACCTCACCGACGATATTGGCCGTGAAGCGGACCATATCCCCCGTTGCCGCGACCCAGCTGCGCCCCGGCGAGGGCATCTCGTTCACTTGATCACCAGGATGTTTGGGTGGGTTGCCAGCAGCGTCTGTGTGAAGACGTAGTTAAAGGCGCCTATCCCCAGGAACGAGATGACGACCGCCTGATTGACCGCCCGCCCGACGCCCTCGGCACCACCGGACGCTGACATGCCCTTGTAGCAGCAGACGATCGCGATGATCGCCCCGAACATCGTGCACTTCAGAACCGACCCCCACAGGTCAGTGACCGAGGAGTTCGAGAACAACGTGTTCCAGAACGGCCCCGCCGAACCGCCGCTGACCAGCTCGATCAACACCCAGCACCTGCAGGGCATCCAGCTCCTCCCGGACCTTGCGCGCTCCGAGGTCCGCGGTGATCGCGGTGCCCGCCACACCCGCGACGACGATCGAGGTGATCAGCGGGCCGATTTCGCGGATCGCAGCCAGCACGAAGACACCCCCCAGACGGTCCAGCGCACCGAACAGCACCAGGAAGTTGGACGCCTGGAGCCCCGGCGCCCCGTAGCAGATCGCCACGGTTGTCACCAACAGCGGGAACCACACCAGCCGCAGCGAAAGCAGGAACTGCGAGACGAGCTCACCGCCGTACGGATACGGTGGACGCACGGCAGACAGGACCGTTTTGCCCGTGAGGATCGTCATGTCCCCGACTTCCTCCACAAGGTGCCGTGGCGACTGCACCACGCCCTCCACGAGCGGCCGCCAGTCAAATCGGGGATGCTCGGCCGTCGCCATCTTTCACTACCAGCGCAACGTTTGCGGCGGCCAGGAGGGGAGCGAGCCGCCCACCCCGATCGCCAGCATTCTCTTCTCCGTACTCGTCATCAGGTTTGCTGACGGGGACGGTCCGCGTTACCGCGCAAGCTCGGCGGTGTCGATGACCCACTCATCGAGTATTCCCCTCACCGTTGAAGCGGATCTGGAGCACGTACTTCATGGTGAGTCTCCTCGCGGCCGGGGCCCTTGCTTGCAGTTAGTGGCCTAACTAACATAGCAGAGCCCCGTAGGCCGCGCTGACCCCGATCTGGTCACGTTTCCCCCTTTCACCACCTCGTTTAGCTGTGGCTTCGATGGCGCCGCGAGGGTTGGCCGGAGCTCTGCCTCGATGCGTCGGCGTGAGCGGCCTGCGCGTTGGCGGCGTGGTGATGGTTGGGCGGCGTCGAGGCCGAGGGGTGCGTCAGCCGGCCGCTGCTGCGGGAGCCGGGTCGCCGCTGCGGGCGGCCACGGAGTGCTCGCGGCTGTCCCGCGAGGAGATCAGCACGAAGGCCAGGATCGCACCGGCGACGGCGAAGCCGGCACCGATCAGGAACGCTCGGTCGAAGCCCTTGGTCAGGGCAACGGAGGCGCTGTGGACTCCAGAGTGGAGGAGGTTCTGGGTGGGCCGAGCACGTCAGCGGCGTATGAGCCTCCCGGCGCGGGCACTCGCGAGAACCAGACCAGGCCGCCGGCGATCAGTAGCAGCCCGGCGATCAAGGTCGGCTTGAACCCGATCCGCGTGACCAGCCGGGACGCGACCCCGGCCGAGATGAAGATTCCGACCGCCAGCGGCAGGTACGAAAGTCCCGTCTTGATTGGCGAATAGTGCAGGACGTCCTGGAGGTACAGGGAGATGAAGAAGAACATCGAGAACAACGCCATGCCGACGAGCAGGCCGACGAGGTTGGCACCGCGCAAGGTCCTCAGCCGGAAGATGGAGAACGGCATCAGCGGGTGACGCTGGCGGCTCTCGATTGTCAGGAACGCGACCAGTAGGATCACGGCGCCGCCGATCTCGAGCAGCGTCCGCGAGGATCCCCAGCCGACGTTGGCGGCGTCGACGATCGCGTAGACGAGGAGCGACAGGCCGACGGTGACGGCGACGGCACCGGGGAAGTCGAATGTGCTCGCTCCATCCTCGGCGCGACTCTCGACCAGCGTCCGGGGGGCGAGCGCCGCGGCGGCGATCCCGATCGGGACGTTGACGAACAACACCCAGCGCCAGCCCAGGCCGCTGGTAAGAATCCCACCGAGCAGCACGCCGGCGGCACCCCCGGCGCCGACCGTCGCCCCCCACACGCCCAGCGCGCGATTGCGCTCGGCGCCTTCGGCGAAGGTCGTGGTGAGGATCGACAGCGCTGCGGGCGAGACGATCGCGGCGCCGAGGCCCTGCAGCGCGCGGGCCGCGATCAGCCACTCCTCGGATTGGGCGACTCCGCCCGCGAGCGAGGCGGCCGAGAACAGCACGAGCCCGAGCATGAACATCCGGCGGCGTCCGAGCAGGTCGGCCATCCGGCCGCCCAGCATCAGGAAGCCGCCGAAGGTCAGTGTGTATGCGTTCACGGCCCAGGAGAGGTCGGTGCGCGAGAACTGCAGCGCCCGCCCGATGGACGGCAGCGCGACGTTCACGATCGAGGCGTCGATCACGATCACCAACTGCGTCATCGCCAGCAGCAGCAGCGCGAGGTTCTTCGCGCGGGGGGTATTGAGGGAGGCCGTCTGGAGCTCGGTTATCGGATTCATTGGAAGCTGACGTCCCGGGTGTTTAGGGTCAGGACACGGCTCGGTCCGGAACCGCTCCGGGGGCGGACGCTTCGCCGCGGGTGGCGAGCACTCCGCTGGATCGGCTCGCTGGCTTGAGACACGTCACGAGTCAGACTTCCGGTCTTCGTGGACGCCAGGTCTGTCGCCGCGTCTCCCGGAACGTCGCGACACACCTGCCTTGGAGAACGGGAGCTGGTCGTAGCGGAACGATCGGGAACACGCACGGAGCAATCACGAGCGACGTGCCGGAGGCCACCGTCATGGTCTCGGTGGCCACGGCTCTGCAACCGCCACCACCCAACCCGATCCTTCTGCGCGCGAAGGATCTCCCGTTCGATCGATGTTGCCTGTGCCAGCGACGCTGCGTACATGGTTTCAGAACTGCGTCGCGCCGCCGTCGACGACCAGGTCGACGCCGTTGGTGAAGCTCGCCTCGTCCACTTCGATGATCGGGGTGTCGACCGGGCCCGGGCTCACAACGTTGACGCGGATGTTGCGCCCCTTCAGGTCTGCCGCCCACGTGCGGGCGAACGACCGTACTGCGGCCTTGCTGGCCGAGTAGGTCGTGAAGGCCGGCACGCCGCTCAGGTGCGCAGTCGAGGAGATCAGCACGATTGACCCGCCGTCCCGCAGCAGCCCTAGAGCCTTTTGAGCCAGGAAGAACGTGCCACGGGCGTTGATCCCGAAGGTCTTGTCGAATTGCTCGGGCGTGACGTGCTCGAGCGTTACAGGCTCGATGAACCCGGCGCTGGAGACAATGACGTCGAGCCCGCCCTGCTCCGAGCGGACCGTCGCAAACAGACGATCGAGATCGTCCAGGTCGGCCAGATCGCCCTGCACTGCGGTCACGTGGTGACCGATTGTCGCGACAGCCTTGTCCAGCTCGGACTGCCGTCGGCCGGTGATGAACACGTAGCCGCCCTCGGCGACGAATCGCTGTGCTGTCGCTAGGCCGATCCCGCTGCTGCCACCGGTGACCAGCGCGACCTTGCCGTCAAATCTCATCGGGCACCCCCTTTGCGTTGAAGCGGATCTGTGTGTAGTTCATGGCGGTCTCCTTATCGGTGTGAGGTGTGCGCGTACGACGGGTGCTTGCGGTCAGGACACGACCGGGTCCGGCGCCGCTCCGAGCGCGGGCGCGGACTCCTCGCCGCGGGTGTTCGTGGCGCGTAGCGCGATGACGGCTGCCGCGGCCAGGAAGATGCTGGCGGCGAGTAGCGCGCGTTGGAATCCCGACGTGAGCGCGTCTGCTCTTGCGACGTGGGCCACGAGCAGGTGGTGGGTGCGGGACGTGGCGAGCGCGGAGAAGATCGCGAGTCCGAGGGCGCCACCGAGCTGCTGTGAGGTGCTGACCAGCGCGGCGGCGAGCCCGGCCTTGTCTGCTGGCACACCGGCGTTTGCCGCCGTCTGAACGCTCACCAACACGGCCCCGAGGCCGAGCGACATGATCACAAGGCCGGGTAGGAGATCGGGCAGGTAGGAGCCATGGACGGGGACGCGCGAGAGGTAGTAGATGCCGCCGGCGGCGACCAGCGAGCCGGCGATGATCACCGGCCGCGTGCCGATGCGGACGAACAGTTGGGAGGAGATGCCGGCGGCGATCCCGAGGCCGAGGGTGACCGGCAGGTACGCTGACCCCGCTTGGATCGGCGAGTAGCCGAGCACGTTTTGCATGTAGAGGGTGACGAAGAAAAACATCGAGTAGAAGCCCGCGATCGCGATCATCTGGGTGACATTCGCCGCCGCGAGCCCCTTGATGCGAAAGATCGAGAGCGGGGCCAGCGGGTTTCGGTGGCGCTGCTCGTTGATCACAAACGCGCCAAGCAGCGCGAGTGCGCCGGCGAGCTCGCCGATCGTGCGGGCCGCACCCCAGCCAACGTCGGGCGCCTTCACGATCGCGTAGACCAGAAGCAGCATGCCGCCGGTCGCGAGGATCGCCCCGGTGGTGTCGAAATTTGCAAACCGCGCGCGGCGCCGGTCTCCAGCAATAAGCCGGAATGCCCCGACGAGCAGCAGCGCGCAGAAGGGCAGGTTGACGAACATCACCCAGCGCCACCCGGGTCCCTGAGAGAGCACGCCGCCGAAGAACACTCCGACGGCGGCGCCAAGGCCGGCCATCGCACTCCAGGCGCCGAGCGCCTTGTGACGGTCGGTGCCCTCGCTGAACGTCGTTGTCAGGATCGAGAGCGCCGCCGGGAACATCATCGCGGCGCCGAGACCCTGCGCGAGGCGCGCGCCCACCAGCATCGCCTCGCTGCCGGCAAGGCCGCCGACGAGCGAAGCGAGCGCAAACAGCGACGTTCCCGCGACGAGGATCCGGCGTCGGCCGAGCAGGTCGGCGGCGCGGCCCCCGAGCAGCATGAAGCCGCCATACGTGAGCAGGTAGCCGCTGACCACCCATTGCAGGCTCTGAACCGAGAAATGCAGGTCGTGTCGGACCGAGGGAAGCGCGACGTTGACGATCGACCCGTCGAGGAAGTCGAGGAATGCGACCACGCACAGCAACACCAGGGTGAGTTTGCCGCGACGACTAGCGAGGAACGACGACTGAGGGACTGATGCGACTGCTGCGACTGATGCGGCCATGCAGGCCTCCTCCTGAAAGTCTGAGTTAGTGGCCTGACTAACCTAACACAGACGCTCCGCGAAGGCCGCTATCCTTTCAGTGAGATGTCTGACTCAAATAGCAGCGGTGGTGGCGGGCTCGGTGTCGACGTAAGGGATGGGCGACCCGTGCCCGACAAGCGCCAGCGGCTGGTCGATGGTGCGCGCTTGGTCCTACACCAGCAGGGGGTCGAGAAGACGACTCTCGCGGACATCGCGCAAGCGGCCGACGTGCCCGTGGGCAACGTCTACTACTACTTCAAGACCAAGGACGAACTCGTCCAAGCAGCGATCGACTCTCATGCGCACGACATTCAGACGATGCTCGCGTCGTTCGATCGCCACCGCACCCCCCAGGCACGACTGAAAGCCCTCGTGCGCGCGATCACAGATCAGCGCGAGCTAGCGGCGCGGTACGGCTGCCCCGAGGGGACGCTGTGCTCGGAGCTCAGCAAGCGCGACGACGACGTCGAGCGCGCCAGCGCGATCCTCATGCAGCTCATGATCGACTGGTGCGAGCAGCAGTTCCGGTCGATGGGCAGACGCGACGCGCACGACCTCGCCATGGCGCTGATCGCCTCCTACCAGGGGATCGCCCTGCTGACAAACACGTTCCGCGAACCCGAGCTCATGGTTCGCGAGGCACGCCGCCTAGACCGCTGGATCGACTCGCTGGCTAAGCCACCCGACGAGCCAGGGCTTCCGGCCTTGGCGGCCACCAGGTCTGTCGCCGCCTGAATCCAACACCGCCGACACCAAGGACGCCAGGCAGATCAGGTTGTCCGCGAAAAGGCGTCCACTCCCGTGGATGCCCGCCCGGGAATTTCGTGGAACAACCGTAGAACCGCAGCGCTAGAGCCAAATTTCGCTCTGGCGCAGCAAGCGGCGAACGGGTCTCGAACCCGCGACCTCAAGCTTGGGAAGCTTGCGCTCTACCAACTGAGCTATCGCCGCGCGACCCTGAAATCTAGCGGCCCAAACCGGGGACCGACCAGGCGAGCGACGAGGCCAAGCCGGCGTGTGGGGCTTGGAGGCGAGGCGCATCGCCTCCTCGAGGCCACCGATCTCGCGGTCCAGCACGGCTCGCGTCGCCTCTGGCGTGACGTCGAGCGGTGCCACCCCGGTGCCGCCGCTGGTGAGGATCAGCGCGCAGCGGCGTTGCTCCGCGAGTTGGCGCAGACGGATCTCGATCGAGCGGCGGTCGTCGCTGAGGATCTCCTCGCTGAACACCTCGAGGCCCAGCTTCTCCGCCAGCGCCCTCAGGCGCGGACCGCTCTCGTCGGTCCCCCGCCCGGCGGCCTTCGAGGTGCTGATCGTGAGCACCGCCGCGCCGTTTGGCCGCCCCCGTTCGACCATCGGCGCGTCCTCGCGGGGTGCCTTTCGTCGCTCGGCCCCGGCCCGCCCCGCGCCGGCGCCTCCGAGGGGCTCCACGCCGCTCGCTCCTCCGCCGTCCTCCCGGTTGTAGTCGCTGCGTCCCCCCCGCTTCTCGAGCAGCACGACCTGCTCGATCTCGATTCCCCGCTCGAGCCCCTTGACCATGTCGTAAACCGTCAAGGCAGCGACCGACGCTGCCGTCATCGCCTCCATCTCCACGCCCGTCTCGGCCGTCGTCCGCGCTTCCGCCTCGATCGTCACCACACCCGCGTCCGCATCGACGCCCGCCTCCACCTGCCGCGGCCGCCGCCGTCATCCGCAGCCGCGCGCGCGCACGCGCACTGCGCCGCGTTGCCGCCTTCGCCCCGACGTCCACCATCCGAGCGCGGCCCTCCTCGTCCAGGTGCGTGAGCCTCTCGCTCATCCGCCGTGCCTCCTCAGCCCCGCCTCGGAGGCCTCGTCGCGGACGTCCTCCTCATCGCTCAGGCGGGGCATCGAACCCTCCAGCCAGCCGCCCTCGCCCTCGCCCCGGTCCTCGCGCTTCCAGATCGGCGCCTGCGCCTTGATCTCGTCGATCGCCTCGCGCGCACCGGCGAATGCTTCCTCGCGGTGCCCCGCGGAGACCGCCACGATCACGCTCGCCTCGCCCAGCCCCACTCGTCCTGTGCGGTGCTCGGCGACGGCCGCCTTTAGGCCGTGACGGGCCATACACCGCCGCAGGATCTCCTCGATCCGCGCCTGCGCCATCTCCGCATAAGCCTCGTACTCCAACGCCGCCACCTCCCTAGTGACGCCCTCGAAGATCACCACCGCTCCGGCCCCGGGATCATCGACCATCCGCCGCAGCCGCTCGCTGGACAGCGGCTCGGAGGTCACGAGCACGTGTGTCCGGATCCCCTCCTCGCCCCCCTCCGCCCCGCCGCTGACCGGCGGGATCAGCGCGAGCTCGTCCCCCGGGGAGAGCACCGTCTCGGCGTCCGCATACTCGCGGTTGACCGCCGCGCGCAAGGGCAGCCTCCTCACCAGCTCACCCAGCGGGAGGTCCTGCGCGAGCACTCCGAGTGCGTACTCGACCGTCGAACCCTGCGGGAGCCGCAGCTCCATCGAGCCCGTTCCGGCGCTTTCGCGAAGCATCGCGAACAGCCGCACCGTGACCGTCATGTCCTTCTCCTCCTTCTCCTCCTTCTTCTTCTTCTCCTCCTCCCTCTCCCCCTCGTCAATCACTCGCTCACTCCCCTGCACCCGCTCACGCCCTCGTCCATTCACGAAGGTGCTCGATCGGCACGCGCTCGCCCGCCTTGACCCCGGTCGAGTCGCTCGCGATCATCGCCAAGGCGTCCGC
>WNFI01691899.1_pt1 | contig 40047 bp, 36 predicted proteins | sample 5400471 | NCBI WGS metagenome assembly WNFI01 (sample SAMN13153348, study PRJNA577476) | soil metagenome | isolation source: 100 cm saprolite on Douglas fir-dominated hillslope | place: USA:California | collected 2013-09-17 | reverse complement strand
GCCTTTCATGCAAAATACGGCGCCGATGTTTTCTCCCTGTACCCGTTTTTATCTGCTGATTCGGCGCTCCGGCATCGGGCAGTATGGATTCCAGCCCTGGTCGGCCGGTCATTGCCGGGAGGAGCGGTTACCCGGGAAGCCTATGAGTCCCTGGTAAACCAAACATTGGATTCTCTCAGAAGGAACGGACCCTATGACGGCCTTTTTTTCGATATCCATGGGGCCATGAGTGTGGTGGGACTGGACGACCCGGAAGGAGACTTTATTATAAGGATCCGGAAAGTAGTCGGAAAAACAACGATCATCTCGACATCCATGGACTTACATGGCAACGTCTCCTGGCGGCTGGCGGAAAACACGGATCTGATCACCTGTTACCGGATGGCCCCCCATGAAGATGCTATGCAAACCAAAGAACGCGCTGTGGAGAACCTGGTGGACAGGATAGTGAGCGGAAAGGGCAAGCCCGCTTACAAAGCCTGGATTGCTATCCCTATCTTATTGCCCGGCGAAAAGACCAGTACAAGAATAGAACCGGCAAAGAGCGTTTATGCGGCAGTTGCACCCGCAGCTGCACAGCAGGGTATCATCGATGCCGCTATTTGGGTGGGCTATGCCTGGGCTGACGAACCGCGCAATCATGCCGTCGTGATGGTCACCGGAGATGATAAGGAGAAAGTAATGCAGACGGCCTCACAACTGGCCCATCGCTTCTGGGATGCCCGGTCCGGATATGCATTCGTGGCTCCCACAGGCACCTTACAAGAATCCCTCGATAGCGCTCTCGTAAGCCGTAAACATCCTTTCTTTATCAGCGACTCGGGCGATAACCCTACTGCCGGAGGCGCCGGTGACGTAACCTGGACATTACGTGAAATATTGGCCCGCCCCGAATTCAGAACGGCGGAAGGACCTTCTCTTATTTATGCCTCCATTCCCGGCCCGGATCTGGTGCAGAAAGCGATAGCCGCCGGAGTGGGCGGACAGGTAGACGGGTATGCAGGCGCCAAAGTAGATGCCCGCTTCGCTCCTCCCGTTCGGATCGAAGGAACCGTAGAATCCATCGAACGGGGTGATAAGGATGCTGAAGTGGAAGTGGCCGTCCGCGTTGGAAGCATTCATATCATTGTCACTCAAAAACGCAAGCCCTACCACAAGGAAATTGATTTTACCCGGCTGGGCCTTAACCCCCGTAAATCGGATATCGTGATCGTCAAGATCGGTTACCTGGAACCGGAACTTTATGCCATGAAGGCGGACTGGATCCTGGCGCTGACACCCGGAGGCGTTGACCAGAACCTGGAACGGCTTCCCTATAAGAGGATCCGGCGGCCCATGTTCCCTTTTGACAAAAACATGCCGGACCCGGACCTTTCAGCCAGGATGGTACCCTCCTCCGATAAATTATAAAAGGCCTACCCTCAACAAGACCAACTTACCGGTATGAAACAACTCCACAACGGAGTGGTGATCCTCGGCAAAATATCCAGGCCTTCGCTCACCCTCTTCCTGCCACCGAAAGACAAAGCAAATGGAGCGGCTGTCATCATCTGTCCTGGCGGAGGCTACTGGGTAGAAGCAGTCGACCTGGAAGGATCGGACGTTGCAAAGAAATTCACGAAGATGGGCATCACGGCGATCGTCCTGAAATACCGGATACCCAGCGATGAGACCATGATCGACCGGGAGATAGGAGCTCTTCAGGATGCGCAGCAGGCGATCAAGACCGTTCGCGAACGGGCAAAAGACTGGAACATCAACCCCTCCCGGATCGGGATTATGGGCTTTTCCGCAGGGGGGCATTTAGCGGCGAATGCAGGAACCCATTTTGCAAAAGCGCTTATTCCCAATAAGGAAAACACCAGCCTGCGGCCCGATTTTATGCTGCTCATCTATCCGGTCATCACCTGCCAGAGCCCTTTCGGTCATCAGGGCTCCTGTGAACAGTTGATCGGACAGCATCCCACGCCGGAAAAAATAAAGGAAGTTTCCAACGAACTACAAGTTACGGATGCTACCCCTCCTGCCTTCCTGGTTCATGCCAGCGATGATACGGCAGTACCACCGCAGAACAGCATCTTTTTTTACCTGGCTTTACAGGAACACCATATTCCGGCGGAATTACACCTCTACCAGCGCAGCGGCCATGGTTTCGGCCTGCATCTGAAGAATACCAAAGAAGAATGGATAGAGCGGTGCAGGAACTGGCTGGAAGGCAATGGCTGGTTAAAAAGAAATTAAGTCGCCTACCCATACAACTCCTTAACGGTGTCGGATTGCCAAAACTGTTTGGATCCTACCTCCATAATAGTCAACCGGCCCGAAGAGCCTCCTCCTGTATCCATATTATAGATATTAACAGCTTTCATAGGTTGGCAGTCCACGGTAGGGGTATGACCTATGAATATTTCATTAAAGCTGGTTGCCGTTCGGAATTTTTCCTCATCCGAACGCCCGGCCTCGTACGACAAAGCGTCTGCCCATAACTCCCTATCCCAATAATAGATCCCGGGCCGCTGCCCTTTAAAGGTGAGATGCCTGTCAAAGCCACCATGTACATAGCAGTTATTACATTCATCAATATAATAAAGGTGCTGACCCAGGAAAAATTGCCGGTGAGTTTCCGGAATGTCAGCAGGGTTTAATGCTGTTTTATAGCCATTCCCCGAACGGAATAGTTTGTTCTCTTTACCGATAAGCCGCAAATACGACCGGGCAGTGGCAACGCCTCCCAATGTCCATTGTGCCGGATGATATCCCGTAAGAATGTAATCATTCAACCAATCATCATGGTTGCCCTTAATGGCAATCAGGTTCGGGATCTTCGACAATATCTCTATACATTCATATACTTCACTAAAACCATCTGCTATATCCCCTAATTGGATTAATTGGTCCTGATCCTTGTCGAATCCGGATCTTTCCAGGCATTGTTGTAATGCCTTAGACCTTCCATGTATATCACCTATTACAAATGTCCGCATGATAGATTCACTTTTGAGTTAAATCTTTTACTCTTTCAGTATGTTAGGTTGGAAGGTGTGCTTCGGATCTGCTATCCTTTTAGCACAGCAAAGAGAGGATGCATTGTATCGGAGTAAAGATAAAAAAAGGCGCCTCATTGACACCTCTGATTTTATTTGATAAAGATATCTTTAGGAGCCAGATGTTTCGGCTTGTTGCAAATACTTTTTAGCCTTCTCGACTTTCTCGGGAAACAAAACTCTGTTTTTAAGCTTTGCAGCAACCAAAGACAATAGCCCGGATTTGGAAACTGTAACTAGTTTCTTATCTATTTTTCCTTTGGAGTTCATATCTTCAAATGAATACAAAGATAAAAAAGAATTATTTTCGAAAAAATTAATTGATGTACTTATAAAGCAGGTCCTACCGTCCTTGGTTATTTACTAAATTTATTACATTTGTCTTTATTTCACATCGCAATACTTAAAATATATGAAGAGTACCCTGCTTGTACCTGTGATCCTGCTTGCTGTAAATTCCATATGTTCAGCCCAGGCGCCCTTGCCTTCCTCCGCAACCGTAATGCAACAAGCTTTTTCCCAGGCAAAAAAAGAACACAAGCAGGTATTGCTCTTATTTTATGCTTCCTGGTGCGGCTGGTGCAGAAAAATGGAAGCGTCGATCAACGATGCGGAATGCAAGAAACTATTCAATGACAATTATGTGATCACTTATCTGGATGTCCTGGAGAACCAGGGAAAAGAGAACCTGGAAAACCCCGGATCGATGGACCTGTTAAGGAAGTACAAGGGCGAAAAGGCCGGCCTTCCCTTTTGGGTGATAGTAGATGCCAAAGGCAACCTGCTCGCTGATTCTCAAATACGACCTTCCGGCGCAGGGCTCGATGCTCCGGGAAACAATACTGGCTGCCCGTCCCAGCCCAATGAAGTAACGTATTTCGCCGGCGTCTTAAAAACTACTTCTAAACTTACTGAAGAACAATTATCGGTGATCGAAAAACGTTTTTTAAAAAACCAGTAGCCGCATCCGATAGAAGACCTACGAAGAAGACTTTCTTCGCCAGATAAAACCGTCAATGACATAATGCGTCACCTGCGGCAACGCCAGCAATGGCACCGCCACCACCAGCCAGTTCCCGTGCAGCCTTCTGCCCACAAAGTGGAAAACCGAAAAAAGACTCACATGCTCTTTCCAGACCGTCATATCCCAGAGCCCCTCTTCCAAATAGGCGAGTAAGAAGATGATGCCCAGGAAAAGAAGAATGCCATACCGGCTGAAGACCTTCCGTAAAAAAAGGCTGCCGGCTCCCCCCCCGGTCACCCCTCCGCCAATCGCCCCGGGGTCCAGCCGGGAGCCGCCCCATTGCCGTTCTCCATACAGCCAGATCAGCGCCATATAGGGGATCCCGTGACTTACTACATTCAGCAGGGTGAAGGCCATATCCCCATTGAAGTAGACGATCCCGAAATACCAGGAAAGGATCGTCCCCGTCAGGATCGCGACCCGGGGAATATTGATAGCCCGGTTCTGGTAAACCGACCACAACTCGCGCACCACATAGAGCAACAGCATCGCATAATAGAGTAGGGTGGCGATATCCAACAGCCCGCCGGACCGGAATCTAAAAAAATCATCATCCACAAACCAATTGAAATTTCGCGGCTCTCCGAGATGCCAGTAGAGTAGGGGATAGATCGTCGCATAATAAATGGTGAAGGTATCTGTCCAACGGACCCAGGCCGGAGCCTTTTCCTCCCGGCTGTAGATCCGCAGGAACCCATATTGCTGACGGATGAAATGAAATACGGCCAGGTAAGCCAGCAAACGCCAGAATAAGAGACCGCCCTGCCAATAGAGCAGCATACCTGCGATGAAACCGATCAAAGGAATGAAGATCAGGGGCTGCCTGTATTTCCGGAACAACCGCGGGTCAAGGTACGTGCGATACAAAGTGCTGTAGACATGAGCCACATCGATCAGCAGGATCAGGATCACCCAGCCAGTGGCGGGGATGCTGTCGTCGTCCCTGAACAAGGCCGGGAAGGCGGCGATAAATGCCAGGCTTAGGAAAGGGGGCAGCAGGATAAAAGCCGTCTCTATCCGCGGGCGACCGATCCAGGGCTGTCGGAGACCACCGCCCGGCCGCTGCTGCAAACGCGCGCCGGCTTCTTCTGCTATGGATGTCTTTGCTCTCATGCACTACCTTTTTCCCAGGATTTTATTGGCAGCCTTGATCCCCTGGTAGAATGCTTCCTCGAAGATACTGATACCCGCCAGATCGGTATGCGCGAAATGAATACGATCATTATACGATTGCTGCAGCGTCTGCCTGCCCCCGCCATAGATCCATCCGGGCCTGGGTTGGGCCATGGCATGTCCCCATACCATAAGGTCGACGCGTTCGGTTCGCTGTTCGATATCCGGATGCACTTTCCGCAAGTCATCGAAAATGAGCCGGACCCACTCGGCATGGCTGCGTTGCAGCGCATTCTTCCGGGCGGCCACAGGATCTTCGTTCGTGAGCGGTAAATAATAGGTCAGCACCTTTTTTTCTTTTAACTGTTGCACCTGCTGATGAGTAGCCTCCACATAACCCAGCGACTCGCTGTCGAAAAGCACATTATCCCAGCTGAGAGGCGCCCCGCTGCGCTCTTCCAGTTCCCCCACCGTCATATTCGCAACCATCCAGGGAGTATAGTGCATTTGTTCTTTTACGATCCGTTCGCGTTCGGGGCTCACCGACAGGAGCCGGTTGGCGACAAACTGCGGCACAGCGATAATAATATGTTTTGGCCAGATGGCTTTTACTTCCTTCGTAAGCGTATCATAATACCGTACTTCCATATTCCCCGGTGATGGATTCAGCTTTACCACCAGCGCATTCGGCTTCAGACAGTCATCGATGGGTTTACTTAGCTGCTCCACCAGCCATCCATTGCCCTGCGGCCAGGTCAGCACATCATAATGCTTCGCATTCGAGCCGGTCCCTTTCCGGCAGGCAAAGTAATGGATGCCCGCCCATGCGCTGATGGCTTCATACCGGGTGCCGAAATCATCGCGGGTGCAATAGTTGACATACCATTGCAGATAGGAACTGTGATAATTATTTTGTTGCAGCCAATCCTTCATCGTCAGCTTGTCCAACACCGTATAGACGGCATCCTTGCTGGATCTGTCCACCGGAATGGAAAAAGCCGGCAGCCCGTCGCTCCCGTTCGCCTGCCGGAACTGGTCCATCTGCTGCAGGAAACGGTTTATCTCAGCCTGATCTTCCAAGGGAAAACCCGCACGGGGGATCAGACCATCCTGCCAGCGGCCATTTATATACAGGCGCTCCTGCGGATCAAAACAAAGGAAATATTCATTATAAACCGGCAGCCCCTTCTCATCCCGGCCGGTGATCACCCCCGACTCTTCCAGGAATTGCCCGTACTCGGTCAGGTTATTATTAGGAATGGGGACATAATGCGCTCCCCAGGGATAGGCGGATACCGCATTCCTCCCGCAGGCTGCATTGCCTCCCACCTGCTTTTCAAGATCCAGCACGCATAGATCATGGATACCGTTCCTCTTCAGCCAGCGGGCTGCCGACAGACCGCTGACACCTCCCCCGATGATGGCCACCTCACAGGCAAACCCGCTGACGGGCTCCCCGAAATGGCCATCGCGCAGCAGATGCCCCACCGAAGCGGAGGCGCCTACGATCTCCCCCGGAACAGGTCCTTTGACGGTACAGGCCTTTGAAAGGAGGCCGATTCCCGTTAGCGCTGAAGATAGCTGTATGAATTCCCTTCTTTGCATAATCGATCGTTGCAGCTTTTATGGATCTCACCGATCCGGTCTTATTGATCCAGGTAACTATTCCATTCCTGTTCGAAATAATCCACCAATACCTGGTTGTCCAGCCGGTTGACAGCCAGTGGCTGATGGGCCTTCATATCTTCCGGAAAGCTGAGCATTTGCCGGAGCACATCCTGGTTGATATAACGGGTGCCTGCCGGAAAAGAGTCGGGGAGCCGGTAATCGGGCTGCAGGGTCGCCATCGTATACCCCCATTCCCCGAAGGACGGTACATAATTATGATACGGTATCGTATGGAAGCCTACGGCTTTCAGCGTTTCATTCACGCACCAGAAACTTTTCGGGGCCACAAAGGGCGACGTGCTTTGGATAACGGCGACCCCCTGTGGCGACAGCGCTCTTTTCACCAGCTGGTAAAAAGAATAACTGTATAACTTGCCGATAGAGAAATTAGAGGGATCCGGGAAATCGATGACGGCGCAATCGAAAACCTGGCGGTTTGCCCGCAGCCAGACAAAAGCGTCCTGGTTGTAGATCTTTACCCGGGGATCATGAAAAGAGGAATGGTTGAGCTGGCGCAGAACGGGCTGTGTGCTGAACAGCTTCGTCATCGAAGCATCCAGGTCCACCAGGGTGATACTCTGCACGGAAGGGTACCGGAGGATCTCCCGGACGGCCAGTCCGTCTCCTCCTCCCATCACGAGGATCTTCCGGGGGGCGTGGGAGGCCAGCATGGCAGGATGCACCAGGGCCTCATGGTAGCGGTATTCATCCGCGGAAGAGAACTGCAGGTTGCCATTCAGGTATAATTTCAATTCTCTTTTGTTGCGGGTGATAACGATGCGCTGGTAAAGAGAAGACGTGGAATAGATGACGGGCTCGTTGAAGACCAGGCTTTCGCTGAAATTCATAATGCGGGTGGAGAACAGGAAGGCGATTGCCTCGGCCAGTAAGAAGACGATGGCCATCACCTGCAAACGTACCCTCCCGGGGACGCTGGCGCGGCTCCGGTGCAGCAGCCACCATCCCACGCAGGTATTCAGCATGCCGAAGAACAGGGAGGTCCTGATCAGGCCCAGATAGGGGACCAGCAGGAGCGGGAAGATCAGAGAGGCCAGCAGCGCTCCCACATAGTCGAAAGTGAATACCCGGCTCACCAGGTCCTTGAATTCTATCTTATCCTTCAGGATCCGCAAAAGGATCGGGATCTCCAGGCCCACCAGCAGACCGGTTATAAAGACGAGCGCATAAAGAATGATACGGAAGGAGGCCGCCACCGGGAAGGTAAGGAAGAGGATGGCAGAGCTGAAGCCGCCGATCAATCCGACCAGCAGCTCTATCTGTATAAACCATTGAAGCAGGTTGACCCCGAAGAATTTCGACAGGTAGGAGCCCACTCCCATGGAAAAGAGATAGACGCCGATGATAGTGCTGAACTGAGTGATGCTATCTCCCAATACATAACTGGCAAGAGTGCCCGCCACCAGCTCATAGATCAACCCGCAGGTGGCGATGACAAAGACCGCGGTCAGTAACAGCCATTGCGCGCTGTTGCTTTTTGAATAGTACTCCGGATTATTTGTGTCCTGTTGGTCCGCCATAGTATCCTCGTTGCTGATTACCTGAATAACTAAATATCCTTCTTCCTGAATAATCGGTATAAGACATCCAAAAGGTCAGGCCCGTCGCAATGACGATAAACCAGCGGAAGGGATACCAGGTCGAACCGGAGTTGAATGGATTCATTTTGATGCTTTATAAGGTGAATATTTACTGCCTCCCCATCTTCGTTTTTCCGTATACCGGAGCCTGAGATAACTGATGACGGGCCATAACAGCAAGAGTCCTGAAAAAATGAGCAGGTTCCGGTGCGTTGGCACATCGTTGGTCACGGTCAATGAGAACTGCTGCAGACCGTTCCAGCTCCCATTGGTCGTATCCCGCTCTGCCTGGATCCGCAGGAAATAAGTCCCGGACGGAATACCGTTCAGGTAGGCCGTTTCGGTAGCGCTCCCTTCGCTCCAGCTATCCCCGTCATCATACCCGTGATAATATTGCACCAGTTGCTCCACGTGGTATTCCTGCCCGTTGCCGTTATTGACCAGGGAGGCTTCCAGATCCAGCCAGCTATTGTCGACCGGGGCGTTGATATCGAATTTAAGGTTGCTGCTCCATTTGGTCAGATCGAATTTAGAGGACACGAAAGTCGTCGTGGCGGAAGAATCTCTCAGCAAAATATCCTGGTTAAGGAGAACCTTATTCTGCTTGCCGAGGCCGATCAGCCAATGTACACAGACAAGGACGGCTACAGCGATCAGGGTCACCTTGACCAGCTTACTCAGGCTCATATATCCTTTGGGGTCCAGGACACCCATTTCGGTCTTGGGCGGAAGCTCGGCCGAGAAGGCCGCCGCCAGCTCTTTGTGATCCTGGTGCTCGGCCAGGAACCAGTTGATCCCCTCCGCCGTGCTCTTCTCATAGATCCACATGCGGGGCGGAGCAATGAATTCCGAAGAGAGGGCGGTCGTATCGTCATAGATATTAAAGGGGAATTCCCCGTCCGCATCCAGGATATTGATACCGTATGAGTTATAGAGTTGGAACTCGTCTCCTTTGTAGTAAATAGAAATCGGATCTTCTTCAGGAAGTACTGGATAATTACCCTGCTCCCGGGCATAGAGCCAGTTGCCTGCATACTCGCTGAGAAAGGCATATCCCTCCGCCCGGTTGTAGAGCACATATTCCGCCCATTTGGATCGATCGGCCGTAGTATCCTGCTTCAACGTATATCCGATGACTTCATAGGATATACCTTTCACAATGCCTACGGCTCCCAATGGAATGGAAAGCTGGTTGGCATTGGACTTGTCTTTTCCTGTGGGCTGGAATTCCTTGCCGGGCTTAAAGAACATCCTCGTTCCGCAGGTAGAGCAGGAGCAGCTTTGCGCATACGGAAAGGTCTTCACCAATATCGGTTTATGGCAGCTCGCACAGCTGACTTCTTTGGGGACGACCGGTCCTTCGTTGAGGCCTTCCAGTTGCAGGGAGGGATAGTCCGTATAATGGAGCTCATAGCCCACCAGGTAACGAGGTAAAAATTCCAGGATCTCGAAATGCCGGCCCTTTGTTGAAGAGAGATCGAAGATCGGGAACTGATCGGTGCATTCGGGCATCCACACTTCTCCTTCAACCTCGTACTTCCAGCAGGTATCCTTACGTTGCAGGAAACAGTCGTCTTCCAGGAACAGGTCGATCCTACCGGTCTGCTTAAGGCCCTTGAGCTCATCGATGTCCGGTACTTTGTCAAAAGTGATGCGCCGCATGATCGCATACATGCCATAGCCTTCGGTCAGCAGAGCCAGGGATCGATCCTCGAAAAGGACCGTCCAGTAATTAAATACGGATTCGTCCAGCCAGCAGCGGAAGCGCCCCAGGACTTCGAATTTTAGCTTTTCGAAGACCCCCTTGCTGCCGACCCTCAGCCAGTCATGGTGATCCTGGAGGATATACGCAGGTTTTACGACCAGGTCGTCGCTCTCGAGCCTGTTCAGGACCTGTCCGCAGGAACAGACGATCAGCCGGGTGTTCTCGCTCCGGTAGGTTACCGGCCGGGAGCAGGCAGGACATTGATAGATTCCGGTTACTTTACCCATAATCAGCGTTGAAGGATTTGTTCCTGTAAAATATCCGCTCCGAACCAGCATATAAAAGCCTGGTAGAGAGACTGGACAGTGCCATCATTATTCCTTTCGTAATTGCTCAGGTAGATATCCAGGTTCACCCTCCCGAATTCCGGCCAGGTATGCACCGAGATATGGCTCTCGCTCAGGCAAATGACAGCCGTAAAGCCGGCCGGGGAGAAATTATGATAGACCTCTCCCAGCTTGTGTAAGCCATATTGAGTAATCCAGCCGTCCACGGCTGTTTTAAGCCCGTCGGATTTTTGCAGAAGATCTTTTTCATCCGTCGATAAGGAAGCAATAACATGTGAGCCCGGCAAATACTGCATAGGAGGGGTGACTGATTGATTGTAGAGGGGAAAATAAGAAAAAAATAGCTTTGGATTAAAAAAATACCAAACTCCGGGTATACATTATGAATAAACTGTATGAGTTCTGCCGGTTATTGTTTTGCGACGCTTACAAGAACCCTGGTTCCTTTTCCGAGATCACTCTGGATAGTTAATTGACCGTTTATCGAAGCGGCGCGTTCCCGCATCCGGGTCAGACCGGATTTCCGCGTTTGTTTATCGATTTCAAACCCTTTCCCGTCGTCATGAACAGTCAGTTGTATTTGGTCGCCGGCCTCTTCAATAAGGATCTTTACATGATTCGCCTGTGCGTGGAGCAGGATATTCATAAGCGATTCCTGGCAAATTCTAAATAGATCTATTTTGGTTTCTTCCGTCAGATTCGTCTCGTCATAGGCGCTTTCAAAACTGCAGGGGATCCCGTTCAAAATGGAGAACTCCTTACAATGCCAGTTTAACGTGGCGCTCAACCCAAGATGTTCCAACATATTCGGGCTGATGGAAAAGGAGATCCTCCGTATCGTTTTAATGAGTAGCCTGGAGATTCCTAACGCATGTTCGATCCTGCTTTTGGAAGAGAGTGGCCAGTCAGGTTCGCTATTATTGATGTATTCTATATCCATTTTCAATACCGAAGCCAATTGAGCCAGTTCTTCATGCAGTTCATTCGCCAGGTATTTTCTATCCTCTTCAATGCTGCTTTTAAAATGGGAAGTCAGGCTTTTAAATTTCTTGTACTTCTCCTCGATTTCCAGCTCTATTATTTTTCTTCCAGTAATATCTTTCGCAATGGCGAATACCACCTCCATGTCTGAAAAATAAATAGAGGTCCATTCGAGCCATACGATTCCTCCCGTCTTTGTTACATACCGGTTTTGAAAATTAAGCAGCGCCTTCCCATTCAATAACTCCGTTCTCTTTTGCAGGGTAAATTGCTTATCCTCCGGGTGCATAAAGGATGCGATGGGGCTGGCCATTAATTCCTTTTCGGTATATCCCAGTTTCTCAATAACAGCAGGGTTCACTTTTCTGAAAAATCCATCTTTGCCGGCTATACATACTAAATCGGGCGTCATTTCAAAAAAAACATCTATCTTAAACGCTGTTCCCTTCAAATTGCTCATGCGGTTGGTCGATTTCGGATTATAATTTTTAAACTCCCATAGGACTAAGGCGCTCAGTTGAGTATCGCGAATACTTTTATGTGTAATGTATTTAAATTTACAGTTTTATTCATAAAAAAATTGCTTTGCTCCAAAAACTCCGTTTAAGTAATATTTTCCATATATTTCTCCTTGTACAACAGCGCTAATGCTCTTTTTTTATAATTTAATCGGTATCTTACTTTGCTATTTTCCAATTAACTCTTAAAACTCCTAATTATGCCTGGACTTACTACACTTGGCGTCATTCATACGGCAATCAGTTTGGTTGCCGTAGCCTCAGGGGCCATCGCATTAATAAGACGCGACCATGAAATAACATGGAAGAACCTGGTCGGGAGGATCTATGTGATCGCTACTATTATTACCTGTGTCACCGGTTTCGGTATTTTCCAGCACGGCGGTTTCGGGAAACCCCATGTTTTAGGGATCATCACCTTGTTGGTGCTGGGCATCGCATTTGCTGCGGGCAATAAGACCAGGCTGTTCGGACGGTTATCTCCCTATGTTGAAACCGTTAGCTTTTCGATGACTTTCTTTTTCCACCTTATTCCGGGCATCACCGAGACTACAACGCGGCTTCCTTCGGGCGCACCGCTGGCGTCAGGCCCCGATGACCCACACATCCAGGCGGCCATCGGCGTGTGTTTTTTATTGTTTCTTGTCGGCGCCACGCTGCAGGTCCTTAAATTGAGGGCCAGGTCCCGGACCCTGCTTAGCGTATAATTGCCATTAAATTTATCCGGCCAACATCGGAAATCCCCCCTGTCACCCGTTCCGGGTAATGGAGAGGGGGGCAGATCCGGGGGCCTCTCTTATGAAGTTCATCTCCTGGCGTTATATTCTTTCGGGAATAACGATAGGAGACAATTTAATAATATGATTGGAGAATATTTCCTAACTTTCTAACGGTTTAGTCAGTTGGCCTATGTCAGGACGATTGTTGCGCCAGCTTATTCTTAACAAAATTGCTGAATAGTAATTTTTTGTTGTGATAAGTTTTTTGAAAGATAAGGACGATTGCGGCCCCTGTACAAATAGAAGGCCGGGTATCAAGCCAAAAAAAGCCATTGGCTTGTTTACAGGAATAGTGTTGACCTTACTACCCAAATGTCCTTTTTGTTTCGTGGCCTTTACCAGTACTGCCATGCTTTGCGGTCCGGGTAGCGCCGCCCACTCTTCCAGAACTTTTTCTTCTCTTCCTGCACTGTGCTTTACCGTCTTTTTCTGCCTCGTCATATTGCTGAGTATTTTTTTCAACTACCGGGATGCCCGGACCAGGTATGCCCTCGGTATTGCTGTACTGGGTGTGGCGCTGCTGATAGCCAGCGTTGCAGCCGGTGGCGGGGAGTTATGGTATTATTCCGGTGTCATGATCCTATTCAGCGGTGTCTGGCTGAACGGCAGCTTGTTATCGGTAGCGGGCAAAGTAAAAAAAGAATTCCTTAAACATAAAATAAAATAAAAATGATTGCTCAGGCTTTTAAATATGAAGCACCGGTAACCCTGGCAGAGGCGATCGGTCTGCTGCAGAAATACGGAGAAGAGGCAAAGATCCTATCGGGCGGCCACAGCCTTATCCCCATGATGAAGCTGCGATTTGCTTCACCGGAATACGTGATCGATATCAACAATATTCCGGGTCTTTCCCATATCACGGAGGAGGACGGGATCATGAAGATCGGGGCCCTTACCCGGGAAACGGACATCGAACACTCGGCGCTGCTCAAAAAACATTTTCCCATTTTCGCGGACGCCAGCAAATTGATAGCGGACCCGCAGGTACGCAACAGGGGTACCATTGGGGGGAACCTTGCACACGGAGATGCCGCCAACGATCATCCGGCTGTCATGCTGGCGCTGAATGCGACAGTCATCGCCACGGGTTCCGGCGGCAACCGGTCTATCCCCATCGATGAATTCTTCTTTGGGTTTTACCAGACAGCCCTGCGGCATGATGAGATCCTGACGGAGATAAGGATCCCGGTGCCGCCTCCGCGTACGGGAAGCGCCTACCATAAACTCGAAAGGAAAGTGGGCGATTATGCTACCGCAGGGGTAGCTGTTCAGTTGACGGAGAATGACCAGGGCATCTGCACCGCTGCCGGTATCGGGCTCACCAATGTCAACCCGGTGCCATTGCGGGCGACGAGGTCGCAGGAGGCCCTGACCGGCAAGCCGCTGACCGACGGGACGATCGCCCTGGCGGCACAGTATGCGGCCGAAGATTGCAGCCCCTCTTCCGACCTGCGGGGGAGTGAAGAATACAAGCGGGCAATGGTGGCCGTTTTAGTGAAAAGGATGATCCACAGGGCTATGGAGAGAATGAGGAAATAGGATACCCTGTCGCCGGGCCGGCGCCTGTCAAAACAAACTAAAAATAATGAACAATGGAAATAACAGTAACCGTCAACAACGTCGAATATCACCAGGATGTAGAGCCACGCCTGCTGCTGGTTCATCTGCTCCGGGAGAACCTGAATCTTACGGGTACGCACATTGGGTGTGACACTACCTCTTGCGGCGCCTGTACCGTCCTGCTGGATGGAAAATCAGTGAAGTCGTGTACCATTTTGGCGGTGCAGGCCAACGGAAAAACGGTCACCACCATAGAAGCGGTGGCCGGTGCGGACGGGTCGCTGAACCCGCTGCAAGAAGGCTTTCACCTGCACCATGGGCTGCACTGCGGATTTTGCACGCCGGGAATGATCATGCGGGCCACCGAATTATTGGCGAACAACCCCGATCCGACAGAGGAGGAGATCCGCTGGGGCATTTCGGGCAATCTGTGCCGCTGTACGGGGTACAACAACATCGTCTCTGCTATCCTGTATGCAGGGGCCAAGATAAGAGGGGAGGCGCTCCCTTCAACGGAGCCGGTCTTTGTATGAAATCAAATTAAACTATTATAAAATGTTCCAGTGTAAAACATCCAAAGAGATCAGCGGCATGGGCCATTCCATGAAAAGGAAGGAAGATGCCCGCTTCATACAAGGCAAGGGCCATTATGTCGATGATATAAAATTGGAAGGCATGCTCTATATGGACATCGCCCGCAGCCCCTATGCTTACGCTAAAATAAAGAACATTGACATTTCAGAGGCGATGAAAGTCCCGGGAGTGGTCGCTGTGGTTACTGGCAGGGACCTGGAGAAATACAATCTTCATTGGATGCCGACCATCATGTCGGATAAGCAGATGGTGCTGCCTACGGATACGGTGATGTACCAGTCGCAGGAAGTAGCTGCGGTAATCGCCACCAGCCGTTATGCGGCACGCGACGGGCGCGAGGCCGTTCGAGTGGAGTATGAGCCGATGAAGCCTGTGATCGATCCGTTCAAAGCCCTCCATCCGGACGCTCCTGTCCTGCGCACGGACAAACCCGGTAAGAAGGACAATCATATCTGGCATTGGGAGGCCGGCGACAAGGCGAAGACAGATGCTGTATTTGCTGCCGCCGACGTGGTGGTGAAGGAACAGATGCATATCCCGCGCATTCACGTCTCCTCTATCGAAACCTGTGGTTGTGTGGCCAATTATGATAAGGTGAATAATCACCTCACCATGTATATGACGACACAAGCTCCGCATGTCATCCGGACGGTGATAGCCCTGGTGGCGGGCCATGTGGGGCTTTCCGAGGAAAGAATCCGCGTGGTGTCGCCGGACATCGGAGGCGGTTTCGGCGGTAAGGTTCCGGTGTATCCGGGTTATGTGATAGCCATCGCCGTTTCCTTCCTGGTAGGCAAGCCGGTGAAATGGATAGAAGACAGGAGCGAAAACCTGCAAGCAGATTCTTTCGCCCGGGATTACCATATTACGGCTGAGATGGCCGGAACAAAGGAGGGGAAGATACTCGCTACCCGGTTCAAGGTTTTGGCTGACCATGGGTACACGGATGCGGCCGCCAATCCGTCCAAATTTCCGGCAGGCATGTTTTCCATTGCCACAGGGTCCTATGATTACGGGGCCGCCTTCATAGAAGCGGATGCCGTGTATACCAACAAACCTCCCGGGGGTGTGGCGTACCGGTGCTCGTTCCGGGTGACGGAAGCCGTACACGCCATCGAGCGGATGACGGACCGGTTTGCATTGCAGATAGGCAAAGATCCTGCGCAGCTGCGCATGGACAATTTTATCAAAAAAGAAGACTTCCCCTGGCATTCGCCTACCGGGTGGATCTATGACAGCGGGAACTATCATGCCGGATTGCAGAAAGCAATGGATGTAGTGGGATATGAAGCTTTACGGAAAGAGCAGGCGGAGAAGCGGGCAAAGGGAGAATTGATGGGGATAGGCATCGCCACCTTCACGGAAGTGGTAGGAGCGGGCCCTTCGAAGGATTTCGATATCCTGGGCATCAAAATGTTCGACAGCGCGGAGATCCGCGTCCATCCCACCGGCAAGGCGATTGCACGGTTCGGTACCAAATCCCAGGGGCAGGGCCATGAAACGACCTATGCCCAGATCATTGCCGAAGAATTAGGTATCCCGGCCGCGCACATCCAGGTAGAGGAAGGAGATACGGACACGGCGCCTTACGGACTGGGGACCTATGCCAGCCGCAGTACGCCCACGGCGGGCGCCGCTGCAGCCGTAGCCGCCAGGAAGCTCCGGGATAAAGCGCGGAAGATCGCGGCTTATTTGCTGGAGGTAAGCGAGGAAGACCTGGAATGGGAACCGGGGAGGTTTTCGGTGAAGGGAGCCCCGGAGAAATCGAAGACCATCCAGGAATTAGTGTTCGCCGCCTATACCAACATGCCGCCGGGGATGGAAGGGGGATTTGAAGCGACCCACTATTATGATCCTCCCAACCTTACCTTTCCTTCGGGCGCTTATATCTGTGTCGTGGACATCGACAAGGAAACAGGAGGCATCCATGTCCGGCGGTTCGTGGCCATCGACGATTGCGGCAATATCATCAACCCCATGGTGGTGCAGGGCCAGGTGCATGGCGGGCTGACTCAGGGCATTGCCCCGGCGATGTATGAAGAATTGCTCTATGACGAAGACGGCAACATTCTCAACGGCACACTGATGGATTACCTGGTGCCCACGGCGGTAGAGTCGCCGAAATGGGAGACGGGCCATACCTGTACGCCTTCGCCCCACCATCCCATCGGGGCGAAAGGAGTGGGTGAATCGCCTACGGTGGGTGCTCCGCCAGCTATTGCCAATGCTATCGTGGATGCCTTATCGCCTTATGGCATCACCCACCTGGACATTCCCATTACCCCGTTCAAGGTATGGAAAGCATTGAAGGATAAAGGGGTGATATAACCATCAAAAATTAACAACAAATGACAACATCAATCAATAAGGTCTTTGAGGTGGGCCATCCCATCGGGGAAGTGTGGAGCAACCTGACCGATCCCGAAAAGATCGTGACCTGTGTGCCCGGCGCCAGCCTGACAGAAAAGATAGATGAGGATCACTACAAGGGACAGGTGCAATTGAAGATAGGTCCGGTGAAGGCCGGTTATGACGGGCTGATCACCTTTGTCCAGCGGGACGTCGCTGCCTGGAAGATGTCGTTGAAAGGAACCGGTGTCGACACCAAAGGCAAGGGTGGCGCCGATATGACCATGAATGGCCAACTGACGGAGAAGGACGGAGGGACGGTAGTGAATGTGACAATGGACATCAACGTCACCGGTATGCTGGCGCAGTTTGGCAGCAGGCTGGTGGGAGATGTCAGCAACCAGGTGTTCGACCAGTTTGTGGCCAATTTCAAGTCGAAATTGTCGGGCGGGAAAGTTGATAATACATTGCGTGCGGGTTCGATGGCCGGCAGCATGATCAAAGGTTTATTCGGAGGAAAACATGAGTAGGGATTTAGCCGGAGGAGCCGCATCGGTCGTGGACGCTGCATCCGTCATCCAGGCTTTGGACCGGTATCACTATGTGGCGGACGAAGAGCTGGCGACGGCTTTATTGCTGCTGCTGCGGCTGCAGAAACCCCTGTTGCTGGAAGGCCCGCCGGGGGTGGGGAAAACCGGCATAGCGCCGGTGCTGGCCCGGCTGCTGGATACAAGGCTCATCCGTCTTCAGTGTTATGAAGGATTGGATATTCATTCCGCCGTATATGAATGGAACTACCAGAAACAATTGCTGGGGATTAAATTACAGGAGCAGGGACGATTGTCCATCGAGGAAAAGGAGCGGTTTATTTTTGGCATGGATTACCTGCTGCAGCGGCCGTTGCTGCAATCCATCTCTGCGGAGGACAAATCCCCCGTGCTGCTGATCGATGAACTGGACCGGTCGGATGAAGAGTTTGAAGCTTTTCTGCTGGAGCTGCTGTCGGAGTTCCAGATCAGCATCCCTGAACTGGGCACCATCAGGGCGCAGTATAAGCCTTATGTTATCCTTACTTCCAACCGCACCCGGGAATTGAGCGACGCCCTGAAAAGGCGTTGCCTGTATCACTGGATAGACTATCCCGGGATGGAAAAGGAGATGGCTATCGTAAGGAAACGGTTGCCGGGCGTTGAACAAAGACTGCTTGAACAGGTGGTAGGATTTGTGCAAAAATTCCGGGAAAGGAAATTGTCCAAGACGCCAGGTATCTCCGAAACGATAGACTGGGCGGAGTCATTGATGGCGTTGGGGTACAGGGAGATCAGTCCGGCAGCTTTTCAACAGACACTGGGTTGTGTGCTGAAATCCGCGGAAGACATTAACCAGATAAAGTCGGAGGGGGCGGAGACACTCAAATGAAGATACAGGCATTTGCAACGAAGAATATTACGGAGGCCATCGTGGGTTTTGCGCGATTTGTCCGGAGCCATGGGTTGAACGTGGGTATGGAAGAGACGCAGCGGGCCCTGCAGGCGGCGGAGATGGGCTTGCTGGTGAGGGGCAGGCATCCCTTTAAGATCGCTTTAAAGATCCTCTTTTGTACTTCGCCTGAAGAGCGGGTCCTGTATGACCGCCTGTTCGACCTGTATTGGGATACCAATCCAATGGACTTACAGGAAGAGCGCAGCAGGACGCGGATCAGCGGGGCGCAGCAGCTGAAAGAAAAAACTTCCCTGGTGATGATGGGGCAAGGCCGCAGCGACGACCCTTCCCAGGAAGGTAAGAATATTTCCGGGGCCAGTGAGACCGAACGTTTGCGTACAACCGACTTTGCCCATGTCAGTGAAATGGATGCGGGGCGGCTGGAAGAACTGGCCGATCGGCTGTTTAAGGAAATGGCACTGCGCTGGCGGCGCCGGATGAAGGATGCGAAGAAACAAGGTCCTATCCATCTGCGAAAGACCATCCGGCGGAGCATTCCGTTTGGCGGAGAACCAATGGAACTATACCGGAGAGCGCGAAGGCCCAGGAAGCAGCGGCTGATCATTTTACTGGATGTAAGCGGTTCTATGGATAAGTATAGTTTTTATCTACTTCGGTTCATCTATGCTTTACGGCAAAGGTTCAGGACGCCGGAAGTTTATATTTTCAGCACGTCGCTGATCCGGATCAGTAAAGTATTGCAGGCGGGCCGTCTGCAGGCTGTGCTGGATATCCTCTCGGCGCAGGCCGATAACTGGTCCGGCGGCACCCGGATAGGGGAGTGTTTCCGGGAGTTCGTGGAGAAACATGGGAAAAGGGTATTGAATGGCGCACCCGTTATCCTCATCCTCAGTGACGGGTTGGATACGGGAGACCCTGCCGTATTGGGCAGGGAGATGATCAGGCTGCGCCGGCGGGCGCGACGGATCATCTGGCTCAATCCTTTGAAAGGGATGAAAGGGTATGCTCCGCTGGCAGGTGGAATGCGCGCCGCGCTGCCTTCGGTGGACGAGTTTTATGCTGCGCATAATTTAAACAGTCTGTTGCAACTGGAAAAAATATGGAATTATGTTTGACGATTTTATCCGCAAAGTAGAGGAGCTGAGGCAAAAAAATGAGGTTTTTGCCACGGCTACCGTAGTGCGACGCGAAGTGCCCAGTTCGGGCAGGAGCGGCGACAAAGCCGTGATCGACCGGAGGGGAGAGATATCCGGGTGGGTGGGTGGCGGTTGTGTGCAAGCCATCATCCTGAAAGAGGCAGACGAAGCTATGCGGACGGGGAAAGCGCGTCTGGTGAAGGTGGGGCGTAGTGAAGAACGGGGCAGTGGGGACACCGGGGCTTCCGGGAGACAGGAATTTCCGGGAGGGCAACCGCAACCGCATGCCAGCCAGGAAGGGGTGGTCGAATATAAGATGACCTGCCTCAGCGAGGGGGCTGTCGATATTTTTATCGAACCCGTACTGCCCGCGCCTCACCTGGTGGTCGTGGGCAAGTCGGCTATTGCCCGCGCCCTGGTGCGGATAGGTAAGTCGGCGGGATACAGGGTCAGTGCGGTAGCTCCCGATGTACGGCCGGATACCTTTGACCACCCGGATGAACTGATCACTCAACTGGACCTGAAGCAGGTAAGAACTAACACGTCGTCTTCCTTCATCGTAATATGCACACAGGGCGAGCAGGATGAACTGGCCCTGGAGCAGGCGCTGGGCATCAGGAGCGCATATGTAGGTTTTGTGGCCAGCAAGAAAAAGAAAGCCACCCTGTTTGACTACCTGGAGCAGTCGGGAATCGACCGGCAGCGCCTTGCTACCGTAAGGAGCCCTGCCGGCATCAACATCAATGCCAAGTCGCCCGAGGAAGTGGCGGTCAGTATCCTGGCCGAGATCATCCAGGTGCAGCATGAGCTGCCGGAGGAGGCCGACCGGCCAAAATATTATATTAACCCTGTATGCGGCATGCCCGTCGATGTCAATAATCCCAAACACGTTATAGAGTACAAGGGTGAGCTGGTTTACTTTTGCTGTGACGGGTGTAAGGTGAAATTTGAAGAAGCGCCGGAAAAGTATGTGGCCGGAAACGTAAGGTAAGGATACGATCGAAGGACTTTTTAATGTCACGTTATGCCTTGTACATTTATTAAAACGGAAGCGCCCGAGCTCTACAACTTACTGACCAAAATATTTCAATACCAATTAAAGATGGCTGAGATCGGCCTTACCGATCTGTTTATTTATAAATTGACGGAGTATTGCGATGTCAACTCCTTGAAAAATATAGCCATTTATCATGCGAAACAGGAATCGGTGTATGGCGCCGACATAGACCTGTTTGTCGAACAGGACCCAGGCATTTATTTTTGGTTTGCGCTCCAGGCGAAGGTGATGAACAAGCAAGGCCTCTATAAAGATTTGCGGATAAAGAAAAAAAGCCCGCAGCAATGGGAAAAGCTAAAGGATAATGAAACGAAACACGGCTCAAAAGCCTTTTACCTTTTTTATAACGGCGACTATAAGAAGACGGGTCTTCCGACACCGACGCGTTCGGATTGCCAGGGTACGCCTGCCCTGCAGGACTATGGATATGGAATAGTGGAACGACAGTGCATTGCGGCCCACTTTGTGGGTGGAGCGGCACGGGCGAAGTTTACGGATTTCTACCCGAAGGATATGGATTCGTTACGAAAATTATTGTGTTGTAAAGTAGATGACACCACCGGGTTATTGCAATATACGGTAGCAGACATCCATACTGCCGCACCCTATGTACAGATTTACCCGGTTCCTGATAATCCGGACACGGGTATCCGGGCCAATATAGATGCAGGTGCATTGGCGCCGGCAAGAATTGTGATCTCCAGGCCCTTTCGCCCGGATCCGTATTACGATATGCAGTTACAAGAGCCTGTTGCCATCCTCAAGCCGCTCCGATTGAAGCGGCATTAAGGATGGTTCTGCGGCATAAGTAAAGGGTGCTGGCTGGCAGTATGCAGGTTCCGCCAAACCCGGTTTATCTCCGTGCTCCGATTGGCGGCCTTTAACCCGCACCAGGGATAGAGTTCATCGACCAACGCCCTTGCTTCTGTCGCAAGCCTGCGGCTTGCTTCACTGACCTCCTTCAATAGCGCCTGTTGCCATGGTCGCCCTTCCAGGCATTCCAGCCAGGAAGATTCTACGGCTGTATAAAAAGATTGTCGCAGGGCCTGCAGCCGCATTTTCGCCTCTTCAAGACGCTGCATGGGGGTTCCGGTTCCTGCTAAGTTGCCGGGATGCTTTGCTTTTTCGGCGAATATTCCTTCACATAGGTCCATAAAGCGAGCTGCCATACCCGAGCTGTTGACGGCCAGGGTGGCTTCCGCGAACTGCAGGAATGGATATCGATAGATGCTTTGGGATAACACAGGATTGCTGTCGTCAATAGTAAAACACCTGTCAGCCGGCACTTGTTGCCGTTGCACTTCAAAACTATGGCTGGCGGTGGCAATCATGCCCATGCAGTTCCAGTCTTCGTGTAAGAAGACCTCTTCCTTCAAAAATAAAAAAGCGTGCACCAGGGGGCTGCCATCTTGATTTTGCAGGAGTATTCCGTCCTTTTCGATCCTGCAATTGGCTGTAAAGGCCGTGGCATGAGGTGCACCGCTTGCGTAGTTCCAGTACCCGCTTATTTCATAACCAGTGGCCGTAACCTTGGCAATGCCGGAAGAGTGCCCGCTCCCTGCTAAGCATACCCGGTGATCCCTGAACAAATCCTTTGTTATTTCCGGCTGTAGAAAGCCGATAAACCAGTTTGCGCCACTACAGAGCGTCACCGTCCAACCGGTACTTCCATCCGCCCAGGCCAGGCCCTCTTCAATGGCAAGTCCTTCAGGTAATGACAATTCAAGACCTCCGCAAGACCTGGGCACGAACAGGTTGAACCATCTTTGTTCGTAAATAAGGGCCAGTTGCTCCGGGTGCAAGCGTCCTGATTGTTCGGCCTCAGCGGATACACGATTGATGATATCGGTCAATGCGAAAGGAAGCAGGCGGGAGGGATGAGGTATGTTATTCATTTCCGTAGCATTCGGATTAGGGTATGGTGATAAATGAGACGCTGTTTTCCAGCCGGAGGACCTTTCGCCATTGGATATAGCCGAATATAGCCACTATGAAAAGAAACAGGGTAAGCCCGGCAAAGAGCGGTAGCTGTTTGTACAATAGTAAAGGAATCGCGAATGCATTGGATATATTCAGTAATATCCAGTTCTCTGTTTTTCGCTTCGCCAGGAGCCACATTCCCGCCCAGGCGGTAGCGCTCACCCAGGCATCCCATACCGGAACAGTGGAATGGGTGTAATATCTAAGCAGTAGCGTTAATAAAGCAAAACTTCCCGCCGTGATCCCTATTACCGTTATCCATTCCCCGCGGTTGCACCGGGTGATCTTTACCGGCGGGAGATCTTTCTTTTTTACCCAGTACCACCAGCCATAGACGCTCATTAACACATAGTACCCGTTCAACAGGCATTCTGCAAACAATCCCGCCAGGAATAATATATAGATGGAAAGTAAGGTGCCAACGATACCGGCTGGGTATAGCCATATCTTATTGGCCTTTGCGAAAAGTACTTCGGCCACCCCCAGGGACACGGCCACCCATTGCAGCCAATCTGTTTCAGCTATCTGCTGTCCTAGCAAATGCCATTCCTGCTGTACATTCATGCCGGGTCATTTTTTTTACGTTTCACCCGCGTCAGAACGATATTGCTCACGGGCGTCACCACGAGGGGCACTTTTTCGATCACCGCCTGATCGCTATCGATGCCATAGGCCCGGCTATCCGAACGTGCGAGCCGCAGGATGCTGAAATAGCTGTTCAGGATAAACCCCTCCCGGGCGGAGAATTCGTTGTCATAGGACAGGAACCTTTCCAGGATAACGAATTTAAAATCCCTGGGGCGGACGGTCATCGGGATCTCTTTATTGGCAGCCATTTCTTCCGCCACTTTGCGCAGCATGATCCCGATGCGGGGCTGGATGCGGAAACCCAGTCGGAAGTTGACTCTTGCCACCTTTTCGGGAAGGAGCATCTCGACGTCATATTCCAGGGTGTAGGGATCATCCATCCGTTCGAAGTTCACGAACCAGTACAAATCGGCCCGTTTGGGCGGACAGTCGAATATGGAATCGATGATCCGTTTCTCTATCTCACGCCGGGATGCACTTGTCAGGTATACGAGGTGGGGGGAATATTTTGGAAGGCTGGTGTCCTGGCTAAGCTTTTCCAATTCGGGTAAATAAGGTCTTATATCCGTAAACTTCAGCAGGCGGAGAGTGATCTTCCGGGCATTGTACCAGACGTACATGGTGGTGATGAGCCCTATCTCGAACACCAGGAAAAACAGCCGCTTCAGCAGCTTGACGGCATTGGCCACGAAGAAAGAGGTCTCTACCGCCACGAAGACGGTCACGATGGCGCCCACTATCCAGAAAGGATACTTTTTGATATAACGCAGGAAGTAAAAGACAAGAAAAGTGGTCATTAGCATCGCTACGGTGATGGAAAAGCCATAGGCTGCGGTCATCGCCTCGCTGGTCCTGAAATAAAGCACGATCAGCACACAGCCGACGAATAAGATCCAGTTGATGCTGGGGATATAGATCTGCCCCCTGATATCTGTCGGGTACTTCACCTTGACCCTTGGCCAGAAACCCAGGCTCATGGCCTCGCTGATCAGGGTAAAAGACCCACTGATCAGCGCCTGGCTGGCGATGATGGACGCGACGGTGGCAATGCACACGCTTACCAGTAAGAATTTGTCGGGCACGATCGCAAAAAAGGGATTTAATCCGCCCAGATCTGGCCGATGGCGTAGCAGTACCCAGGCGCCCTGGCCAAGATAATTCAGCACCAGGGCTATCTTGACAAAGGTCCAGGAGACATAGATATTCGGTCTTCCGCAATGGCCTAAGTCGGAATAAAGCGCTTCCGCACCCGTGGTACACAGGAAGATGGAGCCCAGCAGCCAGAATCCGCGGGGATGTCTTGTCAGAAGCTCCAGGCCATAGACAGGGTTCAGCGCGGCCAGGATCCCGGGATAAAGCAGGAGCTGGCGCAAGCCCGAGTAGGCCAACATGGCGAACCAAAGGGCCATGATCGGGCCGAAAGCACCGCCTACTACCTTTGTCCCGAAGCGCTGGAAGATAAAAAGCAACAGAAGGATGACCAGAACGATCTCCACCACCAGGTTATTTCCCGGTATGATATGCTGGTCCAGCCCTTTTACCATGTTCAGGCCTTCGATGGCGGACGTAACGGTTATTGGTGGCGTGATAATACCGTCGGCCAGCAGGGTGCCGGCGCCGATGATGGCGGGATAGACCAACTTCTTTCCATATCTGCGGACAAGCGCATACAGGGAAAACACCCCGCCTTCCCCATGATTGTCCGCCTGTAGAGTAATTACCACGTATTTGAAAGTGGTCTGCAGGGTCAGTGTCCAGAAAATACAGGAAATGGCGCCGAAAACGAGCGCCTTATTTATTTCTCCAGCTTCGTTGAATAGGGTCTGCAGGGTATAGAGTGGAGAGGTGCCGATGTCCCCATAAATGATGCCCAGGGCAATCAATACACCCGCACCCGATGCCCGTTGGAAGTTAACGTTCATAGGTCGAAATTACGATAAATCGAGCTAAACGGATGACAACAGCAATATGGACAAATTGAGAATATTATTGTATCTTTCATCGACTATTCCCCCTACCTAAATGTACATCCGTTTGAGAGTTTGATGTATCAATTTGCTCCTCCTTATTTATTCATTATAAAACTTCAAACCATGTCACAACAAATTCTTCAAATCAACTTCCAGTTCAATGTTTCCAGAAAGGAGTATGAAAATGCTGCATCTCCATTGGCACAGAGTTTTGCGGAAATTCCAGGTTGTCAATGGAAAATATGGCTCATGAATGAGGATAGAAAAGAAGCAGGAGGTATTTACCTGTTTTCTGATGCAGAATCAGTGGAAAAATATAAAGGATCTGATTTGTTCAAGATGGTAAATAATCATCCTGCATTCAGCAATTTTAGTGTAAAACAATTTGACATACTTGAAGAGCCAAGCGCTGTTGGCAGAGCGCCTTTATCTGCTTCTTTAGCTGAACTTTCCTGATATCACTGTTCAGATTTCGTTTGATTATCCGTTACCTTTTTCGTAGTGTCTGTTAGGTCTGATGCTGGATCCAGCCAGATCTCCAAACGTATATGGTAACCGACATCCGTATATTTTATGATTTTCCGATCTGGCTCTTCGTTATTTTCCTTATCTGGCTTTAGGGCAATTTCAAAATAATGTAACTCTACTTTGACTACATCGTATATTTCTTCTTTGGAAGAAGAAAGGTAGGCAGATTTCAATTGATACCTGATGGTATCGCCTTTCTGAACCTTTTCACCGGGGTTTAAGGATTTCCACATAAGAATTGGATCAAAAAAATAAAAAAATTCCTCGCAATTGCCAGGGCTACTATCTATAAATATCTTTTAGGGCAAAAATTGTACCAATGCAAAACGGCAGTAGATGACTAGAATATTTAGTATTTTGCGGGCCGCCTAATTTTATCGGACAAGACAATCTTTTAAATAAACGATTTTTTAGCCCTTAATTTGTTGAGGATTAGTTTTTTGAAGGTTCGATATCATTCCGCTTATTGAACCGGATGATGGATTTCCTCTTGCAGTTTGTGAAGAGTTTTTCCCCCAGGTTAAAGGAATCTCTTCTGCGCGTTCTTTTTCAGTAATTAAATCAAAAACCCTTTTTAGGTGGAGTTTCATTCTTTCTAATTCTTCTGTAGAACTATCATCCAGACATATAATGAATTTCTTCACTTCATCAATGAGGAGATTTCGTAATGCCGATGCAGAAAGTTCTTCCAGGACCTTTTCCATGTTTTAACATTAAAACTGCATTAAAAGCACAAGAATCATTCCAGAAGTAGGGAACGTGTTTGGAACCTTTCAAAAAAACAGCGCCGGACTTGGTCTTCGCATTTTCGGGAAATTCCCGGAATTCCGACGTTTTAACAAATTGCAATCGATTGCGTGATCTGTGTTTGGATGATAAATTACACAAAGAATTTTCTACCTTGAGGTGTGATGCGATCCGATCCGTGCTTAAGGACCAGGAGGATAGGGTGGAAGGAAAAGGATCGCCCGCCATCTAACGATTAAACTGCCGCAAATGAGGGTTCGGACTACTGCCATATTGCTTCTGATCATAGGTCTCCTTCTTGCCGGAGCATCCTGCTTTCACAACTCGTCCGGGGGAGCATCAGCAGACCTGCCGGATGTGGTAAGCTATAATTTCGATATCCGGCCCATTCTGTCCGACAAATGTTTCAAATGCCACGGACCCGATGCCAATCACCGCGAAGCTCATTTAAGATTAGATCTACAGGACAGTGCATACGCTCCCCTCAAAGTGACCAGGGGGGCATTCGCCATTGTGCCCGGTAAACCGGAGCAGTCAGCATTGCTGAAGCGGGTTGGATCAACCGATGACAGTTATAGGATGCCGCCGCCGGATGCACATTTGGGCACGCTTACCATCCGGGAGACAAAAATATTTGAAAAATGGATCAGGCAGGGAGCCAGGTATGAAAAGCATTGGGCTTTTGCCGTCCCGGTGAAATCGCCCCTTCCCCAACCTAAGGATACCCGTTGGGCCCGCAACGAGATCGATTATTTCATCCTGGACAAGCTGGATAAAATAGGATTGAAACCCAACGAAGAAGCCGACAGGGAACGCCTGCTCAAGCGCGTCTCACTGGATATTACCGGGCTTCCGCCTTCCCTGCAAAGGATGGATGCCTTCCTTGCAGACAAAACGGACAAAGCCTACGACAAAATGGTGGATGAATTGCTCAGTACGCCGCAATACGGGGAGAAAATGGCTGTGCATTGGCTGGATATCGCCCGTTATGCCGATAGTTACGGCTACCAGGACGATAATATCCGCACCCAATGGCCATGGCGGGATTGGGTGATCCATGCCTTCAATGAGAATCTGCCGTATAACCAGTTTGTCACCTGGCAGATCGCCGGTGATATGCTGCCCGGTGCTAATAAAGAACAGATTCTGGCTACCGGCTTTTTCCGCAATCATAAGTATACGGAAGAAGGTGGGGTAGTGCCGGAGGAATACCGGATAGAATACCTGATCGACAAGACAAAGACCTATGGGAAGGGGATTCTGGGTGTGACCATCGAGTGCGCCCAGTGCCATGACCATAAATACGACCCCTTCGCGCAGAAGGATTATTATTCCCTGCTGGCATTTTTCAACAATACGAAAGAAGTCGGATACGAAGGTGATGTCGGCGTATCCAAACCTGCCAAGATGCCCATCCTGACTATTAACGATTCGGATCTGCATACCTCGCTTGCCTTCCTGAATAAAAAAGATACGGATACGATGATAGTCTCGGTGATGGGAGAGCGGGATACGCTTCGCAAGACCTATGTACTTTCCAGGGGACGATATGATGCGCCTGCCGATGAAGTGCGGCCTGCAGGATTACCGGCGGTGATGTCCTACGATACGATGCAATATCCCCGCAACCGGCTGGGACTGGCGCAGTGGACGGTGAGCCCGAAAAACCCGCTGACTGCCAGGGTCTTTGTTAACCAGGTCTGGCAGGAATTTTTTGGGAAGGGGATCGTGAAAAGCTCCGGTGATTTCGGCAGGCAAGGGGACCTCCCGGCTAATCCGGCCCTCCTGGATTGGCTGGCGGCCGATTTTATGGAGCATGGCTGGAATATCAAGCGATTGGTAAAGCAGGTCGTCCTTTCCGCCACGTACAGACAGTCGGCAAAGTCAACACCTGAAAAGCTGGAGAAAGATCCCGAGAACACTTACTTATCGAGGGGGCCCCGCAACCGGTTGGGGGCGGAGTTTATCCGGGATCTCGTACTATCGAGCAGCGGTCTGCTGAAGGGAGATATCGGGGGGGCGAGTGTAAAACCCTATCAGCCCAAAGGGCTATGGGAGACAGCCTCTTCCGGCAGAGGCGTGTTAGCCACCTATCGGCAGGATCACCATGATTCTCTATACCGAAGAGGCCTTTATACCTTCATCAAGCTGACGGTACCTCCGCCTTCTATGGGGCTGTTTGACGCCAGTAACAGGGACCAATGTGAAGTGAGACGCCTTCGAACGAATACCCCTTTGCAGGCACTGGCTATGATGAATGACCCGATGGTGCTGGAAGCATCGCGCGTGCTGGCCCAAAAGCTGGAAGCGCAAACTTTACCGGAGAATGACAAGATCGCGGTAGCATTCCGGCTGATCGTCTGCCGCAAGCCTTCCGCAAAGGAGCTGACAATCCTGGAAGATTATTATACCGATGAGTTGAAGGGCTTCAGCAGTAGAAGGGCGGCGGCGGCGAAGGCCCTCGCAGCAGGCGAATACCCATTGGATAAGACGGTGGATGCAGCTCGTTGTGCAGCGCTGATGCAAGTGGTTGTTACCCTGTACAACCTGGAAGAAACGATAACGAAGACATAAAAAAGATATGATGGAAAAAGAAATCCTGGAACACCATCTGCAATTCAATCGCCGGCGATTCCTTTCGAGACTGGGCATGGGCATCGGTGGTATGGCGCTGGGCTCGCTGCTGATCCCCGATCTGTTCAAAGGAGGGGAGGAAGATGCGGTTATGACCGGGTTGCCTCACTTTGCGCCTAAGGCCAAGCGGGTCATCTATCTGTTTCAGAACGGAGCTCCGTCCCAGCTTGATCTTTTCGATTACAAGCCAATGCTCAACAAGATGCAGGGAGAGGAATTGCCGGCGTCCATCCGAAACGGGCAACGCCTCACGGGTATGACAGCCACCCAGGCTAAATTCCCGCTCGCGGGCTCTATGTTCCAATTCGGTCAATATGGGCAGGCACGGGCCTGGTTGAGTGAATTGCTTCCCTATACAGCAAGAGTGACGGATGATCTTTGTTTTGTGAAGAGCATGTATACGGAGGCTATCAACCACGATCCCGCGCTGACTTTTTTCCAGACGGGTGCACAGCAGGGTAATCGCCCCAGTATGGGCGCCTGGATGAGTTATGGTCTGGGCAGCGAGAATAAAAACCTGCCTGCTTTTTGCGTCTTGCTATCCAAAGGCAAAGGGAATGGGCAGGGTGTCTATTCCAAGCTCTGGTCAAATGGATTCTTAGACTCCATTCACCAGGGGGTGCAATTCAGCAATGGGGAAAATCCGGTATTATACCTGTCGGATCCGGAGGGAATGGATAAGGCCGGGCGAAGGAAAATGATCGATCAGGTAGCAGCGCTCAATGCCGAGTCCTTTAAGGAATTCGGCGATCCGGAGATCAGCACGAAGATCCGTCAGTATGAAATGGCTTACAGGATGCAGACCGCTGTTCCGGAAATCACCGATCTGAGCAAGGAGCCGGAAGATACCCTTAAGTTATATGGGCCTGATTGCCTGGTACCCGGCACTTTCAGCGCCAATTGCCTGTTGGCAAGAAAGCTATCGGAAAGCGGCGTACGCTTTGTTCAATTATATCATCAGGGCTGGGATTCACATGGCAATCTGCCTACGGAAATAAAAGGACAGTGTAAAGACGTAGATCAGGCTTCCGCCGCGCTGATCCAGGACCTGAAACAAAGAGGCCTGCTGGAAGAGACCCTGGTGATCTGGGGCGGAGAATTCGGCCGTACGAATTATTGTCAGGGCAAGCTTCTCGTGGATAACTACGGCAGGGACCACCATCCACGCTGTTTTACGATCTGGATGGCCGGGGGCGGGACCAGGCCGGGGGTATATGGAGAGACGGATGAATTCGGGTACAATATCATTAAAGACCCGGTGCATGTACATGATTTCCACGCCACCGTGCTATACCTGATGGGGCTCGATCATGAAAAGCTCACTTTTAAGAACCAGGGCCGGCGCTATCGCCTGACGGACGTGGCGGGCAAGGTGATAAATGGGCTGATCGCCTGACTCGAATCAACAAATAAAATCATATTGAGATGCAACGAAGAAAATTCATACAAAATACCGCTGCCGCCGCAGGCGGCGTATTGCTCTTTAAAGGACTGTATGCCCGCCCCACGGAGAAAATATATGGTCATAACGGGATGCAATATACCTTGGATACGGCCTGGAGCAAATGCGATCCCGGTAAGTATCCGGTCAATGACTGTCATGAGATGGTGCAGGACAAGGCCGGCAGGATCCTGCTGCTGACCAATGAAACGCATAATAATGTCCTCGTCTATGATACAAAGGGCCGGCTCCTGCAATCCTGGGGGCATGATTTCCCCGGGGCGCATGGTCTGACCCTGCACGAAGAGAACGGCACTGAATTCCTGTATATAACGGATACGGTCAAACATCAGGTGTATAAGACGACTATGGATGGTAAAATACTCCTCACCATCGATGCCCCTTTCGATGCGGGTATTTATAAGAAGGCGGAAGAGTTTGTGCCTACTGAAACGGCCATCGATGAGAACGGGGATATATTTATCGCAGATGGCTATGGCGCGCAATATGTCATGCATTATGACAAAGCCGGGCATCTGAAAAATTATTTCGGGGGCCGGGGTGAAGGGGAAGGGCACCTGGATAATGCCCATGGGATCTGTTTTGACAGGAGGGGCGGCGGGTTGAGCCTGCTGATCACGGACCGTACGCGCAATTGTTTCAAGCGATTCAGCATGGAAGGCAGTCTGCAGGAAGTGATCCACCTGCCGGGCGCCTGCGTTTGCAGGCCCGTCATCCATGGAGAGCATTTATATGCTGCCGTATTGCGTTCCCCTGATCTTAATGCGGTGGGAACGGGATTTGTTACCATCCTGGATAAAAACAATAAAGTCATCAGCAATATCGGAGGCAGCGAGCCGCAATACGCGGAAGGCAGCTTGCAGCCCATGCGGCAGACCGATAAAATATTTATACATCCTCATGATGTGTGTGTGGACAACGATGAAAATCTGTATGTAGCACAATGGGCATCCGGGAAAGTGTATCCTTACAAACTAAAAAGAGTATAATTCTGTCCCTGTTGGACAGAGCAACCTGCAGCCCATGACATGGAAGACGATTTTCGGTTCATTGCTGATCCCGCTGAATGCCATCTTATTATTCTTTTTATTGTTTGACAGCAGACTGGTCGTGCCAGCCTGGCTACAGGTACTTGGCCGGCTGCATCCGATGGCACTGCATTTTCCGATCGTATTGATAATTGGGTATGCATTGTGGGAATGGGTGATTGCGAAGCGGGCAGGGAGCATCATGCCCTGGCCCGAACAGGTGGCGGAAGGATTGCTGCTTGCGGCTGCCTTCACGGCTACGATCACGGGGATCATGGGTTTGTTGTTATCAAAGGAGCCGGCCTATGAAGGAGCTGCGTTAGGCTGGCATAAATGGCTTGGCGCACTCACCTCCTTCGGGCTCCTGGCGATCTGGCTGTTTCGGGAAACCTTACGGGCACGGCCCATGGTTACCAGTGTGATAGCTGGATCGATATTGCTGCTGGTATTGATCGCGGGACACCTGGGTGGAACGATCACCCATGGAGAGAATTTCGTCCTGGGGCCGGTATTGCCGGAAAAAGGGACGACCCGTGCTACCCTGTATGATGCCCTGGTCTATAGGGACCTGGTGGAACCGATCTTGGAAAGCAAGTGCCAGCAATGTCATAGCAGCAGCAATGCAAAAGGAGGTCTTATCATGGACAGCAAGGAATTCCTGCTGAAAGGCGGTAAGGACGGGAAGCTGTGGGATACGGCCGATGCCAGTCTGGGATTGCTGTTAACCCGCATACATCTGCCGCTGGAAGAAAAAAAGCATATGCCGCCGGCGAACAAATCCCAGCTTTCACAAGAGGAAGAAAGAATAGTATATTCCTGGATCAGGAGCGGGGCGGACTTTGATAAAAAGGTGATGGAATTACCTCCCACAGATACTTTACGGATATTGGCTTCCGGCATCCTGAAGACGGCTGCGGATGAAAAATATGATTTTGCGGCCGCCGCCGACAAGAAAGTGCAGGGGCTTAATACGAATTACCGGGTGATCACTCCGCTGGCCACTGGTTCTCCGGCTCTCGCAGTGGATTTTTACGGAGTGGCTTTTTTTAAATCACAACAATTGAAAGAGCTGGAGCCGGTGAAGGAGCAGATCGTGAGCCTGAACCTGGACAAGATGCCGGTGACCGATAAGGATCTGGCAACGATCGCCTCGTTTAACAATCTCCGGGAACTCAATCTGTCTTTTACCCGGATCACGGGTGTGGGATTGCCGGCCCTGACGAGGCTGTCCCACCTGAAAAGCCTTAGCCTTTCCGGTACGGCCGTAAAGGTGGAAGATATTGCCAAACTGGGTTCCCTGAAAACGCTTCGCTATCTCTATATCTGGAATACGGCCATTAAAACGGATGCCATCGCCTCTCTTCGAAAAGAGCGGGAGGGGCTGGAGATCATCACCGGATTCTTTGGAGACACGGTGCATTTAAAATTGAATGCTCCCCAGATCGAGACGGAAGAAAGGATCATTCGGGGCACGCTGGCCCTGCAACTTAAGCATTATGTCCCGGGAGTAGCGATCCGGTATACCCTGGATGGCAGCGATCCCGATAGCGGGGGAGTGTTGTATCGCGGACCTGTCCAGCTCAGCAGCAAGGCCGAGCTGAAAGCGAAAGCATATAAAAAAGGATGGCTGGCCAGTGATGTGGCAGGGACGTATTTTTTCAGTAGTAAATACAGGGTTGATTCTATCCTGCTGTTAAAGCCGGTGGATTCCAATTATATGAAATATAATCCCCGGGTGTTGATCGACCTTGATAAAGGCGATATGAGCTTCACCAGCGGCAAGTGGCTGGGCTTCCGGAAAAAGGGGTTGGAATGCCTGCTGTTCTTTAACCAACCTGTTAAAGTGGAAGATATTACACTCTCGTCCCTGGTGGATATCAATAGTTCTATCATGCCGCCCGTAACAGTGGAAGTATGGGGCGGGCGTGAAAAAAGGAACCTGCGTTTGCTGGGCAGCCTGCATCCGGAGCAGCCGGTGAAATCACAACCGGCTTACCAGGCGCCCTATGATATCCGCTTCCAATCCACCATGGTTCGCTTTCTGAAAATTGTCGCAAGGCCGGTGGATAAATTGCCTGAATGGCATCCCGGGAAGGGGAAGAATGGATGGATCATGGCCGATGAAATATTTGTGAACTGAATACGGCTTGCATCCCAAAAAATAGAGATTTTCCGGTTATTTTCCATATTTATTTATTTTTGAAATATGTATAAAAAAGAAAAGCCCTAATAACCTTAATATTCAGCCATCGAATCTGAAACTGGCTACTATTAATGAAAAGCAAAAGAGAATATTTGACTTACACCGGCATGATATACTTTTTACAGGGAGTGAGGCCTGGCGTCATTTAGCCAGTAAAATGAAAACACAACTGCCTTCTTGTCTTATAATATAGCCAGCCATGGCTAATTTGTCAGCGTCGAAAACCAGCGAAATATGCGTGGCATTGACAATCAATGGGATCCAACTATGTCTTCAGGCTGAAATTTCACCGATAAAATCGGGACGGTTTTTTGCTTCTACAAGGCAGGTTTATCCAAATTCTTAAACAAAAAGAGGAAAATAAAAATGTCAGAAACATGGAACAAAAGAGAACGGGAAAGAAACAAGCAGCAAAAAAAGAAAGAAAAGCTTGAAAGAAGACAGGAGAGGATACTAGCCAATAAAGGCAGTCATGATCTGGAAAGCATGCTGGCTTATGTTGATGAAAATGGAAATCTCTCTTCCAAACCGGTGGATCCTGAAAAGAAGGTCTCTATCAATGTGGAGGGTGGGCAGGACCTGAAAAACGGGCAATTTAATTTTTCACCGGGAAATTCCAGGTGAAGGGCGATATTTGTTACACCAATAAAAGACAATTTATGAAGATCGAAAAAGCAATTTTTGCCGCAGGCTGCTTTTGGGGAGTAGAAGAACTTATACGTAGTATGCCCGGTGTTATTTCTACGGTTGTAGGCTACACCGGTGGAAATGTCCCCAATGCGACATACAGGAATCATGGTACCCATGCGGAGGCTATCGAGATCAGCTTCGATGCGGACAAACTTCCCTATCGTACATTGTTGGAGTTCTTCTTCCAGATCCATGATCCAACCACACGGAACAGGCAAGGCAATGATATCGGGACATCCTACCGTTCGGCAATTTTTTACCTGGACGAAGAGCAAAAAGAAGTAGCCCTTACGTTGATTGCGGAAATGACGGCATCTCATATCTGGCCGGGCCCGATTGTGACCGAGGTAGTGCCCGCAAAGGAATTCTGGGTCGCGGAAGAAGAACATCAGAATTATTTGCAGAAACATCCATACGGCTATACCTGTCATTATGTGCGGCCGGAATGGACGCTAAACGCTGACTCACATTTTTAAAGAGCAAACGGTATCTTCCTGAAGAAAATAGTAATGGGCTTGCCCGGTTTTTTAAAGCCCCAGCCAGAACCATATGGGCTGCTGCTGCATATAAATGAGAACGGAGAAATATTAAGCAGTTATTTTGACACCGCATTTAAAAAAAACTTTTTTTAATCTTTCCAATCTCTCCGCTGCCGTCTGACAAAAAGTTTACCCTATTGATTTCCTTTGCTTTGGATTTATAGAATAAATTTAACCCTTACCTTTTTTTATGTTTCGGGTAACCCCTTAAATGTATCTACTGTTCTGACACTTGCATATGTGAATTCCTCTACTTACTTTAGCTCCCGTCAATCCATAACCTACGAAATATACTTAAATCTACCCCCTATGACCCACGCAATTGAATTGTTTCGCGCGTGCAGTTCAAACTCTTATCTCAAGAGATTTCCAGCTCTTGCTTATTTCACACTTATTTTATTGGTCTTTAGCCTTCCGTCGCAAGGGCAATCCCTGGATAGTTCGACTCATCCTGTATTGTGGCTGAGAGCGGACAAAGGCGGGTTTTCGGATACCTCCTGGAAGGATTTTACCGGCAATCGACATGACGCGCTGTTCTACAAGCAGGGCCCCAGGCAACAGGCATCGCTTAATTATAATCCCGCATTACTGTTGAATGGTATTGATGATACGATGCGGATCCCGTATAACCTAACGGAAACTATGTATATTCTGCAATACACGACGCTTTTGTTCAATTTGAGGACGATCAAAGAAAAGCAAAGAAAGCTAACAAATGAATAAAATACTAATTATAGCAGTTCTATCCGGTTGTCTCGCTGCACCCATGAAATGCTTATCCCAAAGGTCTATTCATGAAAAGATCAATGGAGTATTCAAATTAAAAGGAGATACATGCGTAAAACTGATCATCCATAATGACAGGTTTGCATTTATAGATTCCAGGAAAAAAGATCATTTGGCAACTCCATGCTGTGATACGATAACTTTTGGGGATGTTAGTTCGGGCGATAAAGGTTTTTTGAGGTTCGATAGTGATCCGTCACTAAATTCCATTTTTGTAGGGATGAGTGTTGTTGAAAAGAAAGATGATGGCACAGATTCGATAGCTTTCAATATTCGCAATCCTATCGAAGATGGGTATAAAAAAAACAATTCTGCCGGCGGTGAATTGATTTATAAGCTGCTTGTTCAACCAAGGGGTGAAGATATAGGTTACTTTAAAGAAAATAATCAGCCCTTTGAGAGCGGATACATTCGATTCTATAACCCTTCCAGAAGAGGAATCATAGATTTTACAATAACAATTGACCCCAAAATGTCTATTTATGTGAAAGATATTGCCGTCCGGGAATTACAAACTCTTACTTATACGGTAAAAAATAAGGCGGCAAATGTTTTCGAAATTTATATCCCGCAACTAAGTTATGGATTTATCGGTTATAGAAGATTGAAGGGAGCATACGCTAAACTGATAGACCAAAATACGATTCTCTGGGAGGACAAAGAGTATATTAGGGAATAATGCATTACGGAAGATGACTATATGAAGTATTTAAGATTGTTGCTCTTACTATTAGCGATTGCTTGCGGCTCCAGACGAGCCGGAAACAAGCAGGATAACTCCGGGTCAACTAAGAGTTCTGCTGATTCTTCCGGTACGCATGTTGCTTGTGATGTTCTCACTTTTAAAGCTCTGAAGGAAAGGATCCTGGGTCGGAATATCAGCGAATTGCCGGAATTCAAATGTTACCTTTCAAAGGATACTGTTCTCGAAGGTGATGAAGGCGTAACATGGAAAGGGAAAGCTTATTACGCTGAACGACAATTGATTTTTTTGGCAGAAACGAATTGGGAGAACAAGCAGAAGATACACCGGATAACAGTTGTAAGCCCGTTTATAAAGGAAGGAGAACTGTTTGTAGGGCAGGAGTTGAAAAAAATCAGACCTATTGTCGCTGATAGAATTCCTTCGAGCCCGGATGGTTATTTGTTTTTATCCTTAAAAGGAGATTCAAGCATTTCCATCCAAATGGATATTGCCAGAGAAATATCGAATAAAAAATTATTCTATGGAGTTTCGGATATCAATAAAATACCATTGACTTTAAAGGTTGAGAGCATTGTAATAATGTAAATTTTCCGGTTGACCTGCTATTGGATGATGAGTTGGACGCGGCGGCTTTAGTTGGTTGAAAATTGCCAATAAAATACATCCCCAAAATCGTACAGACACTGTATTTTGAATGAAGAAAAAATCTTATATTTAATACATTCCAAATAGCCAAGCTGGCCAGTGATTAACGGCGGTTAGCGTCCTTATTGAACCCTTCCCTGTTCATCCTCCGAGCCGGTGGAACGGTTTCTCCGTTCTTTCAATTTATCCTTACCGAAGCTTCTTGAATAAGTCAGTTTAACGGAGGGATAAACGAATTGCAACCGGTCCAGCAGGACGAGGTTTTGGTCAGGGTTGTTAACAGAGAAGTTAAATTTAAGTGTATTCAGGATGTCATTGAAAGCAAGACGGATCGTGCCGTTCTTATCACCAAGCTTTTTTTGAATGCCCAGGTCCAGCGATCCGAAGGCATCGGTCTTATAAATGCCGAAAAGGGTCGCGGATTGATAAAAGCCCGAGATCTCCAAAGAGATATTTTTCCGAAACCTGAAGTTTTGTGTTGCCGTGATATGAAGGTTTTCCTGCTTCAGTTGCAGGGGGCTGTTATTGTAGAAGGCATGTGTCTCCTGCCAGGTCGCTATTGCACTATATGACATGCTCCACCAGGGAGTCAGTTCCACCGGCAAGGCCAATGTGATGGAGACAGTTTTGGTATTCTCCAGGTTAACGGCGCTCAATGTTTCAATATTCGTCATGGAGTCAACCTTGGGACTGAAGTTCGCGATCGGGCCCTGCTCATAGGTATAAGAAAGGGATAGTAAATATTTTTTAAACGTATAGTCCCCCTTGACAGCATTGGAAATAGAGGGCTGCAAGGCAGGGTTGCCCGAAAAAAAGGTGTTAGGATCTACGAAAATGACGAAGGGCGCCATATTGTTAAAAGTAGGGCGGGTGATCCTGCGGCTGTATGAAAGGTTGACGGTATTCTTATCATCTATTTTGTGTGTTATGAATAGGCTCGGGAAAAGATTACTGTAATGCCGGTCGACAATATTCTTCAAAGAATCCGAGCCCAGGTTGGAATTCGTGTATTCGTAGCGCAGTCCCACCTTCAGATCGGTCTTTTTGTCCGCATTAATATTAACAGAGGCATAAGCAGCGGTAATATTTTCCTCCAATTTATATTTCGCGGAGAAGGATGGGTCTTTGAGCCAGCCATTCTGCATCAACCTGTCGATCTGTACATTGTTATCAAACCGGGAAACAGTGCTTTTCAGCCCGGTCTCCAGCCCTATTCTTTTTCCCAGATTTTTTGAATAATCGGCCGCAGTTACCCAGAATTTTATAGGAGTGGTCTTGGCGCTCCTTATTTTTTTATCGTAAATAAAATTCCCGCTTCGATCGTAATAAGAGTTTGTGTAACTGACCGGGTTATTGTCCAGGTAATAGATATAATCTGCATTGAGGGAGAGTTTCTCTTTATCGCTAAAACTATGCTGAATATTGACATTGACGCTGATGTTTTTCCATCGGTTGATCTCATCATTCGCAATAGTCAGCGTTGTATCCGGTCGCTGATTAATAATGACAGTATTGTTGTTGCTGGCATTCATCGACCATTTATTGTCGTATCCGGAGACCAGGGCGCCTATAATTGTTTTTTTATTCAGCGCATAATCCACTCCCAGTTGGGCGTTATGATTTCTCTGCACCGTATTCCGGTAAGTATACGAGGGAGTTTCCGTTATTTCCCCCTTGTTACTGACCCGGTGATAGAAGAACCAGTCCTGTTCCTGATGTCTCCGGGAAAAGGAATAGTTACCATAGAAGTTTAATTTTCCCTTCCGGTGGTTGAAGCTGATGTTGGCTGCCGGCATTTCCCTGTTGCCATAGCCCATGGAAAAGGAATAGGAGCCGTTGGTCCCATATTGGTTATTCTCTTTCAGTACAATATTGATATACCCGGCATTCCCTTCCGCGTCCAAATTGGCCGGCGGGGTCGTGATCAATTCGATCTTTTCAATATTCCCGGAGCTCATGCCGCCCAGCATCTGCACCACGGCATCTATAGGCATATGATTTATTTTTCCGTTGATCATGAGGACCACGCCGTTTTTTCCGCTTAAGGAGATGGAATTGTTCTGCCGATCAACGATCACGCCGGGTGATCGTTCCAATACATCCAGGGCCGTGCTGCCTGCGGATGTGATGCTGTTCTCAACGTTGACGATCAGGCGGTCTATTTTCTGCTCAAATAAAGGTTTTCTTGCTCTTACTGTCAGTTCTGCCAACCGTTTGCTTTCTTCGATGAGCTTATGCGCGCCCAGGTTGATCGTCTCTTTACCGGAAACCGATAAAGATCGCGAGGAGGCCTCAAAGCCCGTATAGGTGAATGTTACGATATATTGACCCGGAAGTATGTTTTCAAAAGAAAAAATTCCCTTTTCATTGGTTATCCTCCCTTTTGAAAGGGTCGAATCCTTAAAACGCAATAGCAGGACATTGGCATTCGATACCGGTTTGTCCAGTTTGTCAACCACCGTTCCATGAATGACTGCTTGCGCCAGGCTGTTACTACTGGATAAGAAAGAAAATATCGTGAATGATAAAAAGCAGGTATGCTTTAACCCGGAAGTTAGATATTGAACCATAAGCCTGATTGTTGAGTCGCCGGAAAAATAGCAGAGTAAGCAGGGAGTATTTCAG
>WNFI01345275.1_pt2 | contig 40052 bp, 47 predicted proteins | sample 5400471 | NCBI WGS metagenome assembly WNFI01 (sample SAMN13153348, study PRJNA577476) | soil metagenome | isolation source: 100 cm saprolite on Douglas fir-dominated hillslope | place: USA:California | collected 2013-09-17 | reverse complement strand
GGTTTGTGCGCCCCACGGCGTGATGTACGTGGCCACCGTCTGGTTCTTGACGATGACCTTGCGCACATGCAACGCGGATTGCATTGCCCCGATGAGTTTTTTGGCGGCAGCGAACGTGTCGTCAAGCGTCGGCTGGCCCATGACGCATCCATAGAACGTGATGGGAATTCCGTCGACCGAGATGGTCGCGGCGAAAAGAAAGTTCGCCCCGGTGTTCAGGCCTGAGCCGGTCTTGATGCCGACGATCCCGCTCTGTCCGAGGACGCCGTCGACGTTGTAGACGGTGCCCGCGACCGGGAGCTCGGCCGATGCCATGCCGACGACCTGCGCGAACACCTCCTGCTTCATGGCAGTCATGCCGAGCGTCATGAGATCGCTCGGGGTGCTCACGGTGCCGGGATTGGCTCCGCTCGTGTCCACAAATTTCGTGTGGGTCAGGTGCAGGTTGGCCGCCCGGTCATTCATCTTCGCGACGAAGGCGTCGACCGAACCGGCGTCCCATCGTGCCAGCGTCTCCGAGAAGTTGTTCGCCGACGGGATCAACATGCCTTGCAGGAGCTGCAGCTCCGAGATCTGCTCGCCCGCCTGCACTCGAACGACTGACTCCTTGTCCGCAACGTCGGCGTTGTAGGACTGGACGTCCGTATCGGTGATCGTGATCGTGGGTCCGGGGTCGCCCTTGGCGAGGGCCTTGTCCTTGAGGATCACGAGAGCGCTCATGACCTTCGCCACGCTGGCGGCCGGGATCGCCTGCTCATTGCCCGAGCTCGCGATGAAGCCGAGGCTCTGGACGCCGACCGCGGCCGAACCACGGGCCGGCCAGGGCATGACAGGCGGCGTGCCCGCTACCGCCTCGCTGGCGGATGGGCCGCCGCTGGCGGCTACGTCTGGGATGGGGCGAAGATAGTTCCAGGTCGCGAGACCGACCACGGCGAGCAGAAGGAAGATCCCGATCCGAATCCGCATGCCGAGAAAAACATAGCTAACCGGCGGCCGGCGCAAGCGCGAAACGCCGCCTGAGCCTGGTCCGAAGAGGCTCCGACAGGCGGACTCCGACGTACGTGAAGAACGCCAGAGAGGTGATGAAGAAGCTGACCGGGTGAGGCGAGTAATAGGCGATCGCCAGGCCGAGCCAGGTGAAGAGCAGCGCCAGCACGATGCCGACCCCGATGGCCACGGATGGACGGCTCGTGAAACGCACGGCGATGGCGGCTGGCGTGACGATCAGGGCGAAGATCAGCAGCACGCCGACCACCTGCACGGCCTCGGTGACGGCCACCGCAAGGATGGCCATGAAGGCGATGGACAGCGCCGTGAGCGTAGGCCTCCGTTGCGTAGCCGGTGTAGAGCGAGATGAACAGCACACCGAGCCCGAGCGTCCATGCAAGCACGATGCCGATGGTCACGTCACGTCCGCGCAGCCGGTTGCCCAGGGCGCCGATGGCGGTGCCGCTTCCCAGTGTGAACGCAAGCAAGCCGAAGATTGGATTGAGTCCGAGCACCACCGCCCCGGTCGCGCCCGCAAAGCCGATGTGAGAAAGCGCGTGCGCCGCGAAGGATGAGCTGCGCAGAACGACGAAGTATCCGATCGACCCCGCCACGACGGCCACGATCGTGCCCGCTTCGAAGGCGTGCACCATGAAGTCGTAATGGAACAGCGCGGCGATGTCGTCGAAGAGGTTCCAACCGAGCTGCGGGGACGTGTTCGTGATTGTGGTGAAGATCTCATCCATGCGGGTGACTGACCTCTTCCTCGAGGCCCACGACGAACACGCGCCCGCGGCTGTCTCTGAGCACCTCCACCGGCGTTGAATAGATCTCCGATAGCGATTCGGAAGTGATGATCTCCTCCGGTGTACCCATTGCCACCTTTCCGTGGGCGACGTACAGGACATGGTCGATATGTGGCAGCAGCGGGTTGACGTCGTGGGCGATCAGCAAGATCGTCAGGTCGCGCGCTCGCTTGAGATCTCCGATCAGCTGCACGATCACGCCCTGGTTTCGCACGTCAAGCTGCGAGAGAGGCTCATCCATCAGCAGGAGCCGTGGGTTGCCGACCAGCGCCTGGGCAAGCAGGAGCCGCTGCTGCTCGCCGCCTGACAGCCGTCCGATCGGGCGGTCGGCATAGGACTCTGCGCCCACCGAGCGGATCGACGCGACGGCCGCGCCGGCGACGCCGGTACCTGGGGCTCGGATGCCCCATCGGTGGCCATCGACGCCCAGGTTGACGAAGTCAAGGCCCCGGATGGACAGCTCGGGATCGAAGGTCGATCGCTGAGGGATGTAACCGATGAGCGGGTTGCCGCGCCGCGGATTCTCGCCGAGGACCAGGAGCTGCCCTTGCGATGGCGGAAGCAGCCCCAGGATCGTCCGGATCAGCGTTGATTTGCCGCCCCCGTTGGGTCCGAGGATCGCCGTAAACGATCCTGGAGGAATTGCAAAGTTGGCGTTCCTCCACACAGGTTGCCCGCCGTAGCCGGCCGCCAGGTCCCTCGCCACGATCGCAGGCTGCGACACGATCACGCTGCGAATCAGGCGGCCAGAGCCGAGGCGTTCAAGGCGTTCTCCAGAGCGAGGAGCTGGGACAGCTGCCAGTCCTGGAACGTCGCCGACTCCGGCTGGAGAGTCTCGGAAACACCGACGACGGGTATATCGGCGAGGGCGGCCAGATGTTTGATGTTGGTCGTCACGGCTGTTGCCGTCTGCACGTTGTAGATCAGCACCTTGACCTGCTTGCCCGTGATCTGGTTCTGGAAGTCGATGACCGCAGAGGCCGGCGGGTCATTTCCCTCGGCGACGGCGTTCATGAATTCCGTTGGGGAGATGAGATTCAGGCCGAGCGCAGCCGCCATGTAGACGAAGAGGCTCTCGGTCGCGCCGATGGGCGCGCCGCTGAACTTTGCTTTGATCTCTGCGATGCGCTGCGAGTACGGCTTGAGCGCGGTCGTGAATGCGGCACGCTGCTGATCGAAATACCCGGCGTCGGCCGTGTCGATCGCCTTGTAATCAGCGATGATCTGGTCGGCCATGCGCGTGACGTAGTCCGGGTTGTACCAGAAGTGCGGGTTGTCGCCGGCCTTCTTGCCAAGCAGCTCGGCCGCGACGAGCACAGTTCGGTGGCTGCTCGGATTGGCTGACAGGAGCTTGCTGGCCCAATCGTCGTAGCCGGCTCCGTTCAGGATCACGAACCCGGCATCGGCGACGGCGCGAGCATCGTTGGTGTTGCTCGCGTATTCATGAGGGTCCGCGTTCGGGTCTGTCACGACGCTCTGGACGCTCGCCCTCGATCCGCCCAGCTGGTTGGCGAGGCTGCCCCAGAAGTTCTGCCCCGCCACGACTTTGATCGGCCCGCTCGCAGCGACTGGACTCGAGCCCCCGCAGGCGCTCGCGGCTCCTGCCAGCAAGAGCGCGATTCCGAGCCACGCCCAAATCCTCCTGCCTGCCAATCTCGTGGTCTCCACCAACGCTGAGCCTCCGGCGCGGGCCCAGTCACGCAAGAGTATTGCACAATCGACTTGCGCAATGTTTTTGCGTATAGTCGATGGCGTGGCCAGGCCCAGCCCCGTGAGTGACCAGGTGAAGAGCCTGTTCTCAGCCGAAAACCGCCATCTCTGGTCGATCGACGAGCTTCACGCTGCCGTGGTGGCCGAGCTCGGCGCGGCGGACTACTCGACGGTGTTCCGGGCGGTTTCCGGCCTCGAAAAAGATGGCGCGATCCACCGTATCGACCTTGGTGACGGAAAGGTGCACTACGAGCTGGCCGAGGGACATCACGAACACATCCGGTGTGATTCCTGCGGTCGGGTGGTCGAGGTCCCGGGGTGCGTGCTCGAAGACGCTTCGGTGGCCGTCACGAAAAGCACTGGCTTCAAGGTGACGAGCCACCAGCTGCTGTTCAGCGGGGAATGCCCGGAGTGTGACTCAGCGCGTCAGCGTTAGCACATCTCCGAGGACGAAGCCCTTCTCGGTGATGTCGTAGCGATGGACCACCGGGTGGTGGTGCATCGCACGAGTCTTGAGCACGGTCAGGGCGCGGACGAGCTCGGGTCCCTCCTGGACGTACTGCAGCAGCACGACGTTGTCCGCCAGGTGAGAGAGCCCCTGCTCGGAGATTCGCCTCAGTTGGAACAGCTCGGGGACCTCGACGATCATCATCATGCTGATTCCGGCGCGTTCCAGCCGCTGGGTGAGAGAGAACATCCACTCGCGAAACCTGGTCGGGTCGGCGGCCGCGACCATCACGTCGGGAAGGCTGTCTATGACGATCCTTCGTGCGCCGGTCTGCTCGATCAGGTCCAGTAGCTGGTAGACCCACTCGTCGATGTAGACGTCGACCACACTTCTGCTGAGGACGTGGACGCCGCTGTCGGCGAAGGTCCACCCAAAGCTCCTGGCGACCCTTATCAGCTGTGTCTCGTTCTCCTGGAACGTGGCCAGGATGCCTGGCTCGCCGCTTTCCGCTCCGCGGAACAGAAAGTGAAGACCCATAAGGGTCTTGCCGATTCCCGAGGGCCCCGCGACCATGGTCGCCGCTCCGGTCCAGTACCCGCCCTCGCCAAGCACCTTGTCGAGCGCCTCGATGCCAGTCGACGAACGCTCGGCACCGAGCCTGTGCAGGCTCCCGTCCTGGACGTCGGCCAGTCGCGGAAAGACGTCGAATCCGGTCCCTGTGATGCGGTAGGCGTGTTCGCCCGACCGGTATGAGCTCCCACGCAGCTTGAGCACCTGCATGACGCGCAGCTCGCGCGCGCCGACCAGCTTGATGTCGAGGGAGATGATGCTGTCGGCCACCGCGAACTCAGCCGCATCCATCGCCTGATCTCGCGAGTAAGGGGCATTCCAGACGGCTGTCGTCGCGCTGGCGCCAAACAGACGGGTGAGGCTGTAGAGGAATCTCCGGAACTCGGAGGTGTCGTGGGAGACCGCCGCAAATGCCCGAAAGCTGTCGATCACCACGACGCCGGGACGGAGCTCCCTGAGGTAGCCCTCAATCGCACCGAGGATGTTCTCGAGCCCGTCTTCCCCAAGGACGTGGCCGAGATCTTCGTAGATCACACGGCCTTCCTCGATTGCCTTGTGATCGAAGACCTTGAGGGTCTCGCCAAAACGAAGGATCTTGTCGAGTGGCTCGGAAAGAGTCGAGAGATACAGCGCCGGCTTCTCGATGGTCGCGTTGTGGAACGCAAATTGCTGGCTGAGGATCGTCTTGCCGCTGCCCGGAACCCCGACGATCAGGTTGATGGCGTTCTTGAGGAGGCCTCCGTTGAGGATCTCGTCAAGGCGCGGGTTGCCGCTGGGGACCCGATCGATCAACGAGAAACTTGAGACGGCCGCCCCTGGCGCGCCAGCGCGCTCGTGCCCAGCAGGTCGCGCACGGTTGAGACAAGCACCAGAGGGTCGAGTGGTTTGCGCAGAAAGGCGGCCGCGCCGGATCTCATCGCCTCGTCCGCGCTGTCGATAGCCGAGATCGCCAGGACCTGGGCCGTGCCCTTGGCGGCGAACTCGGCGCACAGGCGGAACCCGGCGCCTCCCGAGAGCAAAAGGTCGATGATCACGGCGTCCGGCGAGCGCTCATCGAAATGCAACCTCGCCTGCCTCGCGTCGGACGCGATGGCGACCTGGTATCCCTCGGTGCGCAGGAAATATTCGGCCAGGCCTGCGGCATACGAATCTCGCTCAGCGATCAGGATCAACGGCCTCGATTCGACCGCCCGCTCCGCATCTGTGGGGGGAACATGCTCGCCGGCGAGCTCCTGCGATAGGAGCCGGTGCGCGTCGGCGGCGCTCGCCCCGGAGTCGAGCCGCGACTTGATGAATCGCAGCTGCTCGACCTGGGCGCGGGAGTAAAGGCGCTGCGAGCCCTCGCTGCGCCTGGGGGTGATGACCGAGTAGCGCTCCTCCCAAGCTCGCAGCGTCGAGGTGGGAATGTCCAGCATGCGGGCCACCGCTCCGATGCTGTAGACGGCCTGATCTTCCTGCTGGCGAGTCATGCTCCCTTGCCTACTTTACCTTCTGAGGAACTAATGCGCGATCTCTGCAATATTTATGCGGATCTTGGTGCGAAGTTTGAGGTATTGCAGAGCTAATGTAGTGGTGGTAATAATGTTGGCCATAGGGATTCCATACGGGTCGATCCAGGACGTCTGAGCTTGGCTGAAGAAATCACGCGCGATGCGGACGGCGGGGCCTCGGAACCCACGGAGCTGAAGGACCTGGTCGACCACTGGGTCCAGGTGATCGACCGGTGGGTTCAACACATCGACCAAGGAATGGGAGGGACGGCCGACGGCGCGGGTCCGGCCACGGAGCCGGATGCCGCGCCCGAGGCGGCACCCGATCCACCGGCCTTGGCGGCGGGGTGATCATGAGGAAGGGGGTTGGTTGCAACAGAGGATGGAAGGGGACGAGGTCTATCTGGACAAGCAGATGGTCATCACCCGGACGGGATCGCCGTCTGGACTGAGCGTCAGCGGATCGATCGACTACTTCAACGCGGAGTCGGTGGCCGCGGCCCTGTCGCATGAGCTTCAAGCACGGGTAACTGGTGTCGACGGACTGTCCGACGCGATCACGGGCAATGGAGACCTTCACATCGATGTGAGCCGTCTCGAGTTCAGCGACGTCTCCGGCATCCGGGCGCTCGTACACGTCGCAGAGAGCGGCAGCGGCAGGCGCCTGCTCCTGCGAGGCATGCCTCCCCGAATCCGCACCGTGATCACCGTCGTCGGCTGGTCCAAGCATCCAAACCTGGTCCTGGAAGAGGAAGGCGAGTAGCGAAAGAAGCCACCGCTTTCCAGGTCCCGGCTATCCTGCCCGGAATGAAGGCGCTCGTCAAAGCAAAGGCGGCGCCAGGCCTCTGGCTGCAGGACGTACCCGATCCGCAACCCGGACCCGGCGAGGTGCTCATCCGCGTCCTGCGGACGGGCATCTGCGGCACCGACCTGCACATCGAAGCCTGGAACGAGTGGGCCCAATCGACGATCCATCCCCCGCTCGTCGTTGGGCACGAGTTTGTCGGAGAGGTGGTGCGTCTGGGTGAGGGAGTGGCCTCCGTGTATCCAGGCGAAATCGTGGGAGCCGAAGGGCACATCGTCTGCGGGCGCTGCCGCAACTGCCTCGCTGGGCGGCGGGCCCTGTGCGCCAACACGGTCGGCATCGGAGTGCAGCGGGACGGAGCCTTCGCCGAGCTCATCGTGATGCCGGCGATCAACCTGTGGCCGCACCTGACAAAAATCGACCTTGACGTCGCCTCGATCTTCGACCCGTTCGGCAATGCGGTTCACACGGCGACCCAGTTTCGCGTCGTCGCCGAGGACGTGCTGGTCACCGGCGCGGGACCGATCGGGATCATGGCGGCGCTGGTGGCGCGTCACATCGGAGCGCGTCACGTCGTCATCACCGACGTCAGCGATTACCGCCTGGAGCTCGCGCGCAAGGTCGGGGTCACGCGTGCGGTGGACGTCCGCACCACCACCCTCCCCCAGGTGCAGGACGAGCTCGGCATGAAAGAGGGGTTCGACGTGGGGTTCGAGATGTCCGGCCAGGCGAGCGCGCTGCGCGACATGATCGCGAACATGGCGCACGGCGGACGAGTCGCCATGCTCGGGCTGCCGGACCATGAGTTCCCCATCGATTGGTCACAAGTCGTGTTCAAGATGCTCACCGTGAAAGGCGTCTACGGCCGCCAGATCTTCGAGACCTGGTACCAGATGTCGGTGTTCACGCAGACGGGCCTCGACATCTCACCTGTGATCACCCATCGCTTTCGATATGACCAGTTCGAGGAAGCTTTCGCCGTCGCCCACTCCGGCAAATGCGGCAAGGTCGTGCTCGACTGGACCGCGGCCGGCTCACAGAGGTAGACCGTGTTTGACAGCATGCGACCACACCTGGAGACACAGCTCGAAGAGATCCGCAGCGCGGGGCTGGAGAAGCTCGAGCGCGTGCTGACGGGCCCGCAAGGCGCCGTCGTCCGAGTGATGGACCGCGACCTCTTGAACTTCTGCGCCAATAACTACCTCGGGCTGGCAGACGACCCCGCCATCGTGACCGATGCGGTCATCTCGGACGCGCTGAACCACGCGAGCATCATCGACGGCATCCGGCTGTGCAAGGCGAAGCGCCTGCGCTATGCGAATCGCGACATGGAAGACCTGGAGCGGCAGCTGAAAGACAGCGCCGCCTCGCGCTTCCGGATGGTGGTCACGGACGGCGTTTTCTCGATGGACGGCTATCTTGCCCCGCTGCCTGAGATCTGTGAGCTGGCCGAGCGTTACGACGCCCTTGTGATGGTTGACGACTCGCACGCCGTCGGTTTCATGGGCGCCAACGGCCGCGGCACCCACGAGCACCTCGGTGTCATGGGCAGGATCGACGCCATCAGCGGGACGCTAGGCAAAGCCCTCGGCGGAGCGTCCGGTGGTTACGTCTCGGGACGCGGGGCGCTGGTCGCCACTCTCCGGCAGCGGTCGCGGCCGTACCTGTTCTCCAACTCCGTGGCGCCGTCCATCGCTGCCGCGAGCCTCAAGGTGCTGGAGCTGATCCGGTCGGCCGGCGAGCTGCGCCAGCGCTTGCGCGACAACACGGCGTTCTTCCGCCGGCAGATGACCGAGGCCGGCTTCGACATCCTGCCTGGAGAGCACCCGATCGTTCCGGTGATGGTGGGCGACGCAAAGGTCGCCGCCCGGATGGCGCAGGTCATGCTCGAAAAGGGCGTCTACGTCGTCAGCTTTTCCTTTCCTGTTGTGCCTCAAGGCAGGGCGCGGATCAGGACCCAGGTCTCGGCGGCTCATTCGCAGGCGGACCTGGAGCACGCGGTCCGCGCCTTTATCGAAACGCGCGAGGAGATCGGCCAGTAGGGCTGCCTCGCCGCGCGTTTTCGGGACATGAGCGAGTGGTCTCGCTCCTGTGGGCGCGGAAGCGTAACCTCTCGTTGGCTTTCCAGCCGAGATGGGACGGTCCGGGAGAAACACCACCGAACGCGGCCTGAAGATCCGGCCGCCCGAAGCGGCTCAGGCCGGCCTGGTTTACGCCTCCGACGATGAGCCCGGCATCCGCCGGGTGCGCCAAGGCAAAGGTTTCACCTACTTCGGCCCGGACGGCAGGCGGGTCACCGATCACGCCACCCTGGAGAGGATCAGGGATCTCGTCATTCCGCCCGCCTGGAAGGATGTCTGGATTTCCGCGCGGCCGCGGGGTCACCTCCAGGCCACCGGCCGCGACGCTCGGGGCCGCAAGCAGCCTCTGTACCACGCGACATGGCGCGCGGTTCGCGATGCAGACAAGTTTTCGCGCATGGTCGGCTTCGCTCGCGCCCTGCCACGAATCAGGCGGCGCGTCGCTCGTGACCTTGGGCAGCCAGGCCTGCCCCGCGAGAAGGTGGTCGCGACCATCGTGCGACTGCTCGAGATGACGTATGCGCGGATCGGCAACGAGGAGTACGCGCGCGACAACGGATCGTTCGGTCTCACCACGCTCCGCGACCGGCACGTAACTGTCAGCGGATCTACCGTGCGCTTCCTTTTCAGAGGCAAGAGTGGGCGTGAGCTCGAGCTGGGAGTCACGAACCGGCGTGTTGCGAGGGTGGTCAAGCGATGCGAAGAGCTTCCTGGACAGATGCTGTTTCAGTACGTCGGATCCGACGGCGAACGCCGCACCGTCCATTCAGATGACATCAATCAGTACCTGCAGGAGGTGAGCGGTGAGGACTACACGGCGAAGGACTTCCGCACCTGGTCGGCTACCGTCCTGGCCATGGGCGCTCTGCGGGACGTGGCGCGCTTCGAGTCCGATGCCGAGGCCAAGCGCAACGTGGTGGCCGCGATTGACAGCGTCGCCCGAAGGCTAGGACACACGCGCGCGGTCTGCCGCCGCTCGTACGTCCACCCACGCGTGATCGATACCTACATGGACGGGTCGCTCGAGGGCATCTTGAGCGTCGTGTCGAGCAAGGAGTACCGCAACCTCAAAGCCGACGAGGTGGCCGTCCTGGCGTTGCTGAAGCGCAGAGTAAAAGCCAAGGCGGCCTAGAGGCGCCTCTAGTCGAGGCTTATCTCAGTGCCGTCCTGCCCCCACCGCGTGTGGAAGGCCCCTTTGCGATCGGTGCGGTGGTAGCCGTGGGAGCCGAAATAATCGCGCAGGCCCTGGATCAAGTTGGCTGGACCGCGCGCCCGCCGGAAGCCGTCGTAATACGCCAGCGACGAGGCGAATGCGGGGATTGGCACGCCCTGGTCGATGGCGTGCTTGACGACCGACCGCCACGGTCGCTGGGCGGCCGCAAGCGCCTCCCGGAAAAAGGGCGCGAGCATGAGATTCGGCAGGTCTGGGGATTCGGCGTACGCATCTTTGATCCGGTTTAGGAACTTCGCCCGGATGATGCAGCCTCCGCGCCAGATCGTCGCGAGGGCGCCCAGGTCGAGGTCCCAACCGAACTCCCTGGACCCCGCGCGGAGGTGCTCGAAGCCCTGCGCGTACGCGACGATCTTCGAGGCGTAGAGCGCGTCGCGCACGTCATCGACCAACTCCTGTCGAGTGCTGCTCGGCTGCTGCAACCCCCCACCGGCGCTTCGCGCCACCTCCCCGGCGAGCGGGGAGGGAGGTCCAGCCAGGATTTCCGACGCTTTCACTCGCTGAGGCTTCTGGCTCGACAGGATGCGCGCGAACACCGCCTCGGTGATCCCGGTCAGCGGCACCCCGAGCTCGAGCGCCGACTCGCTGGTCCAGCGGCCGGTGCCCTTTTGCTCCGCCTCGTCCTCTATTACATCGACCAGCGAGGTCTTGGTGGCGGCGTCGGTCTTGGCCAGGACGTTGGCCGTTATCTCGATCAGGTACGACTGCAGCTTGCCCTCGTTCCAATCGCGAAAAACCGCGGCGAGCTCGCTGGGAGTCATTCCGGTCGCCTGGCGCAGGAAGTCGTAGGTTTCGGCGATCAGCTGGATGTCCGCGTACTCGATCCCGTTGTGGACCATCTTCACGAAGTGGCCCGCGCCGTCTGGTCCGATGTACGTGCAGCAAGGCGTGCCGTCGACCTTGGCCGAGATTCCCGTCAGCATCTCCGCCACCCGCTCGTAGGATGCGCGCGTGCCGCCGGGCATGATGCTGGGCCCATGCAGCGCACCCTCTTCCCCACCTGACACGCCGGCGCCGATGAAGCCCAGGCCCGCCTTCTCAACGGCCGCGGCGCGCCGCCGCGTGTCGTGGAACAGCGAGTTGCCTCCATCGATGATCGTGTCGCCTGGCTCGAGCACTCTCGAGAGAGAATCGATCGCGTCGTCCACGGCGGATCCCGCCTTCACCATGAGGAGGATCGCGCGCGGTGGCCGGAGGGTGCGCGCCAGCTCCTCCAGCGATCCGGCCGGGCGGAAGTCACCTTCCTTCGAGTGCGCGGCCATGAAGTCGTCGGTCCGCTTGCGCGTGCGATTGAAAACCACGACCCGGGCGCCGTGCGAAGCGAGGTTGCGGGCCAGGTTCTCGCCCATCGTTGCGAGACCGACGACTCCGATCTCGTGCTCAGCCATGAGCACACCTTAACCAAGGCCTCGGCACTGGTGGCGCGTTCTACCGGCGAAATGGAAATTCCCACCAGAGCTGCCGCCCAACAGACCCATTCGGCTGTCAAACGCGCGGCGTCGAACCCGGCACTCGAGCTACTCGAGAGGGTCGGCTACGTCGCACGAGGGGTGCTCTATGTCGTGATGGGCGCGCTCGCGCTCCGCCTGGCCCTTGGCGTCGGGGGCAGGGCGACCGACCAGTCGGGCAGCCTCACCGCCCTCGCGGGCGGCGCCTTTGGCAAGGCGCTGCTGCTCGTTTTTGTGGTTGGTCTGGCGGCGTACTCGCTGTGGGGTTTCGCGCGGGCGATCTTCGACCCGCTGAATCGCGGCGATCACGCGGCGGGAATCGCCGAGCGGCTGGGATTCGCGTGGAGCGGCATCGCGTATGCCGGCCTGGCTCTGTTCGCCCTGGAGCTGTTCGTGGGGACCGGGCGCGCGACGCCAGACAGCACGCAGTCGACCGTCTCGACGTTCTTCGCGTATCCGGCAGGCGAGTGGCTGGTGGTGGCAATCGGGCTCGTATCCATCGCTGTCGGCATCGGCCAGTTCGTTCTCGCCCGGAAAGCAACGTTCAAGCGGGACCTGAAGCGCGAGGAGATGAGCCCTGAGGAGAAGAAGTTCGTAGACGGAATGGGCAGGTTCGGCTTCTTCGCCCGAGGCGTCACCTTCACATTGGTTGGCTGGTTCGTCTTCCAGGCGGGGATCCACCGCGACCCGATGCGTGTCCAGGGGTTCAGCGGCGCATTCGTGTTCCTGCTGAGCCAGCCGTACGGCCACCTGCTGCTCGGAGTCGTGGCGCTCGGGTTTGTCGCCCTGGGCCTTCACTCCTTCGCATGCGCACGCTGGATGCGCTTTGTCGGCAGCCGTGGGTGAACCCGATCACCAGGCCTCGAGCAACCAGGTCTGGTAAGAGCCATCCAGCTGGCGGCCGGCCCGCGCGTCCGCGCCAACCTCCGCCGGGCGCGGCCAGGAAGGCCACGAAGCTGTTGATCATCAGCCCCAGGGCCGCTGCGATGACCCCAGAGATCGAAAAGAGGCTGCGCGCTGAGTTTGCGGACCACCTGGTGCTCGAGTTCGACCCCAAGGAGGACTTCGAGAAGCTCATCACCTCTCGCGCGACGGTCGTCGTGGCAGGTGGCGACGGCACTGTCGAGTTCGTCGTGCGCAAGCTCGCCGATTCGCCGCACCCGATTGGCGTCCTCTCGCTCGGGACTTTCAACAATTTCGCGGTCGCGCTTGGCCTGTCCATCGACCTGGACAAGGCGATCGAGGTCGCCCGGCACGGTCAGCCGCGAGGAATCACGCTGGGGCGCGTCAACGGCCACATCTTTCTGGAAGCCTGTGCCATCGGGCTGTTCGGGGAGACGATCGCCCTCGGCGATTCAGCGAAAGACATGCAATTCGGGAAGCTGGCGAGCAGGCTGAAAGACGTGTTCGGAGCGAAGAGGTTCGAGTACGAGCTGCACGGCGACATCGAGGGGAGCGGCACCGCCATGTCCCTCGTGTTCAGCAACACGCCGTCCACCGGCAGCAAGCTGCCGGTCAGCGACGCGACGCCGGTGGACCGATATCTCGAATTCTCGGTTCATGCCGGCCGCACCAGGACCGACATCGTCGGCCGCGCGCTGGCGTCGGCCTTCCTCGAAAAGCACCACGAAGATGCCGGCCAGGTTTTCAAGTTCCGGCGGCTCGAGGTGACGACTCGACCCCGCGTTCGCGTCTACGCAGACAACTTCATGGTCGGTCGAACGCCCGCCACCGTCATCGCCGGGCTGAGCGCTGTGAAGGTGCTGCTGCCGCGATGAGCCAGGCTGCGACCGCGAAGGAGGACGCCAGCCCGAAGGAGGCAGCCGGCGAAGTCATCGCGGGACAGCCCGGCCCGGGCGCGCGCCGGTGGCTGGGTCCCCTGACGATCGGCGTCTTCGCGTTGTTCGCGCTGGACACCTACCTCGTGGCAACCCAGGCGCTCCTGCCCTTCGACATACCGATCGCCCTATGGGTACAGCACTTTTCGTGGGGCCCGATCGCCGCCGTCTTCAACCTGATGAACGTGACCGCGGGATACCCGCAGGGAGTGGTCGGAGCTCTAGCCGTGATCCTGGTCTTCATTTGGGACCGGCGCGGTGGGTGGCTGATGGCGATCGGCGCCATATCGAGCCTGCTCGACAATGAGATCAAGGTCATGCTGGAGCGCCACCGACCAACACCCGATCTCGTGCACATCGTTACCCCCGCTCCCGGCTTCAGCTACCCGAGCGGCCACGCCGTGTTCTTCACCTGGATCAGCTTCATGCTCGCTTTCTCGATCGCGCCCAGGATCCGGCCGGGATACCGGTGGATCACCTGGGTGGCGGCCGCGGTCGCGATCGTGCTGGGTTGCATGGCGCGCGTTTGGGCGGGCGCCCACTGGCCGAGCGACGTGATCGGTGGGTTCCTGCTCGCCATCGGATGGTGCTCATTCGTCCTGTGGATCCCGGAACGCTGGCTCCCGTCGCCGAGCTGGAGGTGGGTGCGCCGGCGATCCCGACCGGTTTCCCCGGCTTAAACCTCCGGCACGACTTCCCCGGTGATCAGCTTGCGGGCGCACGGAGCGGCGTCCGCCGCCATGCGAGTGGCGTCTGACTTGAGCAGCACGCCGACCAGCTTGCCGTCCGACGTCGTGATCGGGGCGCTGTCCAGCGAGTGCTCGACCATGTGGTCGGCCATCTCCTTCATCGAAACGTAGGGTCGAAATGTGCTGGGGCCTGGACGCATGGCCTGCTCGGCGGTCAGGTCCGGATCCATCTCGAGCTGCTTCGACCTCAGCAGCCCGAGCACGATGTGCTGCGCGTCGACCACCACCGCGACCTCCAGGCCAGATTGCGTTGCTCGATCGCGGACATCGCCGACGCGGTCCTTGAGGCCGCAGACGGTCGTGTCCTTGCGCGAAGCCTCGCCCGCGCGCGGGCATTTCGAGTTTTCGCCTTCGGTCGGCAGGCCGGCGGCAAGCCAGTCGAGCTTGCCCGCCTTGTACTCATGGACTCCGTCGAACCCGAGACTCTCGAGCCGCGCCGCGGCCCTGGGCGCCATGTCTCAAGCGGCATCCCAGCAGTAGACGATCACCGGCCGGTTGCGATCGATCTGGTCAGCGTGTTTGTCCAGCTGCCGCAGTGGATGGCTGACGGCTCCCGGCAGGTGATCCTCCGCGTACTCCCTCGCCGGCAGCACCTCGACGAGCTGCGCACCGTGCCTGACCATGTCCTGCACCGTCTGGCGATCGATCAGCGTCGACACACGAACATCCTACGAGCGCACGTCGCAGAGCTTGGCGAGGTCCGCGGGCAGCGTGAGCAAAGGATCGAGCTGGGGGACCAGGCCGCCCGCTTGCAGCGCTCGGACCACGAGGCCCGAGCAGATCTCGTGACCCCGACGCGCGACCCGCACCTGCCGGCCGAACAGCAGATACAGGCTCGCGCCGAACATGTCGAGAAAGCCAAACCCTTGGCCGACCTGCGCCATTGCATACGCAACTGCCCGCGACCTTCCTTCAGAAGAAAACTCGGTGCCCAATCGAACCAGGTGGTACTCGTCCACGCGATACCTCGAGATCGGGTCCTGCCGCACGCCCATCACCTCCGCCTCGACGAGGGCGCCATCGGCTTCCACCAACAGGGCGGTGTGGCTCCAGTGCGCGAAGACCGCGTCGGGCCCCTTGAACCGGCGCCTCTGGGCCAGGCTGATCAACCGCGCCAGCAAGTGGTGGCGGTGGGCGAGTATGAAATCGCCCGGCTCGATGTCCGCGGCCTCCTCCCCCGGTCCGTATCGCTCTGCTGTGGCCACTTCTACCCCGAGAACGCCCAGCCGCGCCTCTTCACCATGTGCGCGCCGGCTAGTGTCCTGCCCCGGAGGTTCGGCGGAAAATCGCCGCATCGGCGGCCGAGATCAAGGCGCCGGCGAGCAACGCAGCGCGCATGTCGGTAGACCTGTAAGCGAGTAGCGCAGCCGGCAACGCAGAGCTCGGCCGCCTAGGCGGATGAGCCCGCAGGGTGCCACGGGCGCCGCGCAGCGTCGCCCCTGGCATTTCCGCCGAACTTTCGGGGCAGGAGACTAGTGTGCGCCGGCCTTCTCCCGGTCCCTCAGGATGCGCCGCAGGATCTTGCCGGTCGGAGACTTGGGGATCTGGTCGACCACCTCGACGCGCCGGATCTTCTTGTGAGGAGCGACCCGCGCCGCCACGAACTCCATGATCTCTTCGGGATCCTGCGGCGCCTTCAGCACGACGAACGCCTTCGGCACCTCCTCACCCTCTTCGTCGAGCACTCCTATCACCGCGACGTCCGCGACGTTGGGATGAGACAGCAGAAGCGCCTCCAGCTCGGCCGGCGCCACCTGGAATCCCTTGTACTTGATGAGCTCCTTCAAGCGGTCGACGATGAAGTACAGGTCGCGGTCGTCGATGTGGCCGATGTCCCCTGTGTGAAAGAAGCCGTCGGCATCGATCGAGCTCTTCGTCGCCTGTTCGTTGTTCAAGTAACCACGCATCACCTGCGGGCCGCGAATCCAGATCTCTCCGTCCTCATTCCGGCCGAGCTCTTCGCCGGTCGCCACGTCCACGATCTTGCATTCCGTGTTCGGCGCCGCCGATCCGACCGAGCCTGGCACCGGCTCGTCGCTGTCGGACACGATGTGCGACACAGGACTTGTTTCGGTGAGACCGTAGCCCTGGCTGATCCTGCACCCGATGCGCGCGCTCGCCGCCTGCGCCGTGTCCGCGTCGAGGGGTGCCGCGCCGGAGAATGCGCGCTTCACCGATGACAGGTCGTACTTGTCGATCGCCGGGTGCTTCGCAAGCAAAACCACGATTGGCGGCACCAGGAAGAACCGCGTCACCTTGTAGTCCTGCACGGCCTGCAGGCACGGTTCGAGCTCGAAGCGCGGCATGCTCACCAGCGTCGCGCCCCGATAAAGACCCTGGTTCATGATCACCGTCATCCCGTAGATGTGGAAGAACGGGAGGAAAGCCATGATCGCCTCGTCCTCCCCGATCGCCAGGCACGCGGAGGTCTGAATGAGGTTGGCGACCAGGTTGCGGTGAGTGAGCATCACGCCCTTCGAGAAGCCCGTCGTCCCGCTCGAGTAAGGCAGGGCGACGAGGTCGTCGGCCGGATCGATGCGCACATCCGGGGCTTCGCCGTCCAGGAGCAGCGACGCGAAAGGAACCGCCCCGTCCGCCTCGCCGAACACGATGATCTCCTCGACTTTTGACTTGGCGGCCGCCTCCTGCGCCTTGCCCACGAGCGGCGGAATGGTGATCAGCAGCCGCGCCCGCGAATCGTTCAGCTGGAAGGCGATCTCGTCCGGCGTGTAGGTTGGGTTGAGGGTGGTGACGACGCCGCCCGCGGTCGCGACGCCGTGGAACGCGATGGGGTATTCGGGCAGGTTGGGAGCCATGATCGCGAGCACGTCACCCTTGCGGAACCCGCGCGCATGGAGGCCCGCCGCGAGCTTCCGAACGCCCTCCGCGATCTGCTGGTAGGTGTATGAGCGGCCGGTTCCGGCCTCCACGATGGCGACCTTGTCGCCGAGCCGCGTCGCGTTGCCCAGCACGAAGGGGCTGAGGGCGGTGTCGGGTATGGCGACGTCCGGATGAGGACTCTTGAAGATCACGGTTGAGAGTCTAGGCGGCGCCTTGTGAAGCGGGCTCGCTCGCGGGAGTCGCCCGCTGGCGCTCCAGGCTGTCGGCGTTGCGAATTCCGATTGCGTTCACAAGCGCGCCCAGCAGGATGATTGCGGCCCCCACGAACATCGCCAGGTGAAACGAAGAGGTCGACGCATCCCGCACGGCCGCCACGAGGTGCGGATCCAGGGGCGTGTTAAGCGGGCTGACCTGGTTGCGAAAGCTGGTCGAGGACACGTCGACCCCGGGCAGCTTTGAAGCCAGCGCCGAATAGAAGTTCGCCGTGAGGAAGATGAAGATCAACGCGCCCGCAAGCTGGGGGCCGACGCGCGAGATCGCGTTGTTGATCGCCGACCCGACACCTGAGTTGTGCACGGGCACCGACGTCATGAGCGCCGTGGTCAGAGGAGCCACCATCATGCAGATGCCCAGCCCGAAGATCACCGAGCCGGGCAGGAAATCGACCAGGTAGGAAACAGGCGGGAGATAGCTGCTCGGATCGCCGGGCACCAGCCTCCACGGGGTGCTCGTGGCCGGCACGCGCGAGTACCACAGGACCCCGAGGGCCATGATCGCGGGCCCGAACGCCATGAACCATCGGGGGCCGAAGCGCGCGGCGAGGGTTCCGAACCGGCGCGACAGGAAGATCAGGAACAGGGACCCGGGAATCGACCCGGCCCCGGCGGCGGCGGCCGTGTAGCCGAGCGTGCCTTGCTGAAATAGCGTGAGGTAGTAGAAGGTCGCGAAGGCGCCGTAGATCAACAGGGTCGAGATGTTGGTCACGGTGAAGTTGCGGGAGCGGAAGAGCTCAGGCGGGATCAGCGGATGCGCCGACCGCACCATCCAGAGGGGCAGGGCGATCATGCCCAGCACGCCCACCGCAAGCGCGATGTATCCGATCGGGTCGCGCCAGGCGCGCTGCTGGCCATAGATCGCGCCGAACGCGAGGCCGCCGACGGCAAGCGCGACGATGATGGCGCCGATCCAGTCGAAATGCGCCGTCGCCTGCTCGTCCCGGCTTTCGGGCACATGCTTCCAGGTCGCCCATAGGGCGACGGCCACGAGCGGGACGTTGATGAAGAACGCCGCCCGCCACGAGATCGTGTCGACCAGAAACCCACCGAGGACCGGGCCGAGGATCGTCGTCGCCCCGGACGCCCCCGCCCAGGTGCCGAATGCGCGCCCCTGCTCCTCGCCCGAGAAGTTGGCCGTCAGCAGGGCAAGGGAACCTGGTACCAGCAGCGCGCCGGCCACGCCTTGAAGGATGCGAAACAGGACGAGCAGCTCCATGGTCGGGGCCACGCCGCACAGCACCGATGTCACGCCGAAGCCGGCCAGGCCGTACAGAAACATGCGGCGCCGGCCGTAGAAATCGCTCAGCGCGCCCGCAAGAATGATGAGCGAGCTCAGGGTCAACAGATAAGCGTTGTAGACGTACGACTGGCCCTCCAGAACGCCCAGGAAGGAGCGGTGGAGGTCGCGACCCATACGGGGCAGGGCGACGTTGACGACCGTCGAATCGAGGAAGACGATGCCGGACCCCAGGACGGCGGCGACCAGGATCCAGCGTTTGGCTGTCACGGTGACAACTTTAGAAGTCCTGGCGGCCCATGAAATGCTCGACTACCGCGGGCCTGGACAGCTCGTAGAGCGCGACCCGATGGCCGCCCTTCGTGACGAACGATGCTGCCGGCCCCATCGGGAGCTCGACCTCGTGCTGCTTTTTCAAGCCGCGCCCCTTGAGCCTGGCCATCGCCTTGCGCAGGTCCGCGACGCGGTAGACGAGGATGGGGCGATCGCCATCGAGGTGATCCGCCAGCAGCAGGTGCGGAGGGCCGCTCGCCAGGACGACCATGGCAACCCGGGCCCCCATGCCTTCGACGGCGAAACCCACCTGCGCACCCAGGACGTCCGCGAAGAAGCGCATGTCGGAGGCGACGTCGCTGCTGGGCGTGTACAGGTAGTCGAGCTGCTCGAAGGGCGCCGCCTCCGTTGGCTTTTTACTCGAGCGCGAACTCAGTGGATACCTCGACTCCGTGGCGCAGGGTCTGCAAGGTCGAGCAGTAGCGCTCGGCGCTCGACAGAAGGCGCTTGGCGCGTTCCGGGTCAACTCCGTCCTTGACCTTCACCTCAGTGCGCATCTCGATGCCGGTCGCGCCCACCGGTACATCGCGGTCCACTCCCATCGTGCCGCGAAAGTCCCAGTGAATGCGCACGTCGACGTGGACGGACTCGAGCTCAACGCCCATGTTCGCCGCGACCGATCGGAGCGTGCTCTCCTCGCAAATTGCGAGGGCGCTCGCTAGGATGTCGCCAGAGCACGGTGTGTCGCCGGCACCGCCGGCGGCGGGATGCAGACCCGAGCGGATCGTGGCGTCCGGAAAATCGGTGGGCGTGACGGCGCAATGCCGAGGGTCGGCGAGGTCGGTGGCAGCGCTGTGGGCGGCCGTCACCACCAGCGCCGAAACCGGATCTGACCGGTACCGGTCCTTCAGCGGGGCCTGCACGGTTCTCAGGTCGATGGTGTATGGCATCCGACAATTCTGCGTTGCACGGGGTTGGTGCGAATGGTCCTCCGCGATCGATCAAGCGCAGCGCCTACTTCAGCGCGTTCGGCAGGCCCGGTCTCCAGAGGTGCGCCGCCTGGACGACGATCACGGCCACGATCACCAGGATTCCGCCCACCACCTGCACCACCGAGAGCCGATCCCCCAGCACGACCACCGCCAGGAACACCGTGACGACGGGCTCCCAAGTGCTGAGCAGCGCGGCGCGGGCAGCCCCGATGCGCGGCAGACCGGCCAGGAACAGCGAGATGGCGACCATCGTGGGAATGAGCGCGATGCCGACGGCGACCCCCCATGCGCCGGCGTTCCGCGGCAAGGCAAGCTCGTGGTTCAGGGCGGCCAGCAGGCAGAATGCGAGGGCCGCCCCGCTCATTATCACCGCGCTTGCGGCGACCGCCGGGACGGAGGCCATCACCCGCTCTCCGATCAGGATGTAGCCCGTGTAGATGGTGGGCGACGCGATTGCCAGCACCAGTGGTAGGACGAGTTCCCATGAGAGGTGGAACTCCGCGCCTCCGACCAGCAATGCGACGCCAAGAAAGCTCATTCCCAGCGCGATCCCGTGCCAGGCCGATACAGCGCGACGCAGGAAAAGCCAGCCTGCCACCACGACCAGGCTCGGGTAGATGTACGCGATCAGCACTACGAGCGACGCGGGCAGCGACCTCAAGGCGACGAAGTAGGTGAGTGACTGACCCGTATAGACGATGGCGCCAAGACCGAAGAGCGTGAGCAGCTGGTTGCGGCGGAGCCTCAGAGGATTCTGTCCCAGGACAAGCGCGAGGACTATCATCCCGATCGCGGCAAGCAGAAATCGAAACGCGAGAATCTGCTCGGTGCCGAGTCCCGATGCGTAACCGAGCTTGGCAAAGATCGCGAGTGTGCCAAACGCGGTCGCGGAAATCAGCACCATGCCAGTGCCCGCCCACTGGGTGCCTGGCGCGGCCCGCGCCGCCGCGACGTCCGAGCCTAGGGCCAAAGAAGGTGGCCGAGCAGCATCCCGATGACGACGGCCAGGGCGTAGGTGACCCGCGGGTAGCGGCGGACGAAAGCCCGCACTCCATTGCTCATCGGGTCGGTTCCCTGTCTCACGGTCACCATCGCGTGACCACTACCTTTTTGCGCGTGTAGAACTCGACACCGTCCATGCCGTGAACGTGAAGGTCTCCATAGAAAGAGCCCTTCCATCCGCTGAACGGGAAGAAGGCGAACGGCTGCGCGATCGGCACGTTGATGCCTGTCATCCCCGCCTCGACGCGGTCGCGAAATTCGCGTGCCGCTCGACCTGACTGGGTGAAGATCGTCGCCATGTTGCCGAGCGCCAGCCGGTTCGCCTGGGCGATCGCCTCGTCCAGCGTCGCCGCCCGCGCAAATGACAGGACAGGTCCGAAGACCTCCTCGTGGCCGACAGTCATGTCAGGGGTGACCCGGTCGAGGAGCGTCGGTCCCAGGAAGAATCCGGGGCGCGCCATCTCTCCGCGTCCGTCGACCAGCAGCTCGGCGCCCTCCGCGACACCTCTCTCGACGTAAGCCGCCACGCGGTCGCGGTGGTCGGCTCGGATCAAAGGTCCGACCTGCACGCCCGCCTGATCGCCCGGGCCCACGACCAACTTCGATGCCGCTTCTTTCAACGGATCGAGGAGCCGGTCGGCCGCCAGGCCGACAGCCACGGCGACCGAACCCGCCAGGCATCGCTCGCCCGCGTTGCCAAACGCCGAGTTGAGGATCGCCGGGACGGTGATCTCAGGGTCGGCGTCGGGCATCACGACTATGTGGTTCTTCGCTCCGCCCAGCGCCTGGACGCGCTTACCATTCGCCGCCGCGGTCTGGTACACGTGCTTCGCCACCGGCGCCGATCCGACAAACGAGATCGCCCGCACATTCGGGTGCAGCAGCAGGGCGTCGACCGCAGCGCGCGCGCCATGCACCACGTTCAGCACGCCGTCGGGAAAGCCGGCGGCGAGAAAGATCTCGGCCAGGCGCTGCGCGCCCAACGGGGTGCGTTCAGACGGCTTGAGCACAAAGGTGTTGCCGGCCACGACCGCGAGAGGGAACATCCAGAGCGGGATCATCACCGGGAAGTTGAAAGGCCAGCGTCTTGCCGTGGTGTCGCGTGATGATCGCCGCCAGGTCTTCGAATTGCTCCTCGAGCAGAGATTTGAAACGGAACATGAGACGCACGCGCTCCATCACCGGCGTGAGAGACCACGTTGCGTATGCCATGACCGCCGCCTGAACAGCGGCGTCCACTTCATTGCTCCCGGAGAGCGGTACCTGGTCGATGACCTGGCCCGTCGCCGGGTTGTAAACCGCAAGACTCTCGATGCCATCCGATGGGAGGCGCCATTGGGAGCCCACCAGGTTCGGAATCACCGCTCCCCCATTCGCCCGCCCATGATCGCATCGTCCGCACGGCGCCTGACGAAGACCGCGGCGATGGCTGAGGCGAGCAGGGCCGCCACGGCATACGTGTAAAACGCCGCCTGGATGCCGGCGAGCGACCACGCCACGCCGCCCAGGATCGGGCCGATCGTGATGCCGACATTCTCGAACTCGCCGAACAGGCCCATGTAGAGCGCATGGCGGCGGCGCGGCATCGACTCAGCCATCCACGCCGTCGCGGCCGGCCAGATGAGCGCGGCACCCAGCGCGCGTACCGCCGCGCCGGCGATGACCTGGACGAAGTTGCCCGACGTCGAGTAGATGACGAACCCGATCGCCGACAGGATCCCGCCGGCGATCATGGTGGGCCGCCGGCCCCAGCGATCCGACGCGTTTCCGCCCGGTATCAAGAGGACCCCACCGATCAAGCCGACGGCGAGCATCGCGGTCCCGGCGCTCGCGGCCGAGAGCTGGAGATGAGTCGTCACGAGAAGCGGCAGCAAGGCCAGCTCGCCGCCGGCTCCGACCTGGATCAGCAGCACCAGCGACGCGGTCACCGCCAGGATCCTCAGCACGCCGCCGCCCGCGCGCGACTCCTCGCTGCGCGCCTCATCGTCCGCGGTCCATGGGCCGTGATGGTTGCGGGCCGAGTGGCCCTTGAAGACCCAGATCGCGAGCAGCGCCGACCCAGGGCGGTGCCGAGGTAGGACCGGGCGATGGGTCCGATCGACACCATCATCCCGGACGCGAGAAAGTAGCTTGCCGCGATCAGCGCGATCGAATCAACGCGTGACAAAAGGACGATGCACGCGGCGTAAAGCAGCTGAGAGACGACGAGCGGCGCGCGGTAGCCCGCGCGATCCGCGAGGACGCCCCAGAGCCATTCGAAGGCAAACATCCCGAAGCCGTACATCGACAGCGCCACGCCGATCTCGTTCGGGCTCGCCCGGAGCTGGCGCAGCTCGAGGGGCAGGCAGATCTGCAGCAGGCCTGTGGCCAGCGTTGCGAACGTCATAGCGGCGATGAGCGCGCCGCTTCTGCTGCGAATCAGCGATTCGGGTTGCGCGACGTCGCCGCGCGTTTCTCTGTCGTCGATGGCCGCGATAACGCTATCTCAGAGGAAGGAGCTGGATGGGCCGCTCCTGGGTGTCGCGCTGGCTGCCGCCCTCGCCGCGGCGGTGCTGGCGCTCTACATCGCCGGGCACCCTTACATCCCCGAGGACGCGGCGATCGAGCGCGGCGTCCAATCGACGAGCTGGGGGCCGCTGGTCCTGACATTTCCGGTGTTCAGCTTCATCGGCGACGCCAAGGGCGCCGTGCTGGAGGCGATCGTTTTCGTGCTCATCCTGGTCTTCAATCGCCGGGCCTGGATCCTGGCGGCCGCCGCTTCGCTGACAGCGCTCTGGTACGTCCTGCTGAACCACCTGGTCAACCGGCCGCGCCCCACGACGGCGCAGGTGCTCCAGGTGACCGAGCATCCAGGAGCTTCAAGCTTTCCGAGCGGGCACACCATGTTCATCGTCACGTTGAGCGCGGTTCTGATGTTGGGCCTGGGCCGCCGATTCCTTCCGCGTCGGGCTCGGCCCATCGGCTGGGCTCTGGTCGTATTGATCGTGGCTGCAAACGCAGTCGCCCGCGTCTATGTGGGAGCGCATTGGCCAACCGATGTGATCGAGGCCATCCTGGTTTCGGTCGCATGGCTGACCGTCGTCGCATCGGTGAAACGGATCTCAGACCGTGCGCTCGCCGACCCGCACGGTGGCTAGCCTGGGAGCCAGCTGGGCGCCCCGCGCAATCCCTCGATCGCCCATTTGAGCGTCGCCTGGACCTCGGCAAGGTGCGTGAGCATCGCCTCCTCGGCTGCGTCGGGGTTGTGCGCCTTCAGAGCGCTGAAGATCGCCTCGTGCTCGCGCAGCGACCGCTCGGTCCGGCCCGGCCGAAGGATCGTCTGGTACTGGAGCCGGATGCTCTGCGACTTCAGGCTGCCGACCAGGCGGCTGGCGGTCGCGTGGTCGGCGGCCGCCCAGATCAGCTGGTGAAAGCGGGCGTTGAGGTCCGAGTAGCCGATCGCATCTTTCTTCTCCACCCGCTGGCGCATCTCGATCACAACCTGGCGGAGCTCGCGCAGGTCGGCCGGCGTGGCCCGTGTCGCCGCCCGGCGGGTCAGCATCGCTTCGAGCGTGGCCCGCACCTCTTCGATCTCGAGGGCCTCGCGGTCCGAGATCAGCCTGACCCGCGCGCCTCGGTTCGGCTCGAGGGTCACGAGGCCTTCCTGGTCGAGCCTGACAAGCGCCGCGCGGACGGCCGTCCTGCCGACTCCAAGCCGGGTGGCGACAGACGCTTCGACCAGGCGCTCGTTGGGGTGGAACTGCCCGCTCGCGATCGCCTCGCGCAGGCGCCGGTATGCCGTCTGTCCGGCCTCGGGCACCGGTGCTTGACGGATCCCGCTCCTTGCCATCGGTCAGATTATCCTCAATAATGTCGACAATCCGACAAGGGGTCCCCGCGAACTTACGGCGCAGCCTCTGAGTTCGTGGGGTTTGACACCTATGCAGTCTTAGTAGTTAAGGGAGCAAGGAACGATTGTGAGAGGGTTCGAGCGGTATAAGGTCGTCTCGGCGCTTGGCGCCATCGTGGTTCTTGCCGCGTGTGGCGGGACCAGCTCAACCGGCGGTAGCGGACTCGGAAGCGGCCCCTTGCTCGTCGGCGTCATCGCTCCTTTCAGCGGAGCCGACGCCGGGCTTGGCCCCGCCTATTACGCCGCATGCCTGGCCGCCGCCCCGTCCATCAACAACAACGGCGGAGTCGGAGGCCGGCAGGTCAGCTGCCAGAAGTTCGACACTCGCGGCGAGCCCGCCGACGCGGTCCCGGCGGCCAACGCGATGATTGCCAGCAACTCCAACCTCATGGCGGTGGTCGGCTGCACTTCGGACGAGGCGGCGACCGTGGCGCCGATCATCGACCGGGGCCACATCCCGATGTTCTGCATGACCGGGCAGACGGAGTTCAACAAGACGGCGCTGAAGTACTTCCACCGGCTCGTGCCGGCGGACATCTACGACGCGTACGCGATGGTCGGGAGTGCGCTCTACGGGCCGGGCCACGCGCCTTACAAGAAGGCCGCGCTGGTCTTCGGGAACGACATCGGCTCCCAGGCTTTCGTGGCGCCGGCAACCAACGCGTTCACCAAGCTGGGCGGCACGATCGCCATCAACCAGCCGATCAACCTCACGCCCGGGACGTCATACCGCACCGAGGTCGCCGCGATGCTCGCGACCCATCCTGACGTCATCCTCACCGAGGCCCTCGGCGCCGCCGGGACGTACCTGAAAGAGGTGAAGACACAGAACGGCGGGCAGATGATCCCGTTCATCGGCACCTCGGCCACCATCGACCCCCAGTGGTTCCAGCAAGTCAGCGATGCGATCGGCGTGAACGACCTGGTCAAGTACTACGCGGGCGTGGACCTCGGGTACACGTTCTCGGGACCGGCGTATGACGAGTTCATCACCAACCTCAACGCCGCCGCCTCGACATTTGCCGACGCGCCCAAGTACAAGCAGCGAGGATCCACCCTGCACCTGTACGACGGCATCATCATGACCGCGCTGGCCATGACGGCTACCAACAGCGCAGACCCGACTGTCTACAACCCCAAGATCAAGGACATAGCCAACGGCACAAGCGGCGCGACCGTCGTCGGCACATATAAGGACGGAGTCGCGGCCATCAAAGCCGGCAAGACGATCCAGTTCGTGGGCGCCGGCGGGTTGAACAGCTTCGATGCGTTCAACAACTCGGTGTCGGGCTACATCTGGGTCACCTATGACAACCAGGGCAACGAGGTCAAGGCCGGGCAGATGACGCCGGAGCAGACTTCAACCATCGCCCAGGCAGGCGGAATCTAAGGTCCCCTCAGCAAAACCAAGGAGCCAGAGTGTCCCAGCCCCGAAGTGACGCAGCGCCTTCGGGGCCTAGGCGGCCGGGCGCCTGCGGCGCTGAAGCCTGCGTCAAGGGGCCTGGCACCGCGTCGTCGCGCATGGACGATGCGCTCCTAGCAGCGCCACCCTTTCCTTGGCTCCGGCCGCCGATGCCCCGAAATGCGCAGCGGGCTTCGGGACCGGGACACTAGCGCCGTGAACCTTTTCATAGCGGCGTTCGGCTTCGGCCTGGTCAGCATGTCCGTGATCGCAATCGCCGCGGTCGGATTCACGATGCAGTTCGGAATCACCAACATGATCAACCTTGCGTACGGCGAGGTCATGATCTCGTCCGCCTACCTCGCCTACTACTTGAACAAGGCCGGCATCAGCATCTGGATCGGGATGGTGGCGGGGGCGCTGTTCGGGGCCGTGTTCTCTTTTCTTCTGAACAGGGTCGTCTACGGGCCCTTCATGCGCAAAGGCACAGCAAACCTGGGGATGGTCATCGTGTCGCTTGCCATCTCACTGATGATCTCAAACCTGCTGCTGCCGATCGTCGGGTATTACAGCGTGTCCTACCAGGAGAATGCTGGGAGGCTCATCCGCCTCGGGAGCATCGCCCTGACCCGGGATCAGATCATCGTCATCGCCATCGCCGTTGTGCTCATGCTCGGCATCCATGCCCTGCTCACATACAGCCGCCTCGGCAAAGCGATGCGCGCCACGGCGGCCAACCCGACCCTGGCCCGCAACTGCGGCATTCCGACCCAGCGTGTCATCGACTCGGTGTGGCTCATCACCGGGGCGCTCTGCGGGCTGGCGGGCGTGGTCGCGGCACTGAACGACGATTCATTCGCCATCGCCAACGGTTCGGCTTTCCTCATCACGATTCTCGCCGCAGCGGTGCTGGGCGGCGCTGGGCAGCCATACGGCGCGATGATCGGTGCGGTGTTGATAGGTCTGATCACGGAATTGAGCGCGGCAGCCTGGTCGCCTGAGTACAAGGAGGTCGTCGCGTTCGGCATCCTGGTCCTCGTCATGGTGCTGCGGCCCCAGGGCCTATTGGCCAAGCGGGGCGCCCTCGCCGCGGCCGGATGAACACCTATTACGCCGCCAACCTTCTCATCTACGCCGGCATCGACATCATCGCCTGCCTCGCGCTCAATCTCCAGTTCGGCGTGTCGGGCATCGTCAACTTCAGCTTCATCGTGTTCCAGGCGGTGGGCGCTTACGCCGCCGCAGTGCTTTCGCTGCCGCCAGACACCGCCAACGGTGGTTTTCAGCACTACGTGGGGGGCTTTCAGCTCCCCTTCCCCTTCCCGTGGATCGGCGGCGCCATCGCGGGCGGCCTGCTCGCCATCCCTGTCGGGTTCGTGGTGCTGAGGAAATTGCGGAGCGACTACCAGGCGATCGCTCTTCTCGTGCTCTCGGTGATCGCGAACACCGTGATCACCAACGCCGACAAGTTCCTGGGCGGGGCGGCAGGGCTGGCACTGGTGCCGCCTCCGTTCTCGGACCGCATCGACCCTAACACCGAGTCGTATCAGTACCTGTACGTGGGAATCACGATCGTCGCGGTCGTGGTTGCGTTTGCGGTGGTCAACCGGGTCGTCAACTCACCCTACGGACGGAGCCTGAGGGCGATGCGCGAGCGTGAGATCGCGGCGGCCGCGATTGGCAAGAACCCGGTGAATCTCAAGATGACGATCTTCATCGTCGGCGGTGTGATCGCCGGGCTGTCCGGCGCCATCCTCGTCGGTTTCATCCAGCTGTGGGCGCCCTCGGTCTGGCTGTACCCGGAGACGATCATCCTGTTCGCGGCCATCATCGTCGGGGGCCGCGGCAACAACATCGGCGCGATCCTGGGCGCACTGCTTGTCCCGGTGGGTTTCGAAGAGGTGACGCGCCTGCTCAACAGCAATCCGAACATCGCCAACCTGGGTCCGCCCAACTTCATTTCCGCTCTGCAGTGGGTCTTGATCGGCCTGCTCATCCTGGGGTTTCTCTGGTTCAGGCCCCAGGGAGTCCGACCTGAGCCGCGCAGGGTCTTCGAAGGCGGCCCGGAATGAGCTCCCACCCGACCGACGCCGCAAGGCCGATGCTCGTGGCCACCGACATCCACCGCCATTTCGAGGGCATGAGAGCCGTGGACGGCGTGTCGCTCGAGGTGGCTCCCGGGAAGATCACCGGCTTGATCGGGCCGAACGGCGCCGGCAAGTCCACCTTCATGGCCGTGCTCGCCGGCACGCTGCCGGCAACGAGCGGCACGATCGTGTTCGAAGGTGAGGACATCACGCATTTCCCCGCGCATCAGCGGGCGCGACGCCGCCTCGTCCGAACGTTTCAGCTTCCATCGGAATTCGCGCAGCTGACGGTGCTGGAGAACCTGCTCGTCGCGGCCCCCACCAACCGGGGCGATTCCCTGTTCGGTGCGCTGATGGGCAAAGGCTACTGGGGCGCCGACGAGCGCCGCCTGATCGACGAGGCGCGGGGTCTGCTGAAGCGATTCGGCATGAGCGCCAAGGAGTCCGATTACGCCGGCACGATGAGCGGCGGACAGAAGCGCTTGGTCGAGATCATGCGGGCGCTGATGCTGCATCCTCGCCTGCTCCTCCTCGACGAGCCGATGTCGGGCGTGCACCCGAAGATCGTCGAGGAGATCCAGTACTACCTCCAGGATCTTCGCGCGGAAGGTCTCACGATCCTGATGGTCGAGCACGAGCTTCACATGGTCGAGCGGCTGTGCGACACGGTCGTGGTCATGGCGCAAGGCAAAGTCATCGGCAGCGGGACGATGTCGAGTTTGAGACGGCAGCAGGAGATTGTTGACGCTTACCTCGTCGGATGACCAGCAGCGCGTGGATGGACGTCCCGCGCCCAGCCTGCGGGCCGAGCACATCACGTCCGGGTACGGCGGCGTCCCGGTCATCCGCGACGTGTCACTCGCGGTCGGGCCGGGCGAGATCGTCGCCATCATCGGACCCAACGGCGCCGGCAAGAGCACGCTGCTCAAGAGCCTGGTGGGCATCCTGCGTGTGACCGAGGGCAGGATCATGCTCGGCGATGCCGACGTCACAAACCACCCGCCCGAGGAGCTTGCGAAGCGCGGCGTCGGATACGTGCCGCAGGTCAATGACATTTTCGAGCCGCTCACGGTGCTCGAGAACCTGGAGATGGGCGGCTACCTGCTCAACAACGCCCAGATCCGCACTCGAGTGGCGGAGGTCGGCGATGTCTTCCCGCAGCTGCCGCCGCTCCTCAAGCGACGCGCGGACAAGCTGAGCGGCGGCGAACGCAAGATGCTCGCCATCGCTCGTGTGCTGATGCTGGACCCGAAGGTGTTGATACTCGACGAGCCAACGGCCAACCTTTCGCCGAAGCTGGCCGACAGCCTCTTGACCGAGCACGTGAAGCGACTTGCCGGCGTGGGCAAAGCGGTGCTCATCGTGGAGCAGAGGGCGCGCGCGGCCCTGAAGATCGCCGACTGGACATGCGTCCTGGTCTCCGGACAGACCAGGCTGGAAGGACGCCCGGACGAGCTCCTCGTGCGTGGGGACTTTGAGGAGTTGTTTTTAGGAGCCGGGACCAGCACCCCGGCTTTACCAGAGGAGGACGACGACAAGCGATGAGACTTCTGATGTTCAAAGCCGACAGCGGACCGATGCTTGGCGTGCTCAGGCCCGGAAGCACTGATGAAAACGCCGAGGTCGTGGACCTGTCCGAGATTCCCGACCTGCGCACGTTGATCGACTCGGGCGACGAGGGCCTGGCCCACGCGAGGGCGGCTCTGTCGTCCTCGCGCTCGAAGACCCGGCGCCTCGCGGACCTGGACCTTCTGGCGCCGCTCGAGGACCCGCGCGGCAACGTGATCGCAATCGGCCGCAATTACCAGAAGCACGCCGAGGAAACCGCGTTCATGGATGGTCGCGAGCCCGCCCCGCCGACCGTCTTCACCAATACACGGTGCTGAACGATGTGACCGCGCGCGACATCCAGAGCAGTTGGGGCGGCCAGTATTTCAAGGGCAAGAGCCTCGACCGTTCCTCACCGACGGGCCCATGGGTGGTGACCAGGGACGAAGTCGAGGACCCGCAATCGCTCAAGCTGTTCTTAAGGGTGAACGGCATTACGAAGCAGGAGGGCGAAACCCGCGACATGATCTACCCGGTCGACGCGATCATCGAATGGGTGTCCAAGGGCATGACACTGCTCCCCGGGTCGCTCATCGCGACCGGCACGCCGGATGGGGTGGGCTTCGCGCGCACTCCGCCCGAGTTTCTCAAGCCGGGTGACGTGATGGAAACGGAGGTGCAGGGCATCGGGCTGCTGCGCAACCGATTTGTGTCCGCGGTCGGCTGACGGCGTGCTTTAGCGTTTGAGGTCCATGTCGAGGCTCGAAGAGCTCACCGGAGTGCTTCCGGCGCTGATCTCCCCGTTGAGCGGCGACGGCAAAGTCGACGAGCCTGCGGTGATCCGCCTGGTCGAGCATGTCATCGGCGGTGGCGTGAACGGCCTCCTGGCGCTGGGATCGACGGGAGAGACGGCATCGCTTGACGAGACTGCGCGACGCACGCTTCTGTCGAGCGTGGTCGCGGCGGCGGCAGGACGGGTGCCTGTGATCTGCGGAGTCGCCCAGAGCCACCTCTCGGCGGCCCGCTTCGAGGTCGAGGCGGCAGGGCGCATTGGGGCGGCGGCGGCGCTCGTCACTCCCCCCTTCTACTACCTGATCGACCAGGCCACCCTGCTGGCCTTTTACCGCGGCCTGGCCAGGGACAGCCCGCTTCCGATCTTTCTGTACAACATTCCGCAGTACACCAAGATCGTCGCCCAGCCCGAGACCGTGGCGACGCTGGCGCGCGAAGGGGCGATTGTCGGCATCAAGGATTCGAGTCGCGATTTCGAATACTTCGAAGGCGTCTGCATCGCCACCCGCGAGCTGCCACGATTCCGAATCTTCACCGGGAGCGACACCATGCTCCTGCCGGCGCTGTCCATGGGCGCAGCAGGGACGATCTGCGGTGCGGCCAACGTGGCACCGGGTTGGATCGTGCGCATCCACGAGGACTTTCAAAGGGGGGACATGGCCGCGGCGCGAGCCGGCCAGGACAGGCTTTATCAGCTGGTCATGACGCTGCGCGGAGGCGTGTTCCCGGCCGCCATCAAGGCCGCCTGTCACCTCCAGGGGATCTGTGAGCCCTGGTGTGCTCCGCCTGTCGCCTCGCTCGACGACCAGGCCGAGGCCAGGCTCAGAGACCGCCTTGAAGCCTGGGGTCTGCTCACGCCCGCGATACCCCGGTAACGGGTCAATTCCGCATAAAAGTGAGCACCAATCCGAGGGCGTAAGATCCGAGGGTGACGCAAGGGCGGTCTAAGCGCGACCGCCTGCTCGAAGGCGAAGATCCGGAGTCTCTGCGCCCACAGGACACAAGGCACTGGATCAGCGTCTACCGGGAGATGATCGCCTTCAAGGAAGACCTGCTGGAGCGTGTCACCAGCGACCTCGAGCACGTTTCAGCCGCAGCCCAAACAGACCTGACCGATGACATCAAGCTGATCGACTCGCAGCTGAGGCGATATCGGAGACGCTTGACCTATTGGGTCGAGCGCCAGCTCGAGCTTGAAGAGATCGCAATCGACTCCAAGAGCAGGACGGTCACCTATCGCGACAACGCGGTGACGCTGACCAAGCGCGAGTTTCAGATTCTCGCGATGCTCATGAGCCGGCCAGAAAAATATTTCTCGCCACAGCAGCTCTTGGTGGAAGCCTGGCATGACGACCGGCTGCCCGAGGAATCGCTGCGCACGTATATCAGCAGGGTGCGAAAGAAGTTGGCGGAGCTGGATGCCGGTGCCAGCGTGGTGAACAAGTCGCGCAAGGGGTACGCCCTCATCTTCAAGCCTCACCCTCTATAAGGGCGAGTTTCAGACGAGCCGCGGGCGCGCGGACCCGGCTTCGATCCAGCGCATCGTCGCGAGCCGCCAAACCCCGGAGAGCTCGGACCGGAGTCCCGACGGCCGCTATTCTCCTTCCACGCGTGATCCTCTCGATCGGAGACCTGCTGCTCGACATCACGATCATCCCCGACGGGCCTCTGCGGGCTGACGACGACCGGAGCGCCCGGATCGGAGTCGGAGGCGGAGGCCAGGCGGCCAACTTCTGCGCCTGGGCAGCCGCGCTCGCGCAGCCCGTGCGCCTGGTCACACGGGTCGGCGATGACGACCGCGGCCGTCGCCTGGTTTCCGATCTCGAAGCCAAAGGCGTCGAGGTGTGCCCGGTCTGGGCTGACGAGCCTACGGGCGCCATCGCGGTCCTCGTCGGAGTCGACGGTGATCGGGCGATGGCCACCGATCGGGGGGCCAGCGTGGGGCTGCGTCCAGACGACCTCGTCGAGGCCTGGTTCGAGGACGTGCAGCTGATTCACGTCCCCGCGTATTCCCTGTTCTTGAACCCGCTCGGCAAAGCGACTCGCGCCGCGATCGGGCTCATACGCGACCGCGGTGGGATGCTTTCGATCGACCTCTCGTCGGTGGCCGGCCTTCTACAGTACGGCCCGACGAGGATGGCGTACGACCTTGCGCGCCTCAAGCCCGAGCTTCTCTTCGGCACGGCGGCAGAGGTGGCGACGATCGGGGTCCCCGCGGAACACCTGGCGCAGGTGCCCGTGATCAAGCTCGGCTCTGCCGGGTGCAGCGTGTTCGGGCGCCTCATAACTGCTCCCGCCGTGCAGCATGTCGACGGCACCGGCGCCGGCGACGCGTTCGCGGCGGCCTTCTGCGTGGCATGGCTGCACGGGGCGACGCCGGTGGAAGCGGCGGAGCGCGCGGTGATCGTGGGATCGGAAGCGGTCACGCGAACCGGGGCGAGACCGAGCTGAGCGTCCCACTCCAGGTGTCGCGAGAGGTCGCGGACGCCGTCGCCGCGGGTCGCCCGGTGGTCGCGCTCGAGACTTCGATCGTTGGCCAGGGACTGCCGGCGCCCCACAACCTGCGCGCCGCGTTCGAAAGCGAGGCGGCCATAAGAAAGGAAGGGGCCGTTCCGGCAAGCGTCGCGGTGATCGACGGCAAGGTGCGCGTCGGACTGGCGGCGAGTGACCTGGAGCGGGTCGCCGCGGGCGCGGTCAAGGTGAGCTCTCGCGACCTGGGACCCGCCATTGTCGGCGGGAAGGTCGGGGCGACGACGGTGGCCGCCACGATGCGAGCGGCAGCCATGGCGGGCATTCGCTTTTTCGCGACAGGAGGAATCGGGGGCGTGCACCGTGGACGTCCGGAAGACCAATCGGCGGACCTGGTGGAGCTCGGCCGCACGGCGGTCGCGGTGTTCTGCGCCGGCGCCAAGATCATCCTCGATCTTCCGCTCACGATCGAGCGGCTGGAAAGCCTGTCCGTCCCGGTGCTCGGCTACGGCACCGACGAGTTCCCCGCCTTCTATACCGCGCACAGCGGCTGCAGCGTGAGCGCGCGCGTCGATGGACCGGAGGACACGGCACGCATGCTGCGCGCGGCGTGGGATACAGGCACCCGCGGGATCGTCGTGGCGGTGCCGCCGCCCGCGGAGCTCGAGGGCGCGGAAGAGATGGCGCAGCGAGCGGCGCGCGAGCTCGCGGGCGTTGCCGGGTCAGAGGTCACGCCGAGACTGCTAGCGCGAATGGCGGAGCTGTCCGGGGGGAAATCACTCGAGTTGAACGTCGTGCTCGTGGTCAACAACGCCCGCGTGGCGGCGCAGGTTGCCGCGGCCGCGGCCCGTTCGCAAAGTTAGAGCGAAGGCGGTGATGACCGGCGGGCGCTTGCCCGCCGGTCCGGGAACTCGCTTCTCTTATTCCTGCCTCATCTTCAGCAGACCGAATGAGGCGCCCTGCGGATCCGAGAGGATCGCGAATCGCCCTCCCGGGAAGTCCTGCGGCGCCAGCATCTCCTGACCGCCAGTGTCAACTGCCTTCTTGAACGCTTTGTCGACGTCGTCGACCGCGAAGTAGACCATCCAGTAGGACGGCACCTGCTCGGGAACCATCGGGTTCATCTCCATCCCGCCCGCGATCCTTTCGCCGGCCAGGTGGAACTCGGTGTAGGGCGGCTGGTCTTCACCCATTCCGACGTCGTGCCCAGCCCAGCCGAAGACCGTCTGGTAGAACGGCTTGGCCTTGTCGATGCCACGCGCGTTGAGCTCCGCCCACGCGTACGAGTTCGGCTCGCCCATGACCTGGGCGCCGATCATCTCCGTGGGCTGCCACACCGAGATGAATGCTCCGGCCGGATCCTGGAACAGCGCCATCCGTCCGGACTTCAACACGTCGAAGGGCGGCGCGACCACTTTGCCTCCGGCGGCTTCGACCGCCTTGGCGACCTTGTCGGCGTCGTGCGTTCCGATGTAGACCATCCACGCGGACGGCCCATCGGGAGTCTGGGCCGGTCCGATCCCGGCGACATCCTTGCCGTTCAACTTTGCGAGGGCGTACCCGCCCGCGTCCGGATCAGGCGCCACCTCGACCTTCCAGCCGAAGAGCTTTGAGTAGTAATCCCTGGCTTTATCGGCGTCTGTGCTCGAAAGGTCGACCCACACCGGTGCGTTGGCGACAAACGTCTTCGTCTCTGCCATGGTCATTGCCTCCTTGAACCCCGAGCTGGCGGCATCGAGCTGTATCGCCCCTCGACCGACCTCCAGTTTGCCACTCCTCGGTTAAGGGATAGTTGCGAGGTGGCTGTGAGTTGCGCGCAGAGCGGCGTTAAGGATGGGACCGGTTGAACTCCCCCGTGGAGCTGATCGTTTTCTCCGACTACGTTTGACCCTGGTGCTACATCGACTCGGTCCGAGTCGAGCAGCTGGAGCGTGAGAATCTCGTGCAGGTGACGTGGCTGCCGTACGAGCTGCACCCGGAAGCCCCGGTCGAGGGCATTCCTCGCGAGACCTACTTCCGCGGCGCGCGCTTCGAGCAAATGCGCACCCACCTCGAAATGGTTGCCGCCGAGGTGGGCCTCACGATGAACCAGCGCGACGTCATCATCAACTCGCGACGCGCCCTCGGCGCGGCGGAGTTCGCTCGCGAGCACGGAAAGTTCGACGCGATGCACCGCTCGTTGTTGAGGGAGCATTGGGAGGGCACCGCGCGGCTCGAGAACGTGGACGATCTCGTGCGGGTCGGCTCCGAGGTTGGCCTGGATGCGGGCGAGCTCAGGGCTGCGATCGACGAGGATCGGTACGCGGCGCTGATCGACGAGAACCGCGCCGAGGCCGAGTCGCTCGGCATCAACGCCATCCCGGCGCACATCTTCGGCCGGCGCTACCTGGTGCTCGGCGCACAGCCCTACGAAGCGTTCCAGCAGGTCCTCGCTCGCTTGCGCGAGGAGGCTGCCGAGGGATGAGAATCGTTTCGCTTTTGCCCAGCGCGACCGAGGCCCTGTTCGCGCTTGGACTGGGTGACCAGGTCGTCGCGGTCACGCACGAGTGCGATTATCCGCCGGAGGCGGCGTCCCTTCCGATCGTCACGCGGTCGACTCTTCAGCTCGCGGACAAGGAGAGCGGGTCGATCGACGCTGCCGTGTCGCTTGCTGCGATGGAGGGCCGGTCCCTCTACTCCGTGGACACCGATGCGATCCTGGCGCTTGAACCCGACCTCGTGGTAGCCCAGGACATATGTGACGTGTGCGCGATCCCGGCCGACCAGGTCGCCCAGGAGCTGGCGGGAATCCGCATGATCCGCCAGCACCCGCATTCCTTCGATGACGTGCTCAACGACATCGAGGAGCTGGCTTTCGCGTGCGGCGCCGACCCCGCCGCGCTGATGACCGGCTTGCGGCGGCGGATCGAAGTTGCGACCGGAAAGGCGCGCTCGCTGGCGCCTGTCCGCGGCGTCTTCCTCGAATGGCTCGACCCTCCCTATCGCGCCGGGCACTGGACCCCGGACCTGCTTGCCCTCGCGTGCATCGAGGATCCCCTGGCCCGCTCGGGAATCCCATCGGTGGCTCTGGACTGGAGTGACGTGGTGGCCGCGCGGCCCGCTTTGCTGATCCTCGCACCGTGCGGCTTCAACCTCGAGCGGGCGCAGGCGGAGGCCGGACTTGTACGCGAGAGGATCGACTCAGTCGGCGCGGAGCGCGTGGTCGTGCTGGACGGCTCGGCCTATTTCAACCGACCCGGCCCGAGGCTCGTGGACTCGCTGGAGCTGCTCGTCGCCAATCGATGACCACGTCTTCCGCCGGGGTTACAGACGACAACCCTTGAGGAGGGCCTCCTCCGCTCCGCCCAGGACCTCTCGCACGCTCTCCTCGCGGACACTGAGCAGCGAGCTCCGTCCAGCGGGCTTGTCTTCGATGACGCCCGCTTCACGCAAGAGCTGGACGTGCGCGCTGACCGTCGGCTGCGAGAGTTTGAACTGACGTGAGACCTCGGTCACCGAAGCCGGCTTCTGTGCCAGCCACATCAGGATCGCCAGCCGGGTGGGGTCGGCGAAGGCTTTCATGGTCTTCGATACGTGGTCGGCCGTATGGCGAAGATCGGCGTCATGGCTGTGGGGCTGGATGCCGCGGCCGAGGTACATCCAACCGTCCAGCTCGACCACGTGGATATCACCGAAAAACCAGCCAGGCGTGAGCACCATGCGGCCCTCGGCGGCGGCCGCCTCGGCGAGGCCCTCGAGGTCCGAGCGCCCTGGCCAGAGGCGGGTGCGCTGAAGCAGGTCACGAAAGGAAATGCCCTCGGCCAGCTGCCTCTGCCAATCTCGTGTTGCCGCGATGACGGCCGCGCGACCGGTCTCTTCCCATTCGACCCGGACCGCACCCCAGACTTCTTTGAGCAAGCTGATGTAGCGCGAGCGAACTTTTGGGTTCGCTCGCAGAGCGGCGAGCCGATTTTCGATCGCCGTCCGCTCGGCATGTGACTCAGACAGCAGCGACGGGGTGGGAGCGCTCGACGCGGCCGCACGCTCAGCACCGGCGAAGAAACCGTGGATATCCGCGTCGTGCAGGCTGTCGCTGCGTTCGGCGAGGACGACCATTTCGCCAAAGCCTCTGACCCCGTCACCCCAGAACGACCGGAGCGTTGGCGCAAAGGCGAGCCGCACCGGCTCCGTGGAGGCGAACCGGCCCTCGAGCACGTGGTCGGCACCAGCGCCGTGCAGCACCCACATCAGCTCGAGGGCGGCCGAGGGCACGACCTGGATGCTAACCGTCGGTACTCGCTCTGATTGAATTGGCATAGGTTGATGGCTATGTTAACACGATTACGCCCTAGGTGATTGACTATTTATAACACTCTTGACCTATACTCGCTGGCATGGACCCGTACAGCTCGGAGCGCTGGCTGCTGGAGCGGCACGAGGCGATCCTCCGGGAGGCTGAGCTGCGTGCGCGTCTCCTCCCCTCGGTCGATCAAGTCCCCGGTCTCAACGCGTGGGTCGCCGAGCGCCTCCGCGGGCTGGCCGACAGGCTGGACGGCCGCGGTGTCCAGGAAAGGCTCCGGCCGAGCGCTTAGTAGGCGTCCTGAAGGCCGCCCCGCCGGGCGTGCGACTCCAGCCATCTGAACAGCGTGTAACCGCACAGCGCGTACAGAGCTCCGACGACCAACTCGCCCACGAGCAAGCCGGCGACGTGGTCGATCGATGCCCCGGCCGCGGCCTGACGAGCTGCATCGACACCCCGCGTCAGCGGCAAGCCATATGAGATGACCTGCACCGCACCGGGGAGGCGGTTGATCGGGAAATTGATGCCGCACAGGACCAGGAGGAGGTAGTAGACAACGTTGGCGATTGTGATCGCGTCGCGCATGATCAGCCCCAGGCTCCCGAACAGCAAACCTAGCCCGGCCGTCGTCAACGAGATCAACAGCACGCAAATGCCGAGCAGCCAGAGATTCGCATGGTGCAGGTCGAGTCCGAACACCACCACGGTGACGCCGAGCCCGAACAGCACCGTGACGATTCCATCGAGCACGTTCACGATGGCGCGGCTGAGAAATGTCACGAGCCGGTTGGCGGGCGACGCCAGCAGTATCGGTAGCGTTCCGAAGTGGCGCTCGTTCGCGACTGTCGCAATGGTGCCGTAAAGCCCAGCCTGGGCCGTGACCTGAAGCGCATTTCCGAGCGCGAAGTAGAGGGCGTTCTGGCGACCGGTGCCGTAGACGCCAAGCTCGACGAAGAAAAGGATCTGCGTGACCGGTAGGAGCACCTTGTACCCGATGTAGCCGCGAAGGGTTGCCCACTGGAAAAGGGCTATGTACTGGAGGTACACCGAACGCGTGAAAACCGCCGCTTCGGCGCCGATGCGATTCATGCCAGGGCCAGCTCCCCAGTCATCCGCGCACGTCTGTCGACGAGGCGATAGAGAAACAGAGCGCCGGCCAGATAGAGGACGCTGAGACCGGCCGCGGCGAGCCACCAGAGGGCGAAGTCGTGGGGACCGCTGCTGGTGGTCGACGCATACAGTGCTCGCGTCGCCCAGGTGGGAGCCAGCGCTCCGGCGACTCCCTGAGCCCATCCCGGCAGCAATGTCACAGGGAACATGAAGCCGCCAAGTATGCAGAAGCCGAACTCGAAACCGTTGAACATGGGCAACGCCCAGCGCCACAACGCGTAGAGGGGCGCCAGCGCGAGAGCGATGGTGAGCAGCGAGAAGGTCAGCACCGCGAAAGACACCGCGAACCTGACGGAGTCAAGGTGCGGCACCAGCGCGTGAAAACCGAAATAGGCGACTGCGACGGTGGGGACAAATGAAAGCATTCCCCACAGGATGCTTCCGCAGACCTTGCCGAGCAGGATCACCCAGAGCGGCGTAGGCACGGCAAAGACCTGCTCGAGGGTCCCGTTCCAGCGCTCGTCCTGGATGGTGAGCCCGCCATCCAGGTATGCCACTCCCCAATAGCCGATCAGGCCGCCGCCCAGGATCCCGTAGATGAGTTGAGGGTTGGCGGCGCCCGGGCGAGCGAACACGTACAGGCCGACAACCGCAAAGATGAATGGGAAGAACAGCCACGCCAGAATTGCGAAGGCGCTGACAGCCCGCAAGCGCATGCTCACGCAGAAGGCGCTTGAGGCCGCGCGTACGAGAGTGATCAAGACGATTCGGCGATGAGCTGGACGTACGCATCCTCGAGGGTGGGCTCGCGCGAGCTCACCTTCTGAAGCTTGATTCCCGAAAGCACCACGCTCAGCTGTGTGATGAGCTCGGCCGGGTTGGCGCAGCGCACCGTGACGACCTGCGCCATCTCATGCTCCCCGACCGAGACGGACGTGACTCCGGGCAGGCCGCGCAGCCCCGTGAGATGGTGGGCAGAGATGCCCTCGACCTCGACTTCGACCACCCCCTGGTCTTCGACCAGCCGTTTGATCCCTGCGGGCGTACCCTCCGCTACGAGCTTGCCCTTGTTGATCACAGCGATCCGATCGCAGATCGAGTCCGCCTCGAACATGTAATGAGTGGTCACGAAGATCGTCTTGCCCGAATCCGCGAGCTCCCTGACAAGCACACGAAGCTCGCGCGCACCGACCGGATCGAGACCGAGGGTGGGCTCGTCCAGGAACAGCACCTCTGGGTCGTTGAGTAAACCCCGCGCCAGGTGGAGGCGCTGCTTCATTCCCCTCGAGTAGATCTCGACCTTGTCACGCTCCCGGCCGGAGAGCCCCAGTCGCTCTATGAGCTCGGCGATTCGGCGCCTCGAGACGTCGGGTGGGATCCGGTAGAGGTCGGCGAAGTAGCGCAGGTTGTCGAGGCCCGAAAGCCGCCAGTAAAGTCCGCGCTCGCCGCCGAAAACGAATCCGATTCGCCGCCGCAGGAGACCGGTCTGCTTCACGACGTCCAGGCCGAGGACCCGCGCCTCGCCCGAGTCGGGCAGCAAGAGGGTGGTGAGGATCTTGACCGTCGTCGTCTTGCCCGCCCCATTCGGCCCGAGCAGGCCGAACAGCTCGCCCTGCTCGATGGCAAGATCGATCCCGTCGAGTCCGACTGTCTGAACCCTCGTCCTGCGGAAGGTGCCGCGATGACTCACGTA
>WNFI01086328.1_pt1 | contig 40154 bp, 36 predicted proteins | sample 5400471 | NCBI WGS metagenome assembly WNFI01 (sample SAMN13153348, study PRJNA577476) | soil metagenome | isolation source: 100 cm saprolite on Douglas fir-dominated hillslope | place: USA:California | collected 2013-09-17 | reverse complement strand
ACCTCCCCGCTCAACGGCAGGCTACGCATGGCTCGCACCGACTCCACTGCCACGGGCAACGCAAACTGCTCACCGAGGAAGCCATCGACGAACCGTCCCCCGCGGATTTCGCCACGATCCTCCAGCCGACGGTAGCCCGTCAGCATCTCTCGCCACGGCGGCAGATTCGATTCGCGCGCCAATAAATCGCGGAACACGATCCCGTAGCGCCGCAGCAGCATCCAGCAGGCGGCCTCCACGGCGCGCGGCCTCTCCGCAGGCTCGCCCGGATGAAGAATCGCCCATCGTCCTGCACTGTGCCGCGGACGCGCGCTGCGTCCGCTTCCCTGCCCGGCGCGGCGCTTGGGATCGATCAATGAGCGCAGGTTGTCGAAGCCATCGGCCGTGACCAGTCCCGCAGCGACCAGCTCCCAGAGCGCTGTCTCGATCTCGGCCTTCAACTTGCCGGTGCCGCGAACGATGTCGGCAAAGAATGACGCGCCTCTAAGGCGCAGGAAGTCCAGCACAGTCTGCGCGATCGGGCTTAGGCCGCGCCCATCCGCGTGGTCGCCGCCGGGATGCCGCGGCGTCATCCAGTCCGCTTCCTCGCGCACAAAAAAAGTAATGGGCGCAACGCTGGTAGGAATCACGCGCCGCTGCCGGGACGGCACCGCCTCTCCAGAAAGATCGCTTCCCTTCATCGGGGCGGACGTATCCAGAGTAGCCGGATGCGGCGACAACCTTCCCCAGCCCACCGCCCCGGTCAGACTCAGCTGGTCAAGCCACTTGGGATCGTAATCGGCCACGCGCCGGGCCAGAATCTGCCGCTCCCAGGCGTTCGCGGAGATCTCAAACCCCTGCAGTTGGTGCAGGATCTCCAGCGTGCCGCGCTCTCCCACGACCTGGGTTCCAGCAGCGACGTGCTGCCACCGCATCAGCCAGCGCATGAACTGCGCCGCAGTTACCGGCTCAATCTGCTTACGCAGGGTGCCAACAGTTAGCCGGTGAATGCGAGCCAGCAATCGCCGCTCGCACCATTCAGTCCCGGGAACAAGTGTGGATACAGCCGCCCCCGGCTGGTGTGGCGTGGGCGCTCCCGCCCGCGTGGCATCATCGGTAAACGTTCCACGCAGGACGCTTCCGCCGGCCTCCATGCGAAGCAGCGCCTTCTCAATGTCGGAAGCGGAAAGCCCCAAAACTTTCCCCAACTGCCCAGCCGTTGTCGGCCCGAGATGCGACATCCATCCCGTGACCAGTGTGAGCAGGACTTCGTCGCGAGAAACGCCAGCCGCCTCAACGTCGGCCAGTGCCTGCAGAAACTGCGCTCCCGGAAACAGCGCCGAAAAACTGCGCACCCGCTCGGCAGCAACCCAGTAGTGCTGGAGTCGCGGGGACGTCTCGCCTTCGGCCACGGTGGCGACTCCAGCCCGTCCCTCACGAACCAGGCTCTCGAAGTACCCGCTCCACTTGCCACTGCTCATGTGGGGACAGCCGCCCTCGGCTGTCCGGTCGAGCGAAGCTCGACTCTCAGGCAGCGCAATCAGCGTGTGCAGCACGTCATGCAGCTCATCCGCATCCCGCACATCCGGCCAAGCCTCTTCCCTCACCTGCGCAATCGCATCCGGGTCCAGCTTGCCTACTTCCTCCAGCACCGAAGCAGGCAGCATCCGCCGCATCTCGACCGCCCGCGCACGCCGCTCCTCGAGCGGCGCATCGTCAAGGTAGGCATACGGATTGGCATTCAAAATCTCGTGGGAAAACTGCGACGGCACCGGCGTATCCACCGCCAGCACACGGATCTGTCCGGAAGCCATTCCGCGCAGCAACGACTTCAGTCCCTCAAGGTCCATCGCCTCGGTGAGAACGTCCTTCATGACCTCATTGACGAGCGGATGGTCAGGAATCTGAATGTCACCCACGATATTTTCCTGGCAAGCGGCAGCCTCGGGAAAAACTGACGCCAGCAAATCGTCCGAGCGCATGCGCTGGATCTGTGCTGGAACTTTCTTCCCTCCCTGAAAACGCAGGAGAGCGAGCGCACGATTCGCGTCCCAGCGCCAGCGCGTGGCGAAGACGGGAGAGTCCAGCGCCGCCTGCTCCAGGATGGGCTGCACGGTTTCGGCCTGCAGGAAATGAAAGACGTCGCCCAGCGGGAAGCTGTGTTGCTCGGCCAGCGCGATGTTGAGACCGTTGTCGGTGGCGGCCGCCTGCAACTCAAAGTTGAAGCCGCGGCAAAAGCGCTTGCGCAAAGCCAGGCCCCAGGCTTTGTTGATGCGTCCACCGAATGGCGCGTGGATCACCAGTTGCATCCCGCCACCCTCGTCGAAGAACCGCTCGGCGATCACCGTGGTCTGCGTGGGCACAGCGCCCAGAACCGCGCGACCTTGCACGATATATTCAATGGCCTGCTCGGCGCCGGAGTCGTCGAGGCCACATTCATTCTTCAGCCAGGCCACTGCGGAAGCTACGTCCGGTTGTGTCGCCGAAAATCCCACGGGAGACGTATGCGGCAGCATCTCGCTGATCTCTTGCCGCAACCTTCCAACATGCTCGGACAATTCTTCCGTCCGTGCCGGAGCTTCTCCACGCCAGAACGGAACGGTCGGTGGCGCACCGTGCGCGTCCTCCACTAGCACGCGGCCGGAGTTGGTTTCCACGCGGCGAATCATCCACGACGTATTGCCCAGCAGCATAATGTCGCCGCGGTTGCTCTCCACAGCGAAGTCCTCGTCGACGGTGCCCACCATCCCGCCGTCCGGCTGAGCCACGACGGTATACAGAGAATTATCGGGAATGGCGCCGCCGCTTGTAATGGCTGCCAATCGTGCGCCGCGCCGGGCGCGCAACTTGCCATTTACCCGATCACGATGCAGGTACGCTCCGTAACGCCCGCGGCGCGCGGCAATGCCTTCAGACAGCATGTCGAGAATCGAGTCAAAGGTCTCCCGCTTCAGATTGCGGTACGGGTAGGCACGCTTTACGAGTGCGAACAGCTCGTTCTCGTCCCAGCCTTCAGTAGCAGGACCAGCTTCCGCTCCTACCGTTGCGTCTTGCCCGGAAGCGCAGGTCGCTACGATCTGCTGTGCCAGCACATCGAGCGGAGCGTCAGGAATCATCAGCCGGTCGAGGTCGCCATGCCGGATGGCTCGCACCAGCGCGGCGCACTCCAGCAAGTCATCCCGCGTGGTGACAAAAAAACGTCCCTTCGGAATCGCGCCCCGCCAGTGTCCCGACCGCCCCACCCGCTGCAATGCCACGGCAATGGCCCGCGGTGAACTAATCTGCACGGCGAGATCTACCGTGCCCACATCAATCCCAAGCTCGAGCGAGGCGGTCGCTACGAGCACCCGCACCTGCCCCTCTTTCAGTTTCTTTTCCGCGGCCAAACGCAGCTTGCGCGACAGGCTGCCGTGATGCGCCGCCACGTTCTCCTCGCCCATGCGCTCGCCCAGGTGATGACACAGGCGCTCAGCCAGCCGCCGCGTGTTTACAAACACCAGCGTCGACCGGTGCTGCTCCACCAGCTTTACCAAGCGGTCGTAGATCGCGTCCCACATCTCGTTCGAGGCCACAGGCCCCAACGGCATCGGTGGAACTTCGATCGCGAGGTCAAGCTCCCGCTTGTGGCCAATGTTGACGATGACAGGATCAGGACGCCCGCTTCCCGTCAGAAAGTGCGCGACATCCTCGATCGGTTTCTGGGTGGCTGATAGTCCAATGCGGACGGGAACTTTGTAAGTAAGAGCATCCAGCCGTTCCAGCGACAACGTCAGATGCGCCCCGCGTTTGTCGTCGGCCACGGCATGAATCTCGTCGACGATCACTGTCTCCACGTCGCGCAAAATCGCGCGGCTCTTGCCGGCAGTCAGCAGAATGTAAAGCGACTCCGGTGTCGTGACCAGGATATGCGGCGGCCGCTTCAGCATGGCCCTCCGCTCGGGCGCGAGCGTGTCACCCGTGCGCACGGCGGTGCGAATCTCGGGCATCAGCAGGCCGCGCTCGCCGGCCATGGCGAGGATTTCCCCCAGCGGCACTTCAAGATTCTTCTGGATGTCGTTGCCCAGAGCCTTGAGCGGCGAAACGTAGAGAACTTCCGTCCGGTCGGCCAGATCGCCCGCCAGCGCCTTCCGCACCAGCCGGTCAATGCAAGCCAGAAACGCAGCGAGAGTTTTGCCCGACCCAGTGGGCGCAGAAATCAGCGTGGTACGCCCGGCCAGAATGTGCGGCCAACCCAGTTCCTGCGGCTCCGTCGGAGTGCCAAACTTCTGGACAAACCAATCCCGCACCAGAGGGTGAGCCCAGGCTAAAGATGAGGGCTGGAGGGACATTGCTATATTTTAACCGGAGAATGGAGTTTCGCAAAGCATTCGCCTCGGGTTGTTCCACTGCGCCCCGCCAAGGGACCACTCTTCTAGCCCCTCACCAAGATATTGCGCTTGATCTGAGATAGAACCCGCATAAGGCAGAACAATCGCGTCTGCTGCCAGATCCTTGCAAACCACTGGTTATAAAACAGATACAAGCTGGCAGCGCGCATTGAAAAGAAAATGCAAGAAAATACTTGCGTTATGTCTAGTGTTATAGTTAACTACATCACTAGATGGCATGTGGACTGGAGGTTGGTGTAGCGAGCAAGAGCGAATGCGCCAAAGACATTTCCGCAACTGCCACGAAAAAGAGAATAGGAGACAACATGAAATCACGCATCGTACTTTCCGTTCTATTCGTTCTGATCGCCGCCACCGCGTTCGCAGCGGACGCCGCCGCGACTCAGTCTGACGCGCAAAAGTCCCCAGTGGCTCCAGCGCAGTCGGAGGCGCAGAAGTCCTTCGCAACCCTGAAAAGCCTGGCGGGAGAGTGGGAAGGCCCCGTCACTGTCCCGGAGGTGCCGGAGATGTCAGGCGGCAAGCCGATGCACGCCTCACTATTGCGACGCGGGGAACCGGCCGCGCATGACCGGCACGATGTCGCCCGACGGCAAGAAGGTCGAGTTCGAGCTCAAGGACATCAGCGGGACCACGGAGGAGCACATGCACCATTCTGTGTTCACCATCATCGACGCCAACCATCACACCGAGGATTGGACCTTCATGATGAATGACAAGCCTATCCACGCGCACTTCGACCTGCACCGGACAAACTGACGCGCGCTGCATCTCTGGTAAGGTCTGCTAAGGGATATCTGGAAAACATGATGGACCGTGAGTGGAACGACAGTCAGCCGATTTACCGCCAGCTTCGCGACCGAGTGGTCGCCATGATACTCGACGGCGTGCTCCAGGAAGGCGATCCGTTGCCGTCTGTGCGCAATGTCGCGGCCGAATATCGGGTCAATCCGCTCACGGTTCTGAAGGGCTATCAACAACTGGTCGACGAACAACTGGTCGAGAGCAGGAGAGGTCGCGGCATGTTCATCAATGCCGGCGCGCGCAATCTGCTGCTGCAGGGCGAACGCCAGAAGTTTCTCGCGGAAGAATGGCCGAGGGTCCACGCAACCATTCAGCGGCTCGGCCTGAAAGCGGAAGAACTGCTGAACGGCGCAAGCCGCCGGTCGTCTTCGGATGCCGCGCAGTCGAAAACCGCCGAGTCGAATCCCCCCGAGGAGGAGCGCTGAACCCATGACAGTCATCGAAGCACGCGGTCTCCGCAAGGCCTTCGGCACAACCATCGCGCTGGACGGGGTCGATTTGCATGTCGAAGAGGGCCGCATCCTTGGACTCATCGGTCCGAACGGCGCCGGCAAGACCACCGCGCTCCACGCGATTCTCGGCCTCACCCCATATCAAGGAGAACTGAAAGTGCTCGGGCGCGACCCCTGGACCGAGCGCGATCAGCTTATGCGCGATGTCTGCTTCATTGCCGATGTCGCCGTGCTGCCGCGCTGGATGCGGGTTTCGCAGGCGCTCGACTACGTCGCCGGCGTGCATCCGCGATTCGATCGTGCGAAAGCGGAAGGTTTTCTTGCCAAGACCGACATCAAGCGCGCCAGCAAGGTCAGGGAATTATCGAAGGGCATGGTGACCCAGCTGCACCTCGCTCTGGTTATGGCCATCGACGCGAAATTGCTGGTGCTGGACGAGCCGACGCTTGGCCTTGACATCCTGTATCGGAAGCAGTTCTACGACTCACTGCTGAACGACTACTTCGATCGCAGCCGCACCATCGTCGTGACTACACATCAGGTGGAAGACGTCCAGAACGTTCTCACCGATCTCATGTTCATCAACCGCGGCCGCATCGCGCTCAATTGCAGCATGGAAGAATTCGAGTTGCGCTACCTGGAAGTGACGGCGTATCCCGAGCGGGTCGCGGCAGCACGGGCGCTCAAGCCGATTCACGAGCGCCCGGTGCTCGGCCGCAGCATCCTGCTGTTCGATCTGAAGTTCGACCTGATGTCCGACGTGAAGCCCAATCATGTCGACCGTCAGCAACTCGCCGCGCTTGGCGAGGTGCGCACGCCCAGCATCGCCGACTTATTCGTTGCCATGTTGGGAAATATGCCGGGAGATAAGTCGGGTAATAAGACCGGCGAGCTACAAGGAGCAGCGAGATGAATACTCAATCCAACGCCGTCCCCGAGTCCTTCGAGCCGCAGGCATTCGCGCCCGCGGCCATGTCGGCGACTCGGCCCATGTATTGGTCGGTACGACGGGAATTGTGGGAATACCGTTCGATCTATCTCGCCCCGCTGGCCCTCGCCAGCCTCGCCCTGGTCGGTTTTCTGATTGCCACGCTTGGCCGCGCCATGTCGACCAACCTGGCGCAGGGACTCACGGTACTCGAACAGCCTTATACCTTCGCTGCGTCTCTGATCATGGGAGCCGCATTTATTGTCGGGTTGTTCTATTGTCTCGACGCGCTGCACGGCGAGCGCCGCGAGCGCAGCATCCTGTTCTGGAAGTCGCTTCCGGTTTCTGATCTCATCACCGTGCTCTCGAAGGCGAGCATTGCGTTCGTCGTTCTGCCACTGCTCGCCTTCGCGATCACCGTTGCCACGCATTTCCTCATGTTGTTGCTGAGCACCGCCGAACTGCTGCGGAGCGGTCTCAGTATCGCGACGCTTTGGGCACAGGTATGGGCATTCGACCTCCAGCTGCTCTACCACCTTGTGACCGTGCATGTGCTCTGGTATGCGCCACTCTATGCCTGGATGCTGCTGGTATCAGGCTGGGCGCGCCGCGCGCCATTTCTGTGGGCAGGCTTGCCCTTGCTCGCGATCGGTGTGGTCGAGAAGATCGCATTCAACACTACGCATTTTGCGGCTCTGATGAGCTATCGCTTCTCGGGCCCGGAACATTTTGACATGACAGAACCGGACAGATTAGTGATGCAACCCATGATGCACCTTAGTCTGGGGAAATTTCTCAGCACTCCGGGTCTGTGGACGGGGTTGTTCGTTGCCGCACTGTTCCTCGCCGCAGCGGTGCGGCTGCGCCGGCATCAAGGACCAATCTGATTCACGTGCACTGGATTCGATAACTCGCATAAGAAGGAAAGAGTATGAACACACCTGTAATGATGGAACGGATTGCAGAAGCGTCGCCGCGTCCCAGCGCCAGAATTACCGGTGTCGTCTATTTGGTTTACTTTCTGACCGCGGTACTCGGCGAGTTCTTCCTTAAAGGTCTTGTTGTATCTGGCGACGCCGGGAGTACAGCGAACAACATCCTGGCGCACCATCCTTTATTTCGGTTGGGTTTAGCAACCGGACTGATCGCGACCGCGTGCTATATCGCGGTGACGGCTCTCTTCTATGACTTGTTTAAGCCTGTGAACAGGAGCCTCTCTTTACTCGCGGCGTTCTTCAGCCTCGTGGGATGCGCCATTTCGGCTTTCGGTAGCCTCTTTCAACTCGTCCCCTTCGTCGTCTTGGGAGGCAGCCAGTACTTGAGCGTATTTAAGATGGAACAGTTGCGAGCCGTGGCGCTGATGTTTCTCGAACTGAATACTCAGGCCGCCAACATCTACCTGGTATTTTTCGGATTCTATGACCTCCTCATCGGTTACCTCATTTTCAGATCGGCCTTCCTGCCTCGAATTCTGGGTGTGCCGATGGCGCTTGCCGGTTTGGGTTGGCTGACCTTTCTGTCAGCGCCGCTCGCAAACTATCTGTCCCCGTACATTCTGGTCCTCGGATTCCTCGCGGAACTAGCGCTTTGTCTATGGCTCCTCGTGATGGGCGTAAACGTTCAACGATGGAAGGAGCAGGCCAGCGCAGCGGCGGAATGGCAATCGTTAGCGCGCGATGCGAGGCAAAGAGTATGAGCACAGCTATGCAAAGTTTGGTTCGTGTGCTTCTCTTCGCCGTGTTTCTGCAATTTACTCTGTCCGGAAGGGCGCAGGAACAACAAGGCATCCCAGACGACCTGGTCATTCGCGTCAACGTTGAGCTGGTCCAGGTTGACGTGCAGGTACTGGAGAAAAAGACCGGCCGCACTGTAGGCTCGCTGAGCAAAGAGGATTTCCAGCTCTACGAGGACGAAGTAGAGCAACACATAACCGAGCTGAGCAAGGGCCAGCTTCCGCTCTCGGTGGTGCTGCTGTTTGATCTTACGTACAGTGTTCAGCCGGTGCTCAAGCCCCTAGCCGCCGGAGCGCTGGATGCCTTACGGCACCTCAAGCCCGAAGATGAGGTGGCGGTTATGGCCTACGCGGCATCGGCGCGCCTCTTGCAGGATTTCACTACCGACCGCGAGCAGGCGGTTGCAGCCATTGAAAAAGCGAGCGAGATGGAAAGTGGCGAGGCTGCCTTTTTCAATGAAGCAGTCTTCCAGGCGTCTGAGCAACTGGGTAAAGCGAAAAATCCCCGAAGCAGAAGAACCATCATATGGCTTACGGACAACGTGCCCAACAGTCCTTCTGAAGGCGTGCACACCGAGAAAGACGCGTTCCGCGAGGTATTTGAAACGGGAACGGTGATTTCTGCCCTGCTGGAGCGCAGCGCCTTTTCCGACTTTGCCATTGTGGCCTTCAGCAAGAATCCTAGGTTTGTTCTCTCCCGCAGTCACAACCCTCCGGGCGATGTTCACAAATATGCTGAACGCACCGGCGGCGAGGTGATGAAATCCAGCAAAGATAAGGTCAGCGCGAAGCTGGCGCAACTGATCGACGAGATTCGCACCCGATACACAGTTGGCTACTATCCTTCCGTCAAACAGCCAAAAGGCAAGTTCTGCGAAATCAAACTCCAGATCAGAGCAGAAACCCAAAAGCGCGAAGGCGGGCTGCTTGTACGGACGAAGAAGGGCTACTACAGATGAGGGGATTCGCGGGAGCGTGCGCACGATCTCGGTGATGCGGACGGGAGTGCAGAAAATCTGTACTTAGGAGAAACAAAATGGCGGTAGATGGACCACTCAGTAGATCTTGATAAACCGAAGGAGATTGAAATGACAAGCTCAGACATGATGAAACGGATTGCAGAAGCGTCACCGCGTTTCAAGGCGCGGATGGCCGGTGTCTTCTTTTTTCTCATCATGCTGACGGCAGCATTCACCGAACTCGTCGTTCGCGGCAAGTTAGGTTTCGCAGGGAACATCGCAGCGGACATCGTCGAGGTCTTCAGCATGGTCGCTGTGACGCTGCTCCTCTATGGCATCTTTGAGCCGGTGAACAGGAGCCTTTCTTTGCTCGCGGCCTGCGTCAACCTCGTGGGACTCGCCTTTGAGGCTTTTCAATGGCAGCCTCGGGGCGTGGGCGTCGGCTTGGTATTGCACGGATTCTATTGGCTCCTGATCGGCTACCTGATTTTCAGGTCGACCTTTCTGCCTCGAATTCTGGGCGCGCTGATGGCGTTTGCAAGTTTGGATTGGCTGACCTATCTGTCACCGCCACTCGCAAACCATCTGTCCCCCTACAATCTGGCCTCCGCCCTCCTCGCGGAAGGATTGGTGATGCTGTGGTTCCTCGTCATGGGCGTGAACGTTCAACGATGGAAAGAGCAGGCCGGCGCAGCGGGGGAATGGCGGTCGCAGCGCGCCATGCACATTTGATTCAATCGCTCGCATAAAGAGGAACGAATATGAACACAGCTGAAATGAAGGGACAGATTGCAGAAGTGTCGCCGCGTTTCAAGGCCAGGATGGCAGGTGTCTTTTATTTGGTCACCATACTAGCGGGAGGAGTCGTCCTGTTCGCTCATGGCAGGTTGGGTTTGGTAGTCGACCTCATCGCGACCGCTTGCTATATCTCTGTGACGGCTCTCTTCTATCACCTGAGTCGTTGAGCAGGAGCCTCTTTTTGCTCGCGGCATCCTGGGCTGCGCGGCGTGAACGTTCAACGATGGAAGGACAGGCCAGCGCTCTGGGGAAGCCGATCGTAGCGGGCCGTACACACTTGATTCATTCGCTCGCTAATGGAGGTAAAGAGTATGAGCACGAGACCCGAAATAACACCCCGCGCGATAGAGCCGGCACAACAGATCGCTGCGAAAGTCGCGGGGTTTACTTATCTATTCACGCTGGCGGCCGTGGTCTTCGCTCAGTTTGGGGTCCACGATCGCCTGATTGTCGACGGCAATGCCGCAGAAACTGCTCGGAATAGCTGCCGAGATCCTTTGGGGTCTGTGGCTTTTTCCCCTAGCGATCCTTGTGTACAGGTCGCGTTTCCTGCCCCGCTTCCTGGGCGTCTGGCTGATCATCAACGGCTTCGCATATCTGACCATGAGCTTTACGGGATTACTGTTACCGCAATACGAGGATATCGTCTCTAACATCGCCTTCCCCGCCCTCCTCGGGGAGATGGCGTTTATGCTGTGGCTCGTGATCAGGGGCGCCAAGCCGCAACCGTTGACCGTAGCAGCCCCTTGATCAGTAAATCCTGAGAACAATTCACATGAAAGCTATTGTTTATCACAACTACGGTTCACCCGATGTTCTCAAATGTGAAGAAATTGAGAAGCCAACCGCTGGGGACAACGGAGTTCTGATAAAAGTCCGCGCCGCTTCCGTCAATCCACTTGACGCGGGCTTAATGAGAGGCGCCGGTCGCGTGGTGAACGGGCTGCGCAAACCAAAGGTCAAAGGACTAGGCGTCGATGTGGCCGGCCAGGTTGAAGCGGTGGGCAGGAACGTAACCCAGTTCAAACCGGGCGACGAGGTGTTCGGCGTGTGTATTAACGACCCGCAAGATTCGGCTCTCAGAGTCTGGATCCCCCAGGGGGCCTTTGCCGAGTATGCGTGTGCTCCCGAGTCCGCATTGGTCATGAAGCCGGATAACGTGACGTTTGAGCAAGCGGCTTCCGTATCGGTAGCGGCATTCACCGCATTGCAGGGCCTTCGCGACAAGGGACAGATTCAGCAGGGACAGAAGGTCTTGATTAACGGCGCGGCAGGAGGCGTGGGCACGTTCGCTGTGCAGATCGCCAAGTCGTTCGGCGCAGAAATCACCGGCGTATGCAGTACGCGGAATGTGGAGATGGTCCGATCGATCGGCGCCGATCGGGTCATTGATTACACCCAGCAGGATTTCACCAAGAGTGGGCAATGTTACGACCTAATTTTCGACTGCGTTGGGAACCATTCGTTGTCAGCATGCAGGCGCGTCTTAAATCCTAAGGGAATATGCGTCATGGTCGGAGACCGGAGCGGTCGGGGGATGGTCGGTATTTTGACCCGTTTGATTACGGCGCTTGTGTTGTCATGGTTCGTGAGCCAGAAGTTCGTCACGTTCCTGGCGAGACCGAACAAAGACGACCTGACCATCATGCACGATCTCATGGAGGCCGAAAAAGTAACACCGGTCATCGACAGGCGTTACAGCTTGAGTGAGGTACCTGAGGCTATCCGGTATCTGGAAGAAAGACATGCTCGAGGAAAGGTAGTAATAACTTTGGAAAGTAGCAATAGATCTTAACAAGATTCGTGACTAAACGAGTCTGAAGAATGCCATTCTCGCCCTTATTGTCTTTTCACATTTCCTGCATCAATGATTTTCTGGATGTTTCGCATCCGGTTTACAAATGCGTACAAGAAAGCCTAAAAATAAGCGTCCAAGAGATCAGGTTTGCATTCGAAATGCAGAGAGGCTATTGAACGGATATCAGCTTGGCTTCTGCCCGAGTGGCGATGCTTTGAGGCAGCGGAGTGTAGCCGAGACCTGGGGCCATCAGCTGCCCCTCCCCGAGAGCCCAACCTAAGAACTGTTTAAGAGCGCGAGTGCGTTCAGCTGACAGCCCTGCCGACCGCACGTATGCAAAGTTAAAGCCAACCACGGGATATGCCTCGGCGGCAGGCGCGTCGGCTAAGGACGTCCCAAAATCAGTGGCGATGAGAGACTCCTTGGCCTTGCAGGCCGCGGCGATTCCCTCCGGCGTAGCTCGGATGAATTTTCCAGCAGAATTTTGCACGCTTCCATAGACCACATTTGAACGCAAGGCAAAACTTACGTCCACGTAAGCAATGGCACCGGAACTCGATTTTACGATTTCGACCGCGTTCACACTGCTGCTAGCAGCGCTCCCCACCGGCCAGTTCGGCGAAGCACTTTTTCCAACACGGGTGTGAAACTCGGGGCTTGTCTTGGAGAGAAAATCCGTGAATATGTAGTTGGTGCCGCTGCCCTGTGTGCGGTGTATGACCTGGATCCGCAAGTCGGGAAGTCGAACCCCGGGATTCATCTTCTCGATGCGCGGATCGTTCCAACTGGTAATGCCTCCCAGGTATATCTCAGCTAACAGTTTGCCTGAGAAGCGCAGCTCGGGATTGCCCGGAACATTGTAGATGGGCACAATACCAACAAGCAGTATTGGGATTTGGGTCAGCGGGACCTTGGAGTCATGCATCTGCTGCGAGGTCAGTGGTATTTCGCCGTCCCCGAAATCCGCCGAGTGGGCCTTGATTTGGTTAATGGCTTCCGCGCTGTTCAGAGGAAAGTATCCCGCCTGAATAGCGGTGTTCTTACGGTTGAAGTCATTCGTCCAGGCAGAGAACGCGGTGGCCACCAGGCTTGAGCCGGCGCCCGCGAGATAAATCGTGCTTTGGGCTTGGACTGGAGCGGCCAGCAGAAACTGGCAACCAGTCACGGCGGCAACGATGTGCCAAACACAAGATCGCTTCTGACGCGTCATCTAAGCCCTCTTTACTCACCAGGCTGTGCAGATCTCGCGAGCGGTCTCCAACGCGCACAATGGTATCACTCTGAAGTAGATAGACTATTGCCGCTTTTGGAGCCGAGGAATCATCCTGACCAACAGTGTCCTGGCGGGGGCGTATAGCAATGGCTCTTGTTCCTAAAACACGCTTCCCCCTGAAGCGAAAACTAAAATGCTAGAATCGGCGCGATGCCAAAGAAACTCTCCGCCATTGCCCGCGCCCGTAAAATTAGGCTTCTGCTCTTCGACGTGGACGGCGTCCTCACCGATGGAAAGCTGTTCATCTTCCCGGCTCCTCCGGGATCGCAGCAAAGCATTCTGGAGCAATCCGCGCGGCACGGCGGACAGGGCGGATTCGGCCTACACAGCCAGAGCCTGATCGAAGCCAAGGGTTTCCACGCTCATGACGGCACTTCCATCTCGCTGGCGCGCCTCGCCGGTATCAAGACCGGCCTGATCACCAAGCGTATCTCGGAAACGGTCGCTCTCCGGGCCCGCGACTTAAAGCTTGAGCACGTACACCAGGGCGTACAAGATAAGCAGACGTGCTTCGAGGAGATACTCACGCAGGAAGGCCTCCAGCCGGAGGAGGCAGCCTTTGTCGGCGACGACGTGATCGATCTGCCGGCCATGCGGGCCGGAGGCTTGGCCATCGCCGTGAAAAACGCCCGCGCCGAAGTGAAGGCGGAAGCCCACTACATCACGCCCCACGCCGGCGGTGATGGTGCCTTGCGCGATGCCGTAGAGTTCATCCTGAAAGCTCAAGGGAAATGGAAGAAGGTTGTGGAAAACTACATCGGCGAGAGAAGCCCGAAGAACAGCCGTCAACCATCAGCTATCAGCCATCAGCCAAAACCCAAGTCCCGCTGACAGCGGACATCAATCCGTGGCTTTTCTGGCACACATTTCCCTCAGATGGAACGAGGCACATTAGTTTTTGTTGAAAGCTGCCGGCTGATAGCTGATGGCTAAACAAAAAAGCCCACCGGATGGTGCTTGGGGCGTGCTCGGGTCAGCATCCGATGGGCTACCGTTTCTCCTTACTCACCCTGTTGTTTTCAGGAGTTATTGAAATAATTAAACTCTAAATGGCGGCGAAGTTCTGTCTATTTTTGTAAAGCTTGTAATAACTAGTTCCCGTGCGCATTCTCAGTTAGCGCTGCTTTCATGAATATTCTCGGAGGGCGGGTGATTAGAAGGGAGCGGTTTGCAGGCGGAAAAACTCCATTGGCGATCCGCTTTGAAAGGGCGCGGCTTCCAGCCGCGCCGTTAAGGCACTTAGAATCCACAGAGGCTTTAGCCTCCGAGGGGTACTAGGTCTTCCACAAACGGGTTCTTAGTCAAACCAATACGAACCCGGTCTCACACAAACTCCCTTGTTGTAAGTTCGAAGTCGCAGCGCGCTCGCGGGCATTGAACCGAACTCTACTCCGGCAAGGCGGGTGTTTTGGCAGCCATTAGTTCCGTGAAGCGAGGATCTTTGCGCACCTCGGCGAATTCCACGTCCTTGTATACGTTCTTGAGATCCTTGTACCCTTCCTCGATCGCTTTCCGCAAATACTCCAGCGACCGATCCGACGAACCCATCTTCGCGTAAAGTTTCGCTACAGTGTAGTCGTAGCGCGCGCGGTCTTCCGGACTCGGCAACTGTGCCTGCACGCCTGCTCGCGAAGTTCGCTCAAAAACCTCAGGGTCCAACTCCAATGCGTGCTGGTAAGCCAGCACCGCGGGCTCAAACTCTCTCTTCGAAAAGTGAGCTGCTCCCAGATTGCTGAAAAACGAAGCCGATCCGCCGTCCACCGCGATGGCCTTGTGATATTGCTTGATCGCGGCCCCATATTTTTTGCCCTCGTAAAACACCACGCCCAGATTGTTATAGGCGTCGGCAAAGCGGCGATCGGCTTTGATCGACCTCTCGAATGACTTCCGCGCCGTGCGTCCAGGTAGAGCTTTGAGCTGCGCAGCTGATCGGCCCGCTCCTCGAGGTCGGTTGCGGTAGCATCCGTTGCCGGAGGTTCAATGGCTCGGATCAGCGGCGGAGCAATCTGCACCTGTTCGGAATGAGAAATCTGCGCCGAGGACACAACTGAGAATATGCAGACCAGCGCGGCAAAAAACGCGACGGAAACCGGGAAGGACTTCGGGCAGGACATGGCTCACCCCCAAATCGCGAGCAGTTCCAACCGACCCCCATTCTGCCACAGTTTTCGCCCACCGGCGAAGATTTCGAGTCAGAAGTTTGGTCCCTGAAAGTCCAGCACACCCCGGAACGGGAGGTTACTGCGGCGGAGGTTGCCCGCTATCTGCAGGCTTAGACACCGGAGCGGGTGATTTGTCATCCTTAAAAATGCCGGCAATCTTGCCGAAGAACCCCTTCTTTTTCTTGGGATCCTGCGCCGGAGTGCCATCGGGAGCGTTTGCCGCCTGGGTGGGCGGCGGAAGCACCTTCTGCCCGCCTCCGAAAATGCGCGAAAAGAATCCCGCCACGCCGCCGCCCTGATCGCAGGTCTCGCGCGGCTCGGTGCCCGCCACGAAGGCTGACACATAGTCGTCCGGACACGCCGGGGTGGCCAGCCGGTTGGTCGCTTTGTCCAGTTGCACGTCGACCACGCCGCTGGGCTGGGCAAAGGGCTTCATGTCGGAATATTCCGGCAACGCGGCCGCCTTCTTCATGAACTCGCTCCAGATGGGAGCCGCGGTTTGCGCACCGCTCAAGCGAAGATCACTGTAGTCGTCGTAACCTACCCAAACGATGCACAACAGGTTCGAGGTATATCCCGCGAACCAGCCGTCGTGCGAACTGCCGGTCTTGCCTGCTGCCGGCTGCTGAAACCCGCGACCGCGCACTGCCGAGAATCCCAGGCCGTTGTTGATTACGCTCTCCATCATGTTGGTCATCAGGTAGGCAATGCGCGGATCGAGCACTTGCCGCTGATCGGTATTGAAGTTCGCGACGACATCGCCTTTGGCATTGCGTACCGAGTTCACCAGGGTAGGCGAAAGTCGAATGCCGTTGTTTGCAAATGCAGTGTAGGCCCCAGCCATATCCAGCGGCGTGGCATCATACGATCCCAGGGCCATCGCCGGCGTCGCCTTCACTGAACTGATCCCCGCCGACTTGGCCAGGTCCGCAACCTTGTCATAGCCCACTTCTTCCGCCACTTTGACAGTCGCGTTGTTCAGCGACATGGCCAGCGCGTAGCGCAGCGTCACATCACCGTGATACTCCTCCTTGTAGTTGCGCGGCTCGTAAATCTGGTCACCATAGGCAAAAGTTGAGGGCGCATCGGTCACCGTGGAAGCCGGAGTGATCACAGCCGGCGAGCCGTCCAGCGCCGTGTTGAGCGCGGCCGCGTAAACAAAGGGCTTGAAGATGGAACCCGTAGGCCGCTTCGCGACGACGTGATTCAACTGGCTCCAGCCATAGTCGCGCCCGCCCACCAGGGCCAGCACCGCTCCTGTGTGCGGATCAAGAACCACCATCGCCACCTGCGCCTGGGGCCCTTGGGCCACCTTGGTTTCCAGCTTCTTTCCGACTTTCACCTTCTTGGTGCGCAGCTTTTTGACCTGATCATCAACCAGCTTGATCCCGGCCTCGACGGCTTGCGCCGCCGCCTTCTGCAAATCAGGATCGAGCGTCGTGTAAATGCGGTAGGACTGATCGTTGAGGTCGCGTTCGCTGAACCTGTTGATCAGCGTATCGCGCACCATGTCGACGAAGTAGGGCGCATCGCTCGCCTCCACGTTCGGAGGCGCCAGCTTCAGCGGTGCCGCCTTAGCCTTGTCGGCCTGTTCCCGGGTGATGGCATGGGTCTCCACCATCGAATCCAGCACCAGGTTGCGGCGATCAAGAGCGCGCTCCGGATGCCGATAGGGTGAAAGAAAACTGGGGCGTTGGATGATGCCCGCCAGCAGAGCCGCCTCCGGGAGGGTGATGTCCTTGAGATCTTTGTTGAAGTAGGCCTTCGAAGCCTCGCCGAATCCACTGATCGCGAACGAACCACGTTGTCCCAGGTCCACCCAATTCGCGTAAAACTCAAGAATCTGTTGCTTGCTGAACTTCTGCTCCAACTCCTCAGCGATCAGCATCTCCGTGAGCTTTCGCCTCATGGTTTTCTCGGGCGTGAGAAAGAACCCGCGCGAAAGCTGCATGGTGATTGTCGATCCGCCCTGGTCGTGCCGTCCCCGGATCACATCGATCCACGCCGCTTGCGCCATGCGAAGGAAATTCACCCCGCTATGCTCAAAGAACCGCCGGTCTTCGATAGCTAGCACCGCCTGCACTACCACGGGAGGAATCTCGGTGTACTTCACCAATTCGCGCTTGGAGCGCTGCTCGGCATCGAACAACGCGGTGACTAGTTGCGGCTCCAGTTCGTATGCCGAAAGCTCATTTCCTTTGCTGACAATGCTTTCCACCTGGCCGTCCTGGATCTTGATGAGAGCCGCCTCGGGGCTATGGTAGGACTCCGGGCCTGGGGTAATCTCAATTCCGTCACTCAGCAGCCGAAAACTTCCCAGCTGCGATTTTCCATCCTGGTCGGAATACCCGGCCCGGCGCAGTTCGCCGGCGATCACCTTGGCGCCGATCTTTTCACCGTCGCGCACCGTATGCGGCTTGGCATAAATTTTCGCCGAATTGCTGAACACCGGGGTGCGGAAACGGCGCTCAATGATGCGGTCGTACTTGATGTAAAAGTAAGAAAGGAAAACCGTGAGCGAGACCGCAAGGAGCAGGAAGGCGACCAGCGCCGCGCGCAAAACCGGATCGCGCGAGAGCCAGCGTGTGGACTTGCCGTTCTTCTGCCCGTTTCCCTTAGGGATCTTGAGTTTAATGGTCACGAGTTACGGGCTTCCCCCCTCTGTGAGACGGTACGATGCGCAAAAAGGTTTGCACACCCCTTCTCTTTTGGCTTTCCCCCCGTTGCGTCAGAACCACAACGCTGATCGGATTATAGGGATACCTTATTGTACCGCCACATTTCCAAAGGAAAGAGGCCCGCAGTACATGCGGGCCTCTAAGCCGTTAACTACACAGTTTCAGGAAGATGCTCAGGAGCATACTTACCTGAACTTCTGTTTCAAGTCCGTGCAGCGCTAGTCGGTCACGCCGAACGGAAATCCTCCCGTGGTTGCGAAGGTGGCTACATTTGTGAGCGCTCCATTGGTGGCACTCGCGCCCAGCACAAACAGTTTTCCGCCGGAGATCGTGTCAGCGCAAACCAGATCCGCGCCACTCTGATCGAACAGGCATCCCGAAGCCGTCGGCAGCGAGATAAACGGCGACCCGCCAAGCTTGGTCAGCGCCCCCGATGTGGTATCCATCTGGAAGCCCTCGATCGGGCCCACGCTGGTCGTGCCACTTGTCGTCCCCACTGTATAGACGAACTTACCGTTAGGCGATATCGCAAAATCGAACGGCGCCGAAGCGGTCAGGAATGGTGAGCCATTCACCTCGGTTGGTACTCCAGTCGCCGGATTGATCGAAAAAACGTGGATGTGTGTGTCAGTCGCGGAACCGCCATCCTGAATCTGCGCGACTCCCAACAGGAATTCGCCGGTAAGACTGGCATGGATTTGCGCTACACCCAGGTTGAACGGAGATCCCACAATCGGTGTAAGAGCACCAGTTATCTGGTCGATCGAAAAAGCAGCTACGGCAGCCGAAGCCGAGAGTTGACCCACATACAAGAATTTGCCGCTGGCGTCTACCGTCATGATGTCGGCGGATGACAAAGCCACCAAACCTGACGCCGAAGCCGAAGTAAAGGGAGATCCCGCCGTCTCAGTCAGGGCTCCAGTGGCGGCATTGATCTGGAAAACCCAGATGTCCCCGCTGCTCTCACTTCCCACAAACAAGAACCGCCCTTGCGGGTCGGTCCACGCACCATCAGTCGTTGCGGCGCCGGACGCGGTGGCTGTGAATGGACTTCCCGGAATCGCCGTCAGCGCGCCAGTGGAGCGGGCAATGCTGAATCCCTCTACCGTCGAATTCCCCGTGGGAACGTACACATACTTCTTGGTCACAAGCATGATGTCGGCAAAGCTGGTTGAAACCGACGGGGCTGTATACCCCGTCAAAGGGGCAAATGTCGACCCGCCTATTCCCGCACCCTTGATGCTGCTGCCACTCATGTAATACACAAGAGCGGTCGCATTGGCGGCCGAGATCGTGGCGCCACCTCCGCCTCCACTCCCACTTCCACTGCCGACGCCTCCGCCAGCGGGCGTGCAACTGGACGCGCCAAAAGTTGCTTTGCACGTATAGTGCCCGCAAGCGCCCAACCCTAGAGTGGCCATGACTGCGACCAGACTGAACAGCACTCGAACTCTTGTGTTCATGAACCGCCTCCACCTGAATTTCACGATTGCGAACGCTTTACCAGCGAAGCGCGAACCAGACCTTCGCCCGTGTTCCGACCCTCTTTCCGCACGCGGAATCGCAGGCGGTCCGATTGTCGAAGGTGAAAATACTCTTATCCAACTGCGATGGTAGGTGGAGGGTAATGTGTTGGCAATATTACGAATGTCACTGTCGCAGTTACGAGTGGCCGATTATCAATTGGCCGTTGCGGGACCAGTGGCTGAGACCGGGCGTCGTGGAACACCCGATTTTGACCAGCCGATGTCAGTCAAGAGGTGCAGGAAACAGCTGGTATGGTTGGGAGGTTCTGCCGGATCCGCCTAGAACCCTTTGTTTCCGCTTGATGGGGTGAAATGCAGATCGAAGCTATATCCGGGCAGATTCACGGGCACACTGTAATCGACTGCCAGGTAAGCCGCTGACATGCCAGGACTAGTGATGCGCTGGACCGTCACCTGCCGGGGTTCCAGCTCAATGTTGTGTTCCTTGGCCTTGCGGAGGACGACGTTGCGCAGATCCTCATCCGTCTTATTCGGATTGGCGCCGGCGGCCATCGCCACCTCCCTCAGATCGTCTTGAAACGAATAGTTGGCCAGTATCGAGGGAATCGTAACATCGCGTATTTCCCGAGTCGAGCGAAGAACGACTTCGACGGTACCTTCGGTAACCTTTTTTCCAACCGTGATTCTAAAGGGGATACCCACCAAATCGGCATCCTTGAACTTGACTCCAGGCCGCTCGTCCCGGTCATCAAGGATGACGTCAAATCCGGCCGCCTCCAAGCGCTTGGCTACATCCTCCGCGACAGATTTCACGCTCTCGTCCTTGACGTTAGTCGCGGAAACCACGATCTCAAAGGGTGCGATGGTGGGCGGCAGCCAGAATCCGTTCTCATCATTGCTCTGCTCAACCGCCGCAGTCAGGATGCGCTCGATGCCAATGCCATAGCTACCCATGATCGGCGTAACTTCCTTGCCGTTCTTGTCGAGCACCCGCGCGCCCATTTTTTCGGTGTAGCGCTTGCCGAGTTTGAAGATGTGCCCGATCTCTACCGCTGTGTCGATGCGCAAAGCGTTCCCGCAATTTGGACAACCTTCACCGGCCGTGACCGCGCGCAGATCGGCATAAGCCGTGGGATGAAAATCTTTCCCCGGCGTTAGGTTCTTCAGGTGATAGTCCTCTTTGTTCGCGCCTGCGATCAGGTTGGTGCGGCCTTCAAGAGCTTTGTCGACGAGGAGAACTGGAAGGTGCGCGTCTTTCTTCAGGTCCTTCGCCCACTCCATTCCCGACGGCCCCAAATATCCCGGAGGAGAGTTGAACAGAGCCTTGATCTCGCTCTCTTCCATCGGCCGGGTCCCGTTGCCCAACATCGCATTCAACTTTGCCTCATTAAGCTGGTGATCTCCCCGCATGAGGACGATAATCGATCTCCCTTTTGGCTGTATTTTTCCCGCGCTTAACTCCTTGAAGTCGGCCAATTCAGTGAGTGCCAGCGTCTTCATCTTGTTCTTCGGCGACACGCCCAGAAACCGCGCCACATCCTCAATCGTCTTCTGCCCCGGCGTATGTACTTCCAGCGGCTTGCCGTCGCCTTCAGGCTTCAAATCCTCAACCGGTCCCAGCTTCGACGTGGCTTTCTCCATGTTCGCGGCGTAGCTGCACCCATCACAACTCGCGATCTGATCTTCGCCCGCAGGCGTGCGCACCATGAACTCGTGGGATTCCTTACCACCCATCGCCCCCGAATCGGCCTCCACCACCATGTACTTCAGCCCGCAGCGGTCAAAGATGCGGCAATATGTCTCATAATGCTTCTTGTAGGAAACATCGAGGCCGGCCGCGTCGATGTCGAACGAGTACGCATCCTTCATCATGAACTGCCTCACCCTAAGCAGCCCCGCCTTCGGCCGCGGCTCGTCGCGGAACTTGGGAGCAATCTGGTACCAGATCTGCGGCAGCTGTTTGTAACTGCGAAGTTCCTTGCGTGCAATCTCGGTCATCACCTCTTCTTCCGTCATGCCAAGAACGAGATCCGCGCCCTTGCGGTCTTTCAGGCGAAACAGGTTGTCGCCCATCAAGGCCCAGCGCCCGCTGGATTCCCAAATCTCGCGCGGATGCAGCGCCGGCAGATAGAACTCCTGCCCGATCCGGTCCATCTCCTGCCGCACGATGGCTATGATCTTGTTGAACGACCGATTACCCAGAAAAAGATACGAGTAGATCCCGGCCGCCAGCTGCCGGATATAGCCCGCCCGCACCAGAAACTTGTGGCTGGCAACTTCGGCGTCCGCCGGCGCTTCGCGCAGGGTAGGAATGAAGAGTTGTGACCAACGATGCATAGTGAACAATTCCAGTGAAAGTGGAATTGATCATTGTAAATGATGGGCGACAGGAGCCGATTGCGACCGCCCAGAGGACAGATATTATGTGGGGACAGCTCTTAGTGTGAGGATGAGCAAGTATCTGCGGTGGATGCGCGGGCAAATCTTGTGCGGGCTCGCCCGCCGGACAGCCGAGGGCGGCTGTCCCCACACAAGCTTGCAGCCTACCCTGCCAACTGCTTGAGAATCTCTTTCCCGAGCTTCTGCGTCTCACCGAAAAACTTCTGATACTCAACGAAGAGGCGGTTCATCTCAAGAGACTTGTCGGCCGTGAGCTTCTTGCGCAGAATCATGTCGCGCACATGCACGGGGTTCGGCAGAGTTGCGTCTTCGGTCAGTTCTTCCAGAGCGGTATTGGGGTCGTAGTGATACATGGAACCCTCGATTGAGCAATTTTCTTGATTGAGGAATTGGGTAATTTAGTAATTGAGTAATTGAAGCCAAACCAGAGTCGTGTGGTTCTCAAATACCCAATTACCAAATTCCTCAATTACTCAATTACTCAATTCTTACACCATCTCCGTTCCCCACAGATCGTGCAGGTGCACAATCCCCTTTAGCTTCCCGACTCCGTCGACCACCATTAACGACGTAATCTTCTTCTCTTCCATGAGAGCTAGCGCGGTGGCTGCAAACTCCGCGGCTGCAATCGTCCTGGGATTCTTCGTCATGGCCTCGCCCGCGGTTAGATCGAGTACATCCTTGCCGCGTTTTTCGAGCAGGCGCCGTAGATCTCCATCACTGATAATGCCAACGAGCGTATCGCCTTCGACCACAGCGGTCACGCCCAGCTTCTTGCGCGACATCTCGTAGATCACATCCGGCATCTTCGTCTGCGAGGTGACCCGCGGCAGCGCGTCCCCTGTGTGCATTAGAGACTCGACCCGAGCCAGCCTCTTCCCCAGCTTCCCGCCCGGATGCAAGTTAGCAAAGTCTTCTTCTTTGAACCCACGCTTTTCACTGAGCGTGACCGCAAGCGCGTCACCCAGCGCCAGCATCGTCGTGGTTGATGCCGTCGGAGCCAACCCCAGCGTGCACGCTTCCTTGTCCACCGAGCAATCCAGCGCTACATCCGCCGCCGCTGCCAAAGTCGATCGTGTGGGGCGGACACTCCCTTCGACAAGCTCAGGGCAGGCTCTGTCCGCCTCTTTCGGATGATTCGAAGGGTCGGATGAAACCGCGCTTTGGCCGGAATCGGAACGACTGCTTGCATCCGTGCCTGGGATAGTTTTAGCGGGCAGGAGTGCCCGCTCCACATGAGCAGAAAAGATCTCATCCCCCGTCATCGCAATCAGCGGCACCTGCAATCTCTTGATCGTCGCCAGCAGCTGCAGAATCTCTTCCGTCTCGCCGCTCGCCGACAGGGCCAGCACCACATCGCCGCGCACCACCATCCCCAGGTCCCCATGCAGTGCCTCGACCGGATGCAGATACAAAGCCGGCGTTCCCGTCGAACTCAAAGTCGCCGCGATCTTGCGCGCAATCAGTCCGCTCTTCCCCATGCCTGTAACCACCACGCGTCCTGCGCAGGAAAACATCAGGTCGACCGCACGCTGAAAGACCGCCGCCATCGGACCGGCAATCCGGTCGGCCAGGGCGCGCAGCGCCTCGGCTTCAATGCGCACCACGTTTTCGCCAATGCGTTTCATGGTCTTCGCTTCACTGTAACGGGGTTTCGCGGTAACGGGAAAGAGGGATGTTAGCACGCATGCGCTGCAGCGCCGGGTAAAGCAATCGTGCTCGCGTCAGAAATGCTCCGCGTCTTTGCGCAGTATGTCCTGCGTCACTGGCTTCTGCCCCAGCACGGCCAGCCCCTTTGCCTGAATCATCCGGTCCCACGGACCGGCCTGCCAGTTGTCCCGCAGCTTCTGCGGATGCCTCCAGGGAGGTAGGTTCAGCATCAGATTCCGCGCCATCGAATGAACGTACGGCTCGTACATCAAACGCAATCGCGTCAGCTTTTCCAGTCCATACTCGTCGGTTCGCAATTTCAGCCCCGCCTCCTCGAGAGTGTTTCGGAGATTCTCGAAGTCCTCTGCCGGAAAACGCTCCGGAGCCTGCGGATCGTAGCGGGCGTTCACTACCTGCGCCAGATCCACCGCCGCATGCCGCGCCATGGCGAAGGTCAACTTAGCCTGCCCGGGATGGACGCCTTCGATGCCGGTGAGAATCAGCGAGGTCACGTCGAGCATGGTCGTCAGCGCGCCCAGCCACGACTGGTTGCTGTGCTGCGAACGGAAAAAGCTGAGCACCGGATACGAAATATGGCTCTCCAGCAGCTCCGCCGACCAACGCTCCCAGTCGCGCAACACTTCATCGAGTACGAGTTGGTCAATTGCGGGACCGTCGGTGTTCCCCGCTAGCCGTATCAGGAGTTCCGCCGCCGTGGGAGGCGATCCAGCGCGCGAGTCGAGCATGGAAATCTGAATCTCGCGCCTCGAAAACGACGAGTACACCACCGGGATATAGCCGATCACTACGCCGAGGAAGGCAAAACCCATGCCTGCCTCGGTCACCGAGAGCGCACGTGATGCTCCCGAAGTCGGCAAAATGTCGCCGTATCCCAGCGTGAAGAAGGTCTGGCCGCTCTGATAGAGCAATCGGCCGAATGTTAACGGCTCATTGCCCAGCTGAAAATGTTCCCCCAACCCATACTGCATCAGAGCAAAACTGAGTATCAGTCCGGCAGCCCAGAAACCGAGCAAAAGAAACAACAACAGGGGTCCGAAGTATCCCAGAAAATTTTGTTGCCGCGAGACGGTTTGGATGCGGCGCGCAATGTTGCGCCAGGGAACCCAGGTGCGACGGTAGAACCAGGCCGTCAACCTGAAATGCCGCGTGACCCGGCGCGGCAGCACCACCGTCTCAAACGCATCCAGCAGCACCACGCAGAGGATAACGAAGCCGAAGATAGTCGCGACCACGCTTCCGTGAAGGTTCATGCCATTTCTCAGTTGCGATGTCGTTGGTGGGAAGGGTAACAGATTCGGCGCTTGGCTACTGTTGTCCAGCAGCAAACAGACCGGGGCCGGAAACGCAGTGCTTGTCCGAGTGGCGCCCGAAAGTCCGGTTCCTGAAGTCCGCTAGTGCGGCGCGGATGGCTGCGTGGGCGGGGCCTGCGCCTGTCCCGGCACAGGTGTGATCGCAGGTTTCTTCGCAGCCGGCTTCTTCTTGGATGCGGGCTTCTTCGGCGGCTCGTTATCGTCCACCACAATCTTCTTCGGAGGCGCAGCTGGAATCGCCGCCTGCGCCGCCCTCAAATCGGCACGCAAACGGTTGATCTCGGCTTCCTTGGAGGACGCCAGATTCCCGATGCGCTCAGCGAGTGCTTTGCGAGTTCCTTCAAAACTGCTCAGATCGTTCGAGAGCGCCTGAAAATCGTCTTTCGACCCGAACGCTCCAGAGGATTCGACCACGTTCCCCAGTACATCGTACAGAGCGTCGAGGTTGCGATAGAGCTTGAAAGTCGCGGGCAGATCCTCGGGAGCAGATCGCAACTGAGACAGCATCTCGGGCAGCGCTCCTTGCAGGTTGCGCTGAATCGAATCCACATTGGCCAGCAGTTGCCTCTTGTAAGAGCCGTCGGTCTTCCAGCGCTCGATGCGCAGTCTGCCGAGATCGTCCTGCGTCGTCTTGGATGTCGCTTCGAGTTGCGACAGCAGCCCGTTCAGTTGCGTCACCGACGCATAGGAAACTGGCCCCGCGCCCTGCTGAGAAGATGCCGGAGCCGCAGTTCCCTGCGTCGAATACTGAGCCGTGGCCTGCGCGGCCGAAGCAAGCTGGGGGCAGGTAGACTGGATGAAGGCTGTCGCAGTCCACAGCAGCGAAGTCAGCCCAAGACAACAGGAAATAGGTTTAAGGTTCATTATCGAAGATTGTGGAGTCGGTGGCGTGATGTATTTTTCAGAATACTACAAGCAGAGGCTGAATGTTGATCAGGTCGATCCTGCACGCGCCGTCACAGCGCCCATTCGACTCTTCGACCGAGGAGCACGATAAGATAATCGGACAACCTATGCCACGGGGCGCCCCAGACTCGCAACGTTCGCTTCGCAGTTATGTCTATCTTTATCCCTGGACTGCGGGCATCGTAGTGACTCTGCTGGCGGCGCTTCTGACATTTCCCTTGTCTAGCGCCGCTCAGGAACTGGCCCGGCGGCTCATCCTGAAAGACGGCTCCTACCAACTGATCACCAAGTATGAAGTCAAGGGCGATAGGGTGCGCTATCTGAGCGCCGAACGCAACGAGTGGGAGGAGATTCCGAAATCAATTGTCGACTGGCCCGCTACCGAGAAATACGAAAAAGACCGTGCCGCCGGCGCATCCGTTCCCGAGGCCGTCCAACTCGACAAAGAACTCGAAACCGAGCGCGAAGTCGATGAAGCCAAATTGCCGCAGGTCGCTCCTGGGCTGCGTCTGCCAGAAGACTCCGGCGTCTTTCTGCTCGACAATTTTAAAGGCGAGCCGCAACTGGTAGAAGTACAGCAATCGGCAGGCGATTTGAACCGCAATGTAAAAGGCAACATCTTTCGCGGAGCCATCAATCCCATCGCCAGCGCGAAGCAAACGATCGAACTCGAAGGTGAACACGCTCGCGTGCGGTCGCACGTGGACGTCCCGTCGCTTTACATTAACGTGGAGCAGGAGCCGAACCCGTCAGCTGCGGCCGAGAAGCGAGATTCCGCCGCGCAGAGCAAGACTAGCAAGACTAGCTCCGGCAACACGGCATCGAATGGTCCGCAGCAGCCCCAACAGCCCGAGCAAGCCCTCGTACCCTTCGACCGGTTCCGCATCGTCCGCGCACATGCGAAGAATGGCAAACGCATCCTAGGAGACGTCAAGCGTGCGCTCACCGGCAAGTTGAGCCAGGAGCAGCAGTTTGTAAAGACAACCATCAGCCGCGTTGCCGGCGGATGGCTGAAACTCACACCCACCGAGAGCCTGGGGTCGGGAGAGTATGCGTTAGTCGAGATGGAGGGCAAGGAAGGAATGAACCTCTACGTGTGGGATTTCGGGGTTGATCCCAACGGCCCGGCCAACGCTAACCCCTGGAAGCCGGAAGCAAAAACGCCACAAAGCACGAGGAGTAACCCCGATTAAAGAGCGAGGTCCGAGGTCTGAGGTCTGAGGTCTGAGGTCTGAGGTCTGAGGTCTGACAGCTACTTCAGCACCCCGCGCTGCGCAATGCCAATGTTGTCGCGGCTGGTATTTTTCACCAGATACATCATCTCGTCGGCCTGCCGGATGATGTCGTGGGCGGTACGAGCGTCGTGCGGATAAGTGGCGAGTCCGATCGAAGCACGCACGTTCAGGTTGAGACCTTCTTCCCGGCAGAAACTGCTGGCGCGCAAGGCATCGCGCAAACGCCTGGCCACTACCAGGGCGGAATCCTTCGTGGTCTGCGGCAACAGCACTACGAATTCATCTCCTCCGTAGCGGTAGGCAAAGTCAATCAGCCGCAGCTGGGCTTTGATCAGGTATCCGATCTCAGCCAGTAACTTGCTCCCGATGAGGTGTCCATGGGTATCGTTGACTGCCTTGAAGTGGTCAAGGTCGATGAACAACACACTGAATTCGTAGCCGAAACGGGCCGAGCGGTAGACCTCGGTATCGAGCGTCTTGTAGAGATGCCGCGCATTGTAGAGGCCGGTACAGTCGTCGGTGATGGTGAGTTCCTGGATCCGTTCCACCCAGCGCGCGTTTTCGATGGCGATCGCGGCATAGTCACACAGCGACTGCAGGAAGAACACTTCCTGTTCGCTGAACTGTTTCATCTCGACGTTGACCAGCTGAATCACCCCCAGCACGCGGAGTTTTGACCGCAACGGCACGCAGATGATGGAACGCGTCTCCCACTTGGTGGTCTCATCAATGCGCTTGGCAAATCTGGGGTCTGCCTCCACATCCGGCACAATGAGCTGCTGGCCATGCTTGGCCACCCATCCGGCAATTCCCTCGCCGACTTTCAGGCGAACATTCTTCAGAGCTTCAGCGGCGTCGCCCACGGCAATGGCGAAATAGAGCTCATCGTGTTCTTCGTCGACCATCAGCAGTGACCAGGTGTCGGGGCGGAAATATTCCGCCATTTTTTCCATGATGGTCTGCAGAATGGAGTCGAGGTCCAGCGACGACGTGAGCGCCTTGGCCACGTCGTGGAAGATGGTTAGCTCCTGGCTCTGGCGCGTCAATTGTGTGCCGGTGGCCTCAGGCATTCCGAAATACCGTATGTCCTCAGAGAAACAGGTGGCGGTGCAAAAATTATAGGGCTGACTTCGTCACCGGGGCAACGACCGTTGGTAACCAGAACCCGTAACGCCAACGGGATGTTCCGCTTTGCCGGGAAGCGGCTCGGTTAAGGCATAGCGTTGGCGCGCCAGTTGTCCTATTATGGCCCTGTCGCCGCAGCCGGAGGGGTTGACGTAAATTCCAAACCAGTCTTAAGAAGCCGGCGTTTCATCTGTGTTCGCGCGCCGTGACTCTGTCCGATCGAGTTCCGGCGGGCCTGAGGCAAACGGTGGGAGAATTTGGGGAAAAATTTCGGAAAGAGCGCGAGCGTCGAGGCTTAACGTTCGATGACGTCTCCGGCGTCACGAAAATCAACTCGCGGATGCTCAAAGCGATCGAGGCCGAACACTTCGACCAGCTCCCCGGAGGCGTGTTCAACAAGGGTTTCGTTCGAGCCTACGCCAAGCACCTGGGACTGAATGACGAAGAAGCTGTCACGGAGTATCTTGCCGTCTTGCGGGAAGCGCAGATCGGTGCTCAAACGGCGGAGTGGCAACCGGGGATGGGGCCAGAGACGCGCCCTGGAATTGAGCGGGAGGCGGCGCGCCCGAACTCCCCAACTTTAGGACGAAAGTCGGTGGAGTTCGAAACGAAATCGCGGATCCCGGAGGCGGCGCGTCAGGTCGAGCAACGGCCGGAACGTGCGGAGTCCCTGGCGGGTAAACATCAGGCTTCCAGCTTTCGCGCGACCCTTACTGCGTCGGACGGACGAGCGGGTGGGGTTCCGTGGAAGATTCCGGTAATTGTGTTGGCGATCCTTGTGGCGGTAGGAATATTTTGGGGCCGACATTCCCGAAACACGCGGGCGGGGCAAACGACTGCGCTGCAGGAAAATACCGCGCAGACCGCGCGTTCAGCTGCCGATGCGCACCCAACTCCGAGCGATCCCAAGGCCGGTAGTATGGCGGTAGTCTCCGCGGCGTCTTCTCCGCGCGGAGCATCTGCTAGCCTTTCTGCCAGTCCTCATCCCGACCCTAGTGTGCAGTCTGCGACCACGGCGGCAAAGCAATCGAAAGGCTCTGGCGACGACGACGTTACGGTCCGCCAATTCATAAGCAACCACGCAGCAGCCGAGGCCGCAAAGGCGCCCGCAGCTTTGACCCTGGTGATCCGGGCCACGGAAACTTCGTGGATCTCGGTCGCGGCTGACGGCCAATTGGTAAACCAGGAAACGCTCATCGCACCGGCGCATACGTCCGCTCGAGCAAATCGCGAGATCGTAGTGAAGGCCGGCAATGCTGCAGGAGTGAGTTTTCTGCTGAACGGCAAGGAAATTTCGCCGCAAGGGGACGAAGGCGAAGTAAAAACCTATCTCTTCGACAGTGCGGGAATGCGAACCATCGCCCCAGGCCAAGCGTCGGGCACTGATCGTTGAAACTGTATCGTGAAAATTGTTGCGTTTGTTGCGCCTGCGCCCAGCAGTAAGGCCAGCCCACCGCCCTAATTACTGCTCTGCCTGGCTGGAATCGGGTACTAAGGTCGGCGGCTTAATTTCGAACACAGTGCCTCCATTGGCAGGCCCGCCGCCTAAACTCGTTGTTCCGAAAACCCGCCCGTGCCTAACGATCACCCCCGCTAAGGGGTCCGCGCCGTCAGTGCCGCTCGGATATGTGTAGTCGAAGAAATGAAGCACAGTTTCCTTCCATGGACCACTCGGGGTGGGCGTGAGCTCAAAAACCGAACCCTGCCCATTTCTGCCCCCGGAGCTCGCAGCCGCATAGAGATTTCCGAGTCGATCAAAAGCGACCGGTCCCAGGGGCCAGCTTCCATCCCTGCCCGTCATCTGGTGCAAGATGTCTTCCGTCCAGCTCCCTGCCGCATCTCTTTTCAATCGGAAGACGATTCCGGAATCCTGATACAAATAAGAGTAGGCGGTCGTTCCGTAAAGAATCCCCTTGTGGTCGAGGGTTAAGCCGGAATTGGGCCCCGCTCCCTCGTACAGGCCAAAGCTGTAAATTACGCTCTCCTTATATGTTCCATCTTTTAAGCGTGCCAACTCGTACACTGTGCCTTTCTCGTACGCACCTCCGGAGCCGGTAACACCGTAGAGGTTCCCCTCGCCGTCCATCACCAACCCGCCATTTGGGTTGTACCCATCGAAGCCGTAAGTTGGGAATACGTAAAGGAGAGTCTCAGTCCAGCCGTTCGGGCCGGGACTCAACCTATAGACGCTACCGGCTGTCTGGCTTCCCTTGCTCATCAGAGTCGTGCCATCGAGATTGCCATCCTTGTCGAAGATGAGATTAGACCGCGGGAAAAATCCGTCGTTACCGTTGCCAAAACTGTGGAGAACAGTCTCGGTCCACGCACCATCGCTCGAAGGACTCAATTTGAAGACTACTCCGAAGTCGTAAGACCCTCCAAATTCCGTGGTCCCGTAGAGATTCCCAAACTTGTCAAACACAAGTGCGGCTGAGGGAAAATGACCATCGGGTCCGCTAAAGGCGTGGAGTATGGTTTCCTTCCACTCGCCGTCGTCGCCGCGGGAGAGCTCGAAGACGCATCCGACGTCATTAACGCCTCCAACAATAGTTGTGCCATAGAGATTCCCGGATGCGTCAGCGATCAACGGAGCAAAAGGTGAGCGGCCGGATCCGTGCGGGTTGGTGAACGCATATAACACCCGCTCAGGTGATTGGGCGAAGACCCTTATGGAGAGGGAAACCAGCGCAAACAGCAACATACCGAAGAGACTTCTGGATCCGGCGACTGTTGAACGGCGCATTTCGCACCTCGGATTAACAGAGCAGCTACGATTCCTTTGCAGGCTGAATGGTTGCACTCCGAGTATAGGAATCGGTATTGCATCCTCCGCCGAACCAACAATTCCTCCCATCCGGCCCCATAATTTCACTATTGAATTTATCCTCACGCAACTAGGGCTAAAACCGTTGCGCGGCAAGGAGTGGTCTGTTAGCCTTTTTTTGAGGGCTTCCTCTTCATCGGTGTCGCTCGTTGCGAGCGCGAGGATTTCCGCTGGTCCCGCCCGACCAAGAGCCCAGAACTTGATCCTGAAGAAACAGGATCAGAGGCAATTAAGGAGAAATATCTTGGCAGCAAAAAACCGTTCTTTGTTTACTTCCGAGTCGGTGACCGAAGGCCATCCGGATAAGATTGCCGACCAGATTTCCGACGCGATTCTTGACGCCTGCCTGGCCGACGATTCCTTCAGCCGGGTCGCCTGCGAAACTTTGACCGCAACTGGTCTGGTCGTCATCGCCGGAGAAATCACCACCAAAGCCTACGTAGATTTCCAGCAGGTGGTCCGCGGCACGGTGCAGGCCATCGGATACGACAACGCTCTGCACGGCTTCGACTGCAACACCTGCGCCGTGATCTCCAGCATCAACAAGCAGTCGGGCGACATCGCCATGGGCGTAGACACCGGTGGCGCCGGCGACCAAGGAATGATGTTTGGATACGCTTGCAACGAGACCGAAGAGCTGATGCCGGCCCCCATCTCGCTGGCACACAAGCTGACCATGCGACTCGCGCAGGTTCGCAAAAATGGAACTCTCCCCTTCCTTCGTCCCGACGGTAAATCCCAAGTCACAGTTGAATACGACGCGAAAGGCAAAGTGGTGCGCGTGGATGCGGTGGTGATTTCCACGCAGCACGCCGAGACCGTAGCCAACGACGAACTGCGGGCCGGAATTCTCAAACACGTGATTCAGGCCGTCATCCCGGCGCACCTGCTCGATGAGGATACGAAATATCACATCAACCCCACGGGACGGTTCGTGATTGGCGGGCCGATGGGCGATACGGGCCTGACTGGACGCAAGATTATCGTGGACACTTACGGTGGCATGGGCCGTCACGGCGGCGGCGCCTTCAGCGGCAAGGATCCGACGAAGGTGGACCGGTCGGCGGCGTACATGGCGCGGCACATCGCGAAGAACGTTGTCGGTGGCGGGCTGGCCGAACGCTGCGAAGTTCAGTTGGCCTACGCTATCGGTGTCGCCGATCCGGTGAGCGTGCTGGTGGATACGTTTGGCACGGCAAAAGTTGATCCGGAAATCCTCCCAGATCTGATTCGCGCGAACTTCAAGCTGACGCCCCGGGGGATCATTGATTCACTGAGCCTGCGGCGTCCGATTTATAAGAAGACTGCCGCCTATGGTCACTTCGGACGCAACGATCCGGACTTCACCTGGGAGGCTACTGACAAAGCGGCCAGACTGGCCAGTGACGCCGGGTTGCGGGAACCAGTGGGACAGACCGTTCGCAAGTAGCAGATTCCGCGTAGAGCGAACGGGAGCTAACCAAAGTTCTGTCTCTATGTAGACCGAAAGTGCGCAGGGCCGGAGCGGCATTCGGTTATCCTGATCATGGTTGGAAGTTCGTGTATTCTTCAGTATGAGGCGAGCAGTCTAGTCCGTTCGAGCAATCAAAATTTGTTTTTCTGCGCGTGAAGCGCCACAGGAGAAGTATGTCAACAGCCGCGCAAGTCAATGGCGACATCAAGAACGTGGAACTGGCCGATTTGGGCAAGAAGCGCATTGAGTGGGCCAACCAGTCGATGAAGGTGCTGCAGATTATCCGTAAGGAGTTCATCAAGAATCAGCCGCTGAAGGGGATCCGGGTTTCCGCCTGTCTGCACGTAACGGCCGAGACCGCGAATCTTGCGATCTGTCTTCGCGATGGCGGGGCGGACGTTGTACTCTGCGCTTCGAATCCGCTGTCGACACAGGATGACGTAGCGGCCAGCCTGGTTCGCGATCAAGGGATTGCGGTATTCGCGATCAAAGGCGAAGACAACGATACGTATTACAACCACATCATGGCGGCGATCGACCACAAGCCCCACGTCACCATGGATGATGGCGCCGACCTGGTGACCATCTTGCACACGAAGCGGACTGACGCTCTCGAAGGCGTGATCGGCGGGACCGAAGAGACCACCACCGGAGTGATCCGACTGCGGGCCATGGCTAAAGAAGGCGTGCTCAAGTTTCCCATCGTTGCAGTGAACGATGCCGACACCAAGCATCTGTTTGACAATCGTTATGGCACGGGACAATCGACCATCGACGGCATCATCCGCGCGACCAATTTCCTGCTGGCTGGATCGAAGTTCGTGGTCGCCGGCTACGGCTGGTGCGGCCGCGGATTGGCCAGCCGGGCTCGGGGCGCCGGGGCAGAAGTGATCGTCACTGAAGTCGACCCCACGAAAGCGCTCGAAGCCGTGATGGACGGCTTCCGCGTGATGTCGATGACCGAAGCGGCGAAGCTGGGCGACGTGTTCTGTACCGTCACCGGCAACAAGAGCGTGCTGACCAAAGAGCATTTCGACCTGATGAAAGACGGAGCCATCATCTCCAACTCCGGACACTTCAACGTGGAAATCGATATTCCTGCGCTGGATAGAATGGCGTCATCGAAGCGCACCACGCGCACCTATGTCGACGAGTACTCGCTGAAGGATGGTCGCAAGATCAATCTGCTCGGCGAAGGCCGGCTGATCAATTTGGCATCGGCAGAAGGACATCCCGCATCGGTGATGGATATGAGCTTCGCCGACCAGGCGCTCTCGGTCGAATACATGGTCCGCAACCACAGCAAGCTCGAGAAGACGGTCTACAAGGTTCCCGATGATCTGGACAAACGCGTAGCGAAACTGAAGCTGGAGTCCATGGGAATCAAAATCGATCGGCTGACGCCGGAGCAAGAAGAGTATCTGGCGGGGTGGAGCGAAGGAACCTAAGGCGGGCATCGGACCTCGGACGTCAGCCCTCAGCACAATCCATGTGGGGACAGCCGCCTCGGCTGTCCGGCGGCCCGGACGTATCGGGCCCCATTTTTAGTTTGTCATCCTGAGCGAAGTATGCCGATCTGCGAAGCGGGTCGGCATACGCAGTCGAAGGACCCCTGCATCACCGTTTCCCACCCGTCAGCTTTAGGGATTTTCCGCCCGTGCCGCGGACCGGCTGACGCGGAAGCAGCAAGAGTCTTTGGCGGATGATCAAAAGGAACGTAGGCTCGTGTGGCGCGGGCGCTCTCGCCCGCGGCTTTTGACTTTCAGCGGGGCGGCGCAAGCTGCCCCGTTGCTTTTAAACCTACTCAACCCCTCGTCATTTCCGACGCCTGAGCGAAGCGAATCACCGTCGGCGTCTTACTTTCATGCCTCCTGCAATTTTCGCGAGCGCACGAGTGTAGGCTGCGATGGTTTCAGGGACGGCCTGGTTATAGATGAACTGCCCTTCGCGGCGGGAGATGATAAGTTTGGCCTCGCTGAGAACCTTGAGATGGTGGGAGACAGTCGCGGGCGTCACGCCGCGCATCGAGACGATATCGCCACAATTCATGCGGTCGGTTGCCGAGATAGCCTCAAAGATCCAAAGGCGGGTCTCGTCGGCCAGGGCTTTCGATATTTTCTCAACCTGAGAATGGTCCATGGTCAATCTAGAGTGTAGCGAAGTCATTGGCCTTGCCGCCATAGAGCGAAACAGCTACTCGGCAAGGATTTCAGAAAACCTGCATCCGAATATTTCGATAGTCATCCAAGCGTCTAAATCTGACTGGAACGCGGGCGCCACGAAGTGGTTGCCTCTGAGACTCCAGCCAGACAATTCGGCGGAAAGCAGGAGAGTGACATGAACAGGTTCGAAGGAAAAGTGGCGGTAATAACCGGCGGGAACAGCGGCATCGGACTAGCGACGGCCAAGCGCTTGCAGGAAGAAGGCGCGAAAGTAGCCATCCTGGGCCGAAGCAGAAAAACACTGGATGAAGCGGTGAAAACCATCGGAAACGGCGTGGTGGCGGTGCAGGGGGATGTGGCCAAACTCACGGACGTAGACAAGCTGTACGCGGAGGTTTCGAAGATGCTGGGAAAAATTGATGTCCTGTTCGTGAACGCGGGAGTGGCGAAGTTCGCGCCGCTTGCCGAGACCTCGGAAAACATGTACGACGAGAATTTCGACATCAATATCAAAGGAGCGTACTTCACCATCCAAAAAGCGCTTCCGCTGCTGAATGACGGCGCGTCGATCATTCTGAATACCAGCGTTGCGGGCCAAACAGGTACGGCGGGGGCCAGCGCGTACTCGGCAACCAAAGCGGCGCTGCGTTCTTTGGCGCGAACAGCAGCCGCGGAGCTGGCAGGGCGCGGCATCCGCGTCAACACGGTCGCGCCAGGACCGATCGTCACGCCGATTTTTGGCAGGACCGGGCTGCCAAAGGAAGCCTTCGATGAATTCGCGAAGGAGCTCCTTGCGCAGGTTCCGCTGAAGCGGTTTGGACAGCCTGAAGAAGTGGCCGGGGCCGTAGCATTTTTGGCCTCGCAGGATGCGTCCTACATCACAGGCGTGGAAATCAACGTCGACGGCGGGATGGGACAAGTCTGATAGCTGGGGACGGTTGCGCGCCTTGCAAGTTGGAGTCTAGCTTGTGTTTCGCGGACCTGCCCTGAGCGGAGTCGAAGGGACTCGTGCCCGCGGCTTTTGACTTTCAGCGGACAGCGCAAGCCGAGCGCCCGACGTTTTTTGAAGGGTGGGATTCCACGGTCGTCTCCGCTGGGGCTTTCTCGCGACTCCGGGGATGAGGGACCCAAAAACAGGTCCCTCCACTGCGCCGTCGCTGGCGCTCCGGCTTCGGTCGGGATGACAGAATATTTTCAGAGTGCATAGCTCAGCGGCTGAAGTCGCGTCCTTATTGAACGCTGATGCGGCACGAGTGAACTCGTGCCCTTCCCAATCATGCGACTTCCCCATCTTTCGAAAACTGCGAAACTCCCGGCAACCTGAAAGGAAAAGTCCCACTTCTCGCAGAGAGCGCGAGAAATGGAGCAACCGGGACCCGGCTTGTGATGGCGCAACAATGAAACCAACCCGCTTTACTTCATTTCCGATTTCATTGTCGATTTCGCTTTGGCCGCATGGCCTTTCAGTTCGACCACAATCAGGTCCATTCCATTGTCGCCTGTGTTCTCCGGCAAGTGAGTGACGGCGGCTTCGTACTGCGCGTCGCCTGCCTTGCCGGTAATGTCCTGCTTTTTCCCGTCCGGAAAAGTGAACTGCCCCTTGGAGTCGTTCAGGAACACCGCCACCAAGTTGGGATGGCTGTGCATGACTGACTTCTCGTGCGGTCCGTAGTGCACCTTCAGAATCCGTACCTGGTCGTTCTCGCTCACCACCGTGTAATGCTTGGGATCCACCTTGACCGCATCCTGTGCCAGGACGATCGGGGCGAGACCGAGACACAACGCCACACTACAAAGCGCTATTTCCAATCGCATGTGATCTCCTTAATTTTTCGTGGGATCAATCTGAAAAGCGGCCCCACCCTACTCCGCGGTTCGGGCAATGTCAAATCAGGAATGGGACGTTGGAGAACAACAGTGAAAGTGGGTTTCAGAAAATCTCCGGCATGCGGATTTTGTCGCCGACGCCGAGTACTCGCCTTCCAGATATTCTGTCACCATAATTCTGTCATCCCGGCCGGAGCCGAAGCGCCAGCGACGGCGTAGTGGAGGGACCTGCTCTGAGCGCAGTGAAGGGGACCTGCTATTTTGTTTGTCCTGCTTGACCGCACCTGAGAAATCCACATCTCCGGTGTGACGTCTGACCTTGTGCACCAATCAAAATCAGTTCAGCATGGTCGAAGCAGAAGCGCTAAGGCGGGTGGGTCCGATACAGCCGGTGGGTGTCCGGAAATGAGGGCGCGTGGCACAATCTGGCGTGATCCGCGATTTTCAAGCAGTCGCAGAAGTGGGAAAGTTGCTTTCGATCCGCAAGATACATGGGAATCCTTCCTCCTCACAGCTTGCTGGCCTTTAGCCCCCCATGAAAATAAATCACTTACGGGCGGGAACTCTGAACAGGTGTACGGAGTCTATGTTGAGTGAAGTCTTGCTTCCGCCTGACTTGGCGAACCGGCCAGAGCAAGTGAATATTCGACGCACGATGGGGTGGAAAATCCTATAATCAGGGGACGCCGTCTATGGCGGGAGCAACCACCTTGGGTGATTTGGCAAGTGCAATCGGAGCGCGGTCGCAGGAAGCGGCGATCGTAGCGGAGTTGAAGGCCGGCTCGGAAGAGGCTTACGCCTGGCTGATCGGCGAGTTTCAACAACCGGTCTACGGATTGGTGTACCGGATCGTCAACGATCCGGCGGACGCGGCCGATACGACGCAGGAAGTTTTTATGAAGGTGTTTCGCGGGATGAAGCACTTTCACGGCGGGTCCACGCTGAAGACATGGATTTACCGCATCGCTTTGCACGAGGCAGCGAACCGGCGACGGTGGTGGTTCCGCCACAAGGCGCAGGAGACCTCGATTGAGCCGGTGGAATCCGATGGCGCGGGTGGCGGAGAAGGCGCGATGCAACTGGCGCTGACCGATCACGCGGATTCTCCGTTTGACACGGTGGCGCATCGGGAGGTGCAGCGCACGGTAGACGATGCGCTGCGCAAGGTGCCGGAGCCGTATCGGACCACTCTGGTGCTGCGCGACCTGGAAGAAATGTCGTACGAGGAGATTGCAGAAGTGCTGGAGATTTCGCTGGGGACGGTGAAGTCCCGCTTAACCCGTGGACGGGAAGCGTTGAAGCAACGCCTGGCGCCTTATGTGCGCGAGGTTGGAACGGGGATGGAACTGACCTCACGGGAAGAAGATCGAGTGGAGAGTTTGCGGTCGAAGGTTGCTGGAGGGGGTAGAAGGGTCGAGGTGACACCATGAAGTGCACAGATACGCAGTGCACCGGGATGCAGTGTTCCGAAGCGAAGCGGCTATTCTCGCCGTATCTGGATGGAGCCGTTACGGGCACCCAGATGCACAGACTGCAGGAACATCTATCGGATTGCGAGACTTGCCGGCAGGAATATCAGCTCTTGCGGCAGACGCAACAGTTGTTGGTGAGTGTGGGGCGTCCCAAGGCTCCGGCGGACCTGGCGCTGAAGCTGCGGCTCGCAGTCTCGCGCGAAGCGGCACAAGCGCGGCGGCCTCGGTTCGAAGGGCTGGCGGTGCGTCTGGAGAACGCGCTGCACGCGTTCATGGTTCCAGCGACTGCAGGGTTTCTGAGCGCGCTCGTGATCTTTGGGATTGCGATGGCTTACTTCGTGGTGCCTTCGCCCTTGCAGGCGAGCAATGATGATGTTCCATTGATCATGGTCAAAACCGCACCGGAGTTGCAGCAGAGCGCCTTCAACATGACGTTGGGCACGATCAACTCCGACTCGCTGGTGATCGAAGCCGACGTGGACGCCAACGGCCGCGTGCAGGACTACCGGATTCTTTCCGATCCGGATGAGTCCAAAGAAGTGTTACCTCAGGTCAAGAGGATGCTGATTTTCACGACCTTCCGTCCCGCCCTGTCGATGGGCCGGCCAACCTCGGGGCGCGCCGTGCTGTCGTTCTCCAAGATCAGCGTTCGGGGATAGGGTGGGCTTGCCGGCGGCCAGCCGGTGGGCACCTTGAATCTGTCCGGCTGCGGGCGAATTGATTCGGTGAGGTCCGTGGTTCCCACCCTTTGAAAATCTAGAGGCTTGTCATTGGTACGCTCACCCTTCGCCCCCCCTCTGCCTTTTCGGATATGGACAAGTCAAATGTCACGCAGAATCTTGCGCATCCGTGCGGCTTCACGCTGTTTACTGTACGGCAAGGCTCGGATGCGCCTCGTGTCACAATAGTTCACTTCTTTGGAGAGCTTAACTAGGTCAAAATACTTATTAAGGTGGGATCTTCCAATTGTTCCTATATACTCCCCCTTTTCATCGACAATCCAAACGATCTCAAGGCCATCGTTTGGTGTGTAGTAGCCGACCCGGAAGTACTGCCCAACTTGATCCTCGATCAGCGTCAGAGCCTCCAAAGACACTTTTCGTTTGAGTCGCAACAAGCTGAGAGGTGGCGGAAAGTCTTTAGATGTAAGCTCCTTTTGCTGCAAACGCTGCAACGGCGGCCGACTTTCACCAAAAACATCTTTCTCCCTCGATAGACTCGTTACCGCAAAATATCTCGCAAGCCGTATTCTGTCCGTCGACGCCTGATACTCTCCTTTGGCGTTCACTAGCCAAATCGAGTCCAATCCGTCTGTGCGTCGGTAGTACCCTACTCTGTATTCCTCTCCAACCCTAGCTCGCCATGCCGGAACCGAAGCATCGGCCTTAACCAACCGCACAACCGAACCAGGAGGAATCACCTTGGGTAGTTTCATCGCACCTCCCAACCATTACGAGCATAGAAGACCCCAAGTCTGATGCTTTACATTAGCCAATCACGGAGCAAGCGGAACAAGGGGTGGCGTTACCGGAAACGGCTGTGGCGGACCGGGCGCCATCGGATAACCTGGCCGGGATGGGTGCGTAAGATCGTACTCCACATCACTTTGCCAGTCCCGAACTCGATCCCAAAACGGCCCTTTGAAAGGATAATACGGCCACCACCATGGCAAATTGGGCGCATTCGATGAATCACACTGCTTCGGCTTTTTCTTCTTCAACTTGTCCAGGGCATCTTTAAACTTGTCTTGGTCTGAATTGGGTACAGGGGGAGATGGAATTCCCTTGTGACTTAGCGCATTACCGTTTTCATCATATCTGCCGACATTCTGTCCGGCAGGATTATATCGATCGACGTGAGGCCCTCCATGCTTGCCGCTGTAGTCAGGCACATACGTGTCTCGACTATCCCCTTCCGGGTCGATCCAATTAGTCGGGCTATTTGTAACGTACGCGTAAAGATTGAGATCCTCTCCATAGAAGCCGATAGTATCCTCATTAATAAACCTTCCAACCACCGCGTCGTAATATCTGGCCCGGTAGTAGTACAGGCCGGTTTCGGAATCATATTCTTTGCCCGTGTATTCGAATAGGTTGATGAGCGTGCCCGTGGAAGCCGCCAGTTTGCCGTAGCTGTCATAAGTGTAAGTATTTGCGAGGGCTGATTAGATAACGGTGTCGGCTCCCAACCCGCCGAGTAAACTTTGGAGGCGCAAACCAACCAAAGGGCTCGGAGGAAAGGAGCAAGGCCCACCCCGTCGGGGTGGTTGTATGACTTAGAAACTGTATGAGCAAAGTGTGTGATGAGTGTCAAGCAGCGTACGAATTAAAATCT
>WNFI01100527.1_pt1 | contig 40226 bp, 65 predicted proteins | sample 5400471 | NCBI WGS metagenome assembly WNFI01 (sample SAMN13153348, study PRJNA577476) | soil metagenome | isolation source: 100 cm saprolite on Douglas fir-dominated hillslope | place: USA:California | collected 2013-09-17 | reverse complement strand
AACCAATCAAGAAGTTCTGGAGGAATACAAATCCCGTAACCTCGAACCGGATTTAGGAGCCCTGATAAAGTTGTTGACTCAACAACCGGAATTATTGGAAGAAAAGAATTATCTCGGAATCCAATTAAGAGATAACGTATTCGCTTACTTCTGCCGTCGTGGTGGCGGGCGGTGCGTGTGCGTCGGCCGCGTTGCCGTCGGCTGGAGCGGCCGCAGCTGGTTCGGCGGCCGCAAGTTGGATTCTGGGAAACTTGGTACTTCTGAATCCTTGGTTTCTTGGCCGGATGAATTAGTTATTAATGGAATTAATTATAAAAAAGTATGATATCAACACAAATAGGGTATGAATGTTGCTCAAAATTCTATTACTATGGGAAACACTCTTACCAGTGTAAAATAGTAAATGGAATGGATGCGGATTTCAGTAGAGGTGATTATGATATACGGAATATAACGATCGATCAATTAACACAAGAAGCATGAGCCAGATAAATGAAACTTGGAAGGACATAAAAGGATTGGAAGGAAGTTATCAAGTAAGCGATCTAGGACGTATCCGTTCGTTAGATAGAAAAATATTACACTATGCGGGTGGATTAAGAAAATGGAATGGACGAATTATGAAATTAATAAAAATGGAAAATGGATATCAGGCGGTAAATTTAAAAAATCATTATAACATTAAGCTTGTTCATAGATTAGTAGCTGAGACATTTATTCCAAATCTGGAAGCAAAACCTTGTGTAAATCATATTAATGGAATTAAGGAAGATAATAGAATGGATAATTTGTCTTGGGTAACTTATTCAGAAAATGAAAGACATTCATATGAGGTTTTAGGGAAACAAACTCATAATAAAGGATTACATTTTGTAAAAGGACATTTTAAATAAATGTCATATAACACTATTAAATTACGGCCGAACGATATTTTATTCAGTAAATACATCAGGGAGAAATCGAACTGGACGTGCGAGTATTGTAAACGAAAATGTCGGATCAACGGAGAAGTAATCTATCGCTTGGAAGCGTCACATTATCACGGCAGGAGAAAGGAAAGCGTAAGATTTGATGAAGAGAATGTTCATAGTTTATGTGCAACTTGTCATAAGGAGCTCGGCGGTTATCAAAACAATCAACTGGGAAAGTACGACTTGTGGATGAAAGAAAAACTGGGTGAAAAAGGTTACAAACTTTTACTTTTGCGGGCCAACCAGACAGGCAAACGCGACGATAAAATGACCAAAATAATAATCCAGCAACTTATGAAAGATTTATACTGGACAAGAAAGATCAAAACTATATGACCCACTGCCCTCATGAAGAATTTGTTTTTAATCATTATTTGCAACAAGAACAATGTTTGCTTTGTGGATTTGTGAAACCAAAAGCAGAAAAAGCTATAGTGATGACTTCCACTGAAAGATGGGAAAAAGAATTTGATAAACAATTCCCCCATCAAGACGATGCTTGTATGTGTTGTGGTGGGGCTGTCCAAGGTCATCGAAAGGCTGGAGTGTATAAATCCTTCATCCAATCAGAAATACTTAAAGCTCGGGAAGAAGGACGGCAATCTCAAATCCGAGTAGACTTTACCGCATTAGACGAAAAGCAAACAAGAGATGTTCGCGAAGAAGGACGGCAGGAAGGACATTTAGTTGGATTGGAAGAAGGTTATGTCGCTCGTGGTGTTGTTGAAGCTCAAATTAAGATTGGTATTAGACTAAATGAACGTGCCAGAATCAAGGAAATAATAGAAGAGATGAAAATGGAGAACGGAGACTGGGAAAGTAGAGTAGGTACCTACAATAATAATTATGAAAATTGCTATAATCAAGCCTTAAAAGACTTAATAGATAAAATATGAGACCTATAAAATTCCGTGTTTGGGATGAAGTCAACAAGAATATGGTCTATGACCCAAAGTTTCCTGCAACAGATTTATTGGGAGATTTGAATGAGTATTTTGCATTTTCTGGTCTTGGTTGGGAATGGATGCAATTCACCGGCCTCAAGGACAAGAACGGAAAAGAGATTTGGGAAGGGGATATTGTTCAGGTAGGAGTTAAATCACAAGTAATAATCTATACTATTGGTTGGGATTATATGAAAGCTGGTTGGACAATTTTAGTAACTACGGAACACTCAACTGATACTCATATGCACTCCGCAGGAGTTCCAGCCAGAGATTATAATTTTTTAAACCAAGGCAAAGCTATTTATTGGCATGACACGGACACAGAATTTGGTGATGGAGACCGTCAAATAAATACTCAACCTCTTGAAGTCATCGGCAATATCTACGAAAATCCAGAATTAATATCTAAACTATGAAACTTAAAGTCAATCGCAAATTATCAATCAAACAACTGCTTAGTAAACTTCCTTTTGAAAACAAGTATCTTAACGATAAAGTAGTAAAGAGTCTCAAAAATGAAGGGCCTGAAGAAGTCGAAATGGAATTCTTTAAACCTAGTAAATATTTAACCAATCAAGAAGTTCTGGAGGAATACAAATCACGTAACCTCGAACCGGATTTAGGAGCCCTGATAAAGTTGTTGACTCAACAACCGGAATTATTGGAGGAAAAGAACTTTTGGACTCAATAGAAAAGAATCTTAAAGAATTAAGGAAATTAGTATGATAGAAAAATTCAAATACAACAAAGAAACACTTCTTGTAGACATTCAACTAAAGCTTGACGAAATTATTGACTTTGTAAACGAGATTGCTCAAATTGAATCAGATATATTATTAGACATCTCTCAAATAGCTGAGGATTTAAGAGAATTAGAGGCTTTTGTCGGTAATAAAGTGAAAGAGATAGAGGAAGCAAGCCTGGAAGCACATCGAGAAATGTGGGAATACCAGTTTATGTTACCGCCAGAGAGAGCATCTCAAATGATGGAATCAATCCGCCAAGATGAACGAGCCAGAATCCTAAAAATCATCGATGAATATAAAATCTCTGGGAAATTACCGGATGAAGAGCAAAGGATAAATGATTTGCTAAGTGAGATTCAAGAAGATATTAATATCTAAACTATGATAGAAAAAATAAAGGTTCATGGTGAATTAAAGCTATGGGAACATGCTGTAACGGACAAGCTCAACGAAATAATCGACTTCGTAAATGACATGGAACTCATCGACGTCGTAAACGACATGCACAAAAAACAGTCCGATATGTTTACAGACATCTCCAACCTAGCTGAGGATTTAAAAGAGTTAGAGGCTTTCGTCACTCCTCTGGCCTATAAACCTTATTGTTGTAATAATTGTAAGGAATATATTAAAGATATTCCGATATGTGGAAATGTTAATTGTTCCTGTCATAAACATTTAATTTAATAAGAAAGTAAGAGAATAATATGGAAAAGTCATTGATAACAATTGGATTCGATAAGAACGGCGAAGCTGAATTTGGGATTCTAATGAGCCTTGCTGATTTGTCACGAGAACAACTTAAAGAATTAAGGGAAATTATTGTTGTAGCTATTTATGAGGCTGAGGATATTTGGAGGCGAGCCCATCAAGATACTTCCGCTAAGAAAGTAAGAGAATGAAAGAGAACTATGAAGATTGGGCAATCCTTCCAGTTTACAAAGTTATGGTTGTTTCTGACTGGTTATTAATAAATAGTGTTTCCGCACCGTCTAACAATTAATTAAAGAGATATATGGACAATAGAAAACTGATAAAAGATAAATTTGGCAATGACGGTATTTGGTTATCGAAATACGAAGCAGGAAATATTCGTGTTTTACTTCAGGCTTTATATGAATTACATATAGCCGGAATTGATAGTGGTGATTGGTTTAACGATTTGCGTAAATGGTATATTCCTGAAGATTGGTATGGTAATAGTTCTGTAGAATCGATAAAAGAAAAAATTTTATATCATTTTAATAAACCTTGAACAGGGCCGAAATTAATTATATGACTCCAAACCAAGCCTTAGAAACTATTGAAAAATTAGTATCAATCGCAGACGAAACTTTAACTGATAAAAGAAACAGCGCTTTATTAAATGAAATCTACCGGATTGCTCACAGTGCCAATACTAATCACAGTTGCTATCATGTGCATGAAAATTGGAGACACGAAAGTAAAGAAAAGATGATTAAATTAATTGATTATTAAAGAATGGAAGAATCAGAAGCAAAACAAGCAACACCTGAAGAAATGAGAGAACATAAACGGAAATGTTGGAACTCTGCTTGTAAGAAAACGGCATGGTTCCAAGATTGGGCTGGTTGGAATTGGTGTTGGTATCACGCTTATTATAACAATCGGTGGGGAGGAGGAAATCGTTGGTTTGAATTTAAGACATTAAAATTAAGATGGCCTTATGAAAACACTAGAACAAATAATTAAAGAGTTTGAGAAAAAACACTATAGAATATATGGTGGGACTTTACCTATGTGTAATAAGCATGATTTCAAAATCACTACTAACATCTGTAAAAAATGTTTTCGTTCTGCTGAAAACTGTTCAAAATTTTTAGCAGTTAAAGACTTTATCCGTCAATCCTATAAGGCAGGACTGGAAGCTGGTTTGGAAGCTAGACCGATAATTAAACCAGAAGGAAAAAAGGAAAATGGTTTAAGTATAGAATATTTGGGTTTTGCTATGTATAACCTAGCTCTCCAAGATTACGAAGCCAATATTAAGAAATTAATAAAATGAATTATAATTTAGCAAAATCTTTGAAGGATGCGGGGTTTCCTCAACACATTGAGCACCGTATTCACTATCGAGAAAATTGTGAAGAATGTATGGTTGGAAATTATGAAAAGGCTTTACTGTTCGACTATGATCCTGATGAGTTTGATATTGCTATTCCAACCCTATCTGAATTAATTGAAGCGTGTGGGGATAAGTTTGATAATTTACATTTAGTAGCTAATGACAAAAGCTGGGAAGCAACAGGATGGGATGCGGATAGTATTGGTTTAGGCCAAACTCCTGAAATTGCCGTCGCAGAACTTTGGTTAGAATTAAATAAGAAAAAATAAAATGGATACTTACGATAAATTAAGGGAAAAGACAAAACGAAAGGCACCCAAAGCTAAAAGAAAACTTAAACGAGCAAAAATGAAACAGATTTTATATGCAGGACGATTGCGAAAAAAGGGATTTCCATTTAATTAGTTGCTCTGATTTATCCACATCTTGTATTCCTTTAATAAAAGGGCGTATAATTAAGGCATGAATAAAAAAAGGATTAAAGCTTTGAAACAAGAACAAACTGAAAAACTGATGAGACCGCCGACCAAAGCGGAAATCCGTCGGTACAGGAAAGATTATCTCAATCTTAAGAGTTATTCCACTTTGCCAAGTAATTTTAAAATTAAATATTCATTAGAAAAGAAAGGATAATATGAGCGAACAAGAAGAAAAATTCAAAGCGTTTCAGGTTGAACTGGAAGCTTTAATAAAGAAGCATGGTATTGGCCTTCAGCCCAGTATTTCGTTACAAGCTTACGTGCTTCCTGAAGCCCAAAACACAGAGCAACCAGTCGCGCCTACGTCTGCCTCGCCAATTATAACCCCATGATAGGGTTAGTAGTTGGTTTTTTAGCGGCAATCTTGATAGTTTTACTTGATCTGTACTTATGGGTCAGAACCAGTAAAACTGTGACAGAACACGCTATTGAGCTAGTGGAAAAACAGGCGAAAAAGCCTGTGGAGATTATCGAACCACCTGCTCCGGCTCAGGAACGGTTTGTAGAATTACTCGAAGAAAACGACGAAAAAGGAATTGATACTAAATTTGAATAAATATGATCCACCACTTGGAACAAGACAAAGTTAAAGAAACCATTAAAAACGCGGTCAACGCCTTAGTCGACTACGTCAAAGTTACGTTCGGCCCCTCCGGTTTTAAAGTCATCCTACCCCCCGAGTTTGCGGCCAAACCGCAAGCTTTGGACGACGGCGTAGCAATTGCCAAGAAGTTTACCCTAGAAAATGAACACGAAAACGCCGTGATTGAGTTAATTAAGCAGGTCGCGATTAAGACTAATGATCGAGTTGGCGACGGCACTACGGGCTCGTTAATCATGCTTCAGGCGATTTTGAATGAAGTCGACGCTTTGGGCGCGATTAATCCTCGTTTAGTCGTCTCAGAATTAAAAAAAGCCGCGGCTGAAGCCAAAGATAAGCTCATTCTAGCTTCTAAAAAGGTCAAAACTTTGGAAGATTTACAGAAAGTTGCCCAGATTTCGATTGATAATGCCCAGATTTCCAAGATCATCGCCGAACTTGTCCATAAGATCGGTCACGAAGGCGTGATTGCGGTCCAGGAATCGCAGACTATGGAAACGACCCACGAACACGTTGACGGATTTGAATTTGAAAAAGGCTATGTTGCCCCATTTATGGTCACCAATCCCGAACGAATGGAAGCTGAGTTCAGTAACGCCAAGATTTTTATTACCGATTACCGGCTGACCACGGCTATCGATATGGTGCAGATCCTAGAAAAACTGGTGAAAGAAGGTGTGACTCAGTGCGTATTTGTTGCCGAAGCCATTGAAAGCGACGCTTTAACCACGTTACTTGCTAATCGCCAACGCGGTGTTTTCTACCCAATTGCCGTAAATGTTCCTGGTTATGACGATAAGGACGACTTTTTAAACGACCTGGCTGTGGTTACAGGCGGACAGGTCTTATCCAGGTCAAAAGACATCCGGATTGAGGATTTTGACATCAAGATGCTGGGTAAAGCCGATAAAATAGTTTCCAAAGCCGATTCAACCTTGATAATCGGCGGTAAAGGCAAGAAAAGCGAAATCAATAAGGTTGCCGCTGGGATTAAAGTCTTAATGGAAAACGCTTTAGGGTATAAATTGGATAGATTACAGAGACGTTATGGTCGGTTAATGAACGGTATTGCGGTCATTCGAGTCGGCGCGCCGACGGAACAAGAGATGCACGCTCTTCGTTACAAGGTTGAAGACGCAACTAATGCCGTGAAAGTTGCGGCTGAATCGGGCATAGTCTGCGGTGGCGGGCTATCCTTGGCGCGTTTAAAAACTAAATCCAACCTTTTAAACAAAGCCCTCATGGCTCCATATATGCAATTATTGGAAAATAGTAACGTTTCTGCCCCTGATTTGAAAAAAGACGAAGCTTTAAACATCGTTACAGGCGAGATTGGCGACTTCTTGAAGGTTGGGGTGGTTGATCCGACCGCAGTTTTGATCGCTCAAATCGAATCCGCCGTGTCTATGGCGTGTGAACTAATTTTAATCCGTGGGATTTTGGCAGATTGCAAAGAGAAGCAGTACGTTGAAATGGCTCCAAGGCCTTACTAATATGCTTAAAATAATTCCCAATTCATCGCGGGTTCTTGTTAAACAAATCGAAACTGAACAGCACAAAACAGCTTCCGGTATTATCATGCCCAATACTTCTGATCGAGAGGAAAAAACCCAAGGAAAAGTATTAGCTGTTGGTGAGGATTTCAAAGATAAGTATAAAAAAGATGAAATAGTTTTTTACGGTCGTTATGCAGGGGAAAAGCTTAAAATCATGGAAAAAGATAAGGAAACCGAATATGTGTTATTGGAAGATGAGGAGATACTTGGATGGATAAAATAACTTTATGAAGAAATATATTCCCAAATGGTGGAAAAAATTACGGTTCGAGGATGATATCAAGCATAAACCAGAAGAGGTAAAGTATTGGACGAATTGGGTTAATAATGAATTTAATAAATTACATAAAAAATATAACGAATTTGACGAAATAGAATTGAAAATGTTTGTACTAAAAAATCCGGATAATTTTTATAATCCAAAAAAGAAGAGAATAGACTTTGATAAAGCATATCAATTTTGGCAAATAGTAAGTAAGGTGGGAAGAATTATTAAAAAGAAATGATTGATTACGCCAAATGTAAAAGTAATCTACCACACGACATGACTAATCTTGCCGACTTTGTTAATGCCCAGTACAAGCAGTGCGTTAAATGCGGTTATAAGCACAAGTTTAACAAGGACTCGAAAGGTAGAATTGACAATTTAGATTACCTGAATGTCTGCATTGCCGAAACCTGTCAACCTACCGGACGGACGAAAGCTGTTTATCATAAAGTTTACCATCCGCAGTTAACAGTAATTCGTATTTGTTTATCGAATAGTTGTAATGGAAAAAATTTCTGTATTCATAAAGTTGGTGCTAGAACAGAACTACGCATAGATAACCGAATTAAAGGGTCAAATGGTATGACTCAATGGGACGCTGGATAATGAAATATATTGAATTAACTCAAGGTAAACAAGCTATTGTGGATGATGTGGATTTTGAATTGGTTAATAAACACAAGTGGTATTGTATGGGATTAGGTTATGCAATGCGATTTGATTATTCAGAAAGAATTAAAAAGGCAATTTATTTACATAGAATAATAAGTAATTGCCCAAAAGGATTAAACGTTGACCATATCAATCATAACAAACTTGATAATCGTCGAGAGAATTTAAGAATTGTAACTAAATCTCAAAATGGCATGAACCAAAATAAACAAAAGAGACAATTAACTTCAGATTATAAAGGCGTTTGCTGGAATAAAACATTAAAATATTGGGTAATGCAATGTAAATTACAGGGTAAGGTATTTTGTACCTATCATAAAACTGAATTAGAAGCGGCAAAAGCCTATGATTTAAAGGCAAAAGAATTATTTGGTGAGTATTCATTAACTAACCTATAATGAACAGTTATAAAGTCCAAATTAAACTACAAGATGAAATAGTCGGCCAAGTCGAAATCCAGGCCTTAGAACCGGAACGAGCGATTGAAATGGTCGCTGATTTAATTAAAATAGAGGTATTAAAAGATGTCGACACTAAATGAAAAAGATCTTTGGATCTACCAAAAACTCCAAAGAGAATGTGATTGTAATACATTAGATAGTAGAATCCATGCTGCAACTTGTAAAAGTGTGGATACTACCGGCTTTTGGTATGATATTAAGTTTTGGATACTAAAAAAGTATGGCCAATGGTTTAACTGATGAAGAAAAAAAATTTGTTAAGAATGTAGTAAAAACTGGTAATGCTACTCAATCGGTTATTAAGGCATTTCCCAATATTACAGATAAAAATTATGCTGGTGTAAAAGGTCACGAGTTGCTAAGAAAACCTAAGATAATCAAGGTTGTTAAGTCAATTGCGGAACGAATACCAGATGAGGAATTATTACAAGTTCACAAAGAAGGATTACATGCAATGAAGGTTCACGGTTCAATGACTGAGCCCGATAGGATTGTTGATGATTATCCGACCAGACACAAATATTTAGATACAGCTTATAAGTTAAAAGGCAGTTACGCGCCGGAAAAGACTATCAATCTTGAAGTTAAAACCAATATAAAAGACCTTGAGAAGTATCAAGATCTAGCGAGGAAGTATGAAGCTGAGTTATTAAAGACGATACAAGAGAAACCAGTGACCGAGACTCCCCTTTAATTGTATTATGAAAATATTAGATGTCAAATCTACCAAGACTTGAAGATATTTCGATCCACGCCTGGATTCAGGAATACCAGATAAAGACAGAATCCGGCATATCATTGGATTTTAAAGATCATCCGTTTATGTTCGATGTCTACCGAGATTTCAGACCGAAACAAGTGATTATGAAAGCGGCACAAATCACGGCCACGACCTGTCATATCATCAAATCATTTTTCGTAGTTAAGAAGCTGGGACTGAATACGATCTACCTGTTACCCACAGAAGATGATATTCAAAAGATGGTCGGATCAAAGGTCAATCCAATCATCCAACAGAATCCGGTTTTACAGGAGTACACTAGAGATAAGGATACAATTGAGCAAAAGCAAATAGGCGAACATTTTATACATTTTAAAGGAACATGGTCGGAAAAAGCTGCGATCATGGTCTCATCAGACTTAAACATTTATGACGAAGTCGACGCCTCTAATCAACGAGTTATTGAGCAATATAGCACTCGGTTACAACATTCTCCATATAAGTGGGAGTGGTATTTCTCGCATCCAAGTGCTGAAGGGTCAGGGGTGGACAAATATTGGCAAAGAAGCGATCAAAAACACTGGTTTATTAGATGTTCAGCTTGTAATGAATGGCAATTTATTCAGTGGCCAAATAGCGTGGATACCACTCGCTCATGCTTCCAATGTACGAAGTGTCACAAAGAACTTACGGACGAAACGAGGCGCAAAGGCAAATGGGTAGCTAAATACCCTGGCCGTGAGTTTTCCGGCTACTGGATACCGCTTTTAATTTGTCCTTGGGTATCAGCGAAAGAGATAATCGGTTACTTTAACAACAAATCCGAAGAGTATTTTTATAATAAGGTTTTAGGATTACCCTATGTCGGCACGGATAACAAGCTGACTAAAGTCAATTTGATGAAAAATCTAACGACTGAGATTATCACATCGGAAGTTACGGAACGCGTTATCTTAGGCGTTGATACCGGATTAAAATTGGATTATGTCATTTGGGGTGAAAAGGGTTTATTCTTTAATGGCGAAGCGGAGAAATACGACGAGTTGGATGCGTTAATGAAACGCTGGAAAAAGATGATCGCATTTGTGGATATTGGCGGGGATTTAATCGGATCGAGGGACTTTCAGAACCGCTGGCGAGGTCGGGTTTTTCTTGTTAATTTAGGCGGAGCCAAAGCAAACTCTGATGAGCCGGTATGGAATGAGGATGAAAACATCGTTGGGATTGATCGGAATAAGTATATTCAGTTAGTCGTTAGCGAGTTTAGTAAGGGCCGGATATCCTTGCAAGGCACGGAAAATGATTGGTATGACTACTGGTTGGACTGGAATAACCTAACCAGAATTAAAGAGCTTGATAACAATACCGGCGAGTTTAAAGGTTTTAAATGGATCAGATCAGGGCGGGATCATAAGGCTTTGGCTACTGTTATTGCCCGTGTGGGTTGGACGAGATTTGGCGGATCAATGAAAATAGTCAACACGGATACGATCAAGATTCCGCAAAGTTATGCTTTAAACCCGACAGAGACCGTAGAATTTAATCCAAAGACCTTTTTTAAGTACGAGGATACCGACGATTGGAGGCGCGTATGACCACGATAGAACTCTCTGACCAAGAGGCCGAACATTTTAAACGTTTCCGGTTATGGCAGCAGGATTTTGATACTTGGCATAAGAACTGGTTGGAAGTTATTGAGTTTTCTAAGAAATTAGACTATGGATCAGTGACTTTAACTATTCAAGACGGCTTGCCGGTGAAGCTGACTAACCCGATGCAGCAGATTATTATCGGTTTGCATTTGACAAAATAAGTTTTTAAGAATATAATCTAATTAAGTTTTGTGTATAAGTTGCTTGAGGAGAACATCTCCAGAGCTACAGCCCTATTGGGCCGTGGCTCTTTTTGTCTTTTAACCCTTTTTCCACTTATGGAAGGCAACCCGTGAAGAGCGGGTTTAAGGACATAAATATTTGGCAGATATCACCAGTAGATTAGCGGGATTCTTCTCGCTTTCGAAAGATTTAAACAAGATCAAGGGTAAAGGGATGGAACAAGGCGAAGGCGTTGTTGGTGATCCAATCCCTGAGCTAGCTTTAAGTATGGATGATGAGGAACTACGTTCTTTAACAGCCAAATGGAAAGCTAAATGGTTTAATAGTCCGTTGAAGGGTGAATTGGAAAAGAAGCAAAAAGAGAACGAAAGGTATTGGTTAGGCAAACAATCGGAAGATGAAGGCTCCCGCCCCTTAGTCGACAATTTGATCTTTAACAGTTTAGAAGAAGCCCTGCCTGTGGCGACTAAGCAGAATCCCGAACCGTCAGTTGCGACAGATGATTCGGAAGAAGGCCGGAAAATTGCGTCTACGACCAAGAAGATGCTGATTTATTTGGCAGACAAGCTGGCCTTGCGCTTAAAACTTAAGCGAGCAGCCAGACATTGGGCGATATATCATTTGGGAATGATAAAAATTTCTTGGAGCATGGTTGAGGATGAAATGATCTTGCAGGTCGTTAGGCCCCAGAAATTGATTTTGGACCCCGACGGAACGATTGATGAAACCCTTTGGTATGACGGAGAATTTATCGGCGAGTATAGGCAAGATAAGGCTTCGGATTTAAAGAAACGTTTCCCGAAGAAATCGGCGTATATTGACCAGCAAACCGATAAGATGGGCGGGACGTTGCTTCGATACATCGAATGGTGGACAGATGAGTATGTTTGCTGGGAGATGGACAACGAGATCTTGGGCAAGATTAAGAATCCTCATTTCCGGTATGAAGCCAAAGATACTCAAACAACCGATCAATTCGGCCAGCAACAGACCAATTCGATTCCGCCACGCAACCATTTCAAGGTTCCTAAGATGCCATATATTCCTTTGTCAATCTTTAACTTAGGAACAAAGCCGTTTGATGACACTTCATTGATTGAACAAAACTTACCTTTACAGGATTTGGTTAACAAGCGTTATCGCCAGATTGATAAAAACGCCGATAATATGAACGGCGGCATGGTCTTCTCGCTTGATAACTTAACGACTGAACAAGCCAAACAAGCTTCTACAGCTCTTAGAAAAGGCGGCGCAATCGGCGTACCAGGGGATGTCAGACGGGCGTTTATCCAAACTCACGGCGAACCACTACCAGCCCAGGTTTTTGAACACTTATCCGATGCTAGAAATGAACTAAAGAACATCTTTGGCACCAGAGGCTTTGGAGCTGGGGGCCTAGCAGGACAAAAGACCGTCCGCGGCATGGCTATGCTCTCGCAAGCTGATTCTATCCGTATTGGCGGGGAAATCTCTGATACCTTAGAACAGTTTGCCGATCGGATTTTCAATTGGATGACCCAGATGATTTACGTTTATTGGGATACGGCACATGACGGTGCTGTAGTCGGCCAAGCTAAAGCTTTTGAATACGTCAGCCTGTCTAACGCCCAGTTAGATAGAAAAGTCACTGTTTCAGTCAAAGAAGGTTCCTTAATTCCTAAAGACGAGATGAGCCAAGCTAAACAAGCCCAAGAACTGGCTTCCGCCGGATTAATGGACCCGATTACTCTTTATTCTTACCTGGACTATCCAAACCCCAAAGAAATGGCGATGAACTTACTGCTTTGGAAAACCAATCCTATGTCTTTGTTCCCTGAAATGCAAGGGCAAGGCGGACAAGGACAACCTCAAGGACAACAGCACCCAGAACAAGGCGGATCACCTGGCCAATTGCCTCAAGAAGCTCCCCCTCCAGGCCAACCGCCCACTGGACCGTCAGGAATGCCGCCAATGCCACAAGGATTGCCAGCCGGAGCCCCAACGCCCTCCATTTCACCCATGACATCTCATACACCTAATATCTAATTTATGAATCCAATCAACATGCGGCCGATGCCGCCACAACAGCCAAGCCAACAGCCGCAGGCTCCACAACCTCATCCCTTGATTCAAGGCCAACAGATGGCCTCTCAATTGCCACCAACGCAACACAGTGATGCGGTACATGGACTTTTGGGACATGCAATTCCGATCTTTCATCAAATTATGGCCATTAAAAAAGCCTTAGGGACAAAAAGTAATGCCGGAAACAAGAATAATCCCAACGGCATCCAAGGATTCTAGTATATGTCCGATCCAATGGGTCACCAGCACGAAACTAAGCCCGTAACCGCTAGTGACAAAATTATGAGCAAACGTCATTTAAATCATCGGGCGGAAGTAGATTCTATGAAAGGTATACCAAAACTCTTAAAATCAGCGCAATATAACCTGCCTCATGCCAAGGAGCATTTAAAAGCGGCTAAGGATGTCGCTAAAAAACTGAAGGATTCTAAACCGGATGTGGCCGATAAGGTTAAGAAACAAATTAAAGCCATAAAGAAATCTATCAAATAATATGGACAAACTAGTTCAAAAGATAATGAAAAAGGGTGAGCAGGTAGCTCCGGTTAAGTCTATAAAAGTTAAGTTCCAAAAGGTCGATCTAAGGGACAAGTTAGGTAAGCAGACATCTGCAATAAAAAAGAGTATGAAATGAAACTAACTAAAGAACAAGAGAACGATTTAGAAGCCAATAATATCGGTGCCGCCATGATTCCGCCGGATAATTACGACGAAATCGTGACCGAGCGAATGAAGAAACCATAATTAATATAATTAATATGAAAGAAAATATCATGCCAGAAGAAGAAGAAATGGCCCCAGTAGCTCCTGAAGTTCCGGTAACACCAGATGTGCCGGCAACAGAAGCTCCTGCTGAACCAGCAGTTTAATAAGTTTCGGGGAGTATAAATTAACTCGCAACTCACCCAAGCGAGAAAGGATAGTATGGATTTTGAGAATATGACAGAAGAAGAACTGTCAAAACCGGCCGAATTGCCTAACGGTGATGAAACCATTACCGCTAGCGACGCAGAGAAAACTGCGCCAGAAGCGACCGCTGAAACCAAATCAAAGGACGAAACCCCGCCGGTTGAGGGGGACAATACTCAATCAGATAAAGGATTACCCTTCAAAGACCATCCCCGCTGGCAGGAACGTGAACGGGAATGGCAAACCAAATTGGAACAGGCCATCGGCGAAACTAAAGCCGAATACGAAGGCCGCATTCAAAGCTTGGAAGACAAATTTTCACCCTTACTTAGGGGTGATATAAAACCCAGCGAATTTTTTAAGAAAGTTTATGGGGATGATCCCGAACTTTATAAAGAATATTTACTGGAACGTGATACGGAAGCCCAACGAATTAAGGACGAAGCCATTGCCGAATACGAAGGCCGTATTGAGGCCGGAAGGCAAGCGGTGGAAGCTGAAAATAAGCGTTGGGAGACATGGGTTGAAACTTCCGTCCAATCACTGAAAGACAGCGGCAAAACTTTTGATGAAAATCGCCTGAAAGCGATTGCCATCAGAGATATGCCGACTGATTTAAACGGGAATATCGATTTTACTAAAGCCTATAATATTATGCTTTTGGAAGATCGAGTGGCTGAAACCGAGGGCAAGAAGAAAACTGATGCCCGCAAGGAATTAGCCGCCTCTACTACCAGCACCAACAAAGGTGAAGCTCCGGCCCGTGATTACCTGACCCATGAGGATATTCAAAAAGGATTGCACAAAGTCTGGTAATTATAATTAACTCTTAACTTATGACGTTTACTAACAGAGTTCTATCTGTGACGTATTTCAAAATCATGCCGGCGGTTGTCGACACCGTTTTGAACTCGAACGTATTGCTGACACGAATCTTGTCAGCAACCAAGAAGTGGAAAGGTGAAACGCTGAAGTTTCCAGTGAAACTTTCAACCAATACTACTGGGACATCTTTCGGCGGCTTCGATCAATTCTCCACGACTTCTTCACAAACTCGCAACTTGCTGGCTTTTAGTCCGGCATTTTATCAGATTACCGTAGCCTTACCGCTCGACGAATTATCGGTCAACGCGGTAGATGAAACCAAAGTCATAGATTTGATTGATGTCGAAACAGCTTCAACCGCTCAAGACATGGCTGATAACCTTGGCACCATTGCTTACGCGGACGGTACAGGCAATAACAGCAAAGACCCGTTGGGGCTTGCAGCTTTGGTTGATGATGGCACAAACGTTGCCAACATCGGCGGACTTGCTCGTTCAACCAATACCACACTAAAAGGGACGGTTACCGCTTCCTCTGGTGTGATTTCGTTGCCAAAGATGTCTACTCTTTACAACAACATCACATCCGGTTCGATCAAACCAACTCTTGGTTTGACTACTCCGGCAGTTTTTAACTTCTACGAAACACTTTTACAACCGCAAGAGCGCGTCGTTAAAGATTTCTCGATTGTTAAAAAAGGTGGCCGAATTGATAAGCCAGGACAGGGTCTTTACACCGGTACTGGTTTTACAGGATTGTACTTCAAAGGATTTCCGATTCTCGCTGATGAAAAATCAACTGCTCAACAGTTGGCTTTCGTTAACGAAGACTTCTTGGATTTCTACGCTCTGCCTGTTGCTATGACGGATGCTATTAAATACAAATTCGTAATTGATGGCAATGATTATAACACTCCGTTGGGACTGGGCTTCTCCTGGTCCGGTTGGATCAAACCGATCAACTCGGCTTCGGTGGTAGGTCACATCTACCTTGGTGGACAGTTCATCACCCAGAATCCGAAAAGACACGGCAAGCTTACAGGAATTACATCAACGTAATTAATCCTTAACAGGAAAAGAAAGGATAAATTATGGCAATGCAATATGAAGGTTACGATCCGTTTACCCAGCTCAATGGTTTTTCCACCAATAAAACGGTAACATTGGGCGGTGCAACTACGATCAGCGGCGCGCTTACTTTGAGCGGAGCGGCTCCGGCGTTCACTAATGCGCCAAGCGGTCCGCAAGTTCGGGCGGTGCAACTTAGTGCCTTAGTTGGGGCAACGATTGTCTTAACTTCGGCCGACTCCGGCAAGGTTTGTATCAATCGTTCTACCAGTGGCAGTCCTTCGTGGACACTCCCAGCAGAATCTACCAACAGTGGAGCATACTTCACGTTTGTCACCGCTAATACCACAGCGGGATTTACAGTGACAAGTGCGACAGGTGTCATTCACTTTAAGACATCTGCTTCAGGTACGGTGCTTACTTCAACCACTACTCTTACCAATACTCAGGCCACGGCAATCGTGGGAGATACAATCTCCATCGCTTGTGATGGTACGGCGTGGTGGATGACCGCAATTTCCGGTACTTTTGCCGCCAGCTAAGTTCTTATTATTAATTCTTCACTATTATGTCAACACAATTATCTAGTGCAACCCTTGTCGGACATGGTGGACTATACAGCAACGATTCGGTTCAGTTGATGACCCTAGGTCAAAAGATTGAATCAGCCGACGGCCGTATCTTCCGCTACGCTCTTGCAGGTGGCGTGACACTGGTTTCCGGTAACCTCTTGCAATCGCCTGCTGTGGTTGCAGGCAACCAGACCTTGACTCCAACCGCGTTTGCGATTGGGGCAACCTCCATCAGTGTTACTATGGGCGCAACTTCGGTTACGGCCAACCAGTATGCTATGGGTTACGCCAACATCAACACCACACCAGGCAACGGGTTTGCCTATCTGATCTCCGGTCATGCGGCAATTACTAATGCCGTAGCTGGAACTATCAACTTAAGCGATCCAGTACAGGTCGCGGGTACAGCAGCCTCCATCGTTGATTTGGTGCTTAATCCGTACTCTGGCGTCTTGCAGGCTCCAGTGACCACACTGACCGGCACAATCGTCGGCGGTGCAGTTGCTCCTATCACCAACGCCCAGTTCGGATGGGTACAGACTCATGGTTGTTATTCCGCTCTAAGTTCCGGCACCGCAATTGTCGGTTCCCTACTTGGTGGCGTACCTTCAGCCGCCGGTTCGGTGACTGCTTTTACTGGTGTATTACCGGTTGTCGGTTACACCATGAAAGTCGGCGTGGATGCAAAGAATGTCCCTGTATTTTTACAAATAGATTAGGGATGTTAGGTAGACTGTGTTATCATATAGGTATAATAATTAATACTATATATGATAAGCAATCCTATCCAAGAAAGTTCTTTAAAAGAAGAATATTGTGAAAAAAGGAAATCAATTAGAAAAATTGCTTATGAATTAAAGCGAAGTACTAAAACAGTAACTGACTGCCTTCATTTATATGGAATAGAGTTAAGACCATCACGTTTCGTGAAAGGGCATCATAATTCGCTTGAAGTTCTTAAAAAAATAGGTCTTGCCCATAAAGGTAAACCTAAAAGCTATTTTTCTAAAAGACGTAAAAATCAAGGATATGTTCATCTTTGGATGCCAGATAATCCAATGAGCGGAAAAAGCGGATATATTTTTGAACACCGTTTGGTAATGTCACAAATTTTAAACAGAAGTCTTACTTCTAATGAAATTGTCCATCACAAAAACGGAAATAGAAGCGATAATAGACCAGAAAACTTAGAACTTACTGAACGAAAATGGCATTCAAGTAAACATAGTTCCGAAGTTAAGTGTCCTAAATGTCAATTCTGTTTCACATTAAACTTCAGTAAAGATTAAATTAAACTAAGCTTCTCTCAAGCTAGTGGTTCTGGCGGTCTTCCCATAAAGACCGCCTCAATTAGGGGAGTATAAATTAAGTCCGCTTCACCCTACGGACACGAAAGGTAATTCTGTGAAAACAATTTTGTTTGTGAATTTTTCGAAACAACCATTCTCTGGCGTGCCTTACATGTGGCCGCATCCTAAGAGTCAAGAATTAGTCGAAACAGTCGACGAAAATTGTAAATGGGATGGCCAACCTGAAACCTTCCTGCCAGGACAATCGGAATATATGGAAGATTGGCGCGCGGAACATTTAGCCAAGCATTTAATTAACCGTGAATTGGATCGGAACAATAAAGCGATTGATGATACTTATGAACGGGCCAAGATGACAAAACTTTGCATCATGGAGCCAGGAGCAGAAGTCCGGTCCTCTGATATCGATCGGGAATTGATGAATGTTAAGGAAAAATCAAAACCTGTCGCAGAAGTTTCAGTTTCACGAGGTCGACCTAAAAAAGTTAAGGAATCTGTCGCAGTCACTGAGACAGAATTTCCAGGATTAAAGGAATAAAATATGGCCACAATAGCCACAACCAGAGGGATGCCCGCGGTTTATAACGCTTCGGCTCCCACTCTTACCGACGGGACACCTGGGGCGTTAAATATGGACGTCAACGCTAATCTTAAAATCACTCAGGGTACGCTTTTAGCCGGTGAGGACTTAACTAATAACGTTGCGGGGGTGGCTATTAAACCGTTGTCAGTAGCTGCTTATGCGGCTTCAATGGTGCAGTCAACCGCCCTGGAAGCCAGTCACGTCATTAAAGCTGCCGCGGGCAATTTGTATGGAATATTCGGGTATAGCAATAGAGTTTCTTCCCAGTTTATCCAAGTATTCAATTCCGCGACGGTTCCTGCGGACACTGCGGTTCCTATCATTACCTTCACTGTTCCTGCCTCTTCAAACTTCAGTTTGGACTTAGGACAATTGCCCATTCAATTTGGCACAGGTATTTCAGTTTCTAATTCTTCAACTGCTGCAACAAAAACGGCGGGGAGCGCAGATTGTTTCTTTAATGTTTTATACAGTTAAAATATGTCTTACCCAAAAGGTAAACCTAAATCTGAAGAATCAAAAAGAAAAGCCAGAATAAGTTGTCTTAAATTTTGGACTGATGAAAAAAAACAAGAACGGGCTGAAAAATATAGTGGTAGTAGAAACCCTTTCTTTAATAAAAAACACAGCGAAAAAACAAAAGAAAAATTAATTCAAATCAATACTGGTAAAAAATATCCCTTAGAAACACGGCTTAAAATAAGTCAAAGTTTAGTAGGAAACCAAAGAGCAAAAGGAAATAAATATAGTTTAACTATAGAACAACGAAGGCATCTAAGCGAATCTAAAAAGGGGGATAAGAGTCCTTTCTGGAAGGGCGGAATTTCTTCAATCAATGCCTTAATTAGAAACTCATTTGAGTATAAAAATTGGCGTAGGACAGTTTTTGAACGGGACGATTATACTTGTCAGGAATGTGGACAAAAGGGCGGAACTCTAAACGCTCACCACATTAAACAGTTTGCCTATTCTCCTGAATTAAGATTTGAGTTATCTAATGGACTTTCACTCTGTCTTGATTGTCACAAACAAACAGACACATTCGCAAATAAAAATATTAATTTAGTTTACACATAATTCTATGGCAATACTACTTACAGGTATTACAGCGTTACCTAAAATCGCTAATTATAACAACGTAGCCACGGCTGGGGCGGGAGTACCGGCTATCTATGGACTGGATAATCGTACTGGGCTTACAGTTGTTGATGGGGCGGCTACTACCCTATACACCACAGTTAATGGCACAAGTTTATTCCGTATTACAGCTGATATTTTTGCCACTGCCGCGGTGACGGGAACGGCAAATTACACAATTAGCTGGACACAGAACGCGGGAGTAAGAACTATGATTGTTACGGCTACTGCTATTAATACTCTAGGAACAGCAACAGACTTAATAAATCCGGACACGGCGACCACTATAACAGCACAACTGACAGGTACTTTTACCGGTACATTTACAGTTGCCGGTATAGTTGAACAGCTAAAATAATTAATTATTCAATTATCTTAACATGGCTAGAACTTTAGTTGCACAAGTTAGAGGCAATGCCGCTGTATTTAATGGAAGCAATGGTAATGGTATTCAACGGAGCATTGTCGCTGACGGTAATACTGGAGATTACACGGCTTCAGCTTGGATTTATATTAGCGTAGTACCTTCAGGAAAGGTAACGTTAATAAAGAATGGCCAAACCGGAAACGGTAATGGTGGCTGGAATTTTGTTCTTAATGCATCTTCACAATTAGAAGTAAATGATCCTGGCGGTGTCTGGGGAGGATCAGGCACCACAGTACTATCAACCCTGACGTGGTATCACGTCGCATTCATTCGCACAGGTACCAACACGCAAATGTATTTAAATGGCGTTGCTGAAGGTGCTGTTATTACAGGAACTTTCAACTCCCCTCAAGTCGATACTACTGTTGGCTGTACTCATAACACTACAAGCAATACATATACAAACGTATTTAATGGGTACATCGATGATGCCAGAATTTATACCCGTGCTTTATCAACCGCTGAACTTTTACAGATTTACGGAAATAATCCACAAAACAATCCAAGTACCTCTAATTTAGTTCTTTGGTATAAGTTTGATGAGACAACTGGCGCAACTACCGTAGTCGATTCTTCTGTTGCGGGAAATACGGGCACTATACAAGGTACTGTCACTTTCATAACCGGAACTGTTTGGATTACCAACATCCCTGCTCGCACAGTCGCAGGAACTCGCACTTTAGCTTAATTTTATGGCAAGAACATTACGTAGACAAATCGGTCCATCAAAAGCCCCTGTTCCCAGAGGTCTCAACATGTCAGGTCTCGAGATGGCTCCTGCTACGTTACCAGGAGTAGAAGGGACCAATTACACGAAGAACACTCAGCAGGATTTCAATTACGTCAGAAACAAGGGATTCAATATAGTCAGAGTCCCCTTCCTATGGGAGCGTGCTCAACCCACTGTTGGGGGAGCGTTAGATGCAACCTACATGGGGTATCTCGACACCATTATCAACACGTGGGCGTCAGGAGCCTCACTTAAAGTCCTTTTAGAATGTCATAACTTTGGTGGTAGGGATGTATCAGGCGTTAATCGTAAGATTGGCTCAGCTCAACTGACTCAAGCAAATTTTACAGACTTGTGGACTAAAGTCGCTACTCGTTATGTGGGTAATGCAAATGTTTGGGGCTATGACTTAATGAATGAACCAAACGCCATGCCCGTCCAGACGACGCCTGCAACTTATAACACTACGGCAACATGGACATTGGCGGCTAATGCGGCAATAGTCGCAATCCGGGCCGTTGACACTGGACATTATATCGTTGCTGAGACTGATAACTGGTCAGGACTACAGAATTTCGTAGGTGACTACGGAGCTAACCCCACTCCCTGGTTTACTGACAGTGTTGCCAATAAACTTTACTATTCCTGGCATTACTATTTTGATTCCGACCATTCTGGAACCTACGCTGGAGCTAACGCTGGTTTTGCCGGCTCAGGACTTGGTATTCAAGCAGGCGGGGATTTCCTAATTACTGTAGCCACCTGGGTCAATAATAGGGGCTTAACCGTCGGGGGTTACCCAGCATTGTTCCTCGGTGAATATGGAGTACCGAATAATAATATATATATAGGGGGAACTATCCCAACTACAGATGAAGCTTATCTGTCTGCTCTCAGTGACTTTATGAACGTCATGGATGCTTACAACATCGCCGGTACTCATTGGGCTACAGGGCAATGGTATTCGGCAGTTTCTACAGCTCAACCCAATTCTCCTCTTGTTCCGGCTATCGAAGCAGACCAGATGAAAATACTTCAGAATCATTTAGGAACGATAAACTATTAACCTTACTTATGTTTAATTTAACTTACAAAAGTTGCGACATAATGAAGAAGACAAAGGACACTTTGACTTCTCAGTTGACGACAGTTGAAAAGACAGATTTAGTTGCTCGCATCGCAACTATGGGTGTTACTCATATTGCAATTTCTGTTGTCATGGATGACAACGCCAGACTTATTTCTGTCGGTAGTACCACTCCTTCTCCAAGAACGGTTGAGTCGGAGACTCAAGATTGGTGCAGTATTATTCATGCTCAACCCAATGTTTATGGGTCAGGAACTTATGGCGGATTTTTAAAAGTTATTCATCGCGGAGCATTCTGCGGAATAGAAAATATCTGGGGCTTTCCTTTTGATACTGGAACGGCTCTAGGAACGGCAGCCTCTTCCGCTGCGGATGGAAATACTACCTGGTGTGGGCGTTATTATCGATACTTAAATAATCACGTCGGAACACGTGTCGCTACCGGAGACGTATTTGCTCCAATTCCAGAAGGAACTACTAATGCTTTTGGGGCCAACTTCTTTACCAACCAAGCTGGATACATGTCCTTGTTTCCCCAGCTTAATACCATAACAAGCACTTATGCAACTGCTCAGAATGTAACTTTAACTTTTATGTCGCATAATAATTTTTCAGAGGCAGCTAGTGGATGGTTAGCTTCTTCTCTTTTTAGTAATCAAAGTATGGTTGGAGCCGACTACTACGGTCAACGTCGAGGAGCCTTGTTTAATAAACCGTCTGATTACGTAAATGATTGGGCGCAACTTTATCTGGGCAAAGACTGGGATGGTATTGGCAATAATGGTTGCGCCGGTGTCAACCAGTTCTGGGGCGAATGGGGAGACTTACCTAATGCTATGTCAACATCCGCTGCTCTAACTGAAGAGAATCGCCTGGCTTTTCTTATTCAATTTTATAAATCACTTAGAGATAGTCTTGTGTCACCAAATGGTCATCTAGTCGGTTTTAACAACTGGGGCGGTTGGGAAGGCCAAAATACTTCGCTTTTGTATAAAGATAGCGACGGTAAATACCAGTTAAACGCCAGAGGTAAAATTTTGCAGTCGTTCTTTATAAATAATGGTGGCACAACTCGCGTGCCTGTGGTTACGGCTGGAACCGCTATTGATTCATATACCTATTAATGAAACTTATTAGTCCTAAAGAAGTGAATACCCAAAATCAAATCGCTAAAACAGCGGTAGTGGAAGAATTGGCGCATTATCAGAGTCTCTTAAAGGGAGCCAGAGAAACTTACGAGGAGTTAAAAGAAAGAATAGATCCGATAAAAGAAAAGTTAGAAAAAGATTTTTTGATATTTGTCAATATGATTCAATTGAAACGGTCAAAGTTGTTAAAAGAATTAAATGAATTAGAAAATGAGTTAGAAAAAAGGAAACGGATACTTTATAAATAATTAAGGGAGAATAAATATACGCTAAGTTATACCGGCAGACGCCAACAATGGCAAGACATTACAAACGCCTCAGATATCAATACCCTAAATTTAGGGGATCGTTTAATGAACCAATCGGAAAAGCGAATTTTGGCTTCTAAAGACTGGCCGTTTTTGGAAAAAGAAGACAAATCGTTAGTCACTGTTGCAAACCAGCAAAATTACAACATGCCTCAGATTAACGGCAAGTTTAAAAGCATGTACATCACGGTTTCGAATTTTCGTTGGGTACCAAGACTGATCACGCTTCGAGATGAATGGGATCGGATTAACTTAGTGTCTTACACCGCCGACATCCCTTTATTCTTTTATATCTTTGGCGGGCAGGTTTGGATCTGGCCAACTCCGGCCACGTCAGGCAACGGCATTGGATTGATTTATAAAAAGATTGTCAAAGACTTGACCCTTGCCGATTACATAACTGGCTCGATTACGACAGCGACCAATGGCACGAGACAAATCGTTGCCACTGGGACTGCTTTTACCCAACAAATGGGGGGTCGATATTTAAGAATTACCGATTCTAATTCCGCCAACACCGGCGATGGGTTTTGGTATGAGGTCAATAATTTAATCAGCATCTTTACCATAACTATTGCGACACCCGCCGTGATTACTGCGACCAATCATGGCTTGGTTGCCAACGATGTTATTAATTTTACAACGACCGGAGCCCTGCCCACAGGACTTTCTACTGGGACGAATTATTACGTCTTATCCACCGGTTTAACTGCTAATGCCTTCCAGGTCTCTGCCAGTGCTGGAGGTGCTGCTATTAACACGTCCGGCGTTCAATCTGGCGTGCATACGATATTAAATATCAGTGCCACAACTTTATCGTTAGTTCGCAATTATACTGGTAATTCAATTGCTTCTGGGACGGCGGTTTATACTCTAGGCCAGATGTCAGCTTTTCCCGAAGGCTATACCGACCTGCCTGTTTGGGATGCCGCCCGCCAGTACTTTGCCACGGTCTCGCCAGATAAGACTAAATTTGAGCTCTACAACGGATTGTTTAAAGGCCTATACCAACAGATGGATGATGAACAATCCGACAAACAAGCCTCACCTGTCCTTGATTCTGGTGAATCACCGTATGTTATCGTAAATCCAAATTTATTAATTTCTAATACTGGCCCATAATTTTATGAAATATATTGAATTAACTCAAAATAAAAAAACCATTGTAGATGATGAAAATTTTGATTTCCTGAGTCAATGGAAATGGTTTTGCCATACAGATAAACATGGAAATTTATATGCTCAACGAACCCAATGGATTAAGGGTTCTAAAGGAAAATCGAATAAAATCTATATGCATCGTTTGATTATGGAAGCTCCTAAGAATAAGGAAGTAGACCATATAGATGGAAATGGATTAAATAATGTCCTAAGTAACTTACGATTATGCTATAAAAAACAAAATCTTTTTAATAGTAAGCCTCATAAGAATAGTTTATCCAAATTTAAGGGTGTAACAAAATTTCCTAATAATAAGAAGTGGATTGCTCAAATCTGTATAAATCATAAAACAAGGAACTTAGGAAGCTATGATAATGAAAATCAAGCCGCTCTTGCTTACAATCAAGCCGCCAAACAATTTTTTGGTCAATTTGCTTATTTAAATAAAATCTAATGGCAATCCTAAAATTAAGAATCGACTCGATATTAAATGGATGGAGTCCTGCGATGTATTTCAATATGAAAGGGACATACAATTCGTCTCTTGCGATAGATCCGGACTTCCCAATCAGTTCTACTGATATTAGAACTTCCGGTTTAGCCGTCCCTATCGGTTATTCCAAATTCTCCGGAGTCAACGTCAATGCTCCGATAATCAACATCATCACCAATCCGAAAAATACCTTGACTTATGTTGTTTTAAATAACGGACGGTTGATTTCTTATAATTCAGCTTTGGGTGTGGAAACCTTAATTGCCCCTGCGGCGGGTGGAACTTGCTCGGGAGCTGCTTACTATAATAATTATATTTATCTACTAGGTACTTCCACTGGCACTGATGTTTCCCGTTATGGCCCTTTAGACGGCGTTCCTGCGTTGACTGATACCGTGTGGACAGGGGCGACTTTGGGAACTCAGACAGCCTTAACTAATACGACTTACCCATCTTTTCGCGGGGTGGCTTTGCCTAATCATTGGGCTCAATATAATCCAGGCGATAACGCCTTATACTTTTGTGACTTTAAAAATGGCCAAGGGTATTTAAATAAGATCAAAACCACTCGGGTTACTAATGAAGGCGATACCAACAGCGGTTCAGCTTACCAAGTTTTGGCTTTGCCTTTTGGTTATTACCCCATGGATCTAGTCAATTACAATATTAATGATTTAGCTATTGTCGGTTTTCAATCGACCGATACCGTAGTTAATCAAGGCAATGGTTGGTTGATTTTGTGGGATACGACTAATACTTCTGGTTTCTACCGCAATATTCCCTTAGCTGATCCATTTGCCACGGCGATCGACGATGTCAATGGCAAGTTGCTGGTTTTTTCTGGTAACGCTCAAAGTGGTATGAGAATTTCTCATTATGTCGGCGGCGATTCTTTGCATGAAATTGTTTACCAAGAAGAAGGTTACTCGCCTTTTCCTGGAGCAATTGACGCTAAAGGTAATCGGGTTGTTTGGGGTAGTTGGATAACTTACCCTGTAGCTTCAAGCGTGGTTTTTGGATTTAACTCTAAAAATGTCCGACTCTCCCAGGAACCAGTGCCTATCCATGCGGTTATGACTCCTTCTACTTCAGGTGTTAGTCAAATTGTGACGGCTTTAAAATTCGCCCAGCAATCTTCAAACGTCGCCCCGAAAATGGTCGTCGGTTGGCATGATGGTACACCGGCGAACGGATTGGATAAATATTCATCTTCGGCGACTCTAGGCTCAACACTCCGTTTTATGTTTAATATCGGCAGAAAATTTAGGATCATGAAATTAAGGATTCCTTTAGCCGGACTCGTGGATGCCAATACCCAAATTACTACAACTTTATATAACGATGACGCTTCCCATACAATCGCGTCTTTGCCGGTAATCAATAACGCGACTTATGGCGGCCGGAGAAAAATTATTATGAAAATGCCAGGTTTAGCTTTTGATGTTACCGGTTCAAATAATTTTATCTTGGAGTTCGTTTGGGGATTAACTACTCCGATCCCAATTTCATTTCCAATCCTAATGGATTGTGAAGTGGAAGATGATGAGCCGGACAGTTTCTAAAAAATTATGAAAGAAAAACACGACATTTATTATCTCGACGGCCCACTTCATCAAACCGAGGAGACTTATTTAATTCCTCCAAAAGTGGTAGAGCCATTTGACCAAGGCGATTTTGACCATCTTTTAAGCCAGAAATTGACTAATTTGATCTTTAAAATGCGTATTCAGCGAGGTTATATTCAAACCGGTGCCGGATCAAACAGTGGAGGGATTAACACCGCCCAAGTTGCTTCTGATATTGTTTTCTGGGCTGGTAAAGACCAGTCAAACCGCGTTACTGCCCCGTTTCGAGTAACAGCGGCAGGGAATGTCACAGTCAATAATATTACTATCGGGACAACTATTGTGACAGCGGCTACAACTGATAATCTCCAAACAGCGATTAATACCTTGAATACTGCGGGTGGCGGGACATTATATTTACAAACAGGGACATATACTTTAGGTTCGTCCTTAACTCTATACTCCAATATTTCTATTATCGGCACCGGATCAGGGAACACTACGATAGATTTCAATACCACGGCCAATAATGCAACAATGACCGGAACTTCTGTTTATACAACAGGCACGATTGCTTCCATCGGGGGTGGAGTAAATGTCGTCGGTTCGGGGACTACTTGGACGGCGGCCATGATCGGACAGCAGATTTTTATAAACAACAGGTGGTACATAATTGTAAATGTTGTTGATGCAACTCATCTAACTCTGGCCACTGGTTACGCCGATGGCGCGACTTTTGCAGGGACTTATAGAATCGCAACCCCGATAAAAAATGTGACTTTAACCGGAATGACAATTAAAAATTCTACGTTGACGGCTTTGGTCGGAACTGATGTAAGGGATTTAAATTTAAATAATGTCGTTTTTGTCAGTAATAATAAAGGGTTTTCTTTGACCAATTTAATGAATATCGGAGCTAATCAGGTCACATCTGCGTCTTCGACTTCCAACGGTTTTGAACTAACTAACGGTTCGTTCTGTAATTTCCTTCAGGTTGCCGCAGTTTCTAACGGCGGGTCGGGAGCGGTATTGAACAACATTAAATCTTCGCCCTTTTATTTCTCTGCGGCCGATTCCAACACCGTGGACGGCTACAACTGCACTTCAGTCACTAACTGCGTCTTTGAAATAGAGGCGGCTTCTAACACGGGGATCGGTATTCAGTTTGTTTCCGGCTGCAATAATAATTTCATCACAGAATCTTTGATAACTTCCAATATATCCGATGGTATTAAACTTACAGCCTCGTCATCCAATAATACTATCGGTGGCGCGATTAACATTACCGGCTCCGGTGGCTGGGGTATAAACATCGCCAACGCCAACGACAATAACAATACGATCATCGTTCCTTACTTTGCGACTAATACTTCGGGAAATCTTCAGGATCTAGGCACAGGGACAAACCAAGTTCTAACTGCTATTTCATCAAATTCCCAGACATTTACCGCCAATGGCACGTGGACAAAACCAAGTGGAATTACAGCGGTGCAGGTGACTTGTATTGGGGCGGGTGGGGGAGGTGGAGGTGGAGCATCAAATTCAGCCGCAACCGGTGGAGGTGGTGGTGGTGGAGGTGGATTTTATGGAACAAGAATTTTTAAAGCTTCCGATTTAGGAGCGACCGTTGCTGTAACTGTTGGAAGCGGGGGAACGGCAGGTGCCGGTGGAACAGGTGGATTAAACAACGCTGCGGGTGGAGGGGCGGGTGGGAATAGTTTATTTGGCACGGTCCTAACTGCTTACGGTGGTGGGGGTGGGGGAGCTGGAAATCAAGCTGGAAACGCTCCAGGCGGAGGCGGCGGGGGTGGCTCAGGCGGAGTTGGACCAAATGGAGTTAATAACACAGCAACTATCGGCGGGGTTCCAGCAACTGGAACAGGAAATGGAATTAACGGCCAGGGCGGTGGAAGTATTATTGTCTCACCTTACAATGGTTCCAATTCAGAATTTGGTGGTGGTGGAGGCGGAAATTCTTTTAACGATGTAACAATGGGTCCAGGTGGATCATCCTTATTTGGGGCTGCGGGTGGAGGTGGCGGGGGATATCATGATGGAATAAATGCTCGAGCAGGCGGAGTTGGTGGTAATGTTCAATCTTATGTAGCAGGTGGAGGTGGTGGCGGGGGAGCGTCTGGTAATCCAGGAGTAGTTGGCACGGCAGGCATGGCAGGCACTTCCTTATTATGTGGCACAGGCGGCGGCGGCGGAGGAGCCTCTACAGGAGCTAGTGCAGGCGGTGCAGGCGGTGCAGGCGGTGCTATCGGTGGTGGCGGCGGAGGGGGTGGAGCGAATAGGAATAGCGGTGCAGGCGGAGCTGGGGGAGTGGGTGGTCGGGGAGAAATTCGAATTATCGCTTGGTAGATATTGATAATTAATTAAAATCTATGGCAGACCCAACAGGTCTAGGAACTACCGGTACTACCGGAACACAATCACCAATTAGACCCAGTCCGATGCAATCGGACATGAGTAAGTTTGGAGTTAGTCTTTACCAAAATCAGGGTAGGGTTTTTGCCCATGAACAAGGTGGCTGGGGTCAGGGCGGCGGGGTCAGTGAAATTCTTAATCCTGGCGGACTGTCGCAGCATGGGATAGATATTGCTAAATTACCGACTTACCGGAATATGGACGAGCTCCACGCGGCAGGTTTAAATCAAGCGAATACCGGCAAGGCCAATGTCAATGATTTATCGCAAATTATCGGTAAATATCAGGGTAATGTCGGCTCAGGAATGTGGGACGCTAAAGGCCAGAATAACTACAATACGCCTGGTAATCCGTCAACGACTTTTGATCCTGCTGCCGCCAAATCTCAAGGTGACCCGAATTACGCCTGGGGCGGGAAATTTAACGTTCCTTCGGGGGGTGTTGATCCGAATGCTCAAAATGTCCGACCACCACAACCTTTAAATGCCAACCCGACCCAACAGACTCCACAACCTCCTCAACCTCAACAACCATTCCGACCACGCGGAGCCAATGAAGATATGGGGGCTTACCTGCAGGCCAAACAATCAGCAGGTGGCTCTGGCAGTAATATTGACTTCGGAGCCGGAGCGGGCAAACCACCACCAGTTAGACCGCCAGAACAGGTCATGGCCGCGGCAGACATCGGCTCTGATGCCAATAAAACCGGATCTACTCCAACTTCTGCAACCGGAGGCTATCAGCAACAAATTCAGGATGTGCAAAAGTTGGGTTCTCCGAGTCAAGCAGAACAGGATTTGCAGAAAAAAATAGATGCAATCGACGCTTCAGCCAGACAGGGTACGGTTAATGCTATGGGCGAACCTATTCCTTATTCGGTTAAATACGGTACAGCAAAAAATATAGAAGCTCAAAGCCAAGCTAATACTCAAAATTTAACTCAGCAATTAGGCACGTTGCAAAAAAATCGAATGGCTCAATTAGACGCGGCTAAAGCAGCACTGGGAATTTATGCACCAAAAGAAATCCCGATGGGCGGAACCTTGACGCAATACAATCCTCAAACTGGTAAATACGATACTATCGGCGAAGGTCAAAGCTATAACTCTAAACTGGCTTCAAGTTCAGTATTTAATCTATCACATTCCTATCCGGATGCTGGGATTTTGCCGACAGATGATCTAGCAACCGCGGAATACAAGGCAGCCCAAAGCCAGAGCTTTGCTAACAAACAAACGGCTACTGGAGCGATTGCAAACCCACTTACGGGGGAGATTAATTACTACGATAAAAAAGGCCCGACTTCAGCTGCTAGTCAAGGCTATACTCCGTCTCCTACCAAGCAAGGCGTAGCTCCATCATCGGGGACTAATTTTACATTGGGTTCCGATGGCAGAACAGTACTGGCCAATGGCCGGCCAGTTGGTTTAGATGAATTTAGACAGCTTACAAATCAGACAGGATCAAAGACCGACTTCTCAATGGTTAAGGGTGGTGTAGCGCAACAAAAAACGGCGGGAAGAATTTTCTCAAATCCTACCCCTTCCGCCTCCTCCAGTTCCTCGAATAAAACTGGATTAGACAGCATAAACTTTAATCCGAACAATTCTAAAGACGCTCAAGCCTTAACAATGTTCCAAAGCGGAGATACTAAGCCATCTCGGTTTCCAGGATTAAATGGGGATATTCAAGCCAGGGCCAGACAAATTGCACAGGCATTAGGCTTAGGATCAAATTATAATTTATCATCTGGTAAGGCAGTCCAGGAAGCGATTGCTCAACAAACAAAATATGGGGCCAACTTGCAATCTGCTGTGACTACAGTTGATAAAAACCTCGGACTATTAACAGGGTTAATGGGTAAAGTGAATACTTCTGATTCGCCATTTATTAATGATCTGAATAAGGGTGTAAATAATCGAGTAATTACCAATGATGATAGAGTAGCCTTCACTACCGCCTTACAGACAGTCAGATCTGAATATGGAAGGATTCTCGCCCGTGGCGGCGTGCCTGATGATCGGACTGCCAATGATGCCGCTAAATTATTACCGGACAATATTTCTGGTAAGGCTTTACAAAGAGCTATTAATGTATTGAAATCCGAAGGTAAAAATGTTGTTTCAGGGAATCAAAGTACTATTGATTTCTTAAAGGGAATGGGCGCAACTCAATCGAATTCAGGAATAACGGGGACTAACGGACAATCAATTGATCTTAAATTCTAATGCCGAACACACCAGGGCTTGATACAAATATAGGGAATATAAATTTTGGCGGGGCAAATCCGGCGACTTTAAATGTGCCCTCAGATCGTCCTATGCCACCCCCTACTGCTCAACCAACAGCACCACCGACTGGACAATTTAATACAACTAATCCTCTTTTTGATAAAATAAATGCTGTTAGAGGCCAAGTTAGCGATGATGATATTGTCAATGGCCTTATAAGTCAGAATCAAGAAACACATCCTGATCGAGTAATGAAAATTCAAAATGCTAAAACTCAAGGATTAGATAGTAAGACTATTATAGATGAAATCCTTAAGCAAAATGCTGATCCGCATCAAGGGGCTAAAAATTTTATTAATAGCTCTCTTCCAAGTACCAGTGTTGCTGGCAATTTTGGTCATGAACTTGCCCATAATACTGTCGGAGAAATAGGTCGCAGTTTTGTATCTGGTGTAAACCAAGTTAAAGAAGGCGTCCAGCAAGCCTCTCAACCGGCAGGTCCAGTTCAAGGATTCGAGTCTGGTTTTAAAATGGGAGCTGGGGTTGTTAATGCGGCATTATCTCCACTGGCACCTGTCTTTAAACCGGTTGGTGATGCTATCAATTATGTAGGAGATAAAATCAGCGACAATTCTACTATTCAAAAATTCGCCAACAGTCAGGTGGGGCAGGCAACTTCACGCGCAGCGGAAGACGTAGGTAATTTATCTACAATTGCAGGAGCAGTAGGTGGCAGTAAATATCTTACTGGCCAAGCGACTAAATTTATGGGCCCGAGGGCGATTGCATCCACTGCCGATGCTCTCGATGAACTTTTTAATGGAACAAAATCGGCTCGCAATAAATTTGCACAAAGTACGGCACAAGGAAAAACTCCGGCACAGTTTGGAGCAGAAAATAACTATATTCCAGAGATTAAAGATGGCAAAGTAAATGCTCAGTCAACTATTCAAAAGGTTGTTTCAGATGCTAAACCTTTTGAACAAGTTTATCACGATATTTTAAAAGAAATGGATAGAACCACACCGAGTTCAGATCTTATTAATTTAGACAATCTTGCCCAACGATCGAAATTGCGACTTCAAAGTTCCATCGCTCGCGGAAGTGGAACTCTACCCGATCAACTTAAAGCAGTAGATAATATAATAACAAATCTTAAACAAACGTATGGTGAAACAGTTGGTCGTACTCAATTAGATGAAATTCGTTCCGGCCAATGGCATGAAAGTAACTCCTTTAATCCTAATCAACCTAAATTTATGGGCGATGTTAATTATCAGATCGGCAAAACTGCTAAAACTATTTTGGCGGATAAAACTTCGGGTCAACCAGTGGCCAATAAGATATTAAGTCGAATTAGCGATCATTATGATTATGCGGCAAATCTTAAAAAGGTTGATGGAAGTGCAGTAAAGGGTGGCAGATTGGGAAAATATTTTGCTCGGACTATCGGAGCTGCAGCTGGTTCTAGTGGAGGAATTGTTGGAACAGTTGCCGGAGCGACTGCTGGAGATTATATAGCCTCTATCATGCAAGATAGTACAATTGCCAATCCATTAAAACGTCAAATCCTAAATTCTGTTCCGAAAGACAGCACTCTTTATGACAGTGCTCAAAAAGCAGTTGGGCAAATGCAATATTCTCAGCCAGCATTACCTGCTGGAGCAGGCTCCCCAAGTAGAGGTAAGTTGCCTACTGTAAATGCGGAAGTAATAAATCAACCGACAAAAATACACCCTCTTGAAACAGGGGGTGCGGGAGTACGTTCAAAAATTATTCGACCGACTGGAGTTTCACAAAGTCAGCCTGTGACTCAAATATTTCATAGTTCATCTGAAAAACCAATACGGCCTCCTATTCCTAATTTAAAAGGGTATCGGCGACAGTAATTTATCTATCAAGGATATATGATACAAATATTACCGCAAGAATTATGGTAATAATCCCCATAAATTTATTCTCCAATTAAGGTATATTTCATGCCCATAAGCATAAAACCATTAATATAAAAAGTCAATGGATACTCAACAACCCTCCGACCAGATGATTCTTCTAAAAGAAGTTTCTGACATCAAGGAAAAACTAGCAACCAATACGGAAGCCACCAAGAATACCGCCAATACCCTGGTGGAAATTAAGCAAGATTTAAAAGTCTTCCAAAATTCATTCGTGACTCACGAAGAATTTGACCAGCAGAATACGGACAAAGAAAACCGTATCCGGACTTTGGAGCAATTTAAATGGCAACTCATGGGAGCGTTGATTGTTTTCCATCTGGTGACTGATTACATCTTATACATAATTCTTAAAAAATGAATCAAAACCTAGGCGTCATAATTGAACAACCGCAACCATCGGGAGTTGGAAAATTCTTATTCAGAAATCCTATGAGGGATTGGTTGCCTTTTGAGCCGAACGCCGAATGGCAACTCTTAAACCATGTCGATGTCATGGCTTGCGTGTCGTATTCTTTATGCCACATTATCGAAACCCAGATTTTCTTTTTAACCGGTAAGAAGGTTGATTTATCCGAACGCTTCTTGGCTAAGATGTCCAAGACTACTCGCCAAGGTAATTATTTGTCAGTGGTTGCCGACACTGCCCTCGAGGGGTTGGTTATGCAAGATGAATGGCCGGTTGACCCTAACGCCACCTGGGATGAATTTTATTCGGAAATTCCCCAAGCCATTAAAAACAAGGCTCTGGACTTCAAAAAGAACTGGGATATGTCGTGGAGGTGGATTACATTCGACCAAATTACTGACGCTCTAAAAGAAGCCCCAATCCAAATTATCATCAACAACAACACCCACGCCGTTGAGCTGGTCAATTCCACGACTTACTTTGATTCTTACGCCCCGTTTAACAAACCTTTTTCCGCCGCAACTTACTTTCTTTTGTTTACAATTAATCCCAAAAATATGAACCAGACCAAACTTGTTCTGTCCAAAGACGGCCACACGGTTTATCGCTGCGAACCGATCGCCACGACGTTTGATGATCTCAAAGCGCAGATGGGCGTTATCGGCGTCGAGATTCCCAACCCTATTCCGCCGTCATCCAGTCTATAATTTTATGATTGAAAAAATCGGAGCAATTATGTCTGCCATCAGTCTAATGGGAATTCTGGCAGTCATAATCTATGTCGCATTTATTATTGAAGATTAAAGGGGGTGATAAACATGAATCCAGTTTTAGTCAACAGAGTAAAATCGTTCGCGTGGCGGTTGGGCGTGGTGGTCGCCGTAGCCGCGGTTAATTTCGCGGTCAAGGACGTCACCAATATGGGTTTGTCCGGCGAGTGGGTCACAGTCATCGGCCTCATCGGCGGCGAAGTCACCAAGTTCCTGAACGATTACAGTTCTCCTACAACTTAATATGCTATAGTTTTTCAGCATTAACCACTTCAGGAATAGTAAGGATGCTCCGACAAGTGGATAGTAAAGATTCTATATCAAATATTTTCTTCTACTGCTCTTGCTCACCGTACCCAGTCATCTGCGGGCGGCGGAGATAAGAAACAGTTACCAGGATTATGAAAAAACAATTATCAACAAACCAAATTGCGACCCAATTAAAGGCAGCAACGCCGAAGGCTGTTTTTACACGGAAGCAAAAAGAGCGCGTCAAACAAAAAGTAATAGCGAGTATAACTGTTCTTGCGTCGAATACGTCCGTTTTCGGTCGGGCATTAACGTGGGCCCAATCGGAGTTGCCAGGAATCATCCTGTCAATTCTGTTGTTCCTGTTAGTGGCGGACTGGTTGTATTTCGTTGGAAGAATCTGGGGCATATGGGGTACGTAACGTGGACAGACGGCGTTAACTTCCTCTACGACGAAGGCAACGCGGACGGTCATTGCGCGATTCATCTCGGGACAACCGGCCACGTCGGGCAAACCAACATCATCGGATTCTACAGGTAATTGATTCGAGAGGATTTGAAGATAGTCCTCTCGGATGAGTTACAAAGGAGGGGTTATGGAATCTGAGAGAGTGATCTGCCACTGGTGCGCCATGGAAATCAAGGACGTTGTCGTTATCAAGGATCATCTGAAACTGCACGGCCGGCCGATTCTGGCGCAGGTCAAGTCCTGCCTCGAGCTCTACACCAACTACTGCCGATATCTCAAGGAGCTGCCGGAATGAGGGAGAATCTCTACCGCTTCGCGTTCCTTGGGCTTATGGCGGGGACAGCTTTGATTCTGGGGGTGAACGTCGTCCAGAGTTTCAGTCAAAAAGCCCCGCCGCCAGTCACGCTCAACGTCATGCCAAAATTCATGGCCTGCATTCCGTCCGCTCGGCCGACGATTCGCATGATCGTCAGAATCGCGCGCCACAAGGCCAACCGGCACATGAGTCTGTCCTGGACGTCGCCTACAGGACAGTCTGGGCTTACGCTGACGCAATTGGACGGCTTAGAGGCTCCTGAGGCCTTCACGATCTTTCGGGACATCAATTGCGCCGATTACGTCGTCCAGGCGTGTCTATACCGCACCACGGTCAAATTCTGCGCTCCTATTGAGGTTGTACTGGGGAGTAGCCCATGAAAGACAAAATCGTGGACATGGTTCAGTTTTTCTGTAAGGTCTGCCCGAGCAACGATCTTCGGAGTCCAGGAGCTGTCAAAACCCTGGCCGACCGGATGTACCTGGCGTTCACCTGCGACAAGTGCAAAGGGTCGGTCACGATCGAAGTCAACTCCATTGTGGCCGAGCTTTACAGCACGCCGTTGGGACCGGAAAGCAGCAGGGTCAACTAGGTGACTTATGCCGCAATCGAAGTGCTATCGGTGCGGCAGGGTGTATCTGCCAACAAGGTGGTTCAACCCGCTTGATTTCTGCCGCGTCTGCCAGAAAATCATCTTAAGAGAGTTTGAAGCAACGATGAGATTCGCCAACCAGCCGCGTCTCAAAGACAAAAACCAATAAAAACAGCCCAGTTCCTCAGGTTCTGGGCCTTTTTTTCGCCGGTTTGCGAGTCGCTTTAGCCTGTTTTATTTCGGCTCGTCCCACCGCCTGCCCGCACTTGCGACAGGACAGATCAACCCACGTCTTCCCGCTGTGGATTACCACTTCCGCCAGGTGAAAAGTCTGACTCAAGCACCGGCACGGCATATCTCCCTCCTTAAAGAATCCAGTTTATACAAGCGTAAGCTTAACCAAAAGCAATAAAATGTACAAATTTACTAAACCCATTTGACTTATTTTTAGTTAATTTATATAATATCTGTAGAAGATTTGCATTGGTTCTCAATGAAACAAATTAACAAATCGTCCGACTGATTAGACTTTACGCTATCACCTTAGTCGGGCGGGCGTAAAGTCTTTTAAATTATGAAACCTAAAGTAAAATACCCCCTAAAAGAACATTGGGATAAATTTGAAGCCGGAGCTAGTTGGCAACCCAAAATTCTAATTGCTTATGTAAAGACCATTCTGGGTGAAGAAATATCACCGGAAGCGTTTTTAATTGCGTACCATCGAGTAACAAAAGGTATTCCGAGAACTACTCCTGCTCGAGGCAAACAACTTTATAAATTCCTTACTGAAAATAATTGGATTAAGAAAGGGTAAGAATTTAAAACAATTTAGGCAAAACCCGATTTCCCTAGCGTGTTATCGGCGTTTCTAAAACAACACCTACAGCTCTTAAGGGTATTATGTGAAAGCTGGACAAACTAGTTCCTTTCCCACTATGTAAAAGTTTAAATACTTTTCCTCTAGCCAGCCTATTCATAATCCTCGTAAGAGACTAAACCCCTGCCTAATACATACCATGAAAAGAAAAAGGGTGGGTTATAATTAATACCATAGGTATATATGGTATACCATAGGTATTTTATGAAAGGTGATTACGAACCAATTTGGTTACCAAAGAAGTTAAAAAAGAGGATAAAAACGCTGGCCTCGAAAAAAGGAAAAACCATTATCCAATTGTTAAAGGAATTAATAAATGAACAAAACAAAATTTGAATTATTAGAAAAACAAGCAGGGTGGCTGGAAGATCACCGGATGTGGGAACTGGATCAAATAGACAGCGCGGAATTGATCAAAGATAGATTAAAAAGATTTAAAGAACTCAAAAATAAGACTATTATTAAATCCGTAGCTTGACAGAATGTATTACAGGGTGTAAAATGTAAATACCACAGTAAATTCAGGTCGAAAAGCTGTGGATAACATAAAAATTAAAAGAAAGGGTTAAAAGCATGAAATTCCTTAAATTGGGTGATAAGACCAAAAAGGTCTTAAAGTTTGAAGCAAAGTTACTGATCGGAGTTGCGGTTCTGGCCACTGTTGTATATTTCGGTTCCATGACGTTGATCTACGTGTCTGCTGAAAAAGTGGCCCAAGCGTATACACAAGGTTTTTAAGCAGCGTTTCGGTAGTAACGCATAAAGAATTACCAAAATTCCGCATGGAGGATCACTTAAATAAAATCCGCCAGCTCGAAAGTTCCGGCGGGAAAAACGATAATTGTCGATCTAAGGGGCTTGTAAACGGTTATGGTTATCTACAATCAACTTTCCACTGGGAATGCTTTAAAACTAAGAATATCGTTCGTAGCAAGGTCAGGGCGTGGTTCGAGAAGCGCATACCCCAGATGGGACTGGCAAGGTCAATTTGTTATTATAATTCAGGATTGAAAGTAAAAAACTGCCATTATTGGCGGAAGTATAAAACATTATGAAAGAATTGGATCTAAAAATCAGGTTACAAAAGAATAAAACTCTTTTTACGAGAGTTGAAGAAAGTCTATACAATCAAATACTCGTTTTGGAACGGAAACATAAAGTCGATAAATCCGTGATAGTCAGATCATTAATTGAAGCTGGATTGAGGACATTAACGAAATAGTATGGAAAATATTAAATACTGGTTTATGTTTACGGTGTTACAAAATATCAAGTGGACAGCGATTCTAGTTATGCTTCTGGTTGCGTTTCCCTTCCTCTGGGTCGGTGAAAAATTATTCCCCAAGAAAGGAGATTAAATGACAGATAAATTTATGGTTCATCAGATACTTCAACAGCTTAAAGAAATCAACGATCTCGACAATATTATAAGTAAATTAAGTAAATATTATGACCAATCAGTCAGTAGAAAAAGAAAAGACCTCAGCGGCCAGCCAAAGTCTTAGTAAGACAATTCTAACAAATAAAGGGGTATCGGTCAAGATAGATTCAGAAGATTATAATCGATTAAGTAAATATTCGTGGTATATCAACGATTCAGGATATGCAATGACAACTATTTACGATCCTAAAACTCAACTAAGTAATCTGAAGATAAGAATGCATAGGTTGATAATGAATTCTAAAAAAGGAGAATTGGTTGACCATAGAAATAACAATCGATTAGACAACAGAAAATCTAACTTAAGAGTTTGTAACTTACAAACAAGTGCCAGAAATGTTAAACGACATAAAGATAATCAAAACCCTTATAAGGGGATTCAAAAAGTTGGGAATAAATGGTATACAAGAATTTGTCTTAATCGGAAAGCATATCAAACTGGGCCATTTAAAACTTCTCATCAGGCGGCATTGGCTTATGACCTGTGGGCTATTGACTTACATAAAGAATTTGCAAATCTTAATTTTGAAAGAGCTTTATGAACGAAATAGAACTTAAAAATGAGGAAACAATAATTCAAAAAGATTTTGACATAGATTCTTACTTGTCTAAACGTTCTGAATTTATCGATAAAGTAAATCGAATAATGATTGAAGGAAAAGATTATCATGTAATTCAGAATAAGAAATCTATGGGAAAATCTGGGGCAGAGAAAATCGCGGCTATCTTTGGCTGGCAAGCCATGTTCCTACCTGATGATGATACGATTAAAATGCTTGGTTCTGAAAAAGGCGTGCTTGCTTATATCTGCAAGTTGCAAAAAGGATCGCATTTCATCGGGGAGGGACGGGGAGCAAGAAGTCTGGCGCAGGATAAGGGCGACGCCAACAAAGCGATCAAGATGGCTGCCAAATCAGCGTTCGTAGACGCGGTGCTGAGAAGTTCGGGCCTGTCGGATTTTTACACGCAGGATTTAGAAAACATGAACCACACTGAAATTTTAAAAGGCTCTGTGGATTCAAATTCGGTCCCTACAAGCGAGGGACGACCAAAAGGCGTATCCGCAGCCAATAAGGGCAAACCGATGTCTGATAAACAAAATAAGATGATCCACGCCCTGATGAAAGAAAAAGCGGTATTTACCCTTGGAGAGATCGGAATTGAGAAAATAGCAAACCCGACAATGGAAGACGCGAGTATGATTATCAAGAAACTCATGGACTATAAAATTGAAGATAAGACAATTCAAATTGATAAATCTGACCTACCAGACTAATATGAAGGACTATAAATATAGAATCACGCCGTCTAAAATCATTTTTCGAAAAGGCAGGGCTTCAATGAAAAAACAAGTTCTGGATCTGCTGGATCAGCTTGAGGTTACAGATGATTTCCAATTCCATGCCAGCGAAGTAATCAGCGGAAAGAAATTAGTAGTTATAAATACTAATGAAACATTCCGACAAGTTATAGATAAAGTTAAGGAAATTATAGATAAAAATTTATGAAACTTAAAGTCAATCGCAAATTATCAATCAAACAACTGCTTAGTAAACTTCCTTTTGAGAACAAGTATATTAACGATGAAGTAGTGGAGAATCTCAAAAATGAAGGGCCTGAAGAAGTTGACATGGAATTGTTTAAACCTGGTAAATATTTAACCAATCAAGAAGTTCTGGAGGAATACAAATCCCGTAACCTCGAACCGGATTTAGGAGCCCTGATAAAGTTGTTGACTCAACAACCGGAATTATTGGA